>Ga0299907_10003070_pt1 | contig 10597 bp, 5 predicted proteins | sample RVTome_16_FD_198680 | JGI IMG/M metagenome (GOLD analysis project Ga0299907, IMG submission 198680) | Soil microbial communities from uranium-contaminated site in the Upper Colorado River Basin, Wyoming, United States - RVT152D67 (version 2) ... | reverse complement strand
TCATCTGGGGTCTGCCGGAGGCAAACCTCCTTTTCGACGTCGTGTTCTTCGTCGTTCTCGTCTCAGCGGTGACCCAGGGCTGGACCCTGCCGATCGTGGCCCGGCGGCTCGGCCTTCGGGAACGGGCGCCCGCCGAAGCCCCGGTCACGCTGGAGATCACGTCCCTCAGGGACATCGAGGGCGACATCGTCGAGTATATCCTCGGGGACGGCTCCCGCGGGGCGGGACGGAGGGTCCGGGATCTCGCCCTTCCCGACGGCGTCCTGGTTGCCATGATCGTCCGAGGACAGCAGGTCATCCCCCCGCGCGGGTCGACCCAGCTTGCCGCCGGCGATCACGTCTTCGTGCTCCTCCACCCGGGCGTCCGCGCGCTCGTCGACCGGGTGTTCAGCCCCGCCGAAGACGAGGTTCTCGGTACGCTCGGGCTGGAGTTTCCGCTCCGCGGCACGACGCGGATCGCGGAGCTGGAGGAGTTCTACGGGATTCGGATCGAAGCGCCCGCGGCGAGAACCCTCGACGAGTTCCTGCGCGCCGAGCTCGGCGACGGGATCGCCCCCGGCGACATGCTGGACTCGGGCCCGCTCAGGTTCATCGTCCGGGAGGTGGTCGACGGACGGGTCGAGACGGTGGGGCTGGCGATCGAGCCGGGCACCGAGTAGGGGCTGCTGACTTGGAGAGGAGGGATCCGATGGCTTCAGGAACTCGCTTTCTTGCCTCGAGCCTGTTCTCGATCTTCGCATTCTGGATCATCGCCTGCGGGGACTCGCCCGCCGACCCTGACAGCAGGCTCATACCGATACCCGTCGCTCTGGACGTGAGCAACGAGGACGGCTTCGTCGACGAAGGTGGCTTCTTCAATTCCGCGGAGGATCACTTCGTCGTTGGGGAAGGCGGAGACGATAACCCGAACGAACTGGTCTACGAGATCACCGTGACGAACACCATAGACCTTCCAATTTTCGTTGTGGAGGTCAACACCGAGGTCGCCCCACATAGCGGAATCCTCGTGTGCAGGAGCCTTCTGGATCAAGCGCCCGGCGGCGCCGCCAATCCGAGCATAGGAGCAGTCACGGGGGGCGACTGCAGTCCGGAGGGGTTCCGTTGGGATGTGGGAAGTCTCGATGGGGGAACCACGGCCAGTCTTTATTTTCGCGCCGAAGCGCTCGCGGACGGCGACGACGTCCATCGCGTCGCGGTCTCCGCCTCCGGACTTCCATCTGACCTCGTGATCGAAGAGCCGAGCTTGATCGGGGGGTCGGGTCCGCCGCTCAGCCTGATCGTCGCGGACGGACACATCGATGAGACCGGCGCCTTCCAGAGCGCGATAGATCCGCATTTCGTAGGCGACGGTGGTCCCTCGGATCCCACCTCCCTGGTCTACGAAATCTCGGTGATCAACCAAGGCGCACGCACAGCGACCGGGGTCGAGGTTTCTGCGAGCATCCCTCAGATGGGCGCCGGCTTTTCCTTGGCGTGTCGCGAGATCCTTCCCTCGGCCCCAGGGGGAGGTGACAATCCCAACATCGGATCAGCGTCGTGCACGTCGGGTGGTCTGGCCTGGAACGTCGGAAATCTCGGTGAAGGCATCCAAGCCGTGCTGTACGCGCGCGTCGAGGCGAGATCGGTCGGCAATCACGTGTCGCGTGTGATCTTGCGTGCCGATGCCCTTTCCCAGGAGGTCAACCGCGACGAGGTGACGCCCGTACTTCCCTGAGCATCGGAACAAACGTTCTAAAGCAATGACAGCGGGTCCCGGTCGATCTCGAGGCGGTCGGCGCTCGCCAGGAGTGTCTCCTCGCGACGGGCCAGGTCCCACAGGGCGTCGTCAAGGACCGGGGCCCCGTCGGCCTTCAGGAGCAGGTGGTGGCGGGTCCGGCCGCGCAGCCGCTCGAGGGGACACGGGGCCGGGCCGACGATCCTGAGGCCCGGCAGTCGGCGCTCCCGGAGATAATGGTCGACCGCGCCCGCACCGCCCGCCACCGACTCCTCGTCGGGCCCGCTCACGACCACGTTGGCGAGCCGCGTGGCCGGCGGGTACCCGAGGCCTCGGCGCTGCTCGACCTCGTGGCGGTAGAACCCCTCGTAGTCGTGGCCGGCGGCGGCGACGATCGCCGACTGGCCCGGCAGCCAGGTCTGGACGAGCACCCGGCCCGGCCGGTCGCCGCGGCCGGCCCGGCCCGCGACCTGGACGAGAAGCTGGAACGTCCGCTCGGAAGCCCTGAAATCCGGCAGGTGGAGGGCAGTGTCGGCCGAGACGACGCCGACCAGCGCCACGCCGGGCAGGTCGAATCCCTTGGCGATCATCTGGGTGCCGACCAGGACGTCCACCTCCCGTTCCTGCATGGCGCGGTAGATCCGGGCGTGGGACCACTTGGCCGACGTCGTGTCGACGTCCATCCGGGTCACGCGCGCCCCGGGTAGGAGGTCCTTGACCGCCCGCTCGACTTGCTGAGTCCCGAGCCCGCGCGTGTCGAGCCGGATCCCCCGACACTCCGGGCACGCATCCGGGAGGGGCTCGTCGTGGGCGCAGTAGTGGCAGAGGAGCCGCGGCCGATCCCGGTGGACGGTCAGCGAGATCCGGCACGCCGGGCACTCCGCCACCCAGCCGCAGTCGAGGCACTGGACGAACGCCGAGAACCCGCGGCGGTTGAGGAGGAGGAGCGCCTGGTCCCCCGCGGCCAGTGTCTCCTCGAGAGCCTCCGCGAGCGGTCGCGAGAGGCCGGGCGCCACGATCTCCGGAGGCTCGGGCACTTGGGTGGCGCCGTCCTTCGCCGGGTCGCCGCCCCTGTCCCGGCGCCGGGCCAGGCTCACGATCTCGACCGCCGGGAGCGGCCGCTCGGCGATCCGCCGCTCCAAACGGAGGTGCCCGTACTTCCCGCTCCCGGCGTTGGCACGGCTCTCCAGGGACGGCGTCGCCGAGCCGAGAAGCGCCACGCCGCCCTCCAGGGCGGCCCGGGCGACCGCCACGTCGCGGGCGTGGTAGCGCGGTGTCTCGTCCTGCTTGTACGCCCCCTCGTGCTCCTCGTCGACGACGATCAGGTCCGCCCGCCCGACCGGGGCGAACAGGGCCGAGCGGGCGCCGATCACGATCGGGACCTCGCCGGCCCGGATCCGGCTCCAGGCGTCGAACCGCTCGCCGTCCGAGAGCCCGCTGTGGAGGACCGCCAGCCGGTCCCCGAACCGGTCCCGGAAGCGGCTTACGACGGGAGCGGCGAGCCCGATCTCGGGGACCAGGACGATGGCGCGCCCGCCGCTCTCGAGGGCGGCCGCCACGGCCTCCACGTAGACCCTGGTCTTCCCGCTCCCCGTCACCCCCTGGAGAAGGACGGCCTCACCGGACCGGGCGGCCAGCATCTCCCTGACGGTTCCCACGGCACCTTGCTGGTCTCCGGTCAACGCCCCTTCCGGCGCCACGACCGGGAGCACGGCGTCGCTCGCGAGGAGGGGGTCGCGGACGATCGGCCTCGGCTCGACCGCCAGGAACCCGCGCCCGGCGAGGGCCCTCAGGACCGCCTCCGACACCCCGACCCGACGGCAGAAATCGCCGCGCTCGATGGGCCGATCCAGGAGCCGCGCGGCCTCCCACGCACGGAGCTGACCGGGAGCGGAGCCGAGGGCCTCTCGGCGTTCGGCCTCCTCCTTCGGAGGCAGCGGCCCGAGCGGCAGGACGTGCAGGCGCTCCTTCCGGCGCGCGGCCCGCCGCTTTTCCCCTCTTCCCACCGCATACGTGGCCCCGGGTGGGAAGAAAAGGCGCAAGGCCAACCCGATCGGGGCTACGTAGTACCGCGCCATCCAGAGGGCGAGCCGCCACTCGGTGTCGGAGAGGACGGGCTCGGCATCCAGGACCTCGAGAACGGGCCGGAGGCGCACTCCTCGGGGAGGCTCGGCCACCGATCCCACCACGAAGCCGACCATCCGACGACGGCCGAAGCCGACCACGACCCGTGCGCCGACCGGCGGCACGCGATTTGCTTTGGAAACACGGTACGTGAAGCCACGGTCGATGGGCAGAGGGAGGGCGATCTCGACGAGACCCCCCGACTCCGTCGCTTTCGAGGGTTGATCTATGCCGGGTTGGCCTCTATAATGGGTCGGTTCGTTGTTCGCGCGGATTGCTTTTCCCCCCATCCGTGGATCAATCCTCAATCTGCACGGGGCCCGGCCGGAATGGGCCCAACCCAGGCCATGAATCTTGTCCGGAGAAGACTCCTAGCATGCATTCCAGACGATTTTCGTCGTCCCTCGCCATAGTCTCGCTCATAACCGGGCTCGGCGCCCTTCCGATCGCCTGCGAGGAAGGTCCCACCGGCCCCACCCACTTCTCGATCCTCAGCCCCGGCGAGAGCCGGGTCAGCGTGCTCCCGGGCCAGCCCGTTCACTTCCAGGTCCAGCTCAACTCCACCGGATTCCGGGTCGAATACCAAGTTGACGGAGTGACGGTCCACGAAGGCCCCACCTTCGACTTCACGCCGGTCCTGGTCGAACACACGGTGCAAGTCTCCGTCATCCCGATCGGCTCCACGGCCGCCGCCGACGTCAGGGAGTTCACGGTAGGCGTGGCCGTGCCGGGGAACACGCCGCCCTCGGTCTCCTCGTTCGGTCACGTTCCGGAGATCGCGGAGGCGCTGCGCGACACGTTCACGTTCAACCTGTCCGCCGTGGATGCTGACGGCAGCCTCGAGCGCGTCGTGCTCGACTTCGGCGACGACTCGAACCCGGTCACGCTGAGCGGCGGCCTGCTCGGCGGCGCGATCCAGCAGGAGCACGTCTTTCCCGAGCAGGGAACGTACGTGGTCCGGGCGGTCGTGTTCGACGACGACGGGGTGGCGGTCGAGATCCGCGATACCGTGGAGGCCCTGCCGCCCAACCAGCTTCCGACAGGCTCCCTGACGCTACAAGGCGACACCGAGGGGGATGCCCCCCTGGCGATCACGATCCGGACCAGCGGCCGCGACACGGACGGCGAGATCGTCAAGTGGGAACTGGACACCGATCAGGGTGACGGCTTCGAGGAGATCCAGCCCAACCAGACCGTCCAGGTGGCCTACGCGTTCCGGGATCAAGCGTATCGCGCCAAGCTCCGCCTCACGGACGACGACGGCGACGCCACGGTGATCGAGGCCGACGAGGAGGTCCTCGTCTTCCGGCAGATCAGCGTGGGCGAGTCGAGCGTATCCGCGACCGCGAATCCCACGTTCGCGAACGCGGCCATCGCCCCGGCCATCTGGGCCGACGGGCAGGACGCATTCACGGTCACCGTCGACGTCCGCGACCCGGAGGGCGCTCCGTTGGCGGACGTTCCGGTTAGCCTCCGCGTTCTCCGTCCCGACCTGCTCGCACCCGACGCCCGGAACCTCGGAGCACCGGTCACGATCTCGCCGGCGGATCCGCGCACGAACGCGCAGGGGCGTGCCGTCGTGCTTCTCCGCACCACGACTTCGACCCGGGTCGAGGCCGCTCCGCAGATCTCGTTCAAGTCCTTTGACGTGGAAGTGGAGGCGGATCGGGGTCATGGGGAGATGGTGCCACTCGAGGTTCTCGAGGGCTTGAACGCCGAGACGATTGTGGGAGCACGCACGGGGAGGGTGGCCATCCGTTCCGCCGGCGGCTCGGGCGGGTACTGCCCCGGCGAGCTCGTCAATATCTCCGTGGACGTCGATGCCCGCGCCGGAGCGCCCGGCGCCGGCGGCCCGGCGCGTGATCGATTCACGATCGTGAGAGTGGGGCCTCTGGCCGAGCTCGAGGTCCTCTCTACGACGCCGGGGCCGGGCTTCGCGAACTGGCGGACGAACGGCAGCGGGCAGATCGTGCTTCAATATCGACCGCCCGCGTCGGACCAGGGGCGGATCGCGTTCATCTGGGTGGACGGCCAGCCCCAGGAGGATCTGAAGACGTTCAACTTCGCGCCAAACTGCCCCTGAGGATGTAGAACCGCCCTGGCGAGGTCCCTGAGCGAGAAGAGGGCGGGTCCAATCGGACCGGCCCTCTTTCTCCTTCGCCCACGTGACTTGCCCGATCGTCAAGACGTGATGATGACGGTCGTTCCCACCTTGGACAGCGAGTAGACGGTCTCGATCGCCTCGTCGGACAGGCGCATGCAGCCGTGGCTCACGGCACGGCCGATCGACGCCTTGACCTTGGTGCCGTGGATCGCCAGCCCGTCCCCCAGGTAGACCGCGTACTTGCCCATCTCGCCGGGGAAGTACCGTCGCCGGCTGTCGGACGACGGAACGGGCAGCCCCTTCTCGATGAAGTGCCAGTCCGGCGCGTACCAAACCGGATCGGCCTCCTTGCGGCCGATCGAGAAGACCCCGACCGGCGTCTCGAAGAGCCAGCCGCCGTTCTCGGCGTCGCGGTGGCGGAGGTACGCTCCCTTGCCGACCGCGACGGGGAACTCGTGGAGCACCTCGGAGCCCTTGAAAATGCGCAGGCGGCGCTCCCCGATCGATACCTGGAGGTAGGTCTCGTCGTCCCCCGGGGCGTGGTAGGCGCCCCCAGGGGCCATCCCGGCGTAGTCCACGTAGGCGACCTCGCCGAGCGCCATGAAGGTCTGGCCGTCCGCGGGCCGGGCTCCAAACGTCGAAGCCAGTGCCAGGACCGCCATCCCGAGTCCCAAACGGTTCACACGCATCGCATCACCTCGTTGCCGTCTCGCGTCGTTTGTAACCTACGCCCCCCTCGCGGGTTCCCGCCAGCCAGGACAGGCCGCGGGCGTCGGCCGAAGGCCGTCCGCGGGAGCCCTAACGCGCAGGGCCCTCGCTTTTCGCGAGGGCCCCACACGTCGATGACGTTCGCGGAGGAGCCTGTCTAGCTCAGTTCGCGTCCCGGATGAACCCGGTCGTGCCGCGAACCTCGCTGACTTGACGATACGGCTGGTACGTGTCCGCCGGCGAACACAGCGGCAGCCAAACCTCACGGTAGGGCCGCCGGGCGTTCTGGCCAACGTAGATCGGAACGCCCTCGTACTCGCCGACCTGAGTCAGGATGTCCATCGACGCCGTCTGCGTGGCGCCGAACTTCACCCAACTCCGGCCGTCGTAGCTGATCGTGGCGTCACCGGTGTACCAGGACTGATCGTCCAGGCAGGCCTTTGCTTCTTCCTCCACTTCCATCGGGCAGCCGTTCTCGTCGACCTGGACTCCGGCCGGGGTGTTCGGGCACTGGTCGAGCCCGTCGTACACACCGTCGTTGTCCGAGTCGAGCGGACAGCCGCGCTCGTCCACCTGGGCACCCTCGGGGGTGCTCGGGCAGGCGTCCAGGCCGTCCGGCACGCCGTCGCCGTCGGAGTCGACCGGACAGCCTGTCTGGTCGACGATCACGCCGCGCGGCGTGTTCGGGCACAGGTCGTCCGCATCACGGACACCGTCCATGTCGGTGTCACGGATGCCGAAGTCTTCATCGGACCCGCCGAAGCTGATGACGATGCCGCCCTGGAACTCGGGGTTGTTGGCCTGGAACGTCTTCGTGTCCGCTCCGGGCAAGGCGCCCGACTCACGGAACGGACGTTCGACGATGGCCACGTTGTCCCGCGCATCCAGGCGGATGCCGAACTGCGGTGTGAAGAAGAACTTCAGACCGCCGCCCCAGTTGAACGTGGTGTTCGGCTCATTGAACTCGGATACATCCGATTCAAAGACGAACTGGCCCACGCCCGCCGAGACGTACGGCACCAACCTCTGGTCGAAGCTGTACAGGAACTGGTAGACCGCGTCGAGCCGGAGCTCGAAGACGTCCACGGCCTCCAGGTTCACCTCTTCGCCGAGCTCGTCTTCCAGGTCCTGCTCGGCGACCAGGTCTGCGCTCGAGAAACTCACCGTTCCCTCGACCCCGATGTTGGGGTGCGGGAACCACGCGAGCTTCCCTCCGAACACGTATCCGGGATCCATGAATACGACGTCATCGTCGTACGCCCGGATCCCTCCGAGCCCGGTAACCTCCCAGGCCCGATAGTAGGTCTGACCGTAGGCCATCGAGGCGCCGACCAAGGTCAGCACCCCCACGGCCAGGGTCGTGAACAATTTCCTCATCGGTTGCTCCCTCCGCTTCAACGTCGTTGACCGTCTCCAAGGTTGCGGGAGTGCCGGGGAACGGCAAGGGCCGCTCCCCGGTTCCCGATGCCCCACGAGGGGCGCCGATCCACGGGCCTAGGTGCCGGTAACCGTGGTCGGCTCCTCGTCGACGATTTCACCGGTCAGCTGATCGGCAGTCAGCGTGGCCCGGTTGCCGACGTCATTCTGCGGGGCCAGAGCCTCGGCGCGGAACAATAGTACTGCCTCCACTCCGGGGTCTAGAGTCCCGATGTCCCACGTGAACCCGCTATCCGCGCAGTCGCCGCCGACGACGGTGCCCACGCTCGGGTTCGCGCCACCGCCCTCGCCCGTGGCGAGAATGCCGCGGCACACGATGGCGCCGGTGTTCGGAGCCACCTCGTCGACGATCGTGACTCCGGTCGCCGCGAAGAGGCTCTGGTTCGTGACCGTGACCTCGTAGACGAAGGCCAGGCTGTCGGCGTCATCGCCGCCCTCGCCCACCAAGAACTGCTCCTTCGTCGACTGGAACGTGCCAGCGTCGTCGATGAAGCCGTCCTCGTTGGAGACGTCGAGCTCGATGGTCACCGTCGTGGTCACGCACGCGATGTCCGCATCGGAGATCGTTCCGACCGGCGTGTCACCGCTCGCGGTCACACGGTTGCAGAACACGCCCTCGTCGCCCGGGGTCGTGATCATGACCGTGTAGGCCGTGACGAAGCCGTCCGTCGGGTCGAGCGTGCCGATCGGCACCTCGAAGATCCGACTGTCGGGATTCAGAACGGCACCACCGAACGCCGAGTCCACGGTCACGGTGAACACGCCTCCCTCTACCTGCGACGCATCAAAGAGCGCCTGGTCGAGGGTGTCGACGATCACCACGTTCTCCAACGCCGCACTGCCGTTGTTGGCGATGTCGACGCGGAACGTCGCCACTGCGCCGCCGCTCACGACAGCGTCCTCGGTGGTCTTCACGACCTCGAGGAGCGCCTCGCGGACCTCATGGCACAGCGTGTCGGCGTCGAGCGACTCCGTGGCGGTGCCGAGCAGGTTGTCCGGACCGTCCGTCACCGTGGCGATGTCGCACCACGTGCCGGGCAGCGCCGGATAGCCGTTGATCAGGTCGTTCAGCGGATCGATATCGACGAGATCCTCGTCGGCGATCAGCTCGACCTCGACGGTGTCCTCACCCTCGATCGAGCCGCCGATGTTCTCACGGATCTCCAGATCGAACCACTGGATCCAGACGACCTGGTGCCCGTCGGCCGACAGATCCTGCGCCTCCGACCGCGCCGAAGCGACGGTACCGGCGTCGAGGACCGCACTCGGCGTGGAGCCGTCGGGCAGCGCACACTGCGGCGGCTCGACGTACGCGTTGCCGGATGTGGACCCATCGTCGCCGCGGACGCAGAAGTCGACGTCGTCGCCCGGATCGTCGTTGTCTTCGTCGATCGCGTAGACCACCGCGACCGGGTCGAAGGTCGGACGATCGGTGACGTACGCGAACGCCTGATGGCCTTCGCGACGCGTCGGCTCGCCGTCGTCGGAGCCGTCGTCATCGAACTGCACGCCGAAGCGCGGCAGAGTGTCCGTGATACGGACGTTCTCCGACGGGACCTCGCCGTCGTTGATGACGGTGATCGTGTACGTGAAGCTCTGACCCACCTGGATGGTGTGCGTCTTCACCGGGCGCGGGGTGTCGTTGGGCTCGACGTCCGGCCCACCGTCTTCCTCGTCTACGGTCTGGACGGTCGCATCAGGCGTGGACTTGATGATCCGCAGGCGGCTGGCGACCCACTCCTTGTCGAAGATGAAGTCGTCGCAGATCTCCCCGAACTCGTCGAGGAAGCGGATCGCGATCGTGTTCGTGTTGTCGGTGCCTTCGTCCAGCAGCTGCTGGTAGGCGGTGCTGAACGAGTCGGGCGAGCCGACGTTGCCCGGATCGCAGACCAGGTTCAGGTCGACGTCCACGCAGAAGTAGATGGTCGGGTCGAGACGCATCTCGAAGACCACCCAGCCGGGGGCGTCGGTCCCGAAGTTGTGCGGGGCGAAGAACTCGCCCTCCGCCAGGTCGCGGTATCCGGGATCGCTGGTGTCCTCGATGTCGCTCCCAAGCCCGGTACCCAGGTCGACCTGGTACTGGTCGTCGCACTGCAGGAAGCCGTTCCCGGCGTCATTCAGATCGCAGTCGGGGTCCGTGCCAAGGCCCCGGTTGGCGACGTTCTGGATGCCGTCGATGGCACCCGGGCCGTCGTTGATCCCCGTGAAGGGGAAGTCCTCGCCGAAGATCTCGAGAGCCGGAGAGTCGTCCAGGATCTCGGCCTGGATCGACCCCAGGTTCAGCGTGAACGGCGAGTCCGCCCGCAGGCGGTCGACCTCGGCGTAGATCAGGAAGCGGTTCCCGGTGAGCTCGCACTCGCCGGGCACCTGCGCCGGCTGCAGACCCTCGAGGATGATCGTGCCGCATTCTTCCTCGGAGCGCACGAGCACGTTGGAGAGCGTCGACTCGTCGTCGATGAACGTGAACTCGGCGGGCGGATCGGTGGCCAGGTTCGGATCACTGGCCTGAC
>Ga0299907_10003069_pt1 | contig 10597 bp, 9 predicted proteins | sample RVTome_16_FD_198680 | JGI IMG/M metagenome (GOLD analysis project Ga0299907, IMG submission 198680) | Soil microbial communities from uranium-contaminated site in the Upper Colorado River Basin, Wyoming, United States - RVT152D67 (version 2) ... | reverse complement strand
ACCAGCCAGACCGCGGTCACGGCCAGGAACGCGAGCGCGCCGGACCTGGAGGCGAGGTGACGCAGTCCGCGCCCGCCCTCGCCGGTCAGCAGCCACACGACCACGACGAGCACTGGCAGCAACCCCATCGGGCCCTTGGCCGCGACGCCGAGAGCCAGCGCCACGTAGAACACGACGCGCGCGCGGGGGGGCGGAGGATCGCTCATCGACGCCCAGAAGGCGCTGAGCGCGGCCAGCCCAAACGCCACGACGAGCATGTCGGGCAGCACGAGCTGGCTGTGGGCGAAGAACCCGTAGCTCGTGGCCGTGACGAGCCCGGCGCCAACGCCGGCGCGGGGCGAGAAGAGCTGGTGGCCGAGCAGCGTCGTGAAGAAGGCGCCCGCCACCGCGGCCATGGCGATCGGAAGCTGCGCGGTCGTCTCGGTCACGCGTCCCTGCGGGATCGACAGCACCTTGATGGCCCACGGGTAGAGCAGCGGCTCGTGGCGATAGTGCTCCTCGCGTATTCGGGCGTCGAACCAGGTGCCGCGCGTGAGCATGTCCTGGGCGAGGACGGCGAAGCGCGCCTCGTCCCCGGTGACGATGAGCCGCTGGCCGAGCGGCGGCAGCACGAGGAGCGCGGCGAACGCGCTCACCAGCGCCGCCCGCTGGATCACGGCCCGGCGCCGGCCGCGCGCCCGGCCACGAGCGCGGCCAGGCGCGCGGCCTGGGCATTGGAGTCCATGACGAGCGCGCCGGCCTGTCGGAGTGTCGCCACCTGCCGCGAGCGTCCCTGAGGATCGGCCTCGGTGCCGGTGACGCTGGCGACGAGCGCCAGGCCACGGCCGGCAGCCGCGGCCGCGCGCCGCGCCGCCTCGAGCGCGGGCGCGAGCTCGCCGGCGGGGTCGGGGTGGGCGCCGTAGCCGAGGACGACGTCGAGCAACACCACGGCGGTGGCGGGATCGGCGGCCTCGCGGGCGATCCACTCGCGGCGCCCGGCGCCGTCGATCATCGGATGCGGGCGTCCGAGCGTGTGGACGTCGTCGCCGAGGTCGACGACCCGGTGACCATCGCCGTCCCCGCGCACGCCGGGCGCCACGCCGGGCAAGCGCGCGCCGAGCAGGGCGACGGCCTCCCACGCCAGCGTGCCGCCTGCGTACACGCCGCGCACGAACCGCTGTCCGGACCTCAACGCCCCCGCCTGCGCGGTCACCAGCCGCTCGATCTCGGCCGCCGGCGACGTGAATTCCACCGCGCCGGGCGCCTCCCCGCGCGCCAGCGCCACGGCGGCCAGCGCGGCGTCCTCGAGCGTGGTGGCGCGATGGAAGGCCGGTCGGCTCGGGGCGGGTGCGGCGCCTGCCGTGTACAGGACGCTCGGCTTCCCGAGCACGCTCAGCGCCTCGGTCAGACGCTCGCCGACGCCGGGGCCGGGCGGCTTGCCGACGACCACCACCACCTCGGTGGCGGGCTCGTCGGCCAGCGCGGCGAGCGCGGCCAGCGTCATGACACCGCCGACGGCGTCGGAGAGGTCGCGGCCGCCCACTCCGATCGCGTGCGAGACGCCCTCGCCCTCGGCGGCCAGCCGGCAGGTCACTTCCTGCAGCCCGGTGCCGGAGGCGGCGACCAGCCCGATGCGCCCGCGCGGGACCGCGTTGGCGAAGCCCAGCGGCACGCCCCCCAGGATCGCGGTGCCGCAATCGGGGCCCATCAGGAAGAGCCCGCGCGGGACCGCGGTGCGCTTGAGCTCCACCTCGGTCTCGAGCGGCACGTGGTCGCTGAACAGCATGACGTGCAGGCCCGCGTCGAGGGCGCGGCGGGCCTCGGCCCCGGCGTAGGCGCCCGGCACCGAGATCAGCGCGAGCGTGGCGCCCGGGAGCGCGCGCAGGCCACCGGCCAGCGTGCGCGGGCGCGGTACGCCGGGGGCCGACCGCGTCGAGGGCGCCGCGAGGGCAGTCTCGGCGACGGCCAGGGCCGTCTCGGCCGCCGCGCGGCTGTCGGCGAGGACGGCGATCACCATGTCGACGGGGCCCGCCGTCTCGCCCTCGGCCTGGAGCAGGCCGGCCTGAGCCAGCAAGCCGCGATTCGGCGGCGTGCCCATCATCGCTGCCGCCCGGCGCACGCCGGCCACCGCTTCCATGTCGTGGGTGAGGCGCATCAGCGTGAGGGAATCCTGGTAGACGCTGCGTCGCACGAAGTTCCAGACGGGCACCGGCCCGATACTACACCAAGGTCCGGCCGACCAGCCGGCGCCGCCGGGCGGAGCGGCTACTTGGGGGGCGCGATCCCGTAGGCCCGGAGCTTCCGGTAGAGATGGCTGCGCTCGATCCCGAGCCGCTCGGCCGTCCGGGTCATGTTCCAGTCCTGGGCGCGCAGCTCGGCCAGGATATAGGCGCGCTCGAAGCCGTCGCGGGCTTCCTTGAGCGGCTTGCCGTCACCGGGCGCCGCCGCGCCCTCGCTCTTCGGGCGCAGCGGCGGCGGCAGGTCCTCGGCCGCGACCGTCTCGCCGGGGACCATGATGACCAGGCGCTCGACCATGTTGCGCAGCTCCCGCACGTTGCCGGGCCAGTCGTAGGTCATGAAGTACGTCAGGGCTGCGGGTGTCACCGTCTTGAGTCGCTTGCCGTTCTCGGCGCAGAACACCCGGATGAAGTGGTCCACCAAGGCGGGCACGTCTTCCTTGCGGGCCCGCAGGGGCGGCACCTCGATCGGGATCACGTTGAGGCGATAGAAGAGATCCTCGCGAAACGCGCCCTGCGCGATGAGCGAGACCACGTCGCGGTTGGAGGCGGCAATGACACGGACGTCGACCCGCAGGGGTTCGCGACCGCCCACCCGCTCGAAGGCCTGCTCCTCGAGCGCGCGCAGCACCTTGGCCTGCGTCTTGAGACTCATGTCGCCGATCTCGTCGAGGAAGAGCGTGCCACGGTCGGCCGCCTCGAACTTGCCCCGGCGCCGGGCGAGGGCGCCGGTGAACGCCCCCCGCTCGTGCCCGAACAGCTCCGACTCGATCAGCTCCTCGGGGATCGCTGCGCAGTTGACCTCGACGAATGGCTGCTCGGCCCGGGCCGACAGCGCGTGAATCGCCCGGGCCACCAGCTCCTTGCCGCTGCCGTTCTCGCCGTGGATGAGCACGCGGCCGCTGCTGGGGGCGGCGGTGGCGATCTGCTCGCGGAGGGTCCGCATCGGCGCGCTGGCGCCGATGATCTCGGTACGCTGATCGAGGCGCGCCCGCAGGGTGGCGTTCTCGCGCTCCAGGCGGGCGTGCTCGAGCGCCCGGGTGACCGTCACCAGCGTCTTCTCGAGCGAGAGCGGCTTCTCGATGAAATCCCAGGCGCCCAGGCGGGTGGCCTTGATCGCGGTCTCGATGGTGCCGTGGCCGGAGATCACGACGATGGTGGCGTCGGGCCGCAGGCGCTTGAGCTCGGCCAGTGTCTCCAGGCCGTCCATGCGCGGCATCCAGACGTCGAGGAACACGAGATCGGGCGCCTCGTCACTGACCGCCTTGAGGGCGTCGGCGCCGCTGCCGGCCACGCTGACCCGATACCCCTCGTCCTCGAGGACGTCGCGCAGCGCCTTCCGGATCGCCGGCTCGTCGTCGACGACGAGGATGTGCTCCCCGGCCACGTGCTAGACCTCCACCGCGGCCGGCGTGCGAGCCACCGGCAGCTCGATGGTGAAGCGGCTGCCGCGGGGGGCGTTGTCCTCGACGCCGACGGTACCGCCATGCTCGGTCGCGATCTCGCTGACGATCGGCAGGCCGAGTCCCATGCCGGTGACCTTGGTCGAGAAGTGCGGCAGGAAGAGCTTGTCGCGGTCGTCGAGCGGGATGCCGGGGCCCGTGTCGCTTACCACGATGCGCACCCGCCCGGCTTCGACCAGGTGCTGTGTCTCCACCACGACCTCGCCGCCACCGGCGCCAACCGCCTCCACCGCGTTGTCGACCAGGTTCAGCACCGCGCGCTTGATGTGGTCGGGATCGACCTCGCACAGCGGCAGGTCGTCGGCGTGCCGGGAGGCGAGGGCCAGGCCGGGATGCGAGTCGCGGTAGAGCGTGGCGACGCTCTCCACGAGCGGCCGCACGTCGGTGGGCTTGGGCACGAACGCCGGCATGCGGGCGAAGCGCGAGAACTCGTCGACCAGCCGCCGCAGCCCGTCGACCTCCTGCACGATCGTGTCGGTGCACTCGGCCACCAGCCGGTGCTCATCGTCGTCGCCCCAGCCGAGGCGGCGGCGCAGGCGCTGGGCCGAGAGCTGGATCGGCGTCAACGGGTTCTTGATCTCGTGGGCGATGCGCTGGGCCACCTCCCGCCAGGCGGCCAGCCGCTGGGCCTTCAGCAGCTCGGTGAGGTCGTCGAAGACGACCACGGCCCCCGCATACTCGCCGTTCTCCCCGCGCAGGGCGGTGGCGGCGGCCAGCAGCGACAGCGCGCCGGCGCCGCGGCGCACGTGCAGCTGGAGCGCGACGTTGCCGGCCCGCGGTCGCCGCGCCCGCCGCACCAGGCTGACGATGTCGCGGAGCTCCGGGGCCCCGAACACTTCCTCCAGCAGCCGGCCCACGCTGACCGCCTCGGCGATGCCGAACATGCGGGCGGCGGCGCGGTTGATCGTCGTCAGCCGGCCGAGCGGATCGAACGACACCACGCCGGTGGTGATCGCCTCCAGCACGGTCTCGATGTAGCGCCGCCGGTCCTCGAGCTCGGTGTGCTTGTCCTGCAGGTCGAGGTAGGCCTCCTCGAGCCGCCGCTTCGACTGGCCGAGGTCATCGGTCATGCGGTTGAACGACTCGACCAGCATGCCGATCTCGTCGTCCCCGCGGGTCTGGACCTTGTAGGCGAGATTGCCGGCCGCCACCTCCCGGGTACCCTCGGCGAGCTGCTCGATGGGGCCGGTGATGCCCCGGGCCAGATGCAGCGCGAACCACGTGAACGAGAAGACGACGATCAGCGTCATCAGCAGGAAGAGCAGGATGTAGATGCCCTTGATCGGATTCTTCAGCAGCTTCAGCTGCTTGTACTCGAGGAACGCCTGGGAGATGGCACGGATCCGCTGCTCCAGGCGCTCGGCGACGTGGCTGCCCACGACGATGGCGCCCACCACCCGGCGGTCGCCGGCGGGCGCCGACCAGATGGGGGTGACGGCCTCCACGAGGTCGCCGTTGGTGAGCTCGCGAACCGTCGTGATCTCCTGGCCGCCGAGTCCCCGCCGCACCTGGCTCTCGTTCAGCTCACGGGTGGGCAGGTCGCCCAGCATCGGGTCCTTGGCGTGGATCAGCTCCTGTCCCTCGGCGTCGACGACGGTGATGGTGCTCAGCGACAGCAGATCTTGCTGTTCGGCCAGGTAGGCGGCCAGCTCGTCGCGGCGCTCGTCGGCCAGCAGGCCGTCGCGCTCGATGACGCTGGCGAGGTGCTGGCCGTGCTTGAGCGCCGTGCGCTCGAGGTTGGCGTAGTAGGTCTGGGCGACGGCCAGCGCCTGGTCGAGCGGGCGTTCCACCTGGGGCTTGAACCAGCCCTCGATGGACTTGTTGATGAAGTTGGACGCGATGACGAAGATCAGCCCGGCCGGCGCCACCGACAGCAGCAGGAAGGCCAGGACCAGCTTGGCCCGGAAGCGGGCGCCGATCACGTTCTGGCGGCGCTCCAGCCAGAGCTTCACGAGATTGCGGCACAGGAGCAGGATCAGCAGCAGCAGCACGATCAGGTTCAGGTTGAACAGGGCGAAGATGACGATGTTGGAGGCGACCGGCAGCTCGGGCGCGAAGATCTTGAGGTCGAAGGCGCTGGCGCCCCCGACGAGGAGCAGGAATGCGGCGATGATGACGACGTTGCGCTTGCGGCGGTTCTGGTCGCTCAGCAGCGGCACAGCTACTGCACCCGCTGCATCGTCCGATAATCGGACTGGCGCATCACCTGCTCGGCGGTCCCGGCCATGCGGTTCACGATGGAGTGATCGCCGTTGAGCGCCGACTCGGCCAGCACGCGCACGTAGATGATTCCGGCCTTGTCCACGGCGCCGACCGGGGTGAGCTTGAGCCCACGCACCTCGGAGAGTACCCGCTGGGCGTCGCGCAGATCGCGGGTGACGTGCGGCGCTCGCGTCTCGCCCTTGAGCGTCGTCACCTTGTACTCCTTGGTCACGACGTTGTAGGCGAGCTGGCGCTCGACCACCCTGGTGAGCACCCGGCTGTCGCGCCAGTACGGGATGTACTGCCAGAGCTCCACGGTGTAGCGCAGGTGGGTCGGGATGCCGCTCTGGATCCCCTCCTGGGACGCCGGCAAGATCGCGCCCAGCACCGCCACGTTGACGGTCAGCTCATGGTCGTTGAGGAACACCTCCAGGTCGCTGATGCGCAGATCGGCGCCCGCCGGGGCCGCAACCGCCAGGATCAGTGCCGCCAGCGCCAGCGCCCAGAGCGACTGCGCAGGGATGCCCGCAACCATGAGCGAACGCAACATTATAGCGCCCCGGTCCACAGGCGCCGGTGCGGCGAGTGCCGGCGAGGTCCGCAGGGGAACTCCTCGGGCGCTTACTCGCCGGCCCGGACCCTCCGGCCACCGGGTGGGGCAGGGCTCGGGGGAAGGTCAGATCGCCGCAGGGGCAGGCGTCAGGCCGTCGGACCGCTCGGCGGCCTGGCGCGCTGGCACGACCTGCCGGGTGGCACCGGCCGGCCGGCGCTCGAGCCCCAGCGCACGCTGGATCTCGACTACCAGCTCGAAGTTGAGTCCGTGGCCGGCGTTGCGCGCGACTACGTGCCCGAGGACCGGACGACCGAGCAAGGCCAGGTCGCCGATGAGGTCGAGGACCTTGTGGCGGACGAACTCATCGCGGTACCGCAGGCCGTTCAGCGTGCCCCGCTTGCCGACGACGATGGCGTTGTCGAGGGAGCCGCCCAGCGCCAGTCCGTGCTTGCGCATGGCCCCCAGGTCCTTCAGGAAGCCGTAGGTGCGGGCCGGCGCGAATTCGTTGACGAACGACTCCTCGGTCGACACGCAGGACAGTACCTGGGTCCCGATGGCGGGATGGTCGTTGTCGAGCGTGTAGCTGATGCGCAGCTCGGGCGCCGGGACGATCTCGATCCAGCGGTTGCCGGAGCCGACGTGGATGGGCTGTCGGATGGTGATCGGCCGGCGCCGCGCGGTCTGGGCCGTCCGGCCCGCCGCGTTCAGCAGCCCTACGAAAGGCTTGGCACTGCCGTCCATCGCCGGGACTTCGGTCCCTTCGACTTCCACGGTCAAGTTATCGATGCCGAGGCCGGCGGCGGCCGCCATCAGGTGCTCGACCGTCTGGATGCGACTACCATGGCGGCCGATGGTCGTCGCGTAGTGTGAGTCGACGACGCTTTCTGGCGCGGCCGGAATGGGTGGGCCCTCGCGGCCGATGCGGAAGACGATCCCGGAGTCGGGAGGGGCCGGCGAGAGCGTGATCCTGACCGGCTTGCCGCAGTGTAGCCCAATACCTTCGAGCGCGACGGACCGCCGGATTGTTTGCTGGCGCATCACCGGGGCCCACTATGAGCAACGCAGGTGCCATAGCCGGCTAAAACTCTAACCTGTTGAAATAATAACACGTTAGGTCCTGAGCCGAGGCGTTGCAACTCCGGAACGTCGCCCCGATGACACGCTGGCATGGCCCAGGGGTCTCATTTCTGAGACAACCACTCCATGCCCGACCAGCAAGGGTAGAGACGCCTTGCTCTGGCCCGCGCCGCTCATCCGAGGTCGCCGAAGCGTGACTGCAGGATCGCCACGATCGCGGGCCCGGCCGTCTCCGTGCGGAGGATCCGCGGGCCGAGGGACACGACCGTGAGGCCGTGGGCGCGGGCCCGCGCAATCTCGGCACTCCCCAGCCCGCCCTCGGGCCCCACCAGGACCCGTGCCGAGCGCAGTGAGCTCATGGTCGCCAGCACGCCGCTCAGCCCGGCGCCGTCGCCTTCCCAGAGGCACAGGTGGAGGTCGGCCACCGAGGCGGTCGCCAGCCAGTCGCCGAGCGGCCGCGGGGCTTCGACCTCGGGGATCACCGCCCGGCCGCATTGCTTGGCCGCCTCGCGAGCGACGCGCTGCCAGCGCCGGGCCCGCTCGCGCCAGCGGGGAGCATCCAGGCGGACGATCGTCCGTTCGCACAGGGCCGGCTGCACGCGGGCCACGCCGAGCTCGGTCACGGCGCGCACGATCGCCTCCATCTTGTCACCCTTGGGCACGCCCTGGATCAGCGTGATCGCCAGGGGCGAGGCCGCCACGCCGGCGGCCTCGCCGATGACCGTGCCGACCGCCGCGTCGCCGAGGCTCTCGAGCCGCACCGTGTAGTCCCGGCCGGCGCCGTCGGTGGCGACGACGGTGTCGCCGGGGCGCAGGCGCAGCACGCGGGTGAGGTGGTGGGACTCGCCAGCGTCGAAGGTGACGCGGCCGCCGGCCACCTGCTCAGGCTGCAGGGTGAAGCGGCGCATGACGCAGCGCGAGGCTCGTCCACCCCTCCAGGCTGCGCGCCGCCTCGCGGCGGAAGCCGTGGGCGGCGAGCGTGGCGGTCACGGCGTCGGCCTCGGCGTCGAGCAGGCCGCCGAGCACGAGGGCGCCGCCGGCGGCGACGAGGTGGCGGTAGCGCGGCGCGAGCGCGTCGTGGGCGGCGGCCAGCAGGTTCGCCAGGACGAGCGGGGCGGGGCCGGTCGCGACGCTGGCGGCGTCGGCGACGAGCGCGTGCACCCGACCGGCGACGCCGTTGCGGGCGGCGTTGGCCAGGGTGGCGGCGACCGCGTCGGCGTCGGTATCGCAGGCCAGCACCTCGCCGATGCCCAGGCGGGCGGCGGCGACCGCGAGAATGCCCGAGCCCGTTCCCAGATCGATCGCGCGCGCTGGCCGCTCGCTGGCGACCAGTGCCTCCAGCAGCTCGAGGCAGCCGGCGGTGGTGCCGTGATGGCCGGTGCCGAAGGCCCGGCCGGGCTCGATCGCGAGGATCACGCGCTCAGAGCCGGCGGGGATCTCCCACGGTGGCGCCACCAGCAGGGCGCGGCCCACGGCGACGGGACGGAAGTGCTCGCGCCAGGCCGCCGCCCAGTCGGCGTCGGCCAGGGGTGTGAGGCGCGCGCGCGACCCCGCCGTCAGGCCGAGCGTGCGGAGCCCTTCCAGGAAGGCGTCGACGCCGGTGGTGAGCGCCTGGCACGCCACCGTCGCGAGGAAGAAGGCGCGGACGCGGGCGGGCGCGCCGGCGACCGTCTCCTCGACGACACCGACGGCACCCTGCTCCCACAAAAAGTTCGTCAGCGCCTCCGAGGCGTCATCGCCCGCCTCCACCGTCAGCTCGACGTAGGCAGAGCGGCCGGCGACCGTGGTCACCCGAGGAGCTTCTTCATGCGCTCGAGGAAGGACGCGGCGAGCGGTCCGCGCTCCTTGGAGGCCTCCTCGAACGCCTCCAGCGCCTCGCGCTGCCTGGCGTTGAGCTTCTGGGGGACCTCGAGAAGCAGGCGGTAGCAGGCGTCGCCGTGGCCGCGCTCGCGCAGGCGCGGCATGCCGCGGCCGCGCAGCCGCAGCACCTGGCCCGGCTGACTGCCGCTCGGCACCTTCAGCTTGGCGGTGCCGCCGAGGACGGGGACCTCGAGCTCGGTGCCGACCGCCAGGTGCGGGAAGGAGACCGGCAGGTCGCAGTAGAGATCACCGCCGTTGCGGGCGAACATCGCGTGCTCGCGCAGGCGGACCAGCACGTAGAGGTCGCCGGCCGGGCCGCCGTTGTAGCCGCCCGAGCCCTCCCCCGTGAGGCGCAGCTGCATGCCGTCCTCGATCCCGGCCGGGATCTTGACCGACAGCAGGCGTTCAGCACGCTGGCGGCCCTCGCCGCGGCAACTCTTGCAGGGCGTCTTGTTGATCTGGCCCTCGCCCTGGCACTTGGGGCAGGGCCGGGCCACGGTGAGGAACCCGTGGCTCATGCGCACCTCGCCGCGGCCACCGCAGCCGTCGCACGCGACCTTGCGCGTGCCGGCCTCGGAACCGGTCCCGCGGCACGCCTCGCACGTCTCCAGACGCGGAATCTGGACCTTCGTCTCCAGCCCCGCCGCCGCCTCCTCCAGCGTGATCTTCAGCTCGTACTGGAGGTCCTCGCCGCGTGCGGCCCGCGTGCGGCGGCCGCGCCCGCTACCACCCAGGAAGTTCTCGAAGATGTCCTCGAACAGCGAGCCGAACCCGGTGTCGAACCCACCCGAGGCTCCGGTGCCGGGCGCGGTGCCGAAGCGGTCGTAGTGAGCGCGCTTGTCGGGGTCGGACAGCACCGCGTAGGCTTCGTTGATCTCCTTGAAGCGCTCCTCGGCCTGCTTGTCGCCCGGGTTGCGGTCGGGATGGTACTGCATCGCCAGCGAGCGGAAAGCCTTCTTGAGCTCGGCGTCGCTGGCCTGGGGCGTGACACCGAGGACGTCGTAGTAGGCGGCCACCTAGGCTGCGTCCTCGTCGGGGGCGGCCGCGACCGCGACGAGCGCGGGGCGCAGCACGCGGCCGTGCAGAAGGTAACCGGGCCCGGTCTCGCTGACGACGGTGTCGGGGGGCGCCTCATCGCTGACCACACGCGCGATCGCCTCGTGGCGCGCGGGGTCGAAGAGCTGGCCAATCGCGGACTACCGGCTCAGGCCCGTGCGCTCGAGCAC
>Ga0299907_10003067_pt1 | contig 10599 bp, 13 predicted proteins | sample RVTome_16_FD_198680 | JGI IMG/M metagenome (GOLD analysis project Ga0299907, IMG submission 198680) | Soil microbial communities from uranium-contaminated site in the Upper Colorado River Basin, Wyoming, United States - RVT152D67 (version 2) ... | reverse complement strand
CTCTCCAAGCGCTTGACCACTGCGGAGAGATCCTCTGGCTCGGCCTCGGTGAGAAAGCCCAGGGTGCCCAGGTTGAATCCCAGGACGGGGACGTCCCAGTCCACCGCGCTCTGCACGGCGGCGAGCATGGTGCCGTCACCGCCCACGGCGAGCACCATGTCCGGGCTCGCATCGGGGTCGTCGAGCACGGCACCGCCATGGGCCGCGATCTCTTCGGTGAGCCGCTCGGCGAACTCGGCCATGGCCGGTCTTGCCGAACGAACGTGGAGGGAGTACTTCACGTGGCATCCGTTTCTTCGAGGATGCTGTTGAGAAGTGTCACCAGCTCGGCTGCGGGCTCGGGGAGGTCGGCCGGGTCGAGAGTCTCCAGCTTCTCCAGAGCCTGGCTGATTTCTTCGATCTGTTCCGGAGAGAGATCCATGTTGTCCTTGATTATGACTGCTGCAGGTGCCCAAGAACCAGATCTACCGCCGTCGCCAGGTCAGCCACCACAAAGTCGGCTTCACCGTTGGCATCCCCGTCCCCAGCGGAGACCCCGGTGAGGACCAGGATCGAGTGCCATCCCGACTCACCCGCTGCAAGGGCGATGTCGGTGTCGAGACGGTCTCCGATTATCCAGGCCTCCCCGTCCACTCTCGACCGAATCAGATCCCGCATTGGCTTGTTGGGCTTGCCCGCCACCTCCGGTCTGACCCCCGAAGCCGCAGCGATCGCGGCGACGATGGCCCCGGATCCCGGGGCCAGACCCTCTTCTGTGGGGAAGGTGGTGTCATCGTTGGTGGCGATGAAGCGGGCACCGCCCCGGATCGCCTGCATGGCCGCGGCCACCAGGTCATAAGTGAGCGAGCGGGTGAGGCCGACGACAACTGCCCTCGCCGATAGCGGGTCATCGGTGACCGTGAGCCCGGCCTGTTCCACCGCCGACCTGACGCCTTCCTCGCCGACAATCAGGACGGGCCCATCGGATCGATCGAGCAGAGTCATCGCCGCCAGCGACGAGGTCAGGACCTGCTCTGCGGATACCGGGAGACCGGTCAACCCCGAGATCTTCTCCGCGGTGGCACCTGGCGTTCGAGTGGAGTTGTTGGTGATGAACAACATCTGCACCCCGGCGGCGGCAAGACGTTCCAAGGCTGCTTTCACACCAGGGAGCACCATGCTGCCGCGGTAGACCACACCGTCCAGATCGCAGAGAACCGTCAAGGTCCGAGGAGATGCCGGAGGATCTCGACGTAGAGGTTGGTTGTCCGACCGACCGAGTCCACCGAGACTCGCTCGTCGTGACCGTGGAACAACGCCAGCATCTCCGAGAAATCCATCCGGTCGTCGTACAGCCCGACCCCGTAGGCGATCGTCCCTTTCTTCCGCCAGAAGCGGGCATCTGTGGCCACATTCATGATGGTGGGGAGCAGCCTGCGGTGACCTTCGATTTCTTCGACGCTGTCGCCAATTGCCTCCCACAGAGGGTTGCCGATGGGGCTCAGGGTCGACTCGAAGTCCTGGATCGGCTCGATGTCGACGTCGTCGCGCGCCGATCCCATGGCTTTGAACAAGAACGAGTCGACGAAGGACCGGTCGATACCGGGCAGAGCCCGAATGTCGACATTGGCGCTGGCCTGGCTGGCGATCACGTTGGATTTCATCCCCGCGTTGAGCATGTTCGGCGAGATGGTCAGATGAGTGACGGCGTGGGCATAACGGGCGAAGAGGGGATCGTCTACTGCGAAGGTGTCGATGGCCTCGTCGACCCGATCGGGGTCGACCAGTGCCTCCTTGACGTCGTCCGGGAGGTCGAGTGAAGCCACGAATTCTTCCCACTCGTGGGTGATGACCACGGGCATGGATTCCGCGAAGATGCCGTGCACAGCCTCGACCATCTTGCGGAGGGCGTTGTCCGATCCGTAAGGAGCCGAACCGTGTCCGGGAGTGCCCGTGGCGCGGAGCAGAGACCAGAAGGCGCCCTTTTCCCCGGTGGCGACCGGTATGGCCTGTTCACTGGCATATGACACCGGCGGGTAGGCCACCTCGGTGAGCATGAAGTCGACCTGCGCTTGGTCCCAGCGTTGCTCGGTGTAGGGCTGAGCGCCGAGGGCGCCGCCGGCCTCCTCGTCGGCCAGTGCCACGAACAGAAGGTCCCCTCTCGGCTGCAGCTCGCCGTTGATGTAGGGGCGGGCGGCCACGGACATGGCCGCGGTGACATTTAGCATGTCGACGGCTCCCCTCCCGTAGACGAAACCGTCGACTATCTCCGCACCGAACGGATCCTGGGTCCAGCCCGAGGGGTCGACCGGAACGACATCGAGGTGTGGAGCCAGCCCCAGTGACGGCGCTTCCGGGTCGGATCCTTCCACCCGGTAGACCAAGGACTGCCTGCCTGGAGCCGGTTCGAAGACCTCGCCGGCGACACCGAAATAGTCGACGAGTGTCTCCACCGAGCGGTACTCATGGCCACTCTCCCTGGTGCCGTCGTTGACACATGCATTTCGGATCAGTTGCTGGAGAAGCACTACGACCTCTGAACTCATGTCCGCAGCGTATCGACCAGGTCGTGCATCGTGAGTGTCAGGGGATAGTCGGCAGCTTCGTCCAAAGAGACCCAGCGGGCATCGTCGGCATCGTCTCCTGGCCGCAGCACGCCCCCGGTCCTGGTACCTGAGAAGTCGATGAGCACGAGATGATGACCGGCCTCGATGAACTCTCCCACCCAGACGACATCGCCGACGACGACCGTGAGACCGGTCTCCTCCAACATCTCCCGCCGAGCTGCCTCTCGCATGGGCTCCCCGTGGCGGACCTTGCCACCGGGAACGGCCCAGAGCCCCCGGCCCGGCTCACGCCCACGCTTGACGAGGAGGATCCTGTCGTCTTCTACGAGAACGACGCCCACACCAATCACGGGCAGGTCACTCCCGTTCGTCATCGTGATACATGATGATCGACCGTGCCGCGAACCCTCCCGCTTCGAAGAAGTTCTTGGCGAGACGGTGGCCTGGCAGAACATGGGCGTCGAACTTGGTGATGCCCCGAGACCGCAGAATCTCCAGAGCCAAATCTCTCATCTCCTCTCCCAGAGCCACCTCACGTGCTTCTCGGTCGACATAGATCAACCGGATCGCTCCCACCCTCTCACCGTCTGCCTGGGCGAGGAGGCGCTCCACCCGGGCCAGGAGGAAGCCGAAGGGGTACCCGTCGATTTCGCCGATGAGGACGATCGTGTCCGGCTCGTCGAGGGCATCTGCGAACGCATGGGAGACTGGCTCGTCGAGCCCGTCGGCCAAAGGCCACATGGCATGCAGTGCAATCATCTCCCCCTCGAGGGAGCGATACAAAGATTCCAGAACCGGGATATCGCCGGTCTCAGCCTGTCGGGCCTCGACCCTCATCTCTGTGATGTCTTGAACAGACGACTGAAGCCCCACAATGTAACCAGCCACATGGCTTCGATGACTATGGGCAGACCCATCTTGGATGTCCCTCTGGTCCGATCACGGAAACTGATCGGCACCTCGACGATCTTCATCCCGGCCTGGTGGGCCCGCCAGGCCATCTCGACCTGAAACCCGTAGCCGGAGGCCCGGGCACCTCGATAAGGCAGGAGCCGCAGTGCGTCTGCGGTATAGGCGCGATATCCCGCAGTCGCGTCTCGGACGGAGAGACCCAACATGATGCGAGCGTAGAGATTCCCCCCTTTTGAGATGATTTGGCGTAGGGCGGGCCAATCCGGGGTGGCACCTCCCGGGACGTACCTCGACCCAATAGCGACATCGGCACCGCCGTCGATAGCGGCGACGAGGCGGGGAAGGTCGCCCGGGTCGTGGGAGAAGTCGGCGTCCATCTCGATGATGGTCTCGGCTCCATCGGAAAGGGCCTGGTCGAAGCCGGCAGCATATGCCGGGCCCAGCCCGGCCTTCTTCGCTCGATGTAGCACCGAGACCTCTGGCAGGTCGGCCGCCAGGCCGTCTGCCAGTCGTCCCGTACCGTCTGGGGAGTTGTCGTCGACGATCAGGAGTCGATAACCGTGTGCCACGATCTCGGGGACGATGTGGGGAAGATTCTCTAACTCGTTGTAGGTCGGAAGGACGACCGTGACCGCTTCAGTGGGCACTTAGTCGACACAGTCGAAGCAGATCATCTTGCGCTTGTTGGCAAGCTGGCTCGTTCGCTTGACCATGAAACACGACTGGCAGACGAACTCGTCGTCCTTTTGACTCTGAGCGTCGACATTGAGGGTCAGCTCCTCGCGCCGCATCGCCCTGAGCTCGGCGACTTCGTCGACGAGCATGGCCTCGTTGGCCTCTTCGTCGAGGAGTTGGAGCTCCTGGTTCTCGAGCTCTTCTAGGGCCTCTGCCGTCTCGTCGTCGTGCTCGTCGTCCTCTTCTTCGGCTTCGTCCTCGAGATCTTCGTCTTCGGCTGTGAGGTCCTCTTCATCTTCAAATTCGTCGTCGTCGACTGCGGTGATGTCCTCGTCCAGGTCCTCTGCGAGCGCGTCCTCGTCGATGTCTTCGACATCTTCGACATCTTCGAGGTCTTCGAGATCCTCGATCTCTTCTTCTGCTGCTGGTGCTTCGTTTTCAGCCATATCCTGGTTTTCTCCCCCGCGCGGGGCGGGAGTATGCCACATTCCTCAGATTTTGAGACGCAGCGCGGCCGGGATAACCCGACCAGATACCGGCGTATTCCCGACGTAGTCGCCATCCGCCTCCAGGGGCCACCGAACGTCGGTTTCAATCGTGAACGTAGCCGCCGAGAACCTTCTCACCGCCCGATCGGTGAGGTGGGTTCCTCGGATTATCTTCGGAACCAGTGCGGGTGCCCGCTGCTTTGCGCAATTGATGATCTGCACATCGAGGACTCCGTCGACGAGTGTGGCCCTCGGTGCCACATTCCAGCCTCCCGCAAAGAATTGGGCGTTGGCCAAAATCACTGCGAGGGCTTCGGACTCATAGGTCCGGCGCTCGGTCTCGACGGTGACCCTCGCCCTGGGAAACCTGGGCAATCGGGCGGCGAATGCGATCGGATAACGCGCCGCGCCCAGACCGCGACCGAGCCGGGGGGCGGTTTCCGCGGCTGCCGCTCCGACACCAACCTGGGCGACGTTCACGAAGTATCTCGTGTCCCACGAGCCCTCGAGTGTCCCCACATCGATCGGGTACACGTCATCGGTGGCGAGATGCCGAGCCGCCTCGCCGAGATCCTGCGAAATCCCAAAAGTCCTGAGGAGGTCACAACCGGTCCCCGCGGGCAGCACGCCCAGCACTGGCGGTTCCTCGGTGTTCATCCCGAGTATCACGTTGGCCGCCAGATTGACACTGCCGTCACCCCCCACCATGGCGAGATGCGTCAAACCTTCATTGACTGCAGCGCTTATCACCTCTCTCGCCTCGGATCGTGTCGCCGGGGTCTCGATGCGCGCGTCCACTCCTGCGGCGTCGAGCGCCTCCTGGACGGTGGAAGGTGATGTCGGGTATCTGCCGGCGACCGGATTGACGACCACGTGCCACTTGGCCATCGGTGGTCACCCAACTCCCTGTGCTGCCACCACACCACGGTCCACCGCCCACAGCGCGGCGTCAGCCTCTTCTCTCATCTCGGGGGCGGCGTCTCTCAGCTGTCGGAGCAGGTCGGCGAGCGAGCGGCTGACGCGGACGAAGTCACCGGGCGCCATGGGCCCGGAGGTGAGGTCGTCAAATGAGGCTCCTCCGGCCCATTCGAAGGCCACCCGGCCAAAACCCGGGTCAGGTCGTCGCATCGGCGTCAGACGGTATTCGGTCTCGAGGACGTTGAGCTCCCTCCACAAGCGCTCGATGTCCTCCCAACGCTGCACCAGGAGGTCGTTGGGCCAATCCGGCGTCGAAACGTGGTCGGAGCGTGGCTCGTATACGAACACCGAAATGATGGCCACCAGCTCGGGCATCTCCAGCCCGTAGAGGATGCCTCGCTCCACCGCTTCGATGACGAGCAGATCGACCTCGTTGTACACCCGGCGGAGACGGGCGCCTCGTGGGGTGAGATTCCACCCATCCATGTAGTCGAGCCGCCCGAGGAGGCGTTGGATCGCTTGGAACTCCTCGACGAGCCCGAATCCTGAGGTGCGACGCATGGCACGTTGCTGCTCCAACCTCATCGTGAGGCGACGAGCCCTGCGCAGCGCCGACACGTGATGGGCCGCGTCGGGGCACTCGGCGACCGGATGGTCCGCGGTCCAGTGGGCTCGTGGCCCCCGATCGCTGCGCCCGGGGGGGACCTTGCGCAACATGCGGAGGGTCTGTTGGACGAAACGACGATCCCTCGGGGAGAACGGCCGGGGCAACTCGAGATCTCCCACCTTCTCACTCGTCTCGGGGATCTGGCGATGACCCAGACTGGAGACCCGTCCCGACGTCGACAGCACCAGATACCGCGATCCGCCGTCCTTGGATGAAAGCCGCTCGAGAACCACGTAACGACCGTCCCGCGCCCCGCCGCGAACGTCGAGGACATCGCCGGGTGCCAGCAACGCGATGCCATCTCTCCGATGGGATTCGGGTGCGGCCTCGACCATGGCGAGATACTCCTCGACGTCGCCGCGGTCACAGACGGCCTGGGTAACCTCCTTTTCCAGCTGATGCTCCAGTGCCTCGATCCGCTCATCCGCCTCGACGTTGCGATCCTCACGCTGGAAAGCGGCAAAGGAGGCTCTCAGCAGCTCCATGGCTTTGTCCTCGTCATAGTTGGCGACGAGGTTGGCAGTCATGTTGTACGTCGGCCGGAAGCTCGACCTCAGCTCGTGGGCTCCGATCGAAGCGATCTCGGTCACCTGGCGGAACTTCACGAACGGTGAGTGCAAGACCACCCCGAAGCCTTCGACGTCGATGCCACGACGGCCGGCTCGACCGGTCAGTTGGGTGTAGTCCCCCGGCTGCAAGAGCTGGTGAGACTCACCGTTGAACTTGCTCAAGTTCTCGATTACCACCGAGCGGGCCGGCATGTTGATCCCGAGAGCCAAGGTCTCGGTGGCGAACACCACGCGGATCAGCCCCCGTTTGAAGAGCTCCTCGACGGTCTCCTTGAAAGCGGGGACGAGGCCGGCGTGGTGGGCCGCTACGCCACATTCGAGGGCGGTCACCCATCGCTCGTAGCCGAGCACGGCGAGGTCGTCGTCGGTCAGGTGGTCCGTGCGCTCCTCGACCAGCTGGCGGATGGCACGGCGGTCTTCGGCATCGGTGAGGCGCATCCCGGACTCGGCGAGGCGATACGCGGCGGCATCGCAGCCCGCTCTGGAGAAGACGAAATAGATGGCGGGCAGCATCTTCGACCGCTCCAGCTCCTCGACGGTCTCGATCCGGTTCGGTGTCTTGAAGCGTCGTCGTCGGCCTTTCTCGAGGCCAAGCATGTGATCGAGTCTCGGGTTGGGGCGACGACGACCATCCCGCTCGACGAATGTGGGGAGAAGGTGGAGACTGCGGCTTCCCGAGCGTTCCTTGACCATGTACATCGACTCGAGCGGCACTGGCCGCTCAGTGCTGGCGATCAACTCTGTCGGGCCTCTCCTCTCCTCGACCCAATCGGCGAACTGGCGATTGTTGGAGATTGTCGCGGAGAGACAGACGAAGCGAACGTGTGAGGGACAATGGATGATCACCTCCTCCCAGGCGGCGCCCCGTGACGGATCCTGGAGGTAATGAGCCTCGTCGAGAATGACCGTAGCCACGTCGTCGAGACGATCAGGGTCGGCATAGATCATGTTTCGCAGGACCTCGAGAGTGGCCACTATCACCGGCGCGTCGGCATTGACCACGTTGTCCCCGGTGAGCAAACCCACCTCACCGACCGGGTAGTCAGCCGACAGGTCGGCGAATTTCTGGTTGGAGAGGGCCTTTATCGGAGTGGTGTAGAAGACACGGCGCCCCTCTGATCTCCCCAGGAACGTGGCGGCCTCGGCGACCAGAGTCTTCCCCGCTCCGGTCGGGGCAGTCACCACGACCGACTTCCCTGCGGCTATAGCCTCGGCCGCCTCGAGTTGGAAGTCATCGGGTTCGAACTCATATCGACTCCAAAATTCGGTGAGACTCATTTCTTCAAGAGCAATCTGACCAGCCAATAGGTGATCTCGTACATGAGATAGAGGGGCACGCCGAGAATTATCAAGTTGAAGAAGTCGCCAGTGGGGGTGATCAGGGCGGCGGCGATCACGACCAGCAAAATCGCCCACCGACGGCCCCTCGCCATCTGTTCGGAGTTGATGAGCCCGACTGCGGCCGCGGTGAAGAGGAACACGGGGTAAAGAAAGGCGACGCCAATGGCGAACAAGAAGCGAAGGACAAAGGAGTAGTAGTCCCCGAGTAATAGATCGTTCTGCACATCGGGGAAGATCCCGAGCAGGAAAGTAAGCCCCTGCGGCAGAACGAAGTACCCGAAGGCCACTCCTCCCAAGAAGAGCACAACCAGTGAGCCGACGATGGGGAAGGCCCACTTTCGCTCGGTCCCGGTCAGGGCTGGGTTGATGAAAGCCCATATCTGGTAGAGGACAACCGGACTGGCCAGGATCAAGCCTCCAAAGAAGGCGATCCTCATCAGCACCCCCCACTCCTCACCGGGCTTCAATGCCTGGAAGGTGTTGTCCGGAGCGGCGGAGTAGAACGGAGCTTCCAGGACGCCCCTCAGGAAGTCAGCGAAGAAGAACGCGACTACCGCCCCGACGATGATCGCAATGCCGATCTTGAGGATTCGCCATCTCAACTCGTCGAGATGGGCGAGAATCGACTGGGGATTGTCAGTCACTCTTCGGGCTCAGAAGGTCGGTCGTCGGCCTCCGGCTCAGCCTGTTCCGCTCTTCGGTTGATCTTCTCCAAATCGCGCATCGCATCGTCGGGGGTCGGGCCTGAGACCGGCTTGGGGCCTTTCCACTCGTGCCCCTTGGCTCCGAAACCGCTCATCTCATCTCGTATCTCGGTGAAAGGCCGCTTGACCTCGTCCACGGGGGCCTTGAGTTCCTCTCCGGCCTTCCTCACCTCATCGATCTCAGCTTCCAACCCCCTGGTTATCTCGCGGGCGGCGGTGCGCAGCTCATTCGTCCACCGACCGATCGTGCGTGCGATCTCGGGGAGGCGGTTCGGACCGAGCACGACGAGCGCCAGCAAAGCGATGACGATGATCTCACCCGTCTGGAGCATGGGGCTGATGCTAGAGCTTCACCCCCGACTAGTGGCCCCATGAAAGAAGGTGGCGACCGCCCGATCGCCACCTTCTCGTACAGAGCACCGTCCCCCCGGCGCTCAACCCGGTCGTTTCAGCCGGCCAGCAGACGGAGAGGATCCGGCTCCGTCTCGAGGGCGGCCATGAACGCAGCGATCTCCGTTTCGGTGATCGGGTCGGGGTTGACGACCTCGAAATGCACACCCGTGGCGAGCAAGACACTGACGACACGGGAGTTGGCAGGCCGCCTCTGCTCGGACGTGCAATTCGGGCATGTGAAGCAATAATCACCTTCCCTACCGCCCGGACGCAGCTCCAGTGCCACATCGCGAGGTGTCAGGTGGATATCGCCACAACGATTGCACGTTGTCTTGATGGTGGTCATCTCTTGGTCTCCGGTCTCCGCATTCGGTAGAGAGGAGATCGGCAATTGGTGATACAAACTGAAGGACGGACTCGTAGGTCGTTCGGCCCCTATCGGTACCTCGCGAGCAGAGAACGCCCGATTTCTCCAGTTCGCGCCGCCACCTCGGGCCCCTCGACGAGACGGGCATCGGTCCCCAAGCGGAGCAACAGGCGCGCCGGAACTTCGGCATCGGGTGAATGGAATCGGATCCGTGTCGACTTGGCCGACCCCCTCATCACCTCCACCGGGTAGTACTCGAGGACCCAGCGAGCGGACGGTTTGAGGTCGAGGACACAGGTGATGTCGTCCTTGGATGGTGAATAGCCGACACCTGGCACCGGCACGGACTCGGGCCGCTCGAATGTCTCGTCGAGGATTTCGAGATCCTTGATCCGGTCGACGCGAAATGTTCTCTGGTCCTCGACCATTCGACAATAGCCCAGCACATACCAGCGTCCCAGGGTGGCGAACACAGACCAAGGCTCTACTTCTCGCTCCGTCGTCTCCTCTTTGCCCACCGACCGGTAGACCATGCTGACCAACCGTCCCGCGGCGGCGGCTTCGCGAAGCACGCCCACGTGTTGCGACTGATCGAGGACGTCGACTGCAAGGCTGGTGTCCGCATCGGGCATCACCACCTTGCTCAGTTTCCGCACCGCCGACTCGAGAGCCGGGCTCGCCTCTCCCGAACCGATCACGGTCATGCCCGCGGCCAGGAGCCCAAGGGCCTCCACTGGCGTCAGCCGCGGGGCTTTGGCGAAGAAGTCGGCGGCATCGATGATGACCTCGTCTTCATCCAGGTAGGCCTCCATGAGATCGCCCGGGCCGTACCCCGGGAGGCCGCAGACGAAGATGGTGTTGAGGTCACGGGTCAGCTGATCTTTGCTGTAGCCGAATCGGTCGATGATCTCGTTGACATCGACAGCTTGTTTGTCGAGAACGTAGGGGATCAGCGCCAGGATCCGGGAGAGACGGGACACGGTGCGGGAGCTGGTCATAGGCGGTCCAGGGCTTGGTCG
>Ga0299907_10003066_pt1 | contig 10600 bp, 11 predicted proteins | sample RVTome_16_FD_198680 | JGI IMG/M metagenome (GOLD analysis project Ga0299907, IMG submission 198680) | Soil microbial communities from uranium-contaminated site in the Upper Colorado River Basin, Wyoming, United States - RVT152D67 (version 2) ... | reverse complement strand
TCGGGGTTCCATCCGACTAGAGGAACGCGCTGCCTCTGTACTTCAGACCCTTGTAGACCATCTGTTGAATCCGGTCCCGGATCGAGTCCGTGAGGTCGAACACGAACATCTTGTCGTCTGCCGCGTCGTCGGGGTAGCCATCCATGGGAATCGGCTCGCCGAACTCGATGACCCACCGACTCGGGAGCGGAAGCAGCCCCAGGGGGCCGAGAAGCGGGAAGGTCGGAGTAATCGGAAAGTAAGGAAACCGCAGCAAGGTCGCAAGCGCCTTCGCATTCGCCACCATGGGAAACGCCTCCTCCGCCCCCACGATCGCAACGGGAACGATGGGAACGCGTGCCCGAAGCGCCACCTCGATAAACCCGCCGCGACCGAAGCGCTGGAGTCGATAGCGCTCGTTCCACCCTTTCCCGACCCCCTTGAACCCCTCGGGGAAGACCGCAACCAGTTGATCCCTTTCCAGGAGCGCGTAGGCGTCCTCGTCGCAGGCGACCGCGTTGCCCGTCTTGCGCGCGAGATGACTGACGAACGGAGCCGCCCACACGAGATCCGCTCCGATGCTTCGGACGACGCGCTCGGCCGGATGCTCGGTTGCGACTGCGTACTGCATCATCACCGCATCGATCGGAATGGTCCCCGAATGGTTCGCGACGAGCAGAGCGGGCCCCTCGTTCGGAATGCGACTCATGCCTAGAGTCCGGATCCGGAAGTAGTGCTCGTAGAGGGGGCGGAGCAGGGGGAGCAGGATCTCGCGCGACAATTCCTCGTCGTAACCGAATTCATCGATCGGATAGTCACCTTTGAGCCGGCGGGTCATGAAGGCGCTCAGTCTGTCGATTACGGAGGGAGCGGCATCGAGGTCGACGAGTGCATCGCGCAGTTCTTGATCGCTGGTCGGTGACTCCGAGGGGGCAATGGCCGGGGCGTTGGCCCTCTGTCGCCCGTGGACTCGGCAGTACCTCTCGCCTTCGATAGCGTGGTTTCGGCACGGCCGGCCCGTCGTGGTCGTTGCCTCACATCTGTGCGGTCCTCGCCGAGCATCGAGCCGAATGACGTTGTCGTTCGACGCGCCCTGCATTAGACGCTCACCTTGGCCCCGGCTCGCCGATGTTCTCGAAAATCGGCGATAGCCTCCTCGGTGCTATAGCGCGCTACGAAGCCGAACTCCTCGCGCGCACGCTTGTAGTCGACGACTCGGCCATAGATGAGGAACTGCAACTGATCGGACGGGAAATCAACCGTTCCGACGCGGCGGAGGATCGAGCTGGCGGTCGTCGCTGCCGGATAGAGCACCGGAATCCCCACCTTGCCGAGCACGCGAATGGCCTTGGACAGAAAGACAACACCCTGGCCGGTGATGTTGTAGATGCCTCTTGGAGCACCGTGCGTCGCCTGTGCGAAGCCCTCGACCGCGTCATCTTCGTGAACGAGCTGCAGCCGAGGATCGTAGCCAAGCGCGGTGGGGATAATGGGCAACGACAGGTAGTCGGTCATGTTCGTTCGGACCGTCGGCCCGATGAGGCTCTGCGTTCGCAGGATGATCACCTCGATGTCCTTGCGTCGCCGGGCGAAATCGCGCACGTAGGTCTCTGCCTCGGCACAATCCTTGCCGTACCCGTAGAGGTGAGCGTGGCGGGTGTCGTGGTCCTCTCGCACTATCGACGGCTCCTTCGGGCCCATGCCATAGACCGCAGTCGATGATTTCATGATGACGCGCTTCACCTTCTTGGCTCGTTGAGTCGCCGCCAGGAGTTGGAGCGTTCCCATGACATTGTTCTCTTTAATCTGAGAGCGGCCCCCTAGGCGGCTCGGATGGGAGCTGATGTTGGTGTGGATCAGCGTGTCGATCTCGGTCGAATCGAGAACGCGCGCGATCAGAGGATTGCGAATGTCGGCGCGCACGAACTCGAGCTTGCCGATGGGGCCCGGTGGCTCGTGAAGATCGACGCCGACGACCGCTTGGACTTCATCATCGTGCTCGAAACGCCTGGCGAGCCGCAAACCCAGATAGCTCGAAACGCCGGTGATGAGGATGCGCTTGCCTTGACCCATTCGTCTCTCGTCTCTCTTAGACCCGTTCGACATTCAGGTCTCTACTCAACAGACGGACCTACGATGATCGTGGAGCCGGCCGCCGCCTGAAGCCGCGCGGCCGCATCCCCCTTGTTCACGGCGAGCGAAAGGTTCTCGTAGGAGTCCTCGACCAGCACGAACTCACCCACCTCGACGTCGGCGAAGCTCTTGCCGTAGGCCACATGTAGACGGTGCCCCTCCATGCGTATCTCCACTCTCTTGCCGGCGGCCATCCCAACCTCCTCGAGGACGCGCTGATTGAAGTTGAGCTGCAGATTGCCGAACCGGTCGAGTTGAAGCACCTCGGCGTGGAGGTGGTCGTCGTGCGGCCAGGCCACGGGGATCTCTAGTCCTATCAACTCATCGGCAGGAACCTCGGGTCCGAACTCCGTGGGATCGACGCCGTTGGCGATATGCGCCGCGGCGGGCGCGAAGACATCGCGGCCGTGAAACGTGGCCGACATGGGGCTGAGCATGAGGCTGCGATTGGTGAGCAGATACGCGGACCTCACTCCACCACACTCATTTACGGCGGGCATGACGAGACCGTTGTCCGGAGCGACGAAAATCTCCCCGTGGCGCGTCTCGATCGCAACCGACCGTCGCTCTGTCCCAACGGCCGGATCGACGACTGCGAGGTGAACGCCCTCGGGCATGTACTTGATGGACTGCTGCAGCACGATCGCACCATGCCGAACGTCCTGACGCAGGATGTTGTGGTGGATGTCGATGATCCTGAGATCGGGTTTGATCCCCAACATCACTCCGTGGCAGACGCCGACGAACTCATCCTGCAATCCGTAGTCAGACAAGAACGTGACGATCGATCGCTTGACCATTTGAGCGATGTTACCCGCCGTCTCCTCCGCCCACCCGGGCGATCGAATTTAAGCGGTTGAACGGGGTTTCTCTGCAACCTGGGCTCTCCACGATCCCTGATTGCAGGAAAACGCCCGAGACCTCGAGCTTGAGCGCGCTCCGGGCTAACTGTCGTCCTCGTCACGATGGCGGAGCTCGTCTTCACGTCGCCTCAGGTCGGCTTCCCAGTCCCGCAGCCGTTTGGTTCGATCGTCGAGCTCGGCCAGGTAACGTTCGTCGTCATCCGGCGCCATGGTTCCGAGTGACCGGCGCTCGGAATGGTCGAGACGAGTGCCGCGCGGCTCCGCCCGAAAGGTGGAGTCCCCTGGAGCGAACCCGGTCCTCTCGGGGCGCCCGAGCAACAACCACACAATCGACCCGATCGTTGGTACGAGGATGACGATGAGAAGCCAAACGAGCTTGGGTAGGTTGCGAATCAGGCTTTCGTTGGTCGCGATCACATCGACGATGCAATAGATCCAGAGCGCGAGAAGCGCGAATGCGAACAGCCCACCGCCAAAGATCACTTCGTTGCTCCCTGCGTGTCAGGGCCGCCGGGCGAACCCGGATCGACGAGAACGGGGTCCCGGTTGGACACGACATTGGACCGTAGCTGAAGAACGTGTGCTCCGGTGGCCAGTATGAACAGCCCGAGAGCTATCCAGAAACCAAAGAGAAGGGTTACGAGGCTCAGGCCCAATGCCCTGAGCGTCGGGCTCAGTGCCAGCAGAACGAGAGACACCGTCCCGACGGCACCGGCGATGCTCGCGCCCATCAGTCGGGTTCTAGAGACGCGCACGAAAATGAAGGAGAGTCCCACCAGGGCGGCAACGAGAGCAATCGAAGCGAACGGCTCCGGAGGAATGTCGGTGTTCGGATCCGGGGGACCCATGGAGTTGCGGGAGTCGAAGCCCTCACGCCTTGCGCCGCCGATCACGAGCTGAACGCCGGTCAGCTCCTGATCCTCCTGCCGGAACTCCAAGCCCTCGGCGGCCTCCTCGGAGGCGCAGGAGATCGAAACGAAGGGGAGGAGAAAGCAGAGACCGGCGAGCGCGAAGAGGGCCCCCTGCGCTCCCTTCGACGCCGTATCGGACGTCCGCATGTGCTACTCCTCGGGTCTATTTGCCCTGTTGGCGACGCTGCCAGCGCGTCTTCTTCAGCATCTTGCGGTGCTTCTTCTTGCGCATCTTCTTTCGGCGTTTCTTTACCAGTGATCCCATGCCTGAAGTTCCTTTCTCACCATCGTGAAAGCTTTATTCGGTCTGGAACAGTTGTTTGAGATCCACCGGACCGCGCGAACGGCCGGAGGTATCGATTCGAATCGAACCAAGGCGCAGGCCTCGAACCCCCGCCGTGACCGGAGAGACCATGCGAAGGATGTCCTCCCGGGCATCGTATTCGAGCACGCCGATGCCGACGCACGTTCCCTTGCCGTCCTCCATGCCGACCACAAGAGCGTCGAGCAGCGCGAGGTCGAACTCCGGCGGGAGAGTCGGCATGAAAACCGTGGGTTTGACCCGCCAGCGAGAGGCGCCCTCGGCAAAGTAGGTCGCGAACTGCTCCTCGCGAAAGGTGATCCGTTCGTCGACCGAGCGCACGACAACCTCGGGACCCACCTCGATCTCGATTACCTCGGCCGGCGTGAATCGCTGGGCCACTCCTAGGACCGGTTCGAGTTCACCCCCCCGCTCGAAGCCCACCACGAAATCCGGTGCGAGCACGTCCATCTTGTAGTACTTGAGCCCCTGACCCGACAGACCGGAAACGAACCCCGTGGTGTCGACGATGACCATCCGCGCGCCGGAGTCCTTGGCCCGCTGGGTGAGCTTGGCCGCTCCCGTGACGAGGGGGAGCATGTGGCCGCGCGGTGCTATCGAGCCGACAAAGCTCAGCGAATCCGACTGGCGCAACGCGGCGGGAGAAAAGTCACCGAATCCACTGTACTTGAGACCGATGGTCGTCGGAGGTCCGACCACCGATTGTCCGATGTCGGAGTCGACAATAGCGGTCTCTATGCCGGCGGCCGTTGCTCGCCGGGCGAGCTCGATTCCGAAGGTCGTCTTGCCCGCGTCGATCGCTCCGAGCAGGAACACCACGCCCGGGTTGGCGAGCAGGCGTTCGTAGACCTCTTCAAGACCGGCGTGTGTCCCCATGCGTCATCAACCCTTCAGTTTGCTGCTCGGAGGCGACGGGCGGGGTCGGGGAAAGGGAATGAGCGAGAAAAGGCGACGGCCCGCCTCAGCCGGCATCCATATAGCGCTGTTGCAAGTATCTGCGCACGTCGTCCTCTTTGAGCCTGTATCCCCGGCCGACCCGAACCGCGCGCATCTCGCCGGCTTTGATCAGGCGATAAACCGTCATGTTCGAGACCCTCAGCTGCCTTGCGACCTCGGCGACGGTGAGGAACTCGCCCATTGCCGAGGTCGAGTTGGGTTCGGTAGGGCCCTCTGAGGTCTCGTTCATGGCGGCCCCACTATAGCAATAGGGGTGGTTTGCCCTGCTCAGCGCCGATTCAGGAGACTCGATCGACATCGGTCCTGAGAGCGATATCCGAGGTGAGGGCCTCGACCACGTCGGCGTCGAACTGTCCGCCCGCGCACCGCTTCAACTCGGCGACCGCCTCCTCGACGCTCATCGCTCCCCTGTAGGGGCGCTCGGAGACCATCGCGTCGAAGGCATCGCAGACGGCCACGATGCGAGAGCCGAGCGGGATCTCCTCCCCGCTCAAACCGTCGGGGTAACCGGTGCCGTCGACGGCCTCGTGGCTCGAGCGAACGAGCTGGGCGACGAAGTTGAGGGCGGGCGAAACGCCGAGGATGCGCTGTCCGATGATGGTGTGTTGTTTGATGAAGGCCATCTCGGCCTCGTCGAGGGGGCCGGGCTTGTTGAGAACCTCGTCGGGAACGGCGACCTTGCCGACGTCATGCAGCTCAGCGGCGAGTCGCACGAGATGTGCCTCGACCTCGGGAAGCTCGAGCCGTTCGCACAGCTTCTCCGCAAGGGCGGCAACACCGGTGTGGTGAAGTTGTAGTTCGGGGTCACGTTCCTGGAGAACCTGGAGAAGGACGTTGCCGGCGAGTCGGCCCTCGGAGACCCGTCCGCTGTTCTTGTTCTCGTACATTCGGCGATCGGCTTGCCTGAGGGCCCCCGACGGCGTTGACTCCTCCACCGGAATCACGCTCCAACCCGCGGCGGCTCCGATCGTGAAGCCCTCGCCCCGATCGGACAGAGCCGGCACGAGGCGGTTCGTGATGTCTTCGGCCGATTCGTTACGGCAGCTGATGATCACGCAGAACTCGTCACCCCCCAGCCGATAGGCCCGCCCACCCACGATGGCCATCTCGAGTGAATGCCCCAGCCGAGCGAGCAGAGCGTCGCCAGCAAGGTGGCCGAAGGTGTCGTTGTAGGGCTTGAATCCATTGAGGTCGAGGATGACCACGGCGAGTGGCTCCTCGTCCGAGGCCTTCTCGCAAGCATCCTCGAGGTCCCTCATCAGGCACCGGCGATTGCCCAGCCCCGTCAGGGAATCGGTCATCGCCTCCCGCTGGCTGGAGTCCAACATGCGAACGTTCTGCCGAAAGACGATGGTCATCCTCGTGATGGCAACGGCGAGGGCCGCCGCGGCCATGACCAGCGAGATCAGGTTCAGTCTGTCGAAGTGATCCCAGATCACGAGCGAGAGCGCGACCGATGCGAAGAGAAGAGGCATGGTGGCAATGCGCGTTCCATACTGATAGATGAGCAACAGCTCGCGCCGCGGATGCCAAGCTGCGAACCCGACGCACAGCATCGCGGCGGGCCATCCGGCCTCGAGCACGTTGCCCGGCACCCAGGTTTCGTTGGCGACCTGTACCAGATAGATGGTGTCGATCAAGGCGAAGAGCATCAGCCCACCGCCGAGCCAGACCCACAGTCCGTCGAGACGCCACCCGGATACGCCGATGGCGCCGACCACCAGGGAGATCAGCAGAAGGTCCCCGATCGGATAAGCGAAGTTGGTCGCAAGGGCAAGCGCGTGGCCCGAGGCCACCTCGAAGAGAGGGTCGAAAACGATCGCGGCAACGATCGCTCCGACGGCAAGAGCACCCATCGCCCCGTCCAGCCACAGGTGGAGTCCCGAGGTCTGCACTCGCCCGCGTACGAGTGCAGCCACGGCGATTAGGGACAGCGGATAGAAAACGATCCAGAAGCCGTCACTGATCGAGGGCACCGGGATGACACTCATGTCCCAGAGGGCGACCGAGTAGTAGATGTTTCCGATCGACCACAGGGCCATGCTTCCGCCGAGCAAGGTCCACGCCTTTCGGCCCCCGGGAACAAGGAGGCCGCGCGCGATGCAGGCGAGAGACCCTCCAACCAGGACGACGTTGTAGGACCACTTCGAGATGAATCCTTCGAGGGGGCCGAACGTGAGATCGGTGAGTGCGTGGAACACGGCGATCGCCAGCAGGCCGGTCAGCGCGGTTAGACATCGGCGCGCGGTGCGCCGCATGCCTTCCGTGCCCACAAGTGTGCTCATGTTGGTTTTCTCGACACTTGTGACTCAGTAATTAACCGAGATTCGGCCGGATACGGGCCCCAGTTATGTGTACATTTCGGTATCCGCGCGCCCCAGGATGTCCTCGAACAGGCGCCAGGAAGGCTCGTAGAGGCGCGGGGGCCGGTTGTCGTCCATCGGAACTATCGCCACGTCCTTCCCCTCGGCCCACGCGACGGCCAGCGCGGGGTCGTTGATGTCCATGATGGCGAGAGTCGGGATGCCTCGTTCGATGGCGGCTCCGGCAAAGCCGTGGTCGCCCATGACGAAGTCGGGGTGGGGCTCGGCCTCGAGCAACGCCTCCATCGGCTCGCTCGAGTGGGTGTGCATCAACTGGCCCCAGTCGGCGAGCATGCCTACACCACCGACGTAGCGGATCTCGGAGTGCCTCCGGCGGATACCGAGGTCGGCTTCCTCGTGGAGAACGACGACCTTTCCCCCGGCGGCTCGGTAGGCGTCAAGGACGCGGATGTAGTGCTCGAGCATGCCCGTCGGGTGCCCCGTGCAGCACAACAGGGTCGAGCCCCTATCGGCCTCGGACCTCAGGCGCTTGGCACCCGCGACGATGGCATCCAGGGTTTTGGCTGGATCCATGACGTCGTAGCCGGTGTAGTCCTCGATGTCGTCGCTACAACCGGTGAGCTCGGCCATGAATCCGAGCACCTCGGCAGGGTCGTAGGTCGTGAGGCCGGAGAGCCCGAATCGAGACTCCTCGTCATCACCGGACACCATGGCCTTGATTTTCGTGAGAGCGTTGCGGCGGGTGTGCGACTGGTGCGGCCCTGTGATACCGGCGGCAACCAGAGCCTCGCGCGCGTCGGACAAACTGATAGGGGGCATAGGAGAATCGTAGCGAGTGTCTGAACTAGCGCGAACAGGTCGCACTCAGCTTCCGATCAGAGGAGATCGACGACATGGAGTTGTTCTCGCTCGAGGGCAAGGTTTCGGTGGTCACCGGAGCGTCGAGGGGCATCGGGCGTGCGATCGCGCTCGGCCTGGCCGCCGCGGGCTCGGATGTTGCGGTCGCGGCAAGAACCGAAAGCGACCTCGAGACGCTGGTCAAGGAGATCGAGGGCCGTGGTCGCAACGCCCTCGCGGTGCCGACGGACGTGCTCGATCGGACCGCGATCGAGACACTGCTCGATCGCGCGATCGACGAGCTCGGGGGTCTCGACGTGCTCGTCAATAACGCCGGCGGAACCCGTTTCGTCGCCCCGATCACCACTCTCAGACCCGAGGGGTGGAACAAGGTCATCGACCTCAACCTGAATGCGGTCTTTCACGCGACGCAACTCGGGGCTCAGAGAATGGTCGAGAGAGGTGGAGGCTCGATAATCCAGATCTCCTCGGTGGCAGGGGTTCAGGGGGCCGAGGGGCTCTCTTTCTACTCCGCCGCGAAGGGGGGAGTCAGGCTCATGACCCAGGCCGTGGCCCGCGAGCTCGCGACCTCGGGCGTGCGATTGAACTCCATCGCGCCGGGATGGATCGCGACCGACCTGAACGTCAACATGTGGAGCGACGAGGGTGTCCGCAAATCGATGGAGGACATGATCCCCATGGGCCGGCTCGGCGACGCGGAGGAGATCGTGGGCCCGGCGGTGTTTCTGGCGAGCGACGCATCGAGCTTCATCACCGGCGCGACTCTTTTGGTCGACGGTGGGCAGCTGGCCTAACCCTGTCGCTCCGAGAAAGTAGCTCCAGAGAGTTTCGCTGAGAGAAGGTCTGGCTTCGTCTGCAGGATTTTCCCTCGAGTTACCGAACCTACTGAAAACGGACTCTTTGATCGAACGTCCGCCGGAGTGTTCGGGAGACCTCAAGGGGGAGGCTAGGCATGAAGCGACGAAATCGACGGTTATGCAGAGCGGGGGGGCCGCTCTTGTCAATTGCCCTCGTCGGGGCGCTGCTCATGCCCTCGACGCCCAGCGCCTTCGGCGCCAACGAACCTTACGGCTTCCAAGGCGAGACGGGGAGAACCGATGACGTGGATGCTCGCGCGGGCTCCGTAGCTCCGACCTCCCAGCAACTCGCCATGGTCGAGGAATTGGGTGCCACGGCACGCTGGAACGACTACGGTACACCGCACTCGCTCATCAAACACGGAGGTTACCTGGCCTCCGGGCTATCCTCCGACGCGGTCGAGGCCGCTCGATCCTGGGTCGGTGACAACCGAGCGCTGTTCCGGCTGTCGCAGCAGGAGCTCGACAACCTCGAGGTTATTAACGACTCCAAGCTCGACGGCAGCGACGCTCACGTCGTGTTGTTCCGCCAGTCCTTCGGAGGACTCAAGGCCGCCCAGGACGGAATGCTCACGGTCGGCGTGATCGGCGGAAAGATCGCCTACGTCTCGTCGTCCATCGCAGGGGATGGCAACAGTCCTGCGGCCCGCGAGCTCAGCGCCACCGAGGCCTACCTAATCGCCGCCGGCGACGCCGGACTCGGCGTCGCGGCCGGCGACGTAGAGGTCTTGAACAAGAAAGAGGACGGCTGGACGCTGTTCCAGGTCAAGGGCCTCACTGGCCTGCAGCGCGCCAAGCTCATCGCGCTGCCCACTCCCGAGAATGGAATTCGCCCGGCCTTCGAAACGATCGTGCTCAACAACCAGGTCGGCGAGGGTCATCAGCCCGTCGCCTTCACTCATTTCGTCGACGCGGTGGACGGCAAGGTCTGGTTCCGACAGAACCGGGTGCAGCATCTTGCTCAGCCCGAGACGGGCACCTTCAGCGGCGAAACCGGTGGTCCCGGCAATCCGTGCGGACCCAAGCATCCCTTCGATGCGCCGGCCGGCACGCAGAGCATCGACGTCGTGGCATCGGCCAACAACCCCGTGGACGACATCGTGCTCAACCTCTACGACCCGACCGGTGAGGTCGTCGCATCCACGGACACGTTGTTCAGCCCCGAGGCGATCCACTATTCCCCCGCAGTGCTCGTACCGGGCACCTACGAGGCCGAGGTATGCCAGTTCGAGCCCCAGGCCGAGGCCTTCGCCTACAGCGGTTTCTATTCGGCGAATCCCGTGGGAACCAGCGGGGTTCCCTATCCACCGAAGTGGAGCGTGTTCCCCGCCAACCCGCCGCTCGATTACTCCACGACAGACACCCGCGAGCTGTGGTGCTGGGAGAGCGCGATCGA
>Ga0299907_10003065_pt1 | contig 10600 bp, 8 predicted proteins | sample RVTome_16_FD_198680 | JGI IMG/M metagenome (GOLD analysis project Ga0299907, IMG submission 198680) | Soil microbial communities from uranium-contaminated site in the Upper Colorado River Basin, Wyoming, United States - RVT152D67 (version 2) ... | reverse complement strand
GTACATGTTTGCGGGACTTGCCGTCGGCGTCTTCACGGCGGGCATCTTCCATCTCTTCACCCACGCGTTCTTTAAGGCACTGTTGTTCCTCGGGGCCGGATCGGTGATCCATGCGGTCCACTCGAACAACATGAGCGACATGGGGGGCCTCAGGAAGTACATGCCGGCGACGTTCAGGACGTACATAATCGGCTCGCTCGCGCTGGCCGGCATCTTCCCGCTCGCCGGATTCTTCTCGAAGGACGAGATCATCGGCGGAGCCCTGCGGGCAGGTATCGACGGCACTCGAGCGACAGCCTGGCTCGTCTTTGGCTCGGCCCTTCTGACGGCGTTCATCACTGCCCTCTATACGGCCCGGATGTGCATCAAGACCTTCTGGGGCGAATACAGAGGTCACGGGGAGCCGCACGAGAGTCCCAACTCGATGTCGAGTCCTCTCTGGACACTGGCCGGGCTCACTCTGGTCGTTGGGTTCCTTGGTTTCCCCGTCATCGGACCGTTCAAGAACTGGATCTTCGCCGAAGGCGAGGTCGCGCACGGCTTCGAGCCGCTCTACAACATCGTGCTTCCGGTCATCACGGTTGGAGGAGCGCTTCTCGCCTTCTTCCTCGCCTACAAGTGGTTCTACCGCAACGAGTGGAGGTTCGACTTCCGGAGATCCTCGTTCGGATGGCTCTACGGTTTCGCTGAGCGGAAGTACTACCTCGACGATATCTACCTGGGTGGGATCGTGAAGCCGATTCAGTATCCACTCGCCGCCGCGATGTACTGGGCGAACCAGCACATCATCGACGGAATCGTCAACGGCACGGCGCGCGGCACGCTCGGCGCCGCCACGGGTACGTACATGGCCGACCAGAACGTCGTCGACTTCGGTGTCAACGGTGCGGCGGGTCTCACGAACTTCTCGGGCGGACTACTCCGCTACATCCAGTCTGGAAACGTCCAGCGTTACGCGGCGGTTCTGTTCGCCGGCATAGCGATCTTCGTAGCTGTCTTCGCGGTGGCCTAGAAAGGGGTTCGAGGCAATGTCATGGGTTGACGACTGGGGGCTGTCCCTGGCGACGTTCTTGCCGGCACTTGGCGTGCTGGTCCTGATGTTCCTTCCCAACCGAGAGTCCCTCCTCAAGATCACCGGCACGGCATTTGCCGGTCTGGCGCTCGTCGCGGGGATCATCTCCGCGGTGCGGTTCGACTACGGCGCGAGCGACCAGATACAGCTCGAGGTGAACTCGACGTGGATCGAGTCGATAGGTGCTCGCTATCACGTCGGGGTAGACGGCATGTCTCTGCCGCTGCTCTTGTTGAGCCTCCTCGTGTGCTTCCTCTGCATGATCTATATGTGGTGGCACATTCCCGCGCCAGGCAAGACGAAGGCGCTCTTCGCCCTCGTTCTCCTGCTCGAGACCGGAATGAACGGGACCTTCGTCGCACTCGACCTAATTCTGTTCTTCATCTTCTTCGAGCTCGTGCTCGTCCCGATGTACTTCATGATCGGCATCTGGGGCGGCCCCAACCGGGACTACGCGAGCGTCAAATTCTTCCTCTACACCTTGTTCGGCTCGATCTTCATGCTGCTTGGATTCCTGGCCCTGTGGATCAACTCGGGCAACGAGACATTCGACATGATCGCCTTGCGCGACACCACGGGCAACGCGAGCGAGTTGTTCCAAAACCTCGTGTTCCTCGGCTTGTTCCTGGGGTTCGCGATCAAGGTCCCCATGTGGCCGTTCCACACCTGGTTGCCCGACGCTCACACCGAGGCACCCACCGTCGGCTCGGTGCTCCTGGCGGCCGTGCTCCTGAAAATGGGAACGTATGGCTTCATTCGGATCGCGTTGCCGATCCTTCCCGACGCGGCGGTGACGTTCGCTCCGCTGATCGGCATCCTTGCTGTTATCGGCATCATCTGGGGCTCGCTGTGTTGCTTCGCGCAAACCGACCTCAAACGTCTCATTGCGTTCTCGTCGGTGGGCCACATGGGCTTCGTAATGCTCGGGATCGCGACCCTCACCGATACCGGGATCAATGGAGCGGTCTTCGGGATGGTGGCTCACGGGCTCATCACGGGGATGCTCTTCTTCCTCGCAGGGTCGATACACGAGCGCTACCACACGCGCGAGATCGCCGAGCTGGGAGGAGTGCTCAAACAGATCCCGCGGTTCGGCACCGTTTTCTCCTTCGCGGCCATCGCATCATTGGGACTTCCCGGACTGGCCGGGTTCTGGGGCGAGATGCTCGCCCTTCTCGGGGCCTATCAGCCGGCTCCGGGACTCAACGTCGAATTGTTCCGAGTCCTCATGGTCATCGGTGGCATCGGGACCGTTCTTACGGCGGGATACCTCCTGTGGACGGTCCAGAGGGTCAACCTCGGCACCGTGCCCGACAAGTTCGCGGCCGGTAAGGGGATCTTCGACGTCGAGCGACTCGAGTGGACCGCGTGGACGCCTCTTCTTCTGCTCATCGTTGTTGCCGGTTTCTACCCGGCTCTGCTGACGAATGTGACGGCCGATGCAGTCGGAACTCTGGCCGGGATCTTCGGAGCGTAGGTGGATCCCCTTCTCGCCCAATCCGTGACTCAGCCCGGTGTGGACTGGCACGCGCTCGCGCCCGAGCTCGTGATGGCGAGCGCCGCTTGCATCGTGCTTGTTGCGGACCTGTTCCTTCCTCGGAACTCTAGATGGATCGCAATGCCGCTGTCGGCCGCCGGAATCATCGGCACGCTGGCGGCCGTCGTGTCCTTGATCGGTACGGAGACGACCACCCTGGCCGGGACCTTCGAGGTCGACGTGTTCTCCTTGTTGTTCAAGGCCCTGTTCTGCGTCCTAGGGCTCATCATCCTTGCGATCAGCTTTCACTACTTCCGCGGGGGCTCGTATTACCAAGGCGAGTACTACTTCCTGTTGTTGTGCTCGCTCTTCGGTGGTCTCGTTATCGCCAGTGCGCGCGACTTGATCTCGTTGTTCATTGCGCTCGAGTTGATCAGCATCCCCGGCATCGTCATGGTCGCGCTCAGAAAGGGCGATGCCAGATCCAACGAGGGGGCCCTGAAGTTCTTCCTCTTCAGCGTGCTGTCGTCCGCCGTGATGTTGTACGGCATGTCACTCGTGTACGGCCTGACCGGCTCGACGCTTCTCGCCGAGATTAGTTCGTCGATCGAAGCATCCGATCAACCCATCATCGTTCTCAGCGTGTTCTTCGTCGTGGTCGGGTTCGCCTTCAAGATATCGGCGGTCCCATTCCACTTCTGGGCACCCGACACCTACGAGGGTGCGCCCTCACCGGTAGCGGCCTTTCTGTCGACGGCCTCCAAGATCGGTGGCTTCGTCGGGTTGCTCGTTCTCATGTTCAAGGCCTTCCCGACCGTCGCCGACACCTGGGCTCCCGTGTTCGGGGTTCTCGCCGCACTGACGATGACCGTCGGAAACCTCATTGCCCTGAGACAGCAGCAAGTCATTCGACTGCTCGCGTACTCGGGGATCGCGCAGTCGGGGTACATCCTCGTGTGCCTGGCACTGATCAGTCCCAATCCAGGCGACCAGGCGGCGAACGAGCAGGCTTTCGCGGCGGCAGTCATCTACCTGGCGATTTACGGAATCATGGACCTCGGTGCCTTTGCTGCAGCGGTCGCTTTCGCCCGGCGTGGAGGCACTTATTTCATCTCCGACTACGCGGGTTTGTGGCAACGGAGCCCCCAACTGGCCCTTCTCTTCGGGGGCTTCCTCATCTCGCTCGCCGGGGCGCCGCCGATGGCGGGCCTCATCGCCAAGCTGTTCGTATTCGCCGCGACCATCGAGGCAGGGGTCTACTGGCTGGCGATAGTCATGGGAGTCAACACCGTGATCGCGGCGTGGTACTACCTGGCCGTCATCAAAAAGATGTTCTTCGAGACTCCCGAGATCGACGAGCCGGTGGAAGTTCCGTACTTGATGACCGCGGCCATGGGCCTGGCGACGGCCGTGCTCGTGGGCCTGCTGATCTATCCGGCTCTGCTCATCGACCTGGCCGACCGCTCGATCTTCTAACGGAGCGCTGCGACCCACTCGCCGCGCGCCCATACACCGTTCCTAACCTGCGTGTCTCTCGGCACCTCTTCGTCGGCCCAGACGATCGCGTTCGACACGTACGAGCCCTCGTGCAGTGCGGCCCCGGCGAGGAGTATCGCCCCCTGGCCGACCGACTCCTCGTCGGCGGCCACGTCTGGCCCGAGATAGGCGCGACCACCCTCTGCGTCGACGAGCTCTCCGGGCGGCGGGCGCGGGCTGACGGGACCACGGCCCTCCAGCAGGTCGAGTGATGCCTCCAGATAGCGCGCCACCGTCCCGACATCCAACGCGTATCCGTTCGAAACATGTGTATGGACTTCGCCGCTCTCCACGAGCGGGCGAAGCAATGACTCTGCGAGGCCGGTCGGGCGCGTGTCGGGAAGCAGCGCGAGAGTCCGGGCCTCGAAGGCAGCAACTCCCAGATACTTCGCTCCGGCCGCGCTGGGATCTGAGCGCCGGTCGATGAATCCTGTTGCTCTGTCGCCTTCGACTACGAGATCGGCTTCCGTGTCCACGCACCGCACCGCGACGGTTGCTGCCGCGCCGCTTCGGCGATGCTCGGTCAGAAGGCGGGCGGCGGACACCTCGGTCAAGGTGTCGCAGTTGCAGATGAGCGCGGTATACCGGACTCGTTCACGCAATGCCGCAAGAGTGGCGCCCGTTCCCCAGGGAACGGCCCCCTCGTCGAGGGGCTCGAACTCACCGTAGGGGGCCAGAGTCCCGAACACGGCGTCGCTCGAGTAGCTTGCGTTGACGATGACGTCGGGCGTCGCATCGAGAAGGTTGCAGAGGCCCCAGGCCCCCAGGGGAAGGTCGAGCAGGGGGAGGGCCGGCTTGGGTATCGATTGGGTAAGCGGACGCAGTCTCTCGCCGAGACCGGCGGCGAGCAGGATCCCCGTGGCAGACACGCTCCCGACGCTAGCGCATCGTGCTCTCAGAGAAGGCTCGAAGAACCGGTCGCGAACCGGCCCGATGTACGCCCGCTGCTCCTGGCGAGCGCCCGTGAGAAGGGTTTTGGTATTTCAGGGAGAAACTTGGGAAGGATGCGCCATAGGGTTAATGGGGGGCTACGCCCGACCTCGGGCCTGTCCTGCGTTTAGGCAGCTACAACCGCGACAAGTGGGGTTATAGGGCAGTGAAAGTAAGTGCACGTATCGTTATCGGGCTCGTCATCCTCATGTTCGGCTCGATCCTTCTGCCGCGTCCGGCCTCGCGGGTCGTCGCCCCGGACGCCCAGGCGGCACAGCTCGCCCTCGCTCAGATCGATCTCCCGATTCCGACCCCGTCGATCTCGCTCCCGCCGATTCTGCCGAAGCCACCCAAGCCGAAGCCAGATCCCGAGCCACAGCCCGATCCCGACCCGCTTCCCGATCCCGGCGGTGGCGGCGGAGGAGGGGGCGGCGGCGGTGGTGGTGGGACCGATTCCGGCGGCAACGGCGGAGGAGGATCTAGATCAGGGGCAACCAATCCGGATAGACGCGGCGCAGGAAACGCAGCCGGGGAGGGGCAAATCTCCACCCCCGCCCCGCCTCCCAGGGGCACCTACGTTCCTGCCGGCGGGTCCTACACGACCGACAACCTCGTCGCCGTTGCGAACGAGCTTCGAGCGCTCGGAGTGCCCCTCGAGAGAATCGTGCAGGACGTCTATGCGCCCTTCATCATCGGAGGTAAGGCCGCTTGGACCGATACATGGGGCGCGCCTCGATACGGCCCGGGGCCCATCATTCGGACGCACGAGGGCCAGGACGTCTTTTGTAGCTACGGCGATCCGGTGCTCGCGACCGAGACCGGCACCGTCAACTACGGGGATGCCGGCCTCGGCGGGAAAGTCGCCCGGCTATTTCGGTCGGACGGCAGCTACTGGTACTACGCCCACCTGAGCGACTTCAACGACGAGGAGTTTCCATCCGGTGCCACCGTCCAGCCGGGCGACGTGATCGGGTACTGCGGAAACACGGGGAACGCCGTCAGCACGCCGAGCCACGTGCATTTCGGTTTTTACGACACCTCCGGCAGCGCGCGGAACCCGCACTCAACCCTCATCAAGTGGCTCAACCAAGCCGAGCGGCGGGCGGGGAGCTCGATCACCAGGGCGCAGGACGAGCGCGTGAGAGAGATCAAGAGCCTGACTCTCGCCAGGCGATTCGGTGACAGCTTCATGCCCGACCTCTCCACCCTCGAGGACGGTTCGGGAGCCCTGCTTGGGTCGACGGGATCGCCGTCGACCGGGGCGTTCGGTGTGGCGCAGAGCGCACTGATGGCGGCCCTGTCGAACAACCTGTACGCCGGAGGCTTCGATCCCTACGCGGCGGACCTTGGCTCGAGCGAAGAGGAGTTCGACGACCCCTCGGATGCAAGCGACCAGCTCGATGCAATCCTCGAGGAAGCCGGAGCGAACGACAACACCAAGGCCGGCAAGTAGACAACTGGGCGGCCGAGGCTCAGTTATTCTCACTGGGCGCAGCCGCTCGCAGGCTGCGTCTTTCCATGGCGGGATGCCCGAGTGGCCAAAGGGAGCGGCCTGTAAAGTCGTCGGCTCAGCCTACGGAGGTTCGAATCCTCCTCCCGCCACCACTATGAGACCCCGGGCACCGGGGTCTTTCTCTCGCTGCTGGTTCATCTGAATGCGTATGGGATGCTCGCCCGAACGCGGATAGAGGTTTCGATGCACGGATCCGAGTTGTTGTTCCTGGTGTTGATGGTGGCGATGGCGGGGCTGAGCGTCCTGGCGGGGGCCGTGGGCGTTCCTTACCCGATTCTGCTCGTGGTGGGGGGGCTTGCGCTTGGGTTCGTCCCCGGGCTTCCCAACATCGAGTTGCCGCCAGAGATCGTACTCGTCCTCTTTTTGCCGCCCCTGCTGTATCACGCGGCGTTCTTTTCATCGCCGCGCGATCTCAGAGCGAACATGCGCGCGATCTCGATGCTCGCCGTCGGGCTGGTGCTTGCGACGATGTTCGTTGTCGCTCTCATCGGTTACCTCGCGGGAATCACGTGGGGGGCTGCCTTCGCCCTCGGTGCGATCGTTTCACCCACCGACCCTTTGGCTGCGACGACAATTGCAAGAAAGACGGGGGTGCCCCGTCGTCTCGTTACAGTGCTCGAGGGCGAAAGTCTGGTGAACGATGCCACCGCGCTCGTTGCCTACCGCATCGCCGTCAGCGTCGTGGCGGGTGGGACGTTCGTCGTGTGGCAAGCGGGTCTGGAGTTCGTGGTCAATGCCATCGGAGGCGCCGTCGTGGGCCTCATCGTGGGTTTGGCCATCACCTGGATTCGAAAACAGTTGGACGATCCACCCGCCGAGATCGTCGTCACGCTCGTTACCGGCTACGTCGCATACCTACCCGCCGAGCAACTTGGGGTCTCCGGTGTGCTTGCCGCGGTAGCCGCCGGACTCTACGTGGGTTGGCATGCCCCAGAGGTGGCTACCGCGGAAACGCGCTTGCTCGGGTTTTCGTTTTGGGAGGTGTTCGTCTATCTCCTCAACGCCGCCCTGTTCATCCTGATTGGACTGCAGCTCCCGCCTATCCTCAGCGCCGTTACCGACGACCATGGAATCGCCACGCTCGTCTGGCTCTCGGCGCTCGTCAGCGGCGCAGTCATTGCCGTTCGTCTCGTGTGGATGTTCACCGTTCCGTACCTCATCAGGCTGCTTGATCGCCGGACCGCCCAGGTGGCTCGACGGGTTGGTCCGGGTGAGCGATTCGTTGTCGGCTGGAGCGGAATGCGCGGGGCGGTGTCGCTGGCTGCTGCGCTGGCACTGCCGATAAGGGCCGGGGGACAGGGCTTTCCCGACCGCGACCTGATCATCTTCCTGACCTTCATCGTGATTCTCGTGACCCTCGTCGTACAAGGCCTGTCACTCCCCGTGGTCATCCGACGGTTCGTTAGGGGTGAGGACGACGAGGCTGAACAAGAGGAGCTTCGTGCGCGCCTCGGCGCGGCGAAAGCGGCATTGTTCAGGCTCGAAGAGCTCGCCGAGGAGGACTGGACCCGGTCGGACACGATCGAACGGCTCCGCGGTTTCTACGAGTATCGCAAGAAGAGGTTTGCGGCGCGCGGTGGCATGGTCGAGGACGATGGCTACGAGGACCGTTCGGTCGCGTATCAACGGCTGTCACACGAATTACTCGCCGCGCAGCGGAGCGCGATCGTTCGGCTGCGCAACGAGGGGGCCATCAGCAGCGAGGTCATGCGGCGCGTGGAACGAGACCTCGACCTGGAGGAATCCCGCCTCGAGATCTGAGGAGGGAGCGAGGGCCGAACGACAACCCACCGGAGTGCCAGGTGGGTCCCAGCCGGCGGGCCGTTGGCCTCTGGCAGACCTCCATTCACCGGCGCATCCTTGATGTTCTGAAGGAGGTACGCGAATGAACACGGCACTCGTGACCGCGCTCGTACCCTTCGATCGATTGAACGGAGCCACCCGATGATGGACGTTGCGATCGGCTTGTTTCTTATTGCTCATGGCCTCATCCATGTGGCGATCTACGCCACGCCCCCACCGCAGGACGGGAGCGCTCCCTTCGATCCCTCGCACTCGTGGGCGCTCGCCGGCGCGCACGTTGCGGAGAGCTCAAGGCGCAGCCTCAGTGTGCTTGTCGCGTGGGTCTCGGGGATCGTTCTTGCCGTTGCCGGCGTCGCGTTGCTGGCGGGCTCTGCGGTATGGATCCCGATTGCCGTTGTCGGAGCCGCATCGAGCCTGTTCTTGAAGGTGCTCTTTTTCAACGCGTGGCTGAGCGCCGGTATCTTGATCGATCTCGGCATTCTCTGGGCGGTGGCCGCCGGATGGCCGCCGTCTCTGATGTGAAGGAGCCCGTCGTGACGAAAAGCGTTCGCCGCGATACATGCGCCGTGGGCCCCTGGACAGGCGCGTGGGTTGGTGGGGCAGTCCTGGGAATCGTGAACGGATCACTCCGCGAGTTCACTTACGGCAGACGCCTGAACGAGCACGCCGCCCATCAGGTTTCCACCGGAACTCTCATCCTCATGCTCATGCTCTACATGCGCGGACTTGAACGTCGCTGGCCCATCGGCTCTCGTCGAGCTGCTTTGCGAATCGGAGGCGCGTGGGCGCTCCTGACGGTGCTTTTCGAGTTCGGATTCGGTCATTTCATCAGCGGGAAGTCCTGGCGAGGGCTTCTGGAGGATTACGACCTCACCAAGGGACGGCTGTGGAGCCTGGTGCTGATGGCGATGGCCGCCGGTCCGCTTGTCACCCGCGAGGTGGACGGATCACACGCCGCCAGGGCCAAATAGGGGCTCCCTCGGGAATTCCACCTCCCCGCGGGGCCGAAGGTCCCGACGCTTGGGGTCCGGTCGGCCGTGTCCGGCAACGCCCCCACCTGACATCTTCAGATCAGGAGTAAGCCCAGCCAAAGGAGATGTCATGAGAGTCAAGGACGTGAGCGCTCATGTGCTCGTGAGAATGGAGCTCAGCGGAACCTTGAGACTGGCGGCAACCGAGCTCATGACCAACGAGGTTGGACTGCTCGCGGTCGAGGACGCGCACGGTGTCAAAGGCGTTCTCAGTGAGAGAGATATCGCTCGCGCAGTGGCGGACGAAGTGGATCTCGACGTCGTCCAGGCCCGCGACTACATGACGATCGCGCCGGTTTGTGTGGCCGAGGATGCCCCGATCGAGGAGGCCATTCGGTTGATGCACGAGCATGGCGTTAGGCACGTGATCGTCACCGAGGATGGAGTCATGGAGGGTGTGGTTTCGGCGCGGGACATCCTGAGGATGCTCGCTCCGGACGTCGGTCGCATAATCCAAGTCTGATCAGTTCGACATCTACTCGGGGATTCACCAACTCACCTCTGTCGGGGAGACCCTGTCGGGTTCAGATCAGGCGGACGAGTTCCGGCAACACATCCGCCAGGGGCGCGTTGATGACGGCGGCCTGCCGATCGAACGGAGTTGGCTGCGCGTTGATGATGACCAGCCGGCCCCCGTTCTCGAGGGTTCGGGTCGGGAGATAGGCGACCGGATACACGCCGAGTGATGTGCCGAGCGCGAGGAAGAGATCGCTTCGCGCCGCCTCCTCGGACGCTCGCTCGAGATCTGCCGGATCCAGGCTCTGACCGAAAGAGATGGTCGCGGACTTGAGGATTCCACCACAGCTATGGCACGGTGGATCGACCTCTCCGGCGCGGACCCTGTCGAGCGCTAGTTGCATGGGAGCCCGCTCGTCACATTGCATGCACACGACTTCCCTGATGGTTCCGTGAATCTCGATGAGGATGTCCTCGGACGTGCCTGCGAGTTGATGCAGTCCATCGATGTTCTGGGTGACGAGGGTGTGGAGGTGACCCTTGCGCTCGAGATCCGCCAAGGCCCGATGCGCGGAATTGGGCTGGGCGTGCCAGGCAGGGTGATTCAGCCGGCCCTGCCAGACGAGCGCCCGGACCTCTGGATCGTCCATGTAATGCCGGATGTTCGATAGTCGCTCGGCCTCCGGATCCTTCGTCCAGACACCGTTCGGCCCCCTGAAGTCGGGGATGCCGGAGTCCGTTGAGATACCCGCTCCAGTCAGGACGGTCAGGCGCCGTGCGTG
>Ga0299907_10003063_pt1 | contig 10601 bp, 8 predicted proteins | sample RVTome_16_FD_198680 | JGI IMG/M metagenome (GOLD analysis project Ga0299907, IMG submission 198680) | Soil microbial communities from uranium-contaminated site in the Upper Colorado River Basin, Wyoming, United States - RVT152D67 (version 2) ... | reverse complement strand
GTGCTGTCCGCGCAGGGCGGCGGCGATCTCGAGCAGCGGATGGCGCTCTACGAGCGTCACGTCGCCAAGCTCGAGGAGCTGATTCCGGGTGTCGAAGAGGTCGCGACGCTGGCCGACGAGATCGCAGGCCAGGCGCGGGTCACGGGCATCGAGATCGACAGGATGGTGCCCGAGCCGAGAGAGCCCGGCGTCTACTACGACCGGTCGTCGTACGAGATGGCGGTCATCGGCGAGTATCACGGTGTCGCGCGCTTCCTGACCCGAGTCGCGAGCCTGTCGCGCATCGTCACGCCTGTCGAGGTGGACGTCCAGCTGTTCCCACAGGCGCAGCGGTTCCCCGAGATGGAATCGCCGGTCCTCGCCACGTTCCGTATCGAGACCTACGTGCTGCCGGATCCGGCGAGCGCGCCCACGGCACAGGGGCCCGGAGACTGAGGATGACCATGACCCGCAGTGCGTTGGGCGTTCTGCTGCTGCTGGCCGCGTGGGCATCGCTGCCCGGCGACGCGTTCGCTCAGAATCCGCCCCCGCAGCCCGCTCCCGCGACGGAGCTCGTGTTCGAGCGGGAGGTGTTCGAGTATCCGGCATTCACGCGCCGCAACCCGTTCAACCCTCTGCTGGCCGCCGGCGCCGGCGGTGGGCCGCGCTACGAGCAGCTCACGCTCATCGGCATCATGTTTTCACCGAACCCCGCCGCGAGCGTGGCGGTGCTGAGCACCGGCTCGGTCACCGTCGCAGCGGACGGCACCATGAGCGGTACCGACGGCGACGCCTACAACCTGAAGGTCGGGCAGAGCGTCGGGAACGTCACGGTCGTGGAGATTCAACGCGACCGGGTCGTTGTGGACGTCGAAGAGTTCGGACTCACCGACCGACGAACGATGATCTTTGTTCCCCGGCGCCAGGGAGGCACCTCATGACGTCGATGTTCGCTCTGTGGACGGGCGCGCTCCTGTCCCTCGGAGGGCCCGTCACGGAAGTGACGATCACTCCGATGGCCTCGCAGACGAGCGTCTTGATCTCCATGGATGGAGACATCGAGTACCGCGACTTCACCATGGAGGGCCCACACCGCCTGGTCGTGGACCTGATGGGGGCCCAGCACGCGCTTCCTCGTGGCGAGTTCGCTGCGGTGGATCGCGGCGGCATTCGGTCCGTGCGCTCGAGCCAGTACTCGGCGGACGTGGTGCGGGTCGTCCTGGTGCTCGACCAACAGCCGGGCTACACGATCGTCGCGGAGCCCAACGGCTTGCGGATCGTGCTCGACAATCCGGGGGGTCCGTTCGAGCCGTGGTCTTCCGGCAGAGCGCCAACGGCCGCGTTCGATCCGACCACGCTGGCTCCGGTCGGAAGGCTCGCTACGCCGCAGGCCGCGCCGCAGGAGGCCGAGAGGATCCAGGTGACCTGGACCGAAGCGCCGATCAACGACGTGCTCCTGGCGTTCGCGGCGTTCTCCGGCAGGTCGATCGTGCCGGGGTCCAACGTTCAGGGATTCGTGACCGCCACGATCAACAACCAGCCGTGGGACGTGGCGCTGGACGCGATCCTCTCGACGCAGGGGCTCGTCGGCGTGGAGGACGCCAACGGCATCATCCGTGTCGACAACATCGCCGACGTGAACCAGCGTGAGGAGATCGAGCCGATCCTCACCGTGGCGCACCGGATCTCGTTCGGAACCGCCGCCGAGCTGCAAACGGCCATCCAGCCCCTGCTCTCGGCGCGTGGACAGATCACGACCGGGACCAGCACGAACACGCTCATCGTCTCCGACATTCAACGAGTCCAGACTGCCGTGGAGGCGTTGCTGCAGCAGCTCGACATCGAGACGCCGCAGGTGTCGATCTCGGCCAAGATCATCTTCGTGAACCGCACGGACCTGAACGAGCTCGGCGTCACGTACGAGATGAAGGACTCGCGCGGCAACCAATTCAACACGCTGTCGGACGGCGCCATCGATGTCGACGGCGACGGGATCCTCGACCAGGTCGTGGACCAGGGCGAATCGCTGGTTCTGCTGGGCGGCAACTCGGTCGCGGCGCTGGGCAACGCCACGGCACGCGTGGCCGCGCCTACCCTGCAGCTGCTCACCTCGCTCGTGATCGGCCGACACACGCTCATCAGCTTCATCGACGCGCTACAGTCGGTGAACCTGAGCGACATCCAGGCCACGCCCCAGATCACCGTGATGGACAATCAGCTGGCCGAGATCCTCGTGGGCGAGCTGACCCCGATCCGTACCATCGATGCGGGCGCGGGCGGGGGAGCCGGTGGCCAGTTCCCGACCGCCACGGTGGAGACACAGGAGACCGGTATCATCCTGAGGACCACGCCGCACGTCACCGCCGAGGGGCTCATCCTGCTCGAGATCGAGGCGGAGCGGTCCGCGGCCGAGCTCGCCGAGTCCGACGCCGGGTTCATTTTCCGGACGCAGCGGGCGAACTCCCGCGTGTTGGTGCGTGACGGCGAGACCGTGGTCATGGGCGGGATGGTGCAGAGCGAGCGCACCGAAGCGCTATCGGGCATCCCGTTGCTGATGGACCTTCCGGTCATCGGGCGCCTCTTCCGCGTGCGCCGCGAGCAGGAGATCCAGCGTGACCTCCTGATTCTGGTCACGCCGACCATCGTGCGGAGCAGCACTTGACCGGCGCTTCGAAGCGGCACGACGGGACGGGGGGCCCGGGGAGGAAAAGGCACATCGGCCAGCGAGCCATGTTGCTGGTCGGAGCCGCCGTGTCGGCGGCGTGCGCCGGCGAGAACCTGTTCACCGGCCCTGCCCGGGCGGGCGAGGTAGGCCCGAGCGTCGAGATCAACGCACCGCTCGATAACTTCAGCGTGGCCATCGGCGACTCCGTGGAGGTGACGGTGAACGTGTCGAGCAGCGCAGGCATCGACTTCGTCGTCTTCTCGGGTCTGTCGTCGGCATCCACCTCGCAGCCCGGATTCGTCCGCTTCGTCGAGGAGACCGTGGACCTGCCGAGCCCGCCGGACACGACGTTCAGCAACTTTCTCGAGGCAACCGCGGACGCGACCGTCGAGGACGTGGACATCATCGTCGAGGCGACGGACCTCGTCGGCGCGACCGCGGCGGACACGGTAACCATACGCGTCGGTAGCTGACCCGAAGCGTCCCGGGAGTGGACTGCCCAACCGACATCGGGTACAGTCCACGCGATGAGACGCATCTCCTTCCGCACCGCGGGCGAATCGCATGGCCGCGGGCTCACGGCCGTCGTCGAGGGCATGCCCGCCGGTATGTCGCTCGAGATGGTACGCGACGTGGACCCGGAGCTGACGCGCCGGCAGGGCGGCTACGGGCGGGGCCGCCGCATGCAGATCGAATCCGACCACGCGGACCTGCTGAGCGGCGTGCGCCTCGGCGAGACGCTGGGCTCGCCGATCTCCATGGTGATCTGGAACCGCGACTGGGAGAACTGGACGGTCGCAATGAGCCATGCCGCGGCCGATCCGGATGTCAACCCGAAGGCGCTCCGGCCGCATTACCTTCCGCGCCCGGGCCACGCGGACCTCGTGGGCGCCCTCAAGTACGATCGGCGCGACGTTCGCGATGTGCTCGAGCGCGCCAGCGCGCGGGAAACGGCGGCGCGAGTCGCGTGCGGCGCGGTGGCCAAACGGCTGCTGTCCGAGTTGGGAATCCGGGTCGGCAGCCACGTGGTCTCCATCGGGCCGGTGGAGGCCCGGGCCCCGGAGGTGCTGCCCGACGACCTCAACGCGGCCTCCGACCCCAGTCCGGTCAGGTGCCTCGACGAGGCCGCGGCCGAGCGCATGATGTGCGAGATCGACGCGGCCAAGGAGCGCGGTGACACGCTCGGCGGCGTGTTCGAGGTGGTCGCGAAGGGCGTGCCCGTCGGGCTCGGCAGCTACGCGAGCTGGTCCGACAAGCTGGACGGGAGGCTCGCCGGCGCGCTCATGTCCGTGCAGGCCATCAAGGGCGTCGAGCTCGGGATCGGCTTCGAGGGCGCCCGCCGCCCCGGGTCGGAGGTGCACGATCCGATCGTTCGGGCGGAGGACAAGCCGCGCAGCGGTGGCATCGGCCGTGCCTCCAACCGGGCGGGCGGGCTCGAGGGTGGGGTAACGACCGGCGAGCCCGTCGTCGTGCGCGGCGCCATGAAGCCCATCTCGACGCTCCGCAAGCGGTTGCCGAGCGTCGATCTGCGGGACGGCAGCGAGGGCGACGCCGCGGTGGAGCGCAGCGACGTGTGCGCGGTTCCGGCGGCGGCGGTGGTGGGGGAGGCAATGGTGGCGCTCGTTCTGGCGGACGCCTTGCTGGTCAAGCTCGGCGGGGACTCCCTTGCGGAGGTCCGTCGGAACTTCGACGGTTACCTCACGTACCTGAGCGAGCGCGGCTTCGGCGAGCGGTGAGCCTCGGAAGGCTCCGGCGCGTCCTGCTCGTCGGGTTCATGGGCGCCGGCAAGACGACCGTGGGGCGGCGCGTGGCGGCGGGGCTCGCATGGCGGTTCGTCGACTTCGACGACGCGGTCGAGGCGGAAGCGGGCCTGTCGGTGGCCGAGATCTTCGAGCTGCACGGTGAGGCCCACTTCAGGGCCCTGGAGGCCGACGTCGGCCGGCGGCTCCTGACGGTGGACCGTGTAGTGCTCGGGAGCGGAGGAGGCTGGGCGCCGCGGAATCGGGCGGGGCTCCACGACGTGCCGGAGGGCACGGCCACCTTCTGGCTGAAGGTGTCCGCCGAGGAAGCGGCGAGACGGGCGGCCGCGCAGGCGGTCGTGCGGCCGCTGCTGGCGGGCCCGGACGCGCTGGCGGCCGGGTCGCGCCTGCTCGTGGAGCGGGCATCGGCCTACGGCGAGGCCCGCTGGACGGTGGACACGGACGGTCTCTCGGTAGATGATGTTTCGGCGCGGATCCTCACGATTCTCGCCGGGGAATACTCGGACACGGACGCTGAATGAGCGACAAGGACGTACGGCGACTCGTAATCGTCGAGTCGCCCGCCAAGGCACGGACGATCGGCAAGTACCTCGGCAAGGGGTACGAGGTCGCCGCGTCGGTCGGGCACGTCCGGGACCTGCCCAAGAAGGAGTTGGGCGTGGACGTCGACAACGGATTCGAGCCGAAGTACGTGACGATCCGCGGCAAGGGCAAGATCATCTCGGACCTCAAGAAGAGGGCCGAAAAGGCCGACTGGGTCATCCTGGCCACCGACCCGGACCGCGAGGGCGAGGCCATCGCGTACCACGTGGCGGAGCAGCTCGGGTACCTGAAGGACCAGGGGCGCTTTCAGCGCGTCACCTTCCGGGAGATCACCAAGGGCGCAGTGCAGCAGGCGCTCGAGCACCCGGGCCCCCTCGACACACGGAAGGTGGAGGCCCAGCAGGCGCGGCGCATCCTGGATCGACTCGTGGGCTACCAGGTGAGCCCGTTGCTCTGGAAGCCGATCCGGCCCGGGCTCTCGGCGGGGCGCGTCCAGACCGTCGCGCTGCGCCTGATCTGCGAGCGTGAGGAAGAGATCCGAGCGTTCGTCCAGCAGGAGTATTGGTCGATCACCGCGCACCTCGAGCGCGACGGGCAGCCCTTCGACGCCAAGCTGCACCACGTGGACGGCAAGGCGTTCACGCTCGGCAACGAGGAGGAGGCCACCTCGGTCGTGCACGATGTCGACGGCGTGCCCTTCGACGTCAGCGACGTGCGGCGGCGAGAGCGCCGCAAGAACCCCGCGGCGCCGTTCACCACCTCGACGCTCCAGCAGGAGGCCGCCAAGCGCCTGCGCTTCTCCTCTCGGCGCACCATGTCCGTCGCGCAGCGGCTGTACGAAGGCGAGCAGGTGGGCGACCGGGGCCAGGTCGGCCTGATCACCTACATGCGCACCGACTCCACACGCGTGTCTCCGTTGGCCGTGAACCAGGCCCGCGAGTGGATCGAGGGCGAGTTCGGGTCGCCGTACGTCCCCAAGACGCCCCGGCTCTACGGCGGTAACCAGCAGCGGGCGGCCCAGGACGCGCACGAGGCGATCCGGCCGACCGACGTGACGCTGCTGCCTGCGGAGGCCGCCCGCTATCTCGAGCCCGATCAGGCCAAGCTCTACGAGCTGATCTGGCTCCGGTTCGTCGCCGGCCAGATGTCGGCCGCGGTCTACGACACGACCACCGTCGATTTCGACCTGGCTGGCGCCAGCGGCCGCCGGTACCTGTTCCGCGCCACCGGCTCGATCGTGAAGTTCCAGGGCTTCACCCGCCTGTATCTGGAGGCCACGGAGGCCGGAGAGCACCGCCGCCTGGACGATCTCGAGCCGCTGCCCGAGCTAGACCGCGGCGACGTGGCCACGGTGCGCGGCATCGAGCCGAAGCAGCACTTCACGCAGCCGCCGCCGCGCTTCTCGGAGGCGAGCCTCGTCCGCGAGTTGGAGAAGCTCGGCATCGGCAGGCCCTCGACGTACGCGAACATCATCTCGGTGATCCTGGACCGGGGCTACGTCGAGTTGGAGCAGAGGCGATTTCTCCCGACCGATCTGGGTGAGGTGGTCTCCAAGCTGCTCGTGCGCATCCTGCCGAGCATCTTCGACGTCGAGTTCACGAGCAGAATGGAGGATCAGCTCGACCGCGTGGAGGACGGTGAGGTCGAGTGGCGGACGTTGCTGGGTGGCTTCTATCCGGGCTTTCGCGAGCGCGTCGAGGCGGGCGAGGCCAGCTCGGACGAGATCATCAAGGAGATCCTGGCCGCCGAAGGGGAGACGTGCGACAAGTGTGGTCGCCCCATGCTCGTGCGGTGGAACCGATACGGCCGCTTTCTGGGCTGCTCCGGCTACCCGGAATGCAGGGGCACACGCTCGTTGGACGGCTTCGATCCCGAGGGGCAGGAATTGGGAGAGCACCCCGACGACGGTCGTGCGGTTCGGCTCAAGCTGGGCCCCTACGGACCCTACGTGGAGCTGGAGCCGGCCAGCGAGTCCGAGAAGCCGAAACGAGCCAGCTTGCCGAAGGGCAAGGAGCCTTCGGACGTCGACCTCGCCCTCGCCGTCAAGCTGCTGGAGCTGCCGCGTACCGTCGGCACGGATCCGGATTCGGGTGAGGAGGTGGTGGCGGGTATCGGCCGATTCGGTCCCTTCGTGCGGCGCGGCAAGACGTTCGCCAGCTTGAAAGGCGACGACGACCTGTGGAACGTGGACATCGACGAGGCGCTCCGGCTGATCAACGCGAAGGCGGCCGGCAAGCGCTTGCCCCTCAAGGAGCTCGGCCAGCACCCCGAGAGCGGTGCCGAGGTGGTGGTGCTGTCCGGGCGCTATGGCCCGTACGTCACCGACGGTGACGTGAACGCCACCTTGCCCAAGGATCTCGACCCGGAGGACGTCGACCTGGAGACGGCCGTGGGGCTGCTCGCCGACAAGGCGGCGCGGGGCGGGGGGAAGGGAGGCCCGCGCCGGGGCCGGGGAGGCGGTCGTCCGGGATCCGGTGACGCGCCGAGGACGAAGGGTGGCGCGGCCAGCAAGGGTGGCGCCGCGGCCAAGGCAGCGGCCAAGAAGGGTGGGTCCGCGGCCAAGAAGAGGCGCTCCCCCGCCAAGAACGGTGGCGCCGCAGGCTCCCGCCAGAAGGGCGGCACCGACCGGAAGGACGGCGCCTCCGGGAAGGGTCCGGCAGGGAACGCGGAGTGAGCGTGCCGGTGCGCGTGGTGGGCGGAGGCCTCGCGGGGTGCGAGGCCGCGCTGCAGCTCGCCCGCGCGGGCCACGAGGTTCACCTCGTCGAGATGAGGCCGGTGCGCCACACCGAGGCGCATCGAACCGACGATCTGGGCGAGCTCGTCTGCACGAACTCGTTCAAGAGCGAGGCGCCGCACAACGCGCACGGTCAGCTGAAGCGGGAGATGCGCGCGCTCGGATCGGTCCTTCTGCGCTCGGCTGACGCCTCGCGGGTGGCGGCCGGCTCCGCGCTCGCGGTGGACCGTGGGATCTTCGCGCGGGCCATGACCGATGCGGTTCTACGTGAGGAGCGCATAAGCGTCGTACGGGAGGAATGCATCGGCCTGCCGGACGGGCCCGCGGTGATCGCGACGGGGCCACTGACATCGGCGCTGCTCTCCGAAGCGATACGCGCGCTGCTGGGAGACGACGGGCTCGCCTTCTTCGATGCCATCGCGCCCATCGTGGACCGCGAGAGCCTGGACGAGTCCGTCGTCTTCGCGGCGGGCAGGTTCGACGAGGACGCGGACTATCTCAACTGCCCGATGAACCGGGAGGAGTACGAGGCCTTCGCGTCCGCGCTCCGGAGCGGAGAGGCCCACGCGGGGCACGACTGGGACGAGGTGCCGTACTTCGAGGGGTGCCTGCCGATCGAGGTGATGGCGATTCGGGGCGTCGATACGCTCCGCTTCGGCCCCATGAAGCCGATCGGCCTCGTGGATCCCCGCACCGGCGAGCGCCCGTGGGCCGTCGTGCAGCTCCGGCGCGAGGACCTGGCGGGCCAGATGTGGAACATGGTCGGCTTCCAGACCCGCCTGAAGATCGGCGAGCAGCGGCGCATCTTCACCACCATCCCGGGGCTCGGGAATGCGGACTTCCTGCGTTGGGGCTCGATCCACCGGAACAGCTATCTGAACTTTCCGGAGCGGCTGATGGACTACGGCGCGCCGCCCGAGCGGCCGGATCTCGTGTTCGCCGGACAGCTGACGGGTGTGGAAGGCTACACCGAATCGGCGGCCAGCGGCATACTCGCCGGCATCAATCTCGCGCGTATCCTGCGCGATCAGTCGCCGGTGCTGCCGCCGCCTACCACGATGCTGGGGGGGCTCCTCCGGTATCTGCGCGACGCCCGACCCGGAAGCTTCCAGCCGATGAACTCGAACTGGGGGCTCGTGGATCCGCTCCCCCGCGTCACGAAGGACAAGCGGGTGAAGCGCGAGATGCTCGCGGAGCGGGCGCAGGAAGATGTGCTGGCGTGGATGAGCGACCACGGGCTCGATGCGGGAGAGCGAACCACCGTGGCGACTGCGCATGCCTCCGGCTGACGTCGGCGATTGAGCGAGCCGCGTCCGGAGATCGCCGAGTTCCTGCGCCATCTCTCGGACGAACGCCAACTCTCGCCGAATACGCTCAGGGCGTACGAGCGCGACCTCTCGGAGCTCCAGGCCTTCCTCGGGGAGTATCTCGGCCGCGGCGAATGGTCCTGGTCGGATCCCGAGGTGGACCGGCTGGCGCTACGCTCGTTCCTCGGCTGGTGCGGCCGCAAGGGGCTCTCGAGGAGGTCCACCGCGCGCCGGCTGGCGGCCGCGCGAGGCTTCTTCCGCTTCCTGCATGGCGAGGGGCGCATCCCCACGAACCCGGGGCGCGCGGTGCGGGCTCCGAAGATGGACAAGAGGCTTCCGGGCCACGTCACGGAGAGAGAAATCCGCGAGGTTTTCGTCGCGGCCGAGCAGCGCGCCGCAGAGAACACGCTGGCGGGGGCCCGAACGCTCCTCGTCCTCGAGCTGCTGTACGGCAGCGGCCTGCGCCTGGCCGAGCTGCACGGGCTCGACGTCGACGACATCGACACGAGGACCGGTCAGATGCGCGTCACGGGCAAGGGGAGCAAGCAGCGCATCGTACCGGTCACCGAGGCGTCGCTCCGGGCCCTGGAGCGCTATCTGCTACGGAGGTCGGAGGTCGGGGCCCGAGGCACCGACGCGCTGCTGGTCAACGCCCGTGGCGGCCGCCTGTCCACGCGCTCGATCCAGAGCGCGGTACGAGGCTCGCTCGACGTGGCGGCCGGCGCCCGCGGCCTCTCGACGCACGCGCTGCGGCACACCTTCGCCACACACCTCGTGGAGGCGGGGGCCGATCTGCTCACCGTGAAGGAGCTGCTGGGGCACGTGTCCCTGTCCACGACCCGCGTCTACACCCACACGAGCAGGGAGCGCCTCCTGAGGGTGTACCGGGACGCCCATCCGCGAACGGAGTAGGCGGTGCCCGCCGCGCCTGCCATATCGGCAGCGCTATGGTTAGATTCGATGCCCCGCCCTCGGGGGTTGTCCCGATCCCCAGGTGCGGCGCGGTCCCTCCGCAAAGGAGCTCATGAGCTGCCCCCATCCCACCGCGAGACCCGCGACAGCCGGCCCATGAACACTCGGCAAGCACGTGCTACGACGGTCCTCGCCGTGCGCCGTGACGGCCGGGTGGCGATGGGCGGTGATGGCCAGGTCACCATGGGAGACGCCGTCGTGAAGTCGAGCGCCCGCAAGGTGCGGGTGCTGGGGGAGGGCAAGTTCCTGGCCGGCTTCGCCGGCGCCGTCGCGGACGCGTTCACGCTCTTCGAGAAGCTCGAGGAGAAGCTCGAGCGCTACCCAGCGAACATGACCAAGGCCGTCGTCGAGCTGGCCAAGGACTGGAGGCTGGATCGTTACCTGCGGCGGCTCGACGCCATGTTGGCCGTCGCCGATCGCGAGCATCTCTTCCTGGTGAGCGGGACTGGCGACGTGATCGAGCCGGACGACGAGATCATGGCGATCGGGTCGGGGGGTACCTACGCGCTCGCGGCGGCTCGCGCGCTGAAGGATCATTCCGGGCTCGACGCGAAATCGATCGTGCAGCGATCGCTCGAGATCGCGGGAGACATCTGCATCTATACCAACCGAGACATCTTCGTGCTCGAGTTGGGAGAGGA
>Ga0299907_10003062_pt1 | contig 10601 bp, 9 predicted proteins | sample RVTome_16_FD_198680 | JGI IMG/M metagenome (GOLD analysis project Ga0299907, IMG submission 198680) | Soil microbial communities from uranium-contaminated site in the Upper Colorado River Basin, Wyoming, United States - RVT152D67 (version 2) ... | reverse complement strand
ATCACCGCAACATCACCATCGAGCCCGGCGACACGGTCATCGTGTCGGCCTCGCCGATCCCCGGCAACGAGGAGGCGGTGGCCCGCACCATCGACAACCTCTTCAAGGAGGGCGCGATGGTGCACTACGAGCCGCTCGTCCATTGTCACGTCTCCGGGCACGGCTCGCGCGAGGAGCTCAAGCTCATGCTCGGCCTCGTCAAGCCGCGGCACTTCATCCCGATCCACGGGGAGTACCGCATGCTCGTCCAGCACGCGCTGCTGGCCGAGGGCGCCGGTGTCGACGTCGACAAGATCTTCGTGCTCGAGAACGGCCAGGTCGTCGAGTTCGACGGCGAGCGCGCAAGGATGGCGGGATCGGTCGCGGCCGGCGCGGTGCTGGTCGACGGGATCGCCGCGATCGACGGCATCGACGGCGTCGTGCTCCGCGACCGGCGGATGCTCGCCTCCGACGGGGTGGTCATGGTGGCGCTGACGCTCGACCGCACCACCGGCCAGCCGGTGGGCCAGCCGGACCTCGTCAGCCGCGGCTTCCTGTCCGACCCCGACGACCCGCTCATGGCCGAGGCGCGCGACCACCTCATCGCCGCCCTGCGTCAGCGGCGCGAGGATGACCACACCGCCGAGGCCGGCTACGTGAAGACGAAGATCCGCGACACCCTGAGCCGGTTCTTCCACCAGCGCACCAAGCGGCGGCCGATGATCCTGCCGATCGTGCTGGAGGTCTGAGGCGGGTGGCGACGCGACGGAGGACGACCCGGCGGAGGACGCCGCGCCGGCGCCGGCAGCCTGCGCCGTTCGTGGTGAGCGGGCGGTTCGTGCGCGAGGGCCTGGCGCTCGTCCTCGTCTTCCTCGCCATCCTCAGCGTCATCGCCCTGTTCGCACCGAACGCCGGCGCCATCGTCCAGCCGTGGCACGACCTGCTCACCACGCTGCTCGGCTGGGGGATTGCCTTCGCCGGGCCGCTGCTGGCCGGGTTCGCGCTCATGCTGTGGATGAAGACGATGCCGGCCGAGCGCTGGATGGCGGCCACCGGCGCCGCGGTGTTCGCGCTCGCCGTGCTTGCATCGTTCCACCTCGTCGGCGGCGGAGTCGAGAACGCGATCGACCTGGGCGAGGGCGGCGGCCTGCTCGGCCTGGCGGTGAGCAGCGTGCTGACCAGCGCGGTCGGCCTCATTGGCGCCTGGATCGTCATGGCCCTCATGGCCATCGTCGGCCTGCTGCTGTACTTCAACATGACGATCGGCGACCTCGTGGCCGGCTACCTCGCCGGACGAGACGCCCGGCGCGAGGACGAGGCCGAGGCCGCCCGTCGCACCGCCGGACGTCGCCCGCGCTCGGCGGCCGATGACGTGCGCTCCGAACCGGAGCCGCGCCCCGGCCTCATCGACCGCATGCGCGACCGTCTCGGCGGTCCGCACGAGCTCGAGGACGAGCCGCCGGTCATCGTCCGTCGCGAGCGCCCGGCACCATCGGCAACGAACGGCGGGCGACCGCCCGCGCGGGTTATCGAGCCGCTTCCCGGCGACCCGGCCGCGGTCGCGGAGCTCGAGCAGACCGAGGAGGCGCACCTGGCCGAGGTGGGGGAGCTCGAGATTGCGGATGCGGCCCTCGAGCCCGTCCAGCGCACCTGGGATCTGCCGACGCTCGAGATCCTGTCCGACGCACCGGAGTCGAGCGCCGCGCAGATGGACCTCACCGCCAAGGGCCAGCGCATCCGCGAGACGCTGGCGCACTTCGGCATAGGCGTGAAGGTGGCGCGCATCCAGGAAGGTCCGGTGGTGACCCAGTACGCGCTCGACGTCGATCCCGGCATCAAGCTGAGCCGGATCGAGGGCCTGTCCGACAACCTGGCCCTGGCGCTCGCGGCGCGGAGCATCCGGATCCAGGCGCCGATCCCCGGCGAGCCGTTCGTCGGCGTCGAGATCCCGAACATCGCCTTCGACCTCGTGACGCTGAAGGAGGTGCTCGCCAGCCGCCCGCACGTCGAGGCCGGCAAGAAGTCGAAGCTCGCCTTCGCGCTCGGCCAGGACGTGGCCGGCCAGCCGTTCAGCGCCGACCTGGCCCGCATGCCGCACCTGCTCATCGCCGGTGCGACCGGCTCCGGTAAGAGCGTGTGCGTCAACGCCATCATCGGCTCCTTCCTCATGAGCGCCACCCCGGCCGAGGTGAAGCTCATCCTGATCGACCCGAAGCGGGTGGAGCTGGCGCAGTACAAGGGCATTCCGCACCTGCTGACCGAGGTCATCGTGGAGCCCGAGAAGGCGGTGAACGCCTTGAAGTGGACGGTCGGCACCATGGAGAGCCGGTACGCCGAGTTCGCCAGTCGCGGAGTGCGCAACATCGCCGGCTACAACGAGGCATTGCGGGGCGGAGAGCCGCGGATGCCGTACATCGTCATCGTCATCGACGAGCTGGCCGACCTCATGATGGTCAGCGCCTACGAGGTCGAGGCGACCGTCACCCGCATCGCGCAGCTGGCGCGGGCGACCGGCATCCATCTCGTGGTGGCCACGCAGCGGCCTTCGGTCCAGGTCATCACCGGCCTGATCAAGGCGAACATCCCGAGCCGCATCGCGTTCGCCATGACGTCGGGCATCGACTCGCGCACGATCCTCGACACGATCGGCGCGGAGGACCTGCTCGGCCGAGGCGACATGCTCTACCAGCCGATCGACGCGCCGCGCGCGGTGCGGCTCCAGGGCGTGCTCGTCACCGACCCGGAGATCGATGAGCTCGCGCGCCACTGGCGCGGCCAGGGCGGGCCGCAGTACCGGCCCGAGATCACCGCGCCACGCCGCGACGGGAAACCTGGCGGGCGCCCGGGCGACGACGAGGATGACGACGCCGACGCGCTGCTGAGCCAGGCGGTCGACCTCGTGCGCCGGGCCGACAAGGCGTCGGCCAGCCTGCTCCAGCGCCGGCTGCGGATCGGCTACGCGCGGGCGGCGCGCATCCTCGACCAGATGGAGGACCGCGGCATCGTCGGGCCGGCCGACGGGAGCCGGTTCCGTGACGTGCTCGTCACCAGCGACGGATGGGGCGGCGACATGGCGCCGGACGAGGACGACGAGGCGTGACCGAGGGGGAGCACAAGCTCGGGGACGTGCTTCGCGCTGCGCGCGAGGCGAAGGGCGTAGACCTGACGCGGGTGGAGCGCGAGACGAAGATCCGCGAGCGCTACCTGTCCGCCCTGGAGCGTGGCGAGTACCGCGAGCTGCCCGGATCGGTCTACACCAAGGGCTTCCTGCGCAACTACGGCGCCTACCTCGGGCTGGATCCGGAGTACCTGATCGACCTCTACCGGCTCGAGAGCGCGTCGCTCGCCGCCGAGCGCCCGCGCGTGCCGGCCCCGCCCCGCCCGCTGGCGACGCGCCGCAACCGCACCTTCGTGGTCACCCCCGGCGCGGTGGTGGCCGCGATCCTGACGCTCATGGTGGGCGCCTTCGTGGCCTGGCTCGGCTACGAGTTCGTGAGCTTCGCTCGTCAGCCCGAGCTGCGCATCACCGAACCGGCCGGCAACGTCAGCGCCCACACCGAGCTCAGCATCCTCGTCCGCGGCGTCACCGAGCCGAACGCGACCATCACGGTCGGCAACCTGCGCGAGAACCCCACCGTTCGCGCCGACGCGGACGGCAACTTCGAAGTCACGCTTGGCCTGGTGCCGGGCTCGAACGTCATGGAGCTGACCGCCTCGGACCCCGTGACCCGCCGCGTGTCGGAGACCGAGCGCCGCACGATCGTGGTGGTCACCGACGTCGCCGCCAGCCCGTCGCCCGTCGGCGCCACCCTGACCGTCGACGAGCCGGCCGCGGATGCCACCCTCATCGGCCGCCTCGACGTCAGCGGCACGGCCGGCCCGGGCGCCGCGGTGAGCATCTCGGCCACGCTCGTCCGGGCCGGGACGCCGACCTTCACCGTCACCGATCCCGCCGGCAACGCGATCACGCTCAACCCGGCTCCGCCGCCGGTGCCCGACCCGCTGGCCCTGACGGCCGACGCCGCGGGGGCCTTCGGCGGCGATCTCGGCCTCCGTCCGGGGATCTGGGAGATCAGCGTGACGATGGACGGCGGCAGCCCGATCACGCGGCGCGTCACGGTCCGGCCGGCCGACGGCCTCAAGGCCACGCTCCAGATCCGCGGCGGCGACTCGTACGTGGATCTCGACGAGGACGGCACGCCGGTCGAGGGCGTGACCCGCGGCATCGCGGTCGACGGCGACCGCATCGACCTGGTGGCGTCACGAGACCTGCGCATCCGCGTCGGCAACGCCGGAGCGGTGCGGATCACGATCAACGGCATCGGCTTCGGCGCCATGGGCACCGACGGCCAGGTCGTCGAGTGGCGCGTCACCCGCGCCGGAGAGTAGGGGAGCCATGGCAGGAGAGTCATCGTTCGACGTGGTCAGCGACTTCGACCAGCAGGAGCTGGTGAACGCGCTCGACCAGGCGCGGCGCGAGATCGCGACGCGATACGACTTTAAGGGCAGCAAGGTCGCCTTCGAGCTCGGCAAGGAGTCGATCACGCTCACGGCCGACACCGAGTACCGCGCCGGAGCGGCCAAGGACCTGCTCGAGTCGAAGGCCGTGCGCCGCGGCCTGAGCCTGAAGATCTTCGACTGGGGCCGCCTGACGCCGGCCAGCGGCGGCACGGTGCGGCAGGAGATCACCCTGCGCCGCGGCCTGACCAGCGAGCAGGCCAAGGAGCTCGCCAAGCGCATCCGCGAGTCATTCCCGAAGACGAAGCCGGTCATCCAGGGCGACGCGGTGCGAGTCAGCGCGAAGTCGAAGGACGACCTCCAGGCCGTGATCACCGACCTGCGCGCGCTCGACTACCCGGTCGCCCTCCAGTTCACGAACTACCGCTGACGCGAGACCGATGCCTTCGCCGCGACCTCCCACCGACGACGAGCTCGACGACGCCGCGCGGCGGCTGGGGCGAGCCCTGGTCGGGCGTGGGTGGCAGATGGCGGCGGCCGAGTCGTGCACCGGCGGGCTGGTCGGCCACGTCATCACCCAGGTGCCGGGCTCGAGCGACCACTTCGTGGGCGGCATCGTGAGCTACTCGGATGCGGCGAAGGAGGAGCTGCTGGGCGTGCCGGGCGACCTCCTGAAGCGGGCCGGCGCCGTCTCGGCCGAGGTCGCCGAGGCCATGACGTCCGGCGCGTTCGGGCGCTTTCCGCTCGCGAGCCTGACGCTCGCCGTGACCGGCATCGCCGGCCCGGACGGCGGCTCGGCCGGCAAGCCGGTCGGGCTGACCTACGTGGCGGCCGCGGTCCGCGACGGCACGGCCGTCGTCGAGCGCCACACTTGGCCGCACGACCGTGACGGCAACAAACGCGCCTCGGCCCTCGCCGCCATCGAGCTTGCCGCCCGCCTGGCGGCGGAGGGCTAGGGAGTGATCCGGCCCCGCGAGCGGCTCCACGTCATCGGCATTGCCGGCTCGGGCGCCGCCGGCGCGGCGGTCCTCCTCCAACACGCCGGCGCCGCGGTCGACGGCTGCGATGCCGACGCGCCGTCGCCGTACACCCCGGCCCTCGACGCGGCGGGCATCGCCTGGACGGCCGGCCACGACCCGGCCCACCTCGAGGGAATCGAGCGCGTCGCCATCACGCCGGCCCTGCGCGCCGTCCCGGAGCACGTCGAACTGGCCGCGGCCGAGGCGCGCGGCCTGCCCGTGGCCACCTGGCAGGCCCTGCTGGGCGAGCTGATGGCCGCGCCGGGGCGCATCGGCCTCGGCGTGACCGGCACGCACGGCAAGTCGACCACCACCGCCCTGCTCGGCCACCTGCTCGTGGAGGCCGGGCTGGATCCGACGGTCGAGGTTGGCGCCTTCGTCGGTGCCTGGAGCGCATCGGTCCGGGCTGGCGCAGGCGCGCCGTTCCTGGTCGAGGCCGACGAGTTCGGCGACAACTTCCTGAACTATCATCCCGCCGGCGCGATCGTCACCAACGTCGAGATGGACCATCCCGACTACTTCGCCGATACCGAGGCGGTGATGGCCTCCTTCGAGCGCTTCGTGCGCGGCATGGACGGCCACGACGCGCTCGGCGGGCGGCTGCTGCTGCTGGCGTCCGGCGACCCCGGCGCCGACGAGCTGGCACGCCGCCTGGCCGGCTGGGACGGGCGCATCGTCCGCTACGGTCCGGGCGGCGAGACGGTCGCCACCGACCTGGAGTTCACCCCGCAGGGCACGGCCTTCAGCCTGTTCGGCACCCGCTTCACCACCACGCTGGCGGGGGAGCACAACGTCCTCAACGCGACCGCCGCGCTGACCCTGGCCCGCGCCCTCGACGCCGACCCGGCGTCGCTGGCGGAGGGGCTGCGGACGTTCGCCGGAGCCGGGCGCCGCATGGAGCTGATCGCCGATACTCCGCGCGTGACGATCTACGACGACTACGGCCACCACCCGACGGAGGTGCGCGCCGCGCTGGCGGCCGCCCGCCAGCGGGTCGGGCGCGACCGCCGCCTGTGGGCCGTCTTCGAGCCGCACATGTACTCGCGCACGGCGCTGCTCATGGATGCCTTCTCGACCGCCTTCACCGATGCCGACGAGGTCGTCGTCGCCGACATCTTTGCCAGCCGCGACACACCGGAGGCGATGGCCGCGACCAGCGCCGAGGACCTGGCCGACGCGATCGAGCGCGCCACCGGCACGCCGTCGATCGCCACCGGCGACGCCGACGCCACCACCGACTACGTGGCGGATCACCTCGGCTTCGGCGACGCGGTGCTGGTCATGGGCGCCGGCAAGTCGTACCGCATCGCGCGCGGCCTGGCCGCGCGCCTGGCCGGAGAGGCCGCCTCGTGATCGGCGCGCGCTCGGCGCTGCTGGGGGTGCTGCTGGCGGTGGCGGTCACGATCGCCTACCGCGGCATCGTCAACCTCGTCAGCGCCTCGGGTGCCCGTGACCAGCCGGCGCTCATCCTCATCCTGCTGCTGGCCGCCTTCCTCGGCGTGCTGACGGCCGTCGTGACCCGAACCCTGCGCCTGCCCGGCGCCACCGCGCCGACCGTGCTCGTCCTGGGCTGGACCCTCATCCCGGTCATCCTGGCCGCCATCCCCAGCGCCTTCACCCAGATGTTCGGCGGCGAGGGCGCCCTGTCGGCCAACCAGGCGCTGGCGCTGGCCACCGCCACCGTTGCCGCCGCCGTGACGCTCGGGGTGCCGGCCGAACGGCGCTGATGGGCGCCGACCGCGAGCTGCTCGACGAGCAGATCGCCTACTATCGCGCGCGCGCCGCCGAGTACGACGCCACCTCGACCCCGCCCGACGACCCCTTCGCCGCCGATGCCGACCGCATCCGCGACGCGCTGCGCGCGCTCGCGCCGCGCGGGCGGGTGCTCGAGATCGCCGCCGGCACCGGCCAGTGGACTGGCCTGCTGGCCGACTTCGCCGACGAGCTGGTCGTGACCGATGCCTCGACCGAGATGCTCGAGCTGAACCGCGCCAGGGTCGGCGAGCGTGGAGCCACCTACCGCGTGGCCGATGCCTTCGCGCTGGAGGCCACGCACGCGCACGACATCGTCTTCTTCGGCTTCTTCCTGTCCCACGTGCCTCCGAGCCGTTTCGCGGCGTTCTGGGACGTCGTGGAGGGTCTCCTGGCACCCGGTGGGCGCGTCCTGTTCGTCGACGAGGCGGCGCACGGGCTGTGGGACGAGGACTGGATCGATCGCGACGGCGGAATCGTGCGCCGGCCGCTGCGCGACGGATCGGTCCATCGCGCGGTCAAGGTCCTGTGGCGTCCCGAGGACCTCGCCGCCGCCCTGGCGGCGCTGGGCTGGACCGCGTCAGTCCAGGCGTCAGGCCCGTTCTACTGGGGCAGGGCGGCTCGCTAGCCGCGAGGGACGTCGCCGCCCGGTGGCGGCGCGCTCGAGTCGCCGGGCCATCGTCGTAGACGAAGGTCGCCGAGCGTGCGTCGCACGACCGGCACGAACGCGGCTCCGCCCAGCAGCTGGGCCAAGAGCACGAGGAGCGCGAGCAGCGCCGAGACCCCGAGCGCCACGACCGGGCCGACAACCCCGTCGAAGGCTCCCGGCGCCGTCCCGGCCTTCACGGGACCGGCGGGCGCGATCGCCGGAGCCTCCGGACGCACCGCGGTTTCGCCGCCTCCGCCCGCCGGCGGACCGGCGGTGATGATTGGCGGAACTCTCGCATCCGACGGTCGCGGCGTCGACAGCGCCCCCGGGCCGGCCGACGGCGCGCTGCTCGGGGTGGCCGCGACGCGTGGCGTTGGCGAGGGCGTGGCGAGCGGGATCGGCAGGCTTGGCACGGGCGGCGGGTCGGTGAGGAGCGGGGGCAGCGTCGGCAACGGGAGGCTCGGCAGGGGCAGGGGAAGGCTCGGCAGCGGCGGCACGAGAGCCGCGGCACGCTGGTCGGGGCCGGTCGCAGGGCGCGCGGCGAGGATCGGCAGGCTGAGCGCGGCGGCTACCAGGAGGGCGACGAGCGTTCGGCGGGCGGTCATCAGGCTGCCTCGGTCCGCGAGTTCGGCGCAGCCGGCAGCGGCTCCTCATGCTCGAGCGCCAGATCATCGAGCGACATGCGGCGGACGAGGTCGGCGAACGGATCGGTCAGGGCCGGATCGAACTGGTCGCCCGCCCCGTCCAGGAGCATGCGCAGCGCCTCCTCGACGGGGAGCGCGCGGCGGTAGGGCCGGGACGTGGCCAGGGCGGAGAAGACATCGGCCAGGCTGAGGATCCGCGCGACGAGCGGGATCTCGGCGCCGCGCAGCCGGTCCGGGTAGCCGCCACCGCCCCAGCGCTCGTGATGATGGCGCACGCCGAGCGCCACCTGCTCCATGCCGGGCAGGCTGGCCACGACGGCGTCGCCGAGGACAGCATGGCGCTCCATCACCGCGCGTTCCTCGGGCGTGAGGCGTCCGGGCTTGCGGAGGATGGTGTCCGGCACACCGATCTTGCCGACGTCGTGGAGCAGTGCGGCGAGCCGAACGACCTCGATGAGCTTCGGGTCGGTCACAGCGCGCTCGGCCAGGGCGACCGCGTAGCGGGCAACCTGCTGCGAGTGGCGAGCCGTGTATCGGTCCTTCGCATCCACGGCCAGCACGAGGCCCTCGAGCACGCTGAAGCCCGTCCACCGTTCCGGCGGGTCGTCGCGGTCGGGCGCGTCCACCCGCACGCGGTCGCCGCCGCCGGTCCGCGCCTCGGCAAGCATGACGCCGGTGACGGCCAGCAGCTCGGAGGCCGATGCGGCGTGCTCCGGATAGCTGGCGATGCCGGCGCTGATCGTCACCGTGAACGGCTCGGCCCCGTCGAAGGGGAGCGGCGAGGCGGCCAGCCGGGAGCGCACCTGCTCGACGGCCGGACGGACGAGGGGCGCCACGGACGGTGGACCGATGAGCAGGAACTCGTCCGGGCCCGAACGGCCGATGATCGAGCCGGGGGGCGCCGCTTCGGCCAGGAGGCCGGCGAGGAGATGGAGCACGCGGTCGCCGGCGGCGTAGCCATGGACCTCGTTCAGGAGGCGGAACCCGTCGACGTCGAGGTTCGCCACGATGACCCAGCCGTCGTCCCCGCGCGCCGCCTCCAGCACGTGCGTGAGCTGCTCGACGACGACGCCGTGATGGTGCAGGCCGGTCAGCGGGTCACGGCGGCCGGCCTCGATGAGCTGCGTCGTGCGCCGTGCCAGGAGCTCGTCTGCCGTCCGGAAGATGAGGAGGAGGAGGAGGGCAAGCACCACGGCACCGACCGCGAAGATCATGAGGACGTCGCGCGTCGCGGCCGAGGCGGCGGCCAGGATGGGAGCCGCGTCGCGCTCGAGGCTGACCACCGCGCGGGTCTCGCCATCGGCCAGCACCGGATGGTGCTCGACGACCAGCGACCCACGCTCGTCGAGCTCGACCCAGGCCGTGCCCTCACGCGCGGCTTCCAGCGCGCCCGAGGTGGTCTCCGACGGCGGAGAGCGGCCGCCCACGAAGCGCACACGTCCGCCGGCGTCGCGAATGACCACACCCAGCATGGCGTGCTCGCGCGCGAAGGCGTCGAGCGCTCGCTCGATCTCACGCGTGCGGTCCGCATCGGTGCCCGCGACGTCATCCGGCCCCAGGGCCTCGCGCAGGAGGCTGGACACCACGGGTCGATCGTCGGCGGCCGTGGCATTCAGGGCCGCGGTGCGCAGGTGCTCGTTGACGACCAGTACGACGCCGGCGACGGTGGCGGCCAGGAGCGCCACACTGGCGACGTGGACCAGGGCGAGCAGGCGCGGTCGAGGGATCCGGGTCTTCAGCATCGGCATCGCGCAGCCCTCCCTCCCAATGGCCGCGACGCTACGCAGGGCCAAGAAATATTCGATAGGACCTTTGTCGACGGACGGGGGTGCTTCGGATGGCGACAGGTAGTTGCGCCGGCAATTACGTGGTATCCTGACCGCACCATGCCGGCCATTACCGTAGCGGACATCACGGTGCTTCCGCGCATCCCGGTTCCCGACCCGACCACCGCCCGTGAGCGAGCCGTCATCGGCGTCACGAGCGCCCCGCGCGGCTTCGAGGGCGAGGGCTTTCCGGTGCGTCGCGCCTTCCACGGCGTCGACCTCGGCGCGCTGGACCCGTTCATCCACCTGGACCAGAGGGGCGAGGTCGAGTACG
>Ga0299907_10003061_pt1 | contig 10602 bp, 8 predicted proteins | sample RVTome_16_FD_198680 | JGI IMG/M metagenome (GOLD analysis project Ga0299907, IMG submission 198680) | Soil microbial communities from uranium-contaminated site in the Upper Colorado River Basin, Wyoming, United States - RVT152D67 (version 2) ... | reverse complement strand
CGCCCGTCCCGCCGTTCGCTCCCGCGCCGGCGCCCGCGCCCGCCCCGGCGCCGCCGGTCGGCGCCGCGGCCTTGGGCCGGGAGGCGTGACCCATCCGCACGCCGATGTTGAAGACCAACAGCAGGACCACGGCGACGCCGAGGATGCGGGTCCATTTGTCGACCTTGCCCCGCCGGCGCACCTTCGTCGGCGGGCCGAGCCCCATGGCGTCGAGGTCGTACGCCTTGGCGGAGGCGGAGCCCTGGCTTTCGGTCTGAGTCGTTTCCATTGTTTGTCTCCGGAGTCGGATGAGACGGAGCTATTCGTAACGCAGGGCTTCCATCGGGGTCAGCGCCGCCGCCCGGCTGGCCGGGTAGGCGCCGAAGAAGATCCCGATGAGGACGGACACACCGAACGACATCACCACCGACCCCGGCGACACGATTGGTTGCATGGTGGCGCTCTTGAGCGATCCGAGGCCGACGCCGACGAGCACACCGATCACCCCGCCGAGGCTCGCCAGCAGCATGGCCTCGGCCAGGAACTGCGTGATGATGTCGCTGCGTTGGGCGCCGAGCGCCTTGCGGATGCCGATCTCGCGTGTTCGCTCGGTGACGGTCACCAGCATGATGTTCATGACCCCGATGCCGCCGATGAGCAGTGAGATTGCGGCCACCACCCCCAGGAGCAACTGGAACTGTTGGGCGGCGGCCTTCCCGGCGGCCAGCAGGGCGGCGGCGTTGAACACGATGTAGTCGGGTGGGTCGTCCGCCTTCAGGCCATGGGTCTGTCGGAGGATGCGGTGGATCTCTCCCATCGCCTGGGGCAGCAGGTCCTTGTTGACCGCCCGGGCCCCGATGATCGTGTAGGAGTCGACGTTTCCGACGATGTGGTCGATCACCGTCGTGATCGGGGCGAACATGAAGTCGTCCTGGTCCTGGAAGCCGTTCGATCCCTTGCGGACCTGCAGGCCGACGATCCGGAACCGCACCCCGTTGAACTCCACCATCTGGCCGATGGGGTCGGCGTCCTTGCCCATGAGATGCTCCACCACGGTGTGGCCGATCACCGCCACCTTGGCGTGGGAGGCGATGTCTTCCTGGGTGAGGAAGCGCCCCCGCTCGACCGGCGTGTTGCGGATGTCCCCGAACTCGGGGGAGCCGCCGATGAAGTTCTGCAGGGCGTAGCTGGTGCCGTTCCAGGTGACGGTGCCGCTCGATCCGACCGTCGGGGCGACGAGGTCGAGGCTCGGCGCCCGGGTCTTGTCGGACAGCGCCTTGACGTCGGCTTTGGTCAGCCGGATCCGGCGGGCTCTGGTGCCGCGGTTCTGGCTACCCGTGTTGCGCTCCGGCAGGACGTAGATGGCGTTGGTTCCCAGGTTCCGGATCTGGACCTGCACCTGGTTGGAGATGCCCGTCCCCACGGCCACCAGCAGGATGACGGCGGCCGTCCCGATGAGGATGCCCAGCATGGTCAGCGCCGACCGCATGCGGTTGGCCAGGATGCCCCGCAGGGCCACCCGCATGGCGTCCAACGTCACGGCACAATCACCTCGGAGGATGTCTCTTCCTCCGCCACCGACACCTCGGGTTCGGGCACCTCGCTCTCGAGGGCCGCCAGATCGATCAGCCCCGGCGGCTCGCCCCGCACCGGCGCGTTGCGGTAGTCGTTGCCGATGCGCCCGTCCTCCAGGATCACCACCCGCTTGGCGTGGGCGGCCACGTTGTCCTCGTGGGTGATGATGACGATCGTCCGCCCGGCGGCGTTGAGCCGGCCGAAGATCTGGAGGACCTCCTCGGTCGAGCGGGAGTCGAGGTTCCCGGTCGGCTCGTCGGCCAGGATGATCGACGGGCCGGTGCAGATGGCCCGGGCGATGGCCACCCGCTGCTGCTGGCCGCCGGAGAGCTCGCTCGGCTGGTGGTGGCCCCGGTCCTCGAGCCCGACGAGGGCGAGGGCGGTGAGCGCCCGCCGGCGGCGCTCGGCCCGCGGCACGCCGGCGTAGACCAGGGGCAGCTCGACATTGGCCAGCGCCGTCGTCCGACGGACGAGATTGAAGGTCTGGAACACGAAGCCGAGGTACTGGTTGCGGATGTCGGCCAGCTGGCTCTCCGAGAGCGAGCTCACATCGACGCCGTCGATCAGGTAGCTGCCGTCGGTCGGCAGGTCGAGGCAGCCGAGGATGTTGAGCATCGTGCTCTTACCGCTCCCGGAGTGGCCCATGATCGCCACATAGTCGCCCCGCTCGACCGCCAGCGAAACCCCCTTGAGGACGTGGACCTGCAGCTGCGACCCGGGGTTGTAGACCTTGTGGAGGTCGTTGAGCAGCATGACGGGGAACTCGGTGTCGACCGCCGGCATCTGTCTCGCCCCCCTTCCCTTATCCCGCCGCCTGCCGGCCGCCCCCGGCGCCGCCGCCGGGGGTGACCACGACCTTGTCGCCGGCATCGAGCCCGCTGGTGATCTCGATGTCGTCGTCACCCTTGAGACCGGTGCTGACCTGGCGGGACTCCAGTTCGCCGTCGGGCTTCACGACCTGGACCGTCGCCCGGCCGTTGCGGGGGTTGATGGCCGTGACCGGCAGCCGCAGGACGTTCTGCTTCTGCGAGATGATCACGTCGACGTTCCCCGTCATACCGGGCTTGATTTCCTCCAGCTTCTTGTCGAGCAACAGCGTCACAGTGTAAGTGACGACGTTCGCAACGACGGTCTCGATGGGGTCGATACGGATGACCCGGGCGGTCAGCTGCTGGCCGAGCGACTCGAACTCGACCTTGGCGGCCTGGCCGGCGTGGATCTTCGCCGTGTCGGCCTCGCTGAACCGGGCCCGGACCTCGGTGGTGCCGAGGTCGGTGAGGGTGACGAACCCGCCGGCCCGGCTTGACACCGAGCCCGGAGCCTGGGCGTTGGGCGGTCGGCTCAGTGCACTGGCGTCGAACCCGCCCCGGTTGGAGCCACCGCCCGGAACCTCCTCCCCGATCCGGCCGCCGATGACCGCCACGGTCCCGTCGGTCGGCGCCACCAGCGTCGTGTCGTCGAGCTGGCGCTGGGTGTCGTCCAGCACCGCCTGCTTGGCGTTCACGTCCGCCTGGGCCGCCGCCACCTCGGCGGAGTTCTTCGGCCGCTCCTCCTGGACGGCCTTGGCCGCCACCTGCTGGGCGACCTCGGCCTCGGCGGCGTCGACGTCGTTGCGGGCGGAGGCCACCGCCTGCTCGTCGGCCAGGTCGCTGTTCTTCTGGTCGTCGAGCGCCCGGTTGAGCTGGTCGTCGGCATCGTTGACGCGCTTCTGGTCCTCGATCTGGCCGAGCCGCAGGGCGTTCTTGGCGTCGGCCAGGTCGCGTTCGTCCTGCTCGACCGTCTGGCGGTCCTGGATCAGCTGCTCGGCGTCGTCCCGGACGTAGCCCTCGTAGCGGTTGCGGTCCTGGCGGATCACCTGCAGCTGGTCCTCCTCATGACGCAGGTCGAGCTCCACCTGCGCGTGCTGTTCGGCCAGCCGGTTGCACTCCTTGGTGTTGTCCTTGTCCTTGTTCTTGCTACCGGAGCCGGTCGTGCTGCTGGTCGTGCCCTTGCCGCCGGCGGCCTGGAGCGTCAGGGGGCTGGTGGTGCTGGCCTGCGGGGCGGCCGCCCGGGCGGTGGCGCCGGTGGTGTTCGTCGTCTGGCCCCCAGAGCCGGACGACTGCTGCGCCCCGGCGGTGCCGTTGCACTTCTTCTCCCGCATGCGCTGCTCGATCTCGGCCAGGATCGCCCGCTGGGCATCGATCCGCATGAGCGAGTCGAGCTCGGCGGCCCGGGCGCTGTCGGCCTGGGCGGAGTCGAAGTCGTACTTGGCCTGGTGGACGTTCAGCTGGGCCGTGTGCTCGTCCAGCCGCTCCTGGATCTGGTCGATGTCGAGCTGCAGGTCCTTGGCGCGCTGGGCGGCGGTCGCCTTGGCGTTGTCGAGGTTGCGGCGGGCGTCGTTGACCGCGTTCTGACGGGTGGCGGATCCGGTCTTGAGCGTGTCCCGGGCCCTGGTCACCGTGTCGCCGGCCTTCGACAGGCCGCTGCGGGCGGCGTCGATGGCGGCGTTGTTCTGCTGCTGCTCGCTGGGGGTCGATCCCACCAGGAGCTTGCGGACGTTCTCCTGGGAGGCGTCGAGGTCGGCCCGGGCCTGGTCGACCTTGGCCCGGGCGGGAGCGTCGTCGATCGAGGCGAGGGGCTGGCCGGCCACCACCCGCTGCCCCTCCTTCACGTAGATGTCGATGACCTTGCCGCCGATGGGGAAGTCCAGCGCCAGCTGGTCGGAGACGGTGACGTTGCCGGTGGCGTTCACGCTGGCCAGCACGACGCCGTGGCTGACGGTGACGGTGGTGGGGGGCGGCGGCTCCGGCTTCGACTGCATGACCTTGAAGCTGCCGACCAGCAGGGTCAGCGCGGTGAACCCCAGCACTCCCTGCATGAGCCTCGTCCGCATCATCGGCGTACCTCTCTCCGTCGCTGTGGAGCGGCGAGCAACCGGACGGACGACGCGTGGGCAAACCGTGATGTGATCACTGCATGGCTCCCCAGCCGCACGCAGCGCAAATACAAGGCTCCCCAGCCTCGGCCGGCAGGTGCCAGCCACTCCCTTGCTTCCCCAGCCAAAGAGCCCGACCTCGGTGGCTCGGCTCTCAGACAGTCCTTATTGTACGACTTTCTGGCACTCGTGCCTATTCGGGGTGATTTTTCAGTTTTGTTGCATTTCGCGCAATTCGTCAGAGCAGATTCACGCAAAGTGGCCAGCATGGCTCGCCTTGACATGTCAGCGCCCCGGCTGCGACCCTGAATTTACCTATGTCACTGCAGTTCGCCGTCGTCGTCATTACCTAGCGAACGCCGCCCCCGCCGGCGTTCGCCTCCGACCGTCCACCTAGGTGGGCGGTTTTCATTTCCCGGGGACACCCCGTACCCCGGGTCAAATTGAGGAGCACCCCTTGACCCACAAGATCGGCATCCTGCCGGGGGACGGGATCGGCCCCGAGGTCATCGCCGAGGCCCGCAAGGCCCTCGACGCGGCCGGCGTCGCCCTCGACCCCGTCGAGTACGACCTCGGCGGCGCCCGCTACCTGCGGACGGGCGAGGTGCTGCCCGACTCAATCGTCGACGAGTTGGCCGGCCTCGACGCCATCCTGCTCGGCGCGGTCGGAACGCCGGAGGTCCCCCCGGGCGTTCTCGAGCGGGGACTCCTGCTCCGGCTGCGCTTCGAGTTCGACCTCTACGTGAATCTCCGGCCGGTCCGCCTGCTCCCCGGCGCGCCCACACCGCTGGCCGGGAAGGGGCCGGACGACATCGACATGGTCGTCATCCGGGAGAACACGGAAGGCGCCTACGCCGGCGAAGGCGGCTTCCTCCGCAAGGGGACGGCCAACGAGGTCGCCACCCAGGGTTCGGTCAACACCCGCCTGGGAGCGGAGCGCTGCGTCCATTACGCATTCCAGCTAGCGCGCAAGCGTGCCCGCAAACACCTGACGTTGTGCCACAAGACCAACGTGCTGACGTTCGCCGGGGATCTGTGGCAGCGGGCCTTCAACGAGGTCGCCCGGGAGTACCCCGACGTCGAGACCGGCTACGTCCACGTCGACGCCGCGTGCCTCTACATGGTGGAAAGCCCCGAGCGCTTCGACGTCGTCGTCACCGACAACCTGTTCGGTGACATCCTCACCGACCTCGGGGCGGCCATCGCCGGCGGGATGGGCCTGGCCGCCTCCGGCAACCTCAACCCTCCGAGGGAGCGGCCGAGCCTGTTTGAGCCCGTCCACGGTTCGGCCCCCGACATCGCCGGCACCGGGAAGGCCAACCCGTTGGCGGCGGTGCTGTCGGGCGGGATGCTGGCCCGCTTCCTCGGCGAGGACAAAGCGGCCGATCGCATCGAACGGGCCGTGGGCGCCGTACTCTCCAAGCTGGGCGGCACAACGGCCGCCACGATGGGACACTCGACGGCAGAAGTCGGCGATCTGGTCGCCGAGGCGATCGCCCAAGACACATGATCCAGGAGGCGTAGCGGGATGCCCATTACCAAGGTGGACAAGATCTGGATGGACGGCCAGCTCGTCGACTGGGACGACGCCAAGATCCACGTCCTCACCCACACGCTGCATTACGGCTCCGGGGTCTTCGAGGGCATCCGGGCGTACTCCACCACTCAGGGGCCGGCCGTGTTCCGCCTCACCGACCACATCCGGCGGCTGCTGCTCTCGGCCAAGATGCTGATGATCGAGTGCCCGTTCTCGGTGGAGCAGCTCGTCGAGGCGACCAAGGAGACCGTCCGGGTCAACAGCATCGAAGCCTGCTACATCCGGCCGCTCATCTATCTGGGCTATGGGGAGATGGGCCTGAACCCGCTGCCCTGTCCCGTCAACGTCTCCATCGCCGTCTGGCCGTGGGGCACCTACCTCGGCGAGGAAGGCATCAAGCACGGCGTCCGCTGCAAGATCGCCTCCTGGCGCCGACAGGACCCGAACATGATCCCGCCGGCGGCCAAGGTCACCGGCCTGTACGTCAACTCCAGCCTGGCCAAAGTCGAGGCCCTCAAGGCCGGCTACGACGAGGCCATCCTCCTGAACACTCAGGGCCACGTCTCGGAGTGCACCGGCGAGAACATCTTCCTCGTGAGGGGCGGGCGAATTATCACCCCCCCGCTGTCGGCGGGGGCGCTCGATGGCATCACCCGTGACTCGATCATGGTGATCGCCCGGGATCTGGGGTACGAGGTGGTGGAGGACAACATCCTCCGCAGCGACCTCTACATCGCCGACGAGGCGTTCCTCACCGGGACGGCCGCCGAGGTCGTGCCCATCCGGGCGGTCGACGACCGGGTGATCGGGGAACCGGGTGAGGTGACCCGCAAGATTCAGGAGATGTACTTCGCCGCTATTCGCGGCGAGGTCGAGACGTACAAGGGGTGGCTCGAACATGTCCGGTCCACGTAGTGATTTGCGGGGGTCCCCCGCACCCCGGGACCCGTCGTGGCCCGAACGGGTCGAGATCTTCGACACGACGCTGCGGGACGGGTCACAGCGGGAGGGGATCTCCCTCACCGTGGCCGACAAACTGAAGGTGGCCGAGCAACTCGACCACCTCGGCGTGGACTACATCGAGGGCGGCTGGCCCGGTGCCAACCCGAAAGACGAGGAGTTCTTTCGCCTGGCGCCGGCCGAACTGCGCCTGGAGCGCTCCCAGCTCGTGGCCTTCGGGTCGACCCGGCGCGCCGGCGTGAAGGCCGACGACGACGAGGTGCTCCGCAACCTGGTCAAGGCCGGTACCCCCGTGGTCTGCATCGTGGCCAAGTCGTGGGACTACCACGTGACCGAAGCGCTCCGGACGACCCTCGATGAAGCGGTCGCCATGGTCAGCGACTCGGTCGAATTCCTCCACAGAGCAGGGCTCGAAGTCTTCTTGGACGCCGAGCACTTCTTCGACGGGTACCGGAACAACTCCGAGTTCGCCCTTCGAGTGCTGCGGGCGGCTCACGAGGCCGGCGCCAGCCGGCTCGTGCTGTGCGACACCAACGGCGGCACACTGCCCCACGCGGTCGAGCAGACGGTGGCCGAAGTCCGGGCGGCCCTGCCCGATGCCGGCCTTGGTGGCCACTTCCACAACGACACCGGCTGCGCGGTGGCCAACGCCCTGGCTGCCGTGCGTCAGGGGGCGGTCCAGATCCAGGGCTGCATCAACGGCTACGGCGAGCGGACGGGCAATGCCAACCTCACGTCGATCATCCCGAACCTGACGCTGAAGATGGGCATCGAGACCGTGCCCCGGGACCGGCTCGAGCTGCTGACCCCGGTTTCCCACCACATCGCCGAGCTGGTCAACCTCACCCTCGACCCCCAGTCGCCCTACGTCGGCATCAGTGCCTTCGCCCACAAGGCCGGCCTCCACACCAGCGCCATCTCCCGTGCCCGCGATGCCTACGAGCACATCACTCCCGACGCCATCGGGAACGAGACCCGCTTCGTCATCTCGGAGATGGCCGGTCGGTCGACGGTGGCCATGCGGGCCAACGACCTGGGGCTCGACCTCTCCAACGACACGGTCACCGACGTCCTCGAGCAGCTGAAGACGCTGGAGCACGCCGGCTACCACTTCGAGGTGGCCGACGCCTCCTTCGAGCTGCTGCTGCGCACCGCCGCCGGCTGGCAGCAGGACTTCTTCACCCTGGAGAGCTTCAGGGTCCTCGTGGAGAAGCAGGCCGACGGCGAGATCCTCACCGAGGCCACCATCAAGCTTCATATCCGCGGGGAGCGGATTATCGCCACCGCCGAAGGCAACGGCCCGGTCAACGCCCTCGACCACGCGCTGCGCCAGGCCATCGGCAAGGCCCATCCGGCGCTGGCCGGCATCCACCTGACCGACTACAAGGTCCGGGTCCTCGACACTCACAAGGGGACGGGAGCCGTCACCCGGGTGCTGCTCGACTCGGCCGACGAGGAACGGTCGTGGAGCACCATCGGCGTGTCGGAGAACATCATCGAGGCGTCGTGGCAGGCCCTGTCCGACTCGATCGTCCACGGCCTCCTGGCCGCCGAGGCGTCCGAGGAAGGGTCCGCCGGGTAGCGTTCTCGGCATATGGCGGTCGATCCGTACGTCCCCACCCGTCCGGAGGATGCGCCGCGCCGTTCGGTGGCCATCCCGCCGGCTGCGGGGTGGCGGGCTATCCGGCCCGGGGACATCGACCCGGAGGTGGGTCCCGGCTGCAAAGGGGTCCTCTTCGGCACGCCGGGGCCTGACAGCGGCTACGCCCTGACGCTGGCCAAATGGTTCCACGACCAGATCACCGCTGTCTTTCCTGAAACCGCCCACGACGCCGAATACCTCGCCGCCCACGTGGCCATGCGGCGCGGCGGCGTGTTCGGCCGCGCCCCCGTGCGGGCCGACGTGGAGCTGGGCCTCACGGTGTTCGGCTGGCTGGGCGATGCTCCCGCCGACCTCGTCGAATGGCGGAGGAAGGCGGTGGCCGGGGTCGCCCACAACTACCCCCGTCGGGTGAGCCTGGTCGAGACCATCCCCGAATGGGTGATCCGCCAGCGACCCGACCAGGTCCGCGAGCGGATGTCGGACTGGAAGCACCTGCTGGGCCTCGAAGCCGCCGCGTGACCGAGGTGTCCCGGGTCCGGTTCGCGCCGTCCCCGACCGGCTCCCTCCACATCGGGAGCGCTCGCACCGCCCTGTTCAACTGGCTCTACGCCCGCAATGTGGGCGCGACCTTCGTGCTGCGCATCGAGGACACCGACGTCGAGCGGTCCCGTCAAGAATGGACCGACGGGATCCAGACGACCCTCCGCTGGCTGGGGCTCGACTGGGACGAGGGCCCCTACTTCCAGTCGGCCCGCTTCGACCGGCACCTCGAGGCGGCACAGCAACTCCTGGCGTCGGGGGCGGCCTACGAGTGCTTCTGTACCGAGGAGGAGATCACCGCCCGTTACGAGGCCCGCAAGGCGGCCGGGCCGGCCGACCCCGGCTACGACGGCCACTGCCGTGACCTGACTCCGGAACAGCGGGCGGTGCTGGCCGCCGAGGGGCGGCCCCGGTCGATCCGGTTCCGGACACCGGACGAGGGCGTGAGTTCCTTCACCGACGTCATCCGGGGCGAGGTGACCGTGCCCTGGAGCACGATCCCCGACTTCGTGATCGTGCGGACGTCCGGGGCTCCGGTCTTCTACCTGGCCAATGCCATCGACGACGCCGACACCGGTATCACCCACGTGATCCGGGGCGAGGACCTGACCGACACCACCCACCGGATGCTTGCCCTCCGGGAGGCCCTGGGCATCGAAGGGCGGCCGACCTTCGCCCACCTGCCCCTCCTGGTCGGCGCCGATCGGGCCAAGCTGTCGAAGCGGCACGGTGCCACCTCACTGGAGGACTTCCGGGACCGCGGCTACCTTCCCGAGGCGCTTCGCAACTACCTCGGGCTGCTGGGATTCTCGTTGCCCGCCGACGAGGACGGCGGAAGCCGGGAGATCGCATCCCTCGACGAGCTCGTGGCCGGCTTCGACCTCAGCCGGGTGGCGCCTTCACCGGCCTTCTTCGACTACGACAAGCTCAACTGGATGAACGGCGAATACATCCGGGCCCTTCCCGGCGAAGACTTCGTCGCCCGGGCCCTGCCGTTCGGCGAAGCCCGCTACGGCGAGCGGCTCGACCGCGACGTCTTCGCCGCCGCCATGGCCATCGCCCAGGAGCGGGCCACGACCCTGGCCAGTGCCGCCGACGCCGCCTGGTTCCTCTTCGTCGCCGAAGAGGACTTCGCCATCGCCCCCGAGTCGCTCGAACGGCTCCGGGCCACCGAGCGGGTGGGGGAGATCCTGTCCGCCGTGGCCGGTCACCTCGAGTCCTGCGAGTGGACGGTGGAGGGCGTCGACCTCCGGCCCGTCCTCGAAAAGCTCGACATCAAACCCCGCAAGGGCCTGCCCTCCGTCTACGCCGCCATCGAAGGCACCCACGCCGGGTTGCCGCTGTTCGACTCGATCGTGCTCCTCGGCAGGGAACGGGTCGTGGGGCGGGTCCGGGCGGCCCTTGCCCTCGCCGGCTGACTCTCGGGGGGCTCTGCCCCCCGAGTCGGCGCCGAAGGCTCGGCGGCGCCTTCGGCGCCCGTCCTTTTGTACGAAC
>Ga0299907_10003060_pt1 | contig 10602 bp, 10 predicted proteins | sample RVTome_16_FD_198680 | JGI IMG/M metagenome (GOLD analysis project Ga0299907, IMG submission 198680) | Soil microbial communities from uranium-contaminated site in the Upper Colorado River Basin, Wyoming, United States - RVT152D67 (version 2) ... | reverse complement strand
GGCTCGTCGGACTCGCCTCGGGGTACCGCACCGGCGACCACGGAGCCGATGAGCGCCAGCAGCCTGGGCGCGACGGAGGCGGGTGGACAGGAGGGGTCGGGAGGGCGGTGGTCGTCGTCGGGTGCGCACCCGGCGTCGAGCTCCCGGTAGGTGTCGGCCGATCGGCGCCAGAAGCCTCGCGCCGGCAACAGCGCGGCCGTGACGGCCAGGGCTCGTTCGCGCTGCGGAGTGGACGGGTCGCTGGTTGCGGAGTCGGCCATCCGCAGCGCGAGATCGCTGTCGCCGTCGAGCGCGGTGGCCTCGGCCCGTGCCGCCGCGGTCGCCTGGGCAGCGCCCGCGGAGGCGGCGCGGTCGAACCATGCCCGAGCCAGCTCCGGCGCGTCCACCAAGCTCATCTCACCGGCGGCGATGTAGATCTCGGCTGCGCCTCGCCCCCGGGCACCGGCGGCCGCCAGGTGCTCGGCCGCCTCGGTTGGCGGGGCACCGCGCTCGGTCAGCGCTCCAGCAAGGGAGGCGTGAAAGCGTCGGCGATCGGCCACCGGGGTCAGCTGCGACACCGCGGTCGCCACCATCGGGACCAGCCCGTCACCGCGGTGCACGAGCAGGCCGGCCGACTCGAGCATGCCGACGGCCTCTCCGAGCTCCGACGGGGCCACTCCGGTGACGCGGCTCAGGAGCTGGTCGTCCAGCTCGGCCCCGGTGCTGAGGGCGGTTAGAACCGTTCGCCCGACCGGCGGCAGCTGGTCGACCTCGATGCGGACGGCTTCGACGACCTCGGGCGGTACCGTGGGACGAGCTGTCCCGGCCACGGATGTCTCGGCCGATCCCCAGGCCGGGGCCAGCAGATCGACGAGAGCCGGGACCCCCGCCGTCTGATCGTGAAGGGTCTCCACGAACGCCGGGTCGACGGCCCGGCCCAGCACCCGAGCTGACCGTTCGGCCACGTCCTCGGGGTCGAGTGGCTCCAGTCGGACCAGTGGCCGGCGGCGCGACAGAGCGGCGTCGAGGGCGGCTAGGGCCGGGAGCCCGGGCGCGGGCCGGTGGGCGGCGATCACGGTCACCCCCCGGTCCTCGGCCCGCTCCGCCACCCCGACGACGACCCGGAGCGTGGCGTCGTCCAGCCATTGACCGTCATCGACGAGCAGTGGGGCCCGCTCGCGATCGAGCCGATCGAGCAGCAGGTCGCGGCACCGGCGCTCAGTTGCGGGATCGTCCGCCATCGGTCTGCCGGCCGAGGCCCCGTCCACGGGCGCGCCAGCAGCGGCCACGCCGATGCACCCGGCGAGGGCGCCGAAGGGATGGGCGCGCTCGAGCCGTCGACCCACCATGCTGAGGGGCGGGACGCCATGGGCGCTCAGACGGTCGGCGATGGTGGCGAGCGCCTCGCTGCTGCCGTAGCCACCCGGCGCCACCAAGCCGACCTGGACCGCGCTCGTTCCATCGGGGACCACCGCGGCAACGATCCGGGCCAGGCGCTCTGACATAGCCCGCAGGGTCCCCGCTAGCGCGTCTCGGCGTGGCCGCCGGTGCACGCCGCGCCGGGCTCGGGGGTTCCCGGCCCCTGGCGATGAGTCGCGACGAACTCTTCCGCCGCAGGGTCGGGGAGCGCCTCGAGCCAGAGCTGAGCTCCCCAGGCCGACAAGACGATGGGCGCCGGTAGGTCGCCGTCGTCCCACCGCGACGCCAGCACGAAGTCCTGCTGCACGAGGGCCCGGATCTGGTCGACCTGGTCCTCGGGGAGGTCAGGTAGGAAGGTGATCCACACCGCTCCGTGCTCCATCGAATGGACTGCGGTCTCGTTAAGGATGGGATCGACGTAGAAGCCGCAGTTCTGCCAGACCGGGTGATGATCGCCGCCGACAGGAGGCGTCTGCGGGTAGTCGACCGGGCTCTCGGTGTGGTTGCGTGAGGGGACATCGAACGTCTGCACCTGCCCGATCAGGGCGGGATCCGCCACATCGGGCCCGTTGGATGCATCCTCGTCGGCGCTGAGGACGACGACGGCAACCACACCCGCCGCTGCGAGCAGGACCCCCACGACGAGCCACCGCACGATGGGCCGGCGCCGCGGGGACCGTGGCCCGGTCGGCGGCGGACCGACCGGGCCCGCTCCCTGCGGCCGTGGCGGTTGGAGGTCGGATGGCCGGTTGGTCATGCCGCCACCACCCTGCTCGCCAGCATCCCTTCGCAGGTGCGGACCAGCACGCGGGCCGCGTCGGTGACGTCCCGGGAGGACATCGGGCTCTCGGCGCGGCGTTGCCAGCGGCCGATGTTGTCCTGCAGGGCTTGACGGACGGCCGATTCGTCCGTCTCGGGGCCGAGGCCCAGCCGCGTGTGAGGCGCATCTCCCTCCGCGCCCAGCAGGCGCTCCATGTCGGCGGACTCCTGCTCCTTCAGCTTCATGCCGCCGGCACGCAGCGCGTTCAGCAGCCGGAGCTCGGCGAGCTCGTGCGCCGAAGACGTCAGGCGCTCGAGCTCGTTGGCCAGCACATCCGATCCCGCCACGGGTTGCTCGTGGAGCACGCTTTCGAGAGCCCGGAGAGCGGAGCGGGCCTTGAGTACATCGCGCCGCTGGGCGAACTGGGTCAACAGGACATCCCGCAGCTCCTTCACCCCGCTGCGGCGCACCAACTCGCCGGCCAGCGCGGTGGCGTTCGGGGCCGCCCGCTGGCGGATGAGCGCCACGGCCAGCCGCACGCCGAACAGGCCCAGCCGCTCGAGCAGATGGTCCCGGTCGGCGGGGGTCAGTGGAATGGTCGTCGGCGCCGAGGCGAACCGGTCGGCGGACAGGCAGAGCGCATCGGCGTCCTCCCGCGAGGCGCCGGCGATGGCATCCAGTGCCTTGTACTCGGCCTCGCGCAGGGTGGTTCCCGACTGCGCCAGCAGACCGGCGACCGGCACGACCGTCTGCACCAGGCGCCGCAGCTTGGCGTCCCGCCGGTAACGAGCCGCGATGCGCTGGGCGGAGGCCAGGGAATCGATGCGCCCGGCGCCGACCTCGTCGGCGCGTGACAGGACCGCGATCGCGTTCACCGGGGTGGCCTGGGACAGCTCCTCGTCGTGGAACGCTTCGAGGAAGCCGACGTCCGACGCGTGCAGGTGGCGCATCAGGTAGACGACGGCGTCGGCTGGGGTGACGTGGTCCTCGCCGGGCGCCAGGAAGGAGTGCGTGCGGGCCGACACGTCGGCCGACGGCGAGGCGATGCCGGGCGTGTCGATCAGCGTCATCTCTCGCAGGGAGGCGGACGGCCACTCGATGTCCAGCTCGGCGACGTCGTCCGCATCGAAGGGCGTGATGTCGACATCGATGGCGCCGGCCTCCCGGGTGAACGGCACCTGGCGCGCCTCGCCCTGCCTGGATAGCAGCGTGACCCGGTAGGTGATGCCGTCCCGGTACCACGTCACGATGCGGGTGCACTCGCCGGCATCGGTGGGTGCGAGCTCCTCGCCGACCAGCGCGTTCAGCAACGTCGACTTGCCGGCCTTGACCTTGCCGGCGATGGCCACCCGCAGCGGCTCGTCGAGACGGTCCCCCGCGGCGATCAACCGGGCGTGCTGGTCGGGCATCCCCCGGTAGGCCTCCGCCGCCCGGGCGAGCAGCGAGCGCGCCTCGTCGAGCAGCGCGGGCGACGTGCCGACGGTGCTCATCGGGATCGCCCTCCGGTGGCCGCGGCGCCCGCGAGGGCCGGCCCTGCGGTGAGCGAGTCGGCCCTTTTTGCCACGTCCGGCGCCAGCTCCAGTGCCTTCGCGCGCAGCGCGGCGATGCGTTTGAGCTCGGCGTTGACGTCGCGCAGGCGATTCTTCCTTGTGGCTGCGTCGGATCTCGTTGCCTGCTGGGCGGCGGCGAGCGCCTCCTTGGTGGTCTTCTGCAGCTCCTGGGCCCTGGTGGAGTAGGAGTCGCGGAGCTGCCGCTGGATGCGACGCAGGGTGTCGCGCGCGTCCTTCGCGACCACGAAGCTCACCTCGTCGGCGTACTTGCGGTGGGCGTTCTTGGCATTGTGCCGGCGCGAAGCGAGCTGAGCTTCCTTCTGTTGTCGCAACGTCTTGCGGCCCATGACGACCCCGATCGCGGCGGTGGCCGGGTTGAGCATGCTGAGGCCCGCCAGCATGGTGCCGAGCATGCCGAACATCAGCACGCCCATGTACCCGCCCCGCATGCCGGTCATGATCGCCTCGCCCCGCCCCATCGTCTTGGTGTCGATCTCGGTCTTGGCCTCGATCTCGCTGACCAGGAGCGTCGGGTCCATCACGTCGGGCCGGACCGCGAGGGCCTCTCCGTCCTCCTCGAAGTGCTCGGCCACCCGCCCCGCGAGCTCGTGCGATCGGCGATGCAGGAACGCGTACGTCTCGGCGACGTCACGGGAGACCCGTCTCCGCAGCCAGGGCTCGAACTCGTCCCAGGTCTCCGCCGGGTCGCTGACGTCGATGGCCTCGTCGGCTTCCTTGCCTACTTGGCGCAGCCGTCCCCGTAGGTCGTGGTCGAGGTCGGCGGAGAGGTCGGCGATGCCGTCGGAGAGGGTCTGCTGCCATCGGGCCAGATTGCTGCCGAGCCGGGCGGCCTTCTCTTGGAGCTGGCCGAGGTCGGCGACGGCCTCCCGGCTGTCGGGAGCCTGGAGAGCCTGCCGCTCGTTCTCGAACTGCGACGTGAGCAGCCCCGCGACGGCGGCCACGTCGTTGGCGGCGCTGCGCACGGTGAGCGTCTCGGCGTTGGTGACGATCTCGTTCTGCAGGTAGGTCACCAGCTCGGAGAAGCCCGACTCCTGGTTGAGCGCGCGGTCGCCCGTACGCAGGGCCTCGATCCGCAGCGCCGAGGAGGTGCAGATCAGCGGTGCCTCGACGCCGTGGCAGGCCAGGTGCTGGGCATTGAGGTCCCGGATCTTGCGCCAGGCGGGGTAGAAGTCGATCTTCGTGAGCACGCAGAGCACGTTGGGGCACAGGCGGCGCGCCGTCTGGAGGAACTCGAGCTCGGGAGCGGTGAGCTCCTGGCTGGCATCGGAGACCAGCACCAGCGCGTCGGCCATGGGCAGCGCGCCGAGGGTGATGGCGGTGTGGGGCGAACCCAGCCCGCCGACACCGGGGGTGTCCACCATGACCAGGCCCCCGGCCAGGAGCTTGCGGGGGATGCCCACCTCCACGGCGTCGACCCGCCGTTCGTTGGCCGGGTTCGAGGCCTCGGTGACGTAGCCGACCACCTGGTCGAGGGGGATCTGTTCGCGGATGGGTTCGGGCGGTTCGTCGTCGGCGGCTGCCTTGTCCTTGGCAGGGGGTCGGATCAATACAGCGGCGCTGGCTTCCTCGGCGTACCGCGCGGCGGTGGGCACCGAGGTGGCGATGTCGTCGTCGACCGGACAGATGGGGGCGTTGAGCAGGGCGTTGACGAGGGACGACTTGCCCTGCTTGTACTCGCCGACCACGAACACGTGGAACGAGGGGTCGAGCAGGCGCTTCCTGGTGTGGGCCAAGCGTCGCGCGAGGTCCGGGCGCTGGTAGGCGGTGGCGGCTCGGGTTGCCATGTCCACCACCGAGAGCGCCGCCTGCACAGCATTCGAACGTGCTTCGCGGTTGGGGTCTCCCGCCATGCGCTCCTCCTCGTGCCCAGAACAGTCGGCCCCTCGGCGATCCGGTTACACGGTTCGCCAGCGAGCTTCGGCTGCGCCCGCCCGCCCTCGTCACGACAGGACGCGCGAGGATCCCGGCGGCAGGCCGGGACCCTCACGTCGCCCGAGGCGTCGATCCGATCACGGGATCGGGTCGATCGTTCCCCCGTCGTGCCTCAGGTCGGGGCTGAGCTCCGGGACGCTCCCGCCGTACTCGACGTACTCGGGCTCGCCGTACTCGACGTACTTGATTGGCTCCTCGTACTGTTGACCCTCGCCCTGGTCCTCGGGGGGCGGGCCCCCGGGTCCGTGTGGCAGGCCCAAATCGATTGGCCCCTCGTACTGCGTGGTGCCGATGCCGAACCCCTGGCCCTCGGGCGGGTCGTCGTACGGGTCGTCGGTGGTCTGGTCCCCGTCCTCGGGCGGGTCGTCGTACGGGTCCTCGGGGGTCTGGTCCCCGTCCTCGGGCGGGTCGTCGTACGGGTCCTCGGGGGTCTGGTCCCCATCCTCGGGCGGGTTCTCGTACGGGTCATCGGTGACCTTGCCCTTGCCGAAGCCGAGGTCCACGTCCAGGTCCGGGTTCGTGACGACGTCTCCGCCGATGTTGCCCAGGTTGATGACCGCGCCGTCGTCGGCGTGGAAGTGCCACGCCTGGGAGGAGTCGACGGTGACGTGCTGCCCGTAGTAGGTGGCCGCCTGTGCCGGGCTGGCGCCCGCCGGGGGATAGGAGAAGCCCCCCTCGTGGCCACCGGCGTTGCGGTAGGCGCCCTCGAAGTAGTTGCAGATGTCACCGGTGCTGACGTTGCCCAGGTTCAGGTCGTTCAACTGAGTCTGGACATCCGCTTCGGCGACCTCGCCTGGCTCGACGCCATTGCCGGTCATCCACTCCCAGAATCGCAGCCATTCGGTCATTTGACTTGCTTCCAACATGGTTCCCGCTCTCCTTGGTTTCTTTGCGCTGGGCCTCGGCCCGTCAGGTGATCTCGCTGCCCAGGTTAGAGAGAGAAGGCTTCACCGTCATCGGGGAGATCCCCGTCCCGGTGGGCGGTTCATAGGGGATCCCGGTTGGCACGGTCGGGGAAGTCGACGATGCGCAAGTTCGAGCGGCGCAGCTCGGATTGCAGGAGCTCGATGAGCGCCTCGTCGCCGACCGGCGTGAAGGTGATGTCCTCCACCTCCCTGCTCTGGGTGGCGGCGAGCACCGCGGGGGCGAGGCAAACCCCCAGGAGCACCCGTTCTTCGGAGTCGAGCTCCTCGATGGCCAGCCGACGGAGCTTCGCCAGGAGGCGAGCGGCGGCGTCTGTGTCGTCTGCCACGCCTCGTAGTCGGTCTGACCCCGCAGCGGTTACGCCGCGGTGGATGGTGATGTAACCGGATCGCAGCCGGTCCGACTGCTACCGCACGAGGGAGCCGAGCCGGTCCGGCACCGCCCGTAGACCGGTCGTCGACCAGCGAGGAGACGCGCGGCGATGGCCACTGTGACGATGACCCGAGACGAGATCGATGCGGTAGTGGCCAAGCTCGACGGACTGGACGTCACCGACGACGAGAGGCTCCTACTCCACGCTGTCCTACAGCTCGCCGGCGACGCATTCGACACGTCGCTGCCACCGCAACCGGCGCCCGCGGGCCGCGTCGCTGACAACGGTATCGACGTCGGATCGTTCTGACCCATCGGCTCACCCGGGCGGGCTACACGCAAGGAGTTCCAGCATCGGGTCCTAGCCGTAACTCAGAGGTGTTGGTCCGGTCACTCCCGAGAAAACGGCCACGGCATGAGCGCCCTGTACCCGGAATCCAGAAAATCCACAATGGAGTCCAGAGCGGTTTGTTGCGCGTCTCCAGCAGCTATCACGTGCTCGTAGAGGTCCTCCCAAGTGAGGTCCTCCCAAGTGAGGCCCTCCAGCATCTCCGGGGTCAACGAGGGGTGGACCTGAGCGAAAAGATCCGCGGGCTCGTGCTCGAGAGCCTCATACCCAAAAGCAGAAATAACCCAAGATTCCCAAGGCTCAGCCGGTCTCAGATCCGGTCCTTCGTACTCGAACACGTCGTCTTCGTCGCCGTGCCCGCGCCCGGGGTGATCGAGGATTCCGTCCAAATCGATTGGCGCCTCGTACTGCGTGGTGCCGATGCCGAACCCCTGGCCCTCGGGCGGGTCCTCGGGCGGGTCGTCGGGGGTCTGGTCCCCGTCCTCGGGCGGGTCGTCGGGGGTCTGGTCCCCGTCCTCGGGCGGGTCCTCGGGCGGGTCCTCGGGCGGGCCCTCGGGGGTCTGGTCCCCATCCTCGGGCGGTTCCATCTCGTACGGGTCGCCCTCGTCGAGCTCGACGTACTCGATGTCCACGTCCAGCTCCGGGTTCGTGATGACATCTCCGCCGATGTCGCCCAGGTTGATGACGGCGCCGTCGTCGGCTGCGAAGTCGGATGTGTGACTTGACTCCAACATTGGGTCGTCGGCTTCGAACATTGTTCCCGCTCTCCTTGGTCTAGGTCACGCCCAATCGGGTGACCTCGCTGCCCACGTTAGGGATGGCCGGTTACCTCGTCATCGGGGAAATCCCCGTTCGGGGGATGACCCGTATAGGGGGTGCCGGTTGGCACGGTCGGGCTTGGGGCTGCTGGCCGTCAGAAGGAGCCGATGTCGTCCAACACGGCGGGGTCATCCGGCAACTCGTACGAGGCGTTCTCGTCGACATCGCTAGCCAACGTGCCAGCCTCCTCGACGCTCGCAGAGCTGTCCAGGTCCGGGGGCATGTCGAACGAGCCCTGGGCGCCCACGGCGTCCCCCTCGAGCGCGCCATGATCGGCGTTGGCGGCCGCCTCGCCGTTGGCGGCGTTGTGCGCCTCATGGCCGACGACATCGCCCTGGCCCGGCGCTTCGGTCTCTGCGCCGGCACCGAACGTGAGCGAGGTCTCCGGGTCTCCGACGGCGTTCGAGGTGCGGTGAGCCTCGTCGCTGATGCCGGCACCGGGGGCGACGCCGCCGTCGGCATCGCCCCCCTGGTGGGGGATGCCATCCAGCTGCTCGGCGGCATCGCCATAGGCAGCCACGCCCAACGCTTCGGACGGGCCGACGCCCTGCGCCAGTTCCGAGCGGGCGAAGGCCAGCGTTTGCGCCACCTCGGGTGGCAGCGTGTCCGCCACCAGGTCCACCGCCTCGCGCACATCCTCGACGTCGACGTCGTGGAATCCGTACCGCGCCAGATACGGGGCCGCACCCATGTCCGCCAGCGCTGCCTGTTCGGCGGGGTCGACGGCAACCTCCCGCAGAATCTCCAGTAGGGACTTCCCCACGATGTCCTCCTCGACATCCACTCCCCGTCGATCGGGGCCAACCCGACGCTAGAGCCGGGCCAGTGGGGGTCACATCGGGGAAATCCCCCACCCGATCCCCGATTCGGTGGTGGACGTCGGGGATTCCACCGAGCAAGCAGGTGGGGCCCGATGGGTCACCAAGGTGTGATACTTTGCATCACATGGCGATACCCAAGTCCGAGATGATCTCCCTGCGCATGCCGCGGAGCATCGCGGAGCGCCTGGAACGGGCGGCCCGACGTTCCGGTCAATCCCGGTCCAGCCTTGTGCATCGCTACGTCGACGAGGGGCTACGTCGGGATCGGCACCCGCGGATCACGTTCAAGGATGGTCCGACGGGGCGCCGCGCCGCCCTGGTAGGGGGTCCCGACCTCTGGGAGTTGGTCTCGTTCGTCGACGATCTCGACGTCCGCGGCGAAGAAGCCGTCGAACAGGCGACGCGCTATATGGCTCTCCCGGTCGAGGACGTGCGCGCGGGCCTGGCGTACGCCGCCGAGTTCCCTGACGAGATCCGTGCGCGCATCGCCCTCAACGACGAAGCAGCGACCGAGGCCGAAGCCACCTGGCGGGCGCAACAAGATCTCCTGGCGTGAGGTGAGGCTGTTCCTCGACGAGATGTTCCTGGAAGCGGTCGCGATCGCCCTCCGCAACAGGGGCCATGACGTCGTGTCGATCGTCGTCGGCCGACCTCATCTCCGGCATCGCCTCGACGCCGAGGTTTTCGACGCAGCCCAGGGGGAACGGCGCGCGCTCGTCACCGAGAACGTGCCGGACTTCCTCGCCGTGATCGCGGACTACCAGCAACGCGAGCGACCTCACTGGGGGCTGGTGCTGACCAGCAACCGCAGCTTCCCCCGCCATCGACCCGGGCACGGCGTACGCAAGCTCGTCGCGGCGCTGGACGCGCTGTTGGGTCAACACGCCAACGACAAGCCGCGCAGCGAGGTGATCTGGCTGCGGCCGGCATCGCCGAGGGCGTGACAAGCACCGGGAGGCCGGCATCGCCGCCACCGCCGGCAGGGGCCGCACCCGTCACGCGCTGCACGCGGTCGGCGCCATGTCGGGCTGACCGTCGGCGGCCGTGCAGAGCGCACAGCCCTGGACATGACGGGCCGCGGTGATCGTGGCGCCGCGCTCCACCAGTTGCCACAGCTCCTCGCACCGGCTCGAGCGGCGCTCGAGCAGGACCTGCATCCTGAGGGCGGCCTTGAGACGGGTTCGGGCGCGATGCAACAGCACCTTCGCTGCCCCCCGGCTCACGCCGAGCACCGCGCCGAGCTCGGCCGGCGAGAGCCCGAGCGTGCTGACGAGCGTGATCGCCGCCGCGTCGCGAGCCGAGAGACCGGCGACCGAGCGGCGCAGCAGCCTGGCCATCTCGGCCGCCTCGGCCACCGAGTCGGCTGGCGCGTCCGTGGACACGATCTGCTCGGCGGTGTGCTCGTCGAGGGGCCGACTGCGGGCGGCCGCCCGGTGGTGATCGACGATCACGTGATCGGCGATGGCGCCGATCCAGGCACCGAACCGGGCCGGATCCCGGAGCCGGTCGAGGTTCTCCAGCGCCCGCGCGAACACCTCCTGGACGATGTCGGCGACGAGGTGCTCGTCCCGACCGGCACGACTGCGGGCCTTCTGGGCCACCCGCGGCGCGTGGGCTCGATAGAGCTCGTCGAACGCCGGGGCCGACCCCGCCCGC
>Ga0299907_10003058_pt1 | contig 10603 bp, 7 predicted proteins | sample RVTome_16_FD_198680 | JGI IMG/M metagenome (GOLD analysis project Ga0299907, IMG submission 198680) | Soil microbial communities from uranium-contaminated site in the Upper Colorado River Basin, Wyoming, United States - RVT152D67 (version 2) ... | reverse complement strand
CTGAAAGCCCTCATGCCGGTGCAGGGCGGCGGAGTCATCGGCCGAATGCGATCTGCAGCCCCGTCCGGCGCTGCAGAGCTGCTCTACGGCTCCGACGTCACCAGCTGGAAGAAGCCGGTCCGCCGCCTCTCGTCGAGGATGCGCTCAACCTCCCGGTGCCCTTCGAGCAGGCGCGACATGTCTTCGGAGAGGCCCTGCGCCGTCTGCAGCTCCATCGTGAGGCTCTCGACCGCGCCGCTCCCGGCGTGCATGTAGAGCAGGTTGAGTCGAATCGTCTCGAGAGCGGTGACGGCCTGGCGGAGCTTCTCCTTCGCCTCGTCCCTCGTGGCCGACACGCTCGCCCGCACGCGGGCGCGCTCGGCTGCCGACGGCCGCGACGGATCGTCGTCCCCCAGCTCGGCGAGGATCGCCTCCATCTCGGCGACCTGGGCGCGCATTGCCTGCGCGTCCTCCTCGAGCGCCCGCACCGTCTCGGGCAGCCCGGCGAGCGTACGCTTCACGTCCTTGGGGAGCTCCTCGAACAGCCGGTCCGCCTCGAGGCCGATCACGACCTCGGTCGGCCGGTGCACGCCGGAGGAGAGCGCGGGGGCCACGCGGTCGAGCTTGATGCCGGCGAGCTTGAAACCCCACCGGCCGAGCCGGCTCTTCCAGAAGCTCAGTAACCTCTCGCCCATTACGTCGCCACGGTTCCGGGCGCGGATCTCCTGGACGAGCAAGCCACCGAAGCCGGTCGGGAATCCGACGGAGAGCAAGATGTAGTACAGGGGGCTCCCGCTGTCGAGCAGAGCACCCAGCAGGCCGACGGCCCAGGCGCCGAGCCCGAGGACCTTTGTCGCCCTCGCCGCCTTGTCCAGCCAGGTCACGCGATCGCCGACCTGGAACCGATACTCCTCCTCGCGCCGCGCGATGTCGCGCAGGAACGCGGCGATGGCGTCGGATTGCGTGAAGCCCGAGGAGAGCAGCTTTCTCGCCGCCTTGAGGATGTATCCGATGGGTGTTCCGAGGGTCGCGACGAAGAGGATGAGCCCGATCAGAACACCGCCGGGGGCATCGTCTGCGGCCGCGAACAAAATGAGCAGAGGCGCGAGAATGAGTCCGAGGCCGTTCCACGCGAGCACGCTCTCCCACTCACGGCTCTGCTTGATGAACACGCGCAGCGGAACCGGCAGCTCGCGGTCGACCTCGAGGTCCGGGCGCAGCGCTTCGGCGAGGGCTTCGCCGCCCCGGAACCGCTGCTCGGGGTCCTTGCGCAGGCAGCGCTCGAGCGCCGACGCCACCGCGGGCGGGGCGTGAGGCGCGGCCGCGAGCACCGACGGCGCCGGCTCGCCGATGTGCTTCACGAGAATCGCGGAGGCGCTCGGCCCGTCGAAGGGCGTCTTCCCCGACAGCGCGAGGAAGCCGACGCACGCGAGGCTGTACAGATCGCTGCGCGCGTCGACCGCGCCGCCCTTCGCCTGCTCGGGGCTCATGAAGTCGGCGGTCCCCACCACCTGGCGCTCGGGTGCGCCATCGTCCATCTCGGCGGCGGCGACCGCGATCCCGAAGTCGGTCACCAATGAGCGGCCGGTCGCGGTGTCGATCAGGATGTTGTCGGGCTTCACGTCGCGGTGGACGACGCCCTGGACGTGCGCGTGCGAGAGCGCCCACGAGACGTCGCGCAGCATGCGCACCGCGTCGGAGTTCGAGAGCGGACCACGGGCACGTATGCGGTCGCCGAGCGTGCCGCCGTCCACGTAGGCCATCGCGAAGAAGACGAACCCGTCGACCTCGTCGACCGTGTAGATCTGCACGATGTTCGGGTGCGAGAGCCGCGCGGCCGTACGAGCCTCGCGCAGGAATCGCTCCTTGACGCCGGCCCTGGCGGCCACCTCCGGCGGGAGCAGCTTGAGCGCGACCAATCTGTCGAGCGCCACCTCGCGCGCCAGGAACACGATGCCCATGCCGCCGCGCCCGAGCTCGCGCTCGATCGAGTAGCGGCCGGTGAGCGCCCGCTGGAAGGCGAGGAGCTCGGAGCTGGGTGCGGGGAGGTTGATGCTCATGATGAGGCAGGATTACCCCGCTGCGGGCAGGGGGGCAAGCAAGTTGCCACACCGGCGCGGCCCGGTCTGAGAGCCCATGACTCGTCGCCCCACCCGGCGCACGGTCATCACGGTCCGCCCTGCACCGCGCGGATGGCCGTTCCCTTCCGTCCAGAGACGAGCTGCATGACCGCGCGCGTCTTCGTTGACGCCAACGTGCTGGTCTGCGCTCGCGACCGCACCGACGAGCTTCGGACGCTCGATGCGGCCTGGGGCATCGAGGATCGCTTCGGTCTGTCGTGGTGGGACGCGCTCATCGTTGCCGCGGCGCAGGGGGGCGGGTGCACCCACCTTCTTTCCGAGGATCTGCAAGACGGCCAGTCGTTCGAGACCCTGCGGGTCATCAGCCCCTTCACGCACCGCCCGGAGGCGATCCTTCCGGGCTGAGCCGAGAGAAGAAGCTGCATCGAGGCATCTCACGAGGTGCGGTTACATTTGCTCAATGCGCAAGGTGATCATTCGGGCGCGAGCAAGCGGTTGCAGCGCTCGAGCCGGCCCGCTTGTCCGGTCACGGCGTGTCGACGGAGATTCACCCCATGGCGAATGACGAGCTCGAGATCGAGGTGCTGCGCCGGATGACACCGGAGCAGAAGCTCGCGGTGATGCGAAGCCTCATCCGCCGAGCCTACGCTCTGAAGGCTGCGGGCATCCGCGCGCTCGATCCGGAACTGTCGGATCAGGAGGTTCAGATCCGCGCGCGCGCGGCGGTGGGCGGTGCGCGACCCTGACCTCGTAAGGCTGTTCATCGAGCCTCTCGAACGGTTGGGCGTCCGCTACATGGTCACCGGCGGGGTGGCCTCCGTCGTCTACGGCGATCCCCGATTCACCAGAGACGTCGGCGTCGTCCTGGAGCTTCGCCCGGCCCTGGTGGACAGCTCGGCTCTCGGAGAGTGGAGCGCTCGGAGAGAGGTGGTCGACGTGTTGGAGGCAGCCCGGACGTTCGATCGCGATTGAGCGGTCGGGACGTTTCAGCTGAAGCTCAGGACCATCGACGACCCCGATGAGCGTATCCGCGCACTGCGCGTACGCATCCAGGAGTGTATGGTCGGTCTTGCTGAGGAGGCACCCGTGAGGGTGTGAAGCCGCATTCCGCGCCATGAACAAGTGAGACGATTCTGCCCAGCGTTGACGAGGAGCCGCCATGTGCCCGATCGCCCGTCCGATCCACCCCGAGCGTCGCCGATCGATTCTGCTCGCCGGGCTCCTCGTCTTGGGCCCGCTTTCCCTGAGTGCGCCGTCCACCTTCACCGTGGACGCCACCGGAGACGGCCCCGACTTCGCGAACGCCGCCTGCGACCCGACCGACCACGGCGAAGGCGAGACGCTCCGGGGCTCGGTGATGGTCACCTCGGGGTTTTCGCCCTGCGTCCGCGTCAACGCCGCGGCGACGTTCGTGGTCACATCGACGGACGATGATGATGACGGAGTCTGCGGCGCCGGCCATTGCACGCTGCGCGAGGCGATCAATGCGGCCAATGCCCTCGCCGGCACGGACGCAATTCACTTCGACATCCCGGGCACGGGCCCCCACACGATTCAGCCGGGTGCGCCGACGTTCCAATTGCCGGAGGTCACGGATCCGGTCGTCATCGACGGATACACGCAGCCGGGTGCGAGTCCCAACACGAACGCGCCCGACGAGGGCACGAACGCGGTGTGGATGGTCGAGATCGACGCGAGCAACACGAACGGCGTCGGGCTCGACATCTCGGCCGGCAACTCTACCGTGCGCGGGCTCTCGATCACCAATGCCGGGGACTGGGCGATCCGACTATTCACCAACGACGGGAATACGATCGAAGGCAATTCCCTTACCGACGGGTTCTCATACGGCGTCTACGTCCTCTCCTCGGACAACACGATCGGCGGAACGGCCCCCGCCGCACGCAACGTCATTGGGGGCGGCAACGATGGCATCCGGCTCGACATCGGAAGGAACAACGTCGTTCAGGGCAATCTCATCGGCACCGACGCAACGGGAACCGTGGCGCACGGCAACTCGGTGTACGGCATCGCGCTGTTCGCCAACGCAAACACCATCGGCGGCGCAACGCCGGGCGCCGGCAATGTGATCTCCGCGAACGGCTACGGCATCTACGACAGCGGAGGGGACAGCGTCGTGATCCGCGGCAACCTGATCGGCACCGACGTGACCGGCACCGCCGCGATCGGCAACACGGACGACGGCATGTTCCTCTCGGACGGCATGTACGCCACCGTTGCCGACAACGTCGTCTCCGGAAACGGCGGGCTCGGCATCTACGTGTCGCCGGACAGCCTCGCGCTCACGGGCAACTACGTCGGCGTCGACATCACCGGGACGGCGGCCCTCCCGAATGCGGGCTCAGGGATCGCGATCGCTGGCCTCGGGGTCGTGGTGGGCGGCACGGAGGAGGGTGCGGGCAACCTCATCGCCTTCAACGGCGCGCACGGCGTCACGACGCCCTTCGGCGGTACCGCCGCGGTTCTCGGCAATACGATTCATTCGAACGTGGGCTTGGGCATCGACTGGGGTGATGACGGCGTGACACCCAACGACGCCGGAGACGCGGACGATCTGCAGAACTTCCCTGCACTGGACTTCGCGCTCACCGGCAGCGCCGAGCTGGAGGGCACGTTCAGTGGCGCGGCCAACGCCACGCTGCGGCTCGAGTTCTTCTCGACCGATGAGTGCGACGGATCCGGCTACGGCGAGGGGCGGCGGTTCCTCGGATTTACGACCGTGACGACCGACGGGAGCGGCGACGCCACGTTCGCGGCGTCGCTCGCGGGCCCGGCCTCGCCCGGGGACGCGGTCACCGCCACCGCCACCGACGAGGACGGGCACACGTCGGAGTTCTCGGCGTGCGTGACGGGCGTGGGCTACGACGTCGCCGCGGCAGCCACCGAAGGCACCGTGATCCGCGGGCAGGATGCGAGCTACGACGTGACCGTGTCGGCCGTCGCGGGGGCATTCGATCGAGATGTCACACTCTCGTGCGCCGGCCTGCCGGCTGGGGCGTCGTGCGCGTTCACGCCGGCGACCGTGCAGCCCGGCGCGACCTCGGCGATGTCGGATCTGGTGGTGTCCACCGCCGAGCCAGCGACGCCCACGGGGGCGAACGAATTCTCGGTCGTCGCGACGCACGGCGCCATCGAGCGGACGGCCGCGTCCGCGGTCACCGTGACCGACTTCGCCGTGGCCGCCTCCCCCGAGACGGTCTCCGTCACCGGGGGCCAGAGCGCCACCTTCACTGTCACCGTGAGCCCCGACGGACCGAGCTTCGGCGAGGCGGTGTCGCTCGCCTGCTCCGGTCTGCCGAGCGGTGCGTCGTGCAGCTTCGCGCCGTCCGAGGTGACCCCCGGCAGCGGCCCGGCGGCGTCCATGCTCACACTGAGCACGGCGCCCCTCGGCGCGGAGGCCTGGGGCGCGCCCGGCGGAGGGTCGCCGTGGTCTGACGGTCTGCCCTGGGGAAGCCTCGCGCTCCTCGCAGCGCTCGTGGCACTGGCCGCGCTGGTGCGACGCCCCGAACGGATGGGAAAAGTCGCCGCGGCGGTCGCGGTCGTGCTGATCGTGGGCCTCGCTTCGGCGTGCAAGGGCGACCCGTCCGGCCCCGGCCCGAACGCCGTCACGACGACCTTCACGATCACGGGTACGTCAGGGGGCCTGGAGCGTACGACGGATGCGACGGTGACGGTTCGGTAGCCGGGCTACGACTCCCTGAAAGCCTCGGTGGGCTGAATGCGAAGCCCGCGCAGCGTAGGATAGGCGCACGCCAGCACGCAGACGCACGCTGCGACGGCTGCGGTGAGGGCCAGCGTGAGGGGGATGTTGCCCACCTCGAGTGCGACTTGGTTTCGCTGGTTGTCGAGGAGCACCCATCCGCATGCCACGCCCAGAGCGAGCCCGATGCCGACCTGGACGGCCGCTCGGCGCGCCACCGCGGCGACGATGTCGGTCGTACGCGCGCCCAACGCGGTGCGGATTCCGATCTCCCGCGTCCGCTGCGAGACCGTGAACGACAGCAGCGCGTAGATCCCCGTGGCCGAAAGGACGAACGCCGCGCTCGCGAGCGCCAGCATGAGAAGGGACATCGACCGGAAGTTCCGGAACTCGGTCCGAATGGATGACGCGAGGAGGCGGGAGTCGGCCGTGGCCTCCGGGTCGACCGACGCGGCGATCCGACGGAACGGGCGCACGAACGTCTCCGGGTCGCCCGCCACCTCCACCGTGTACCGGATCGGGTTGACCTCGCCCGGCGCGAGCGGATGATAGATCGCGGCATCGCGTGCAGGGTTCCGCGGATTAGTCCCGAAGGACCCCACCACCCCGACGATCTCGTACCACTCGTCCTCCCTCTGCGACTCGTAGCGGAAGCGCTGTCCGACCGCGTTACGGCCTCCGAGAACGTGGCGGACGAATGACTCGTTCACGATGACCGCGGTGTGACGCCGCGAGGAGGCCGGGTTCCCGGGGGGCCCTTCGACGTCGCTTGCAGTGAAGTCGCGCCCCGCGAGGATCGGCCGGTCCAGCCCAGCGAAGAACGACACGTCGATCCGGGGAAACGAGGTGTCCCACTCGACCGGCTCGAAGCCCACCGGGGGCGTCTCGAGGATCACGTCCCCGTTCGGGGATGCGATGCCCGGCACGTGCGCACCCATCGCCACGCCCAAGACTGCGGGATCCTCGGCGAGCCGCGTGAGGAGCGTCCGTTGGGTCTCCGCGACGCGCCGCGCCCGAGCGAGCGAGTCGGTCGCGCCCGGATCGTCCATGGCGTCGGGCTCCGGCACCGTGAGCGTACCGACCACGTAGCGGCCCGGGTCGAAGCCGAGGTCGCCGCCCTGGTGGACGAGCGCGTTCCTCAGCCAGGTCGCGCCCACCGCGAGGAACCCCACCGACAAGACGATCTCGCTCACGATCAGCAGCGAGGAGCCGATACCGAAGCGGACCGACGTGCTCCGCGACGCGGCGCTCTGGAGGTTCGCCTGGATTCCGCGTCGGGTCGCCGAAAGCGCGGGCACCACTCCCGCCACCACGGCGCACAGCGCGGCGAGCCCGAGGGCGGTCGCCACGATCCGAGGCGTCAGCGTGGGGTCCACCCAGTACGGGAACACCTCGGAGCCTTCGAGAAGGTGCATCAGCCGGCTCGCGCTCGCGTTGCCCACGAGGAGCCCCAGTCCCGTGGCGGCCATCGTAAGCACGAGCGCTTCGACGAAGAGCTGCGTGAGGATACGCGCGCGGCTCGCGCCCAGCGCGGTGCGGATCGTGATCTCCGAAGAGCGCGCGGCAGTGCGCGCCAGGATCAGCGTGCCCACGTTTCCACAGACCACCAACAGCATCCCGAAGATCAGGGTCTGCATGATGACGGCGTCGTCCTGGTTCCAGAACGAGCCGCGATTGTTGAGGAGAAGGACCGGCATGCCGACCACCTCGCCGACGAGGTGCTCGAAGCGCTCGGGGTCGTCGCCCGCCCTCCGTTCGGTGAGGCCCGTCATCTCGACCTTCGCGTCCTCGATCGAGACCCCGTCCGCGAGTCGTCCGAAGACGAAGGCACGCGGACCGGCACCGACTGGGTAGTCCACCGCCCGGGCCCGGAATGGAAGCCAGACCTGGTTTGAGAGCGGGAACCCGAAGTCCGACGACATGACGCCGACGACGGTGTGGGGCGTGCGCCCGATCCGGACGGACTTGCCGACGATATTCGGGTCGCGCGCGAAGCGGGCGCTCCAGAGGTCCGCTCCGAGGAGGACCACGTCGGGCGCTCCGTCGACCTCGTCGGTTACGTCGAGCACGCGGCCGAGCAGCGGCCGGGCCCTCAGGATATCGAACGAGGACGCCGTGACCTGCGCGGCCCGGACGGGCGACGCGCCGGCCTCCTCAGCGTTGACGTTGACAGAGTACGAGCGCACTGCGCCGATCGACTCGAGCGACGTCAGCCCGGTCCAGCGCTCGTATTCGTGTACCGACGAGAGCAGGGGATCGCGGTCGTCCAGGTCGTAGTGGCGGATCCCCACGATGCGATCGCCGTCCGGAACCGGGAGCTCGCCGTAGACGACGTCGGCGAAGTGAAACGCCATGAGCGACGCCGGGATGCCGAGGCCCAGCGCGAGCAGGGCGACGGCCGTAATCATCGGCTGCTTGGCGAGCATCCGGAGGCCGAGCTTCGCGTCGAGACCAATGCCCTGCGTGACGAGTCGGCGCAGCCCGGTTGTCCAGACGCTCCAGGTGGAAGCCAATGCGTTCCAGGTGTAGCGCCGGAGAGCTCGGCCACGTCCGAGTCCCCGCTCCACGTCGCGCGCGAACGAGGCGTCCAGATCCCGGACGATGTAGGGCGCATCGCGCCCGCGGATCAGCAGACGTACGACGAGGCGCAGGAGCCGGGGTGGCTGCGGCATGCGGCGTGGGTGATCGGGGTCCATCAGCTTTCGGCGAGCCGGTCGAGCTCGGAGGTCATCCCACCGGCCATCGACTGGATCGAGCAGTAGGACTCACGGAGGTCACGCGCGCCGTCGCGGGACAGGCGGTAGCACTTCCGCGGCCTGCCAGTGCGGCCTGCGGCTCCTCGGTTCGGGAGCGCACGAGCCCGCGCTCCTCGAGTCGCCCGAGCGTCGTGTAGATCGCACCGATGGAGACCGTCCGCCCGGTGCGCTGCTCGATGTTCTCGCGGATGGAGACGCCGTAGGCGCCGTCCTGGAGCTGGAGGACGGAGAAGAGAATGAGCTGTTCGAAGGCGCCGAGGTAGGCCAATGGGCGGTATTCCGGGGCGTTGAGGAGCTCCGTGATATTACCACTATGTGGTTAAAGTTGGCGGGAGGCAAGGGCGGGCTGGCCCGCTTGGTCCGCCACGCCCTATCGACGGAGATTCACCCCATGGCGAATCACCAGCTCGAGATCAGGTGCTGTTCATCCGGCCTCTCGAATGGCTGGATGTCGGCTGCATGATCAACGGTGGGGTGGCCTCCGTCGTTCCGATTGAGCAGTCGGGGCGTTTCAGCTGAAACGTCCTCCTCGCCGCGCGACGCCCGACCGCGCCACGGGCCGTGATCGGGCTCCACTCGCTAGTCACGAAAGCCGTGCTACCCGGTCTTCGTCGGCACGCGGGTACCGGTGCAGACCCTCTTCGATTATCTGGAGGGCGGCGAGACTCTCGACGAGTTTCTCCGGCAGTTCTCTTCCGTCACGCGCGAGCAAGCAGTTGCCGCGCCCGAGCTGGTCCAAGGATTCGGTGCTGTCGGGTGCGCGTTCTCCTTGACGAGAACCTTCCGCACGATCTGTCGAAGCTCCTTGTGGGTCACGAGGCGGATACCGTCGCCGGCTGCGGCTGGGCGGGCATCCAGAATGGAGAGCTCCTCCGACGAGCTTCGGGCGACTATCAAGCCATTCTGACGATGGATCGCCGAATGCCGCAGCAACAGGCCGTGGACACGCCGTTCGCCATCATCTTGATCGCGGCGCCGGCGCTGGCAGCTCCGCCTCGATCCCGAGCGTAGCGCTGGCGCCTCAGACTCTCAGCGCGTCCATCGGCTGGATCCGGAGCCCCCGCCGGGTGGGCACCACGCACGCGAGCGCGCCGATCACGAGCACCAAGCCCGATGCCCACAGCAACACGGCGTGCTCGCCCTCCACCCAGGTGAAGGCCTCAGGGGCGAACACCAGCACGAACGTCTGGGTCCCTGCGGCCCCGAGGACCACTCCCGCGGTGAGCTGCAGCACGGCGCGCTTCGCGATTACCGACACGATGCGCCTTCTGTCCGCTCCCAGTGCCGAGCGCACGCCGATCTCGCGGGTACGCTGCGCCACGGTGAAGGACATCAGCGCGTAGAGCCCGGCGACGGACAGGACGATCGAGATTCCAGCGACGACCCCGATCGCCAAGAGCAGCCAGCGGAGCGAGAGTCCCATGATGTCCGCCATCTCGTCCAGCGGCACTGGCTTCTCGACGAGCACCGAGGGGTCGATCTCGGCCACGGTCTCGCGGAGGCGCGTGGACCAGGCCGCCGGATCGCCGTCCACGCGGAGGAGGATCGACACCTGCTCGAGCTCGCCCGGCGCCATCGGGTGATAGAGTCCGCCCCCGTCGAGGACCCCGTCGAAGTTGGACATGCCGAGACGCCGGACCACGCCCACCACCTCGTACCAGCGCCCGGGCTCGCTGCCGGCCCGGGGAACGTAGCGGATGCGTCGGCCGATCGGATTCTGGCCGCGGAGGACCCGCTCGACGAACGAGGTGTTGACGATCACCGGCGCCTCGCCCTCGCGGGCGTACACCTCCAGGTCCTCATCGCGGAAGCCTCTTCCCTCGAGCACCGGGGCGCCGACGCCCTCGAAGAAGCCGACCCCCACCTGGCCCCGCAGAACCCGATGGCCGAGCCCGTCGCCTGCACGGTCACCGCCCTCCACCTCGACGCGCACGGGGGAGTGCGCCGCTCCCGGGACCCGGCGCGTGAGCGTGACGCCCCGGATGCCCGGCTCCGGGCCCAGCCGCTCCACGAGCTCACGGTGGACCGACGAGATCCGTGCGCGACGCACCTCCGGGCTCTCCTCC
>Ga0299907_10003056_pt1 | contig 10605 bp, 12 predicted proteins | sample RVTome_16_FD_198680 | JGI IMG/M metagenome (GOLD analysis project Ga0299907, IMG submission 198680) | Soil microbial communities from uranium-contaminated site in the Upper Colorado River Basin, Wyoming, United States - RVT152D67 (version 2) ... | reverse complement strand
TCATCGAAGGGACGTCGAGCTTCGCCGAGCCGATCCTGGGCGAGCTCGGAGACCGTCTCGCCGCCGAATACGCCCGCAAGTACGAGCGGCTCGGCTACGCACCTGCTCCCGACGCCTGGTCGGGAGACGACGCGGGCGGAATGTGCGTCCTTACCCCGGCAAAGGGAATTGCTTGGTCGCAGTTCCCAACGGACATGACCCGCTACGTGTTCACCCCCGAACCGCACCGGTAGCGGCCCGGCGATGGCCTCTTGGAATGAATTCGTCGCGGCGGCTCCACGGATAGCCGAGGTGTTCCTTTGCAGACACACCGCCACGGGTTATCTGTGCCTGCTGGCCACGATCCGCTCCGATGGCTCGCCCCGGATCACTTTCTCTTCGAGGAGGCCGGGCTCGATCTGCGAGGGCAAGTGTTCGACCCCTTCTACGTCGCCGATCTCACCGCGGCTTCATCGGTGGCGTTCGAGAACGGCCAGTTGTCGATCACGATCTGGAAGCCCGGCGAGGGGGAACGGGTGGAGCAAAAGAGCTGACGACGTGCCAAGTGGAGCACGCCCTTAGGATTTCCGCCTCAGGAACGAGGAGAGACATGGCCGGTGTTGCCCGTCCGGTGCCGTCAGCGGACATCGGGATCGAACTGGTGAGGGACTGGGTGCCTGACGTAGGGCCTCGTGCCCACATCGTCCTGGTCCATGGCATCGCCGAGCACTGCGGGCGCTATGAGCGGACCGGGTCGCTCCTCGCCGCGGCAGGGTTCTTCGTCCGCTCCTTCGATCTGATCGGATTCGGAGGATCCGGGGGCACCCGCGGCGATATAGACGAATGGTCGCGTTATCACGACCAAATCCAGGGGCACATGGAATGGGCACGGGAGCAAGGCACGCCGGTCGTCCTCATGGGCCATTCAATGGGGGGGAACCTGGCCCTTGGGTACGCGCTCACCGGTCGACCCGCCCCCGATCTGCTCGTCTTGTTTGCTCCGGCGCTGGCCGGCGGCGCTGCCTGGCAGCGCGCCATTGCCGGAGTGGCGCGAAAGCTCGCCCCTACCGTCGCCTTACCCACCTCCCTGAAGGGTGAACAGCTGTCACGTGACCCGGCGGTGGGGGAGGCGTACTTCTCCGACCCCCTCGTCTTCCCGAAGGCGACCAATCGGCTCGGCGCGTCACTGTTCGAGGCAATGGACGAATTGAACGACAGTCTCACGGATCTCACCATCCCGACGCTCGTCCTGCACGGCAGCGCCGATACCATCGTCCCGCCCCAGTCCACCGCCGCATTGGGGGAGTTGCCCAACGTCGAACGACGGTTGCTGCCCGGTCTGCGGCACGAGATCCTCAACGAACCGGAGGGACCGGAACTGGTCCAGGAGATCACCGCCTGGATCGACTCCCGGATCTGAGCCGATGCCCTTGTCCCGAGGGCTCGCACGGTTCAACCGCGTTGTCACCAACCGCATCAGCCGCCCCCTCGCCGGGTGGCTCCCGGGCTTCGCGGTGATCGTCCACAGAGGTCGGAAATCCGGCGCCGAATACCGAACCCCCGTCAACGCCTGGCTGGATGACGACGATGTCATCGTGGCTCTGACCTACGGCAAGGAGACCGACTGGCTGAAGAACCTGACCGCGGCGGAGGGTGGGGAGATCGTGGCCGGCCGGACCACCTACCCGGTGGGCCGACCGCTGTTGATCGGGCCTGAAGGGATGAGCCGCATGCCTGCCCTGGCCAAGCCGATCCTGCGTCTGATCGATGTCGACGAATTCGCCCTGCTGCCCCTGGTCAGGCCGGATCGGCCCATCTGATCAGGACCTTGCCCGAGTCTTGCGAGGCGGTGGCCTCGAACGCCGCTTCGAAATCCTCGACCTCGAAGCGATGGGTGATCACCGGCGAGATGTCGACCCCTGACTGGATGAGGACATTCATCTTGTACCAGGTCTCGAACATCTCCCGCCCGTAGATCCCCTTGAGGTTGAGCATGTTGAAGATGACGATGCTCCAGTCGATTGGGAACGGATCGGTCGGGATCCCGAGGATGGCCACGTTGGCTCCGTGGATCGTGTTCTGAAGGATGTCCTCCATGGCCGACGGGCTCCCCGACATCTCCAGGGCGACATCGAAGCCCTCGGTCATCCCCATCTCGACCTGGATGTCGTGCAGGTCTTCCGACCTGATGTCGACTGCACGGGTCGCGCCCATCCTCTTGGCCAGATCGAGCCGAAACGGGTTCACATCTGTGACCACGACGTTGCGGGCGCCGGCGTGTGCCACCACCGCACAGGCCATCAGCCCGATCGGTCCGGCCCCGGTGATCAGGACATCCTCGCCGAGGACGTCGAATTCGAGGGCGGTGTGGACCGCATTCCCGAAAGGGTCGAAGATGGCAGCGATCTCCGGGTCGAGCCCATCCTGGTGACGCCACACATTCGACTTGGGTATCAGCACGTAGTCGGCGAATGCTCCCGGCAGGTTGACCCCGATGCCCCGGGCGTCCTGGCACAAGTGGCGTCGCCCGGCGAGACAGTTCCGGCAGCGGTTGCAGACCACGTGACCCTCGGCCCCGACCATCTCGCCCACCTCGAAGCCCGAGACGTTGGGGCCTAGTGCGACGATCTCACCAGAGAACTCGTGCCCGACCGTCATCGGCGCGGGGATGGTCGCCCGGGCCCAGTCGTCCCAGTTGAAGATGTGCAGGTCGGTGCCACAGATCCCGGTTGTCAGCACCCTGATCAGGACGTCGTCGGGCCCCGGCTCGGGGATCGGGACGTCATCGAGGCGCATCCCCACCACATCGGCATGTTTCACCAGAGCCTTCATGAGCCTGAACGTTAAATGAGGGAGCGCTACTCTTCGCATGAATCCGCCGCTCTGTGGCACGATGACGTCGTGGACGGAACGCTCGCTGGGCAGCTTCTGGTAGCGACACCGCTGCTGATCGACCCCAATTTCTGGAGATCGGTGGTCCTGATCCTGCAGCACGACGATGAGGGCAGCCTCGGAGTGGTGCTCAATCGGCCCACCATCGAGATGGTGGAGACTCACATCCCGGTGTGGGGGCCGGTCGCCGCCAAACCCGGGACTGTGCACTACGGGGGTCCTGTGGACCCACGTGTGGCGATCGGGCTCGCCACGGGACAGGGCGGGGAGCCAACTGGAGTGCCCGGTCTGAGCATCGTCGACCTCGAGGCAGAGCCGGTTGAGGGGACCTCGGCCGTCCGCATCTATTCGGGGTACGCCGGCTGGGGACAGGGCCAGTTGGAAGTGGAGATCGCCGAAGGCTCTTGGTATGTGGTGCCGGCCTCACCCGACGATCCCTTCGACCGGCCGGAGGGCCAGTGGTCCCGAATATTGCGCCGACAGCAGGGCCATCTCGCCCTGGTCTCCACCTTCCCTGACGATGTCGACCTCAACTGACAACCGCGTACCTGAGGTACGTAGGTCCATATGTGGCCCTACCGGGACAAAGAAAGGGCAGTCCACGCGTCCCCGTCTATCTGTGTTGGCTCAACGCCACATATGGCGCCAGGAACCTCAGGTATGCGGATGGTCGCCCACTGCGAGGCCTGTGTCCTACCCTGGCCGACGATGACCACCACCGCTCCCAAGCTGCGGCCCAGCCTCAAGCGCAAGGCGCCGGGGCTGATCGTGGAGCGAGGTCTGCGTGACAGGGGACTCGAGATCGTGGTGGGAATGGACGAGGTGGGCAGGGGCTCCTGGGCCGGGCCGCTCACTGTTGGTGCGGCCATCGTCCCTCTCGATCGTCGGGTCTACAAGATTCGGGACTCGAAGATGCTCACCGAGGACGAGCGAGAGGCTCTCTTCGACCGCATTGCCGAATGGTGCGATGCGTGGTCGGTTGGCCATGCCACCCCCGAGGAATGCGACACGCTTGGGATGTCGGACGCCCAGAGATTGGCCGCCCAGCGGGCCCTCGCCGGTCTGGGTGCCGTGCCGGATCATGTCCTGCTCGACGGCAAATGGGATTTCGTCGGTGGAGCAACCCGGATTGTGAGAGGTGATCGCACCTCGCTATCCATCGCTGCCGCCTCGATCCTGGCCAAGGTGAGCAGGGACAGGCTCATGCGGGAGAAGGCCGATCAGTATCCCGGCTACAACTTCGAGGCGAACAAGGGCTACCCGTGCCCGGTGCACAAGTCGGCCCTCCAGGCATGGGGGCCATCGGCTATCCACCGCCGATCCTGGGTCTTCATGGACTACCTCATGTGGAACGGCTTGGAGCGCTATCACCGGCCCGAGCCGCAGATGGCGCTTCCCTTCGAGGACTGACCGGCGTAGTCGGTAGACGCGTGCTTCTCACCGAATCGGACCAGGCGATGCTCCGCGGAGAGGCCAGCGAGGCGGCCAGGCTGGCCATGGAGCTGGTCGTCGCAGTCGGCGAGTCGGAGGATGCGCCGGGTTTGCTGGACATCTCGGCCGCCCACATCGACGGCGGTCTTTACCACGGGCAGGCCGGCCTCGACTTCGCGCTCAGGCTCCTGGATGGCGGCGGCCGGGTGCTGGTGCCGACCACCCTGAATGTGTCTTCGCTCGATCTCCTCCACCCCGAGCTCTACCGGGGAGACGAGGAGACGGCCTCTGCGGCCCGCCGGCTCATGGATGCCTATGTCGACATGGGCTGCACCCCGAGCTGGACGTGTGCCCCATATCAGCTGGCCCAACGACCCGGGCTCGGCGACCAGATCGCATGGGGCGAGTCCAATGCAATCGTCTTCGCCAACTCGGTGCTGGGGGCGAGGACGGCCCGGTACGGTGACTTCCTCGACATCTGCTGCGCCCTGACCGGCCGGGCACCGAATGTCGGCCTCCACACCGATGAGGGCCGGTGGGCGACACTGAGGGTCGATCTCCGAGTAACAGACGCTCTGCTCGACGACGACCTGCTCTACCCGGTGTTGGGCCACCTGCTCGGCCAGATCGCGGGGACCGAGGTGGCGGTGCTGGTCGGCCTCGACCACCGCGCCGACCAGGACCGGCTCAAGGCACTTGGGGCAGCGGCCGCCTCCTCCGGAGCGGTGGCCATGTTCCACGTGGTTGGGGTGACCCCGGAGGCAGCCACCGCCGAGGAGGCGACGGGAGGGCTGGCGCCGCAGCGCATCGTGGTCATCGATGTCGATGACTTGACCCGGGCCCGGGCAGCCCTGAATCAGGGGGAGGGACCGCTGGGTGCAGTCAGCGTCGGCACCCCGCATTTCTCGGTGCGGGAGTTGGCGCTGCTGTCGGAGATGGTCGAAGGGAGGTCGACCAGGGTCCCGTTCTACGTGAACACGTCACGCGATGCCCTCTCGCAGGCCGAGGCGTCGGGCTCGATGGCCGGTATCGAGAGCTTCGGCGCCACGATCGTGACCGACACCTGCACCTATATCACGCCGATCATGGAGGATGTCGAAGGCGTGGTCATGACCAACTCCGCCAAATGGGCCTTCTACGCACCGGGGAATCTCGGGGTCGACGTGGTCTTCGCCGGGCTAGATGCGTGCGTCGCCTCGGCTGTGTCCGGCGAGCTGGTGATGGGGGAGGGGTGGTGACCGGAGCCGGGTTTAGGTCTTTGGTGGGCGGCACTGCCGTGGGTGATCTGCTGCGTCTCACCGAGCCTCTGTCGCTGTGGGGTGGCCTCGAACCCGAGACCGGCCTGATCATCGACCGGAATCACCCCCAGCTCGGGCAGAACGTGACGGGTCTCATCGTCGCCATGCCGCACGGCCGTGGCTCCAGTTCGTCGTCCTCGGTGCTGGCGGAGGCCCTGCGACTTGGGACAGGGCCGGCCGGATTCGTGCTCGAGTCACCCGACTCGATACTGGTCATCGGGTCACTGGTGGCCAAGCTCCTGTACGGGAGTGTTTGCCCCATAATGTGTGGCGTGCTGCCCGACGGTTCGACAGGGCCATGGAAGATCGACCACAATCACGTCGCGCCTCTTTCAGGGCCGTAGATCCTTCAACGCCAGGTGGTCATGTGTGCAGAAATCGCGCCAATTTGCCGATGGATAGCTGAATGAACGGCTTTGACGAGCTGAAATCGTTCTTCAAGAGAATGCCAGTTGCCTTCTATCGCACGTCTACGACGGGCGAGCTCATCGCGGCCAATCCCGCCCTGGCAGGAATCCTCGGGTATGACTCAGTCGACGAGATGATGGCGCTGCTGCCGACGGTCGAGACGATCTACATGGATCCGGCGCAGCGGGCCGATTGGCTGCAGCGGATCGCCACCGAAGGTGTGATCCTCGATTTCGACGTCCAGCTATCCCGCCCTGACGGCAGCACGATCTGGGTTCGTGACTCGGCTCGGGCGATAAGGGACGACAACGGGCAGATCCTGTATTACGAGGGGTCGCTGATCGACGTGACCGACAAATTCGAAGCGGGCAGGGCCAAGGACGATTTCATCGCCACGGTCTCTCATGAGCTGCGCAATCCGCTGGCGGCCATGCTCGGCCTCGGTCAGGAGCTCGCCGACCACTACGACACCTTCACAGACGAGGAGCGGCGGGACATGGCACAGATGATCGCTCGCCAGGCCGACGACGCCTCGTGGCTGATCGAAGACCTGCTCGTGGCGTATCGGGAGAACCTGAGTCAGGTGTCGGTCGCGCTCCAGGAGTTCGACGTGACGAAGGAGATCGAGCGGGTCCTCGAGGTCGTCGACTACCCGATCGATATCAAGATCCTCCAGGGCTCATCCCGGATGATGGCCGACCCCCGCCGGACCAGGCAGATCCTGCGCAACTTGGTCTCCAACGCGATGCGATACGGGGGCGAGCAGATCCAGATCAGCCTGGCCAAGGCCGGCGACCGTCTCGAGGTCAAGATCCAGGATTCGGGACAGCCCATTCCCAACGGCGATGTCGAGCGCATATTCCGGGCCTACGAGCGGGGGAGAGGCACTCCTCACTCTGCATCTGTCGGTCTCGGCCTCAACGTCGCCCGTCGTCTCGCCCGGCTCATGGACGGTGATCTCACCTACCGGCACGAGGATGGATGGTCGGAGTTCGTCCTTTCCCTACCCTCGGCTTGATGCCAGGGCCTACCTACCATCACTGAATGCGCGTTCTCGTAACAGGCGGAGCCGGGTTCATCGGCAGTCACACAGTGGTCTCGTTGATCGAGGCGGGCCACGAGCCGGTGATCGTCGACAACCTGGTCAATGCCAAGCGCTCGGTGGTCACCCGCATTGGGCGGATTGCCGGTCATGAGCCCGAGTTCGTCGAGGCCGATGTCCGCGACCTGGATGCCATGGAGAAAGTCCTTCAGTCGGGATTCGACGCCTGCATCCACTTCGCCGCGCTGAAGGCGGTGGGTGAGTCGGTCGAGAAGCCCCTCCTCTATTACGACAACAATGTCGGGGGCACGTTCGCCCTTCTCGAAGCGCTGAGCGGCGCCGACGTGAAGACCTTCGTTTTCAGCTCTTCGGCCACCGTATATGGGGATCCCGACCCCTCGTCGCTTCCTCTGCCGGAGTCGACGCCGATCGGCGCAGCGACCAATCCGTACGGTTGGACCAAGATCATGATGGAGCAGATCCTTCGTGACGTGCAGGTTTCCGACCCGGAGTGGTCGGTCTCCTTGCTCCGCTATTTCAACCCGGTGGGGGCTCACCAGTCAGGGTTGCTCGGCGAGGATCCCTCCGGCATTCCCAACAATCTCATGCCCTACGTGGCCAAAGTCGCCTCCGGCGAGCTGACCAAGGTCAAGGTATTCGGCAACGACTACCCAACGCCGGACGGCACCGGGGTGAGGGACTTCGTCCACGTCGTCGATCTGGCCGAGGGCCATGTGGCCGCATTGGAGAAACGGGCCAGTGAGCAAGGCGTCTTCACCTACAACTTGGGCACCGGGGAGGGGCACAGCGTCCTCGAGGTCATCTCCGCCTACGAACGGCAGTCCGGCAAGCCGATCCCCTACGAGATCGTCGGGCGCCGGGCAGGTGATGTTGCCGCCAATTGGGCGAATGTGGAGAAGGCGCACGTCGAGCTCGACTGGCAGACAACCCGAGACCTCGACGACATGTGCGCCGATTCCTGGCGCTGGCAGCAGAGCTCTCGCTGACCGAACCGTTTAGCCTCGCCGCTGCGTGGACGACTTCGCGGTGAATGATCTCCTTGGGACAGCCCAGCGCTGGATCGAGGGCGACCCCGACCCGGCGACGCGCCAGGCCCTGCAAGCCTTGGTCGACGCCGGCGATCGAGCCGGGTTGGCCGGAGCGATGGGTGAGCCGCTCACCTTCGGGACGGCCGGGATCCGCGGTGAGGTAGGGCCCGGCTCGGGGCGGATGAATCGGGCAACCGTCATCCGCACCACGAGAGGGCTCGCCGACCATCTCATCGCCAAGCACAACGGGCCTCCCCACCAGCCGGTTGCCCTGGGCTACGACGCCCGGCCCGACAGTTTCACGTTTGCCGAGGACGCCGCCGGTGTGCTCGCCGCGGCCGGCATAGCCGTCAGGTTCTTCCCGAAGGTCACCCCGACACCGCTGGTCGCGTTCGCCGCCAAACACCTCGATGCCCCGGCGGCGGTGGTGATCACTGCCAGCCACAACCCGCCCGCCGACAATGGCTACAAGGTCTATGACGGCAACGCCGCACAGATCATCCCCCCGACCGACGCCGAGATCGCAGCGGCGATCGCCCGAGTCGGCCCCGCCACCGGTGTGCCGCGAATCGAGGGGGTGTTTCACGGTGGTTCCGGTCTGGTGACCTCGATGCCTGAGAACATCCTGGATGCGTATGAGGTCGAGCTGGAATCCGCCCGGCCCAATCCGCAGACCTCCGATCTGAAGATCGTCTACACGCCGCTCCACGGTGTGGGCGGCGAGACCCTGGCCGGGCTCTTCGTCTCGACCAGCCACGCTGGCCTGCTGCCTGTCCCGGAGCAGGCCCGGCCCGATGGAGCGTTCCCGACGGTCACCTTCCCGAACCCGGAGGAACCGGGCGCCCTCGATCTCGCCCTGAAACTGGCACGAGAGGTCGGGGCGGACCTGGTGTTGGCCAACGACCCGGATGCCGACCGTCTCGCCTCGGCGGTGCCGATGGCGGGGGAGTGGCGGATGCTCAGCGGCAATGAGCTGGGCAGCCTGCTCGGCGATTACGTGCTTCGCTACTGGCGCCATCCCGAGCCGCCGATCGTCGTCAACTCGATCGTGTCGAGCCCGATGCTGGGCAAGATCGCCAGGCGGCGCGGGGCGGTCCACGAGACGACGCTGACCGGCTTCAAATGGATCATCAATGCGGGTCTCACTCTCGAGGACAGGGGAGTGGGCCGATTCGCATTCGGCTATGAGGAAGCGCTCGGCTATTCGGTAGGTCAGACGGTTCGTGACAAGGACGGGCTTAGCGCCGCCGTCGTGATGGCAGACCTCGCCGCCGAGGAGGCTGCCGCAGGGCGGGGCGTGCTCGATCGGCTCCATGAGCTCTGGGACGAAGTGGGGTTGTGGGTCAGCGCCCAGCATTCAATCGTCAAGGCGGGAGCGGAGGGACAAGCGGCATTACTGGCGGCCGTTGATCGACTTGGGAACGCCCCTCCTTCAACCGTGGAGGGCCTGGAGGTGACCGGGATGGTCGACTATCGGGTGGGCCAGGAGGGGCGGCCCATTTGGCTAGGGGAACAGGACCTGATCGAGCTGTCACTGGGCGAAACGGGCCGAGTCCTGGTCAGGCCGAGCGGCACCGAGCCCAAGCTCAAGATCTACATCGACCTTTCCGGCCCCGCCGAATCCGACCACGATGCCGCGCACGAGAGCCTCCTGGCCAATGCCCTGTCACTGGCTCGGACAGTGGGGGAGTGGCTCGAGGTCTGACCGGCTGATCAGTGCGGAGAGCGCCGGAGATGCTGTCGGTAGAGGTACAGCCATCCCAGACCGTGGATTGCGACCCCGAGCAACAACACCACCGTCACCAGCGGGTAGCCAGCGATGAGCCCGGCGAGAGCAGCGACAACCGCGAAGCAAACGAGGGCGACACGAACGCCGTTGAGGGGGCCAAACATCCTGCAGAGCTTACCGGTTTGACGGGACCCCGGGTTTAACCTGAGAGGGAATGCGGCCCCTGCTCCTGGCTCTCGTCGTCCTCATCGGGGCCTGCTCCGGAAACGCCGGGGCCGATGTCACGGCGGCTCCGACCACCAGCACGTCATCGACGAGCACCACCACCACGACGACGGTTCCCACGACTACCACCACCGAGCCGGCCCCCACTGTCCCGGAGGTGACCAGGGCCTTGGTCACACCCACGGGTGTCGTGGTCTCGGTCGTGGAGGAAACGACGACCGGATACCTGGTCACCACCCCGTGCGGGAACGAGGCGACCGTGCAAGATGGCACGCGACTGGGAACGACCCAGGTAGTAATCGACCCCGGGCACGGGGGTGAGGTAGACACCGGGGCAGTTGGGGCCAACGGCCTGATGGAGAAGCATCTCAATCTCGAAGTGTCTCAGGCCCTAGAGGCCGACTTGATCGTCCGGGGCATCGGAGTCGTGCTCACCCGCACCGCCGACTACGCCTCCAGGCTCGGAGCCAGAGCGGGGCTGGCGGACCGGGTCAACGCCGACCTCCTCATCTCGGTACACCACAACGCGCCCACACCGGGCCCGTCGCCCCG
>Ga0299907_10003055_pt1 | contig 10606 bp, 6 predicted proteins | sample RVTome_16_FD_198680 | JGI IMG/M metagenome (GOLD analysis project Ga0299907, IMG submission 198680) | Soil microbial communities from uranium-contaminated site in the Upper Colorado River Basin, Wyoming, United States - RVT152D67 (version 2) ... | reverse complement strand
CGAGCGCGCGTATCCGCCATCTGATGGCAAGAAGGGACGCTCAATGGGCGTGATCCGCCATCAGATGGCGCACGGCACCTCTAGTCGCGGAGCAGGATCAGGCGCGCGTCCAGACCGCGCCGGACGCGTACTTGCGCATGCCCAGCCGGAATGTGATCGCGGAACGTCTTGCTTAACCGGTCGACCACGATGGCAGCCATACACCACCGTTTGCAGAGTTCACTCTCCCTACTGTCACCCACCCGACAGGTCTGGGCCGGCGGGGGGAGCGAGGAGATGAGAGGTTATCTCCCGCGCCGGGGCCGGCGATGAGGTCAACGGGCGAGAAGATGGGGCACGCTATGTCGAGACGCGAATGGATCGTCCTGGGTGTCGCCCTCCTCGGCATGGCCTTCGGCGCGTTCTACCTGAGCACGGCGCGCACGGCGCTGCCGATGCGGTCCTTTCGGCAGCAAATGTGTTCCCTTCCCTCGGCGTGGCTGGAGGTCACCAGACGCAGCTACTTCCCCGGGCGAGTCGGAGAGATCGCGCTCCTACCGCGCACGCCCGCGTACTTCGCGAGCGCGGCCGGAGGGTGGACCCACTCGGGCCCATGGCCCTACCTGCAGGATGTGCCCCTGGTGTTCTATGGACCCGACCTCATCCGGCGCGCCGGAGAGATTGAACGCCGGGTGACGGTGGCGGACGTCGCTCCGACCGTGGCCGCTCTGATCGGAGGCGACTTCAATGCCGCCGACGGCAGCCGGCTGGTCGAGGTGCGCGGACGGAAACCAGCCCTGGTAGTCACCATCGTCTGGGACGGCGGGGGGTGGAACGTACTGAACCGATGGCCGGACTCGTGGCCGAATCTCTCGGCTATGGCGGGTTCAGGCGTTTCCTTTACGAACGCCACCGTCGGTTCCTCCCCCTCCGTCACGCCGCCCGTACACACAACCCTCGGAACGGGGGCCTTTCCATGGTCCCACGGCATCCCCGACATCCTGCTCCGGGACGACTCCGGTGAGGTAGTCGACTCATTCCTTCGAGGACGGTCGGCACGGTTCATCGAGATGGAGACGCTCGCCGAAACCTGGGACGAGCAGACCGACAATCGCGCCAAGGTGGGGATGGTTGGTTACGAGCCGTGGCATCTCGGCATGATCGGCCGGGGCGCCGGGAAACCTGGAGGCGACCGCGACGATGCCGCCTGGCTCGACGTTAGAACCAACGAGTGGATCACCAACCCCGACCACTACAGCTTGCCGCCCGCTTTGAACGCAACGGAGGGACTCGAGAGGGACATCGAGGAACTCGATGCCGCAGACGGCCGCATCGACGGCTCCTGGCGCGACAAACCGATACTCGACGATCCTTCTCGGATGGAAGAGACACCCGCCTTCGTGGCGTATCACATGCGCGCGGCCATGCGAATGATCTCCGAGGAAGGTTACGGGGGCGACGACACCACAGATCTGCTGTTCATGAACTTCAAACAGCCGGATAGAGCGGGCCACTACTTCAACATGGATTCGCTGGAGGTTCGCGAGTCGGTCGCTGCCGTCGACGAGCAACTACAGTTCTTGCGGGAGTTCCTGGATGACGAGGTGGGCCGCGGACGATGGCTGCTAGTCGTTACGGCGGATCACGGGCAGCAACCCGACGCGTCCGACATCGACGCCTACGCCATTGATCCGATCGAACTGAAGCAAGACATCGAGGCAGAGTTCGGTCGCGTCGTACGCGCCGTATGGCCCACGCAGGTGTTCCTTGTCGAAAGCGCAATGGGAGAGCGAGGGATCTCGGTGGCGGACGTGGCACGTTTCATCGCGGATTACCGACTGGCGGACAACACCCACCGGCCCGACTACGCGATCCGCGGGACCGGACGGTTCGGAGCTCATGATCGCCTGTTCGACATGGCCGTGCCTTCGGAGATGCTGCAAACCGTGCGCTGCTGACGCGCGACCAAGCGCGCTCAATCGCGCTGCGGAGGACGTTGTCGAGTGGCGTCAGCCCGTCGCCGGCGGTTCTTGGCGTCCTGTAGGACCAAGGACTTCGGCTCTTGCGCGCGGGCTGCATCTCAGCAACTCCGCGTAGTCAAGGGCATCGATCAACATTGCGAAGCTTGCGACCCTCGTGTCGTTGAGCCACACTCGCCACTCGAGTTGGGAGTGTTTTGTCACACGGATGGCGATGGCGTCCTGCATAGTTCTCCTGTGGTTCTGACCCCTCGACCTTGAATCGCCCGTATTCGATTGAACCATCATGGCGCCCGAGTGGGAAATACGTATGAAAGGTTCAAGATCTCTTCATTCAGCGGGTCCTTTGGAACGATCGTCGTAGTGATCTGAGTACCATCTGACATGGCCCAGATGGCATCCGGTGACTCGTTAGAAGATCGGTTCATCGCCGTAGCGCGCCTCGTGCGGAAAGGCGAATGGACCACCTACGGGGATATCTCGGCGGCGGTAACCGGCTCCGTACGAGCCGCCCGCGCCGTAGCCCGCGCCGCTGCCTTGAGCGCCGACTTCCCGCACGCCCACCGAGTCTTGCGGGCCGACGGCTCGGTCGCCCGGGGTGACGGACCCCGGCGCGCCGAACGCGTGGACCGGGCTCGATCGGCGCTCGAGGCGGAAGGTGTGGCATTCAACCTGGCGGGTCGCGCCGACCCGGCCGCCCGGGTTCACTGGGACGAGCTCGCCAGGCGGACCGGCGCGCCCCGATAACGGGGGACGCCGGAAAACCTGTGATCACCAGGTGACAACATGTGTCGTTCTGTGATCACAGGTCCGCGTCGACCGATAATCTGTCGCCCATGTGCAGAAGCATCAAGACGCTGAGACGTGCAGATGAACCCGCGACGGAAGATGAGTTCCACGCAGCGGCGCTGCAGTTCGTACGCAAGATCAGTGGGTACCGGCACCCCTCACGAGCGAACCAGGAGGTTTTCGACGCCGCGGTGCAGGAGATAGCAACCGTGTCTCGGACCCTCCTCGATTCGCTGGTGGTGGGGCGCCGCTCCGCCTAGCGCGGAGGTCGCACCTCGGTCGAGCAGCTGTTGTTGGGTACGACTTCGCGCGCCCGGGCAGAACGTCTGGAACTCCCACGGCCGCCGGCCACGGAGGCAGCTGCCCCCTTGACCGGCGGCCCGGAGAGTTACGGAGTCTCGGTGGAGTCGAACAGCGGTCCGTCGTCGACGGCGACGCCGCCCTGGTTGATCGGAACGCCGACATTTACGACTCCACTACAGCTGCCCCCGAGCTTGTCGGTTGCCGTGAAACCGATGTGGTACACGCGGCCGTTTCCGGTCCCCACACGCTCGGCACGGACATGTGCATTCTCGGTCCCAACCCCGCGGCCATCCGGAGCGGTGTTGCCACTGTCCGGCGCGTCCACGGCCTCATCCTGAAAGATGCTGTCGACGGTGATCGTTACCGGATCCCCTTCCGGATCAGTCACGCCTGAGATGGCGATCTTGACGAATCGGTGATTCGGCGGGAACAGCGTGTCCGGAGAGGCGACCGCGCCCTCGCACGAAGGCCCGGCGTTGAGGTCCAAGCCGACGATTACCGGATCGTGATCCGACGAGCGGAAGGCGTTCGGTTCGTACAACGCGTCTTGCGGGGGGCTCTTGAAAGTCGTGTCGTAGTCGAGCAGGTCCGGTTCGTCGGCGTTGATGTGCCACTCTGTTGCCCCCGTCACCTGGCGCATCAATGTCCCCGTCGACAAGGCGTGGTCCAGGTACCCGACCAATCCGTCGAACACGAACGAGTAGGCGAACTCGCCCTCGAACCTGAGGATCAGGTCCGTGTAGTCGTCACGGTTGCCGAGGACGTCGTCCGCGCCCTCGAGGATGGCGTCGATCGGGTCTTCTTTGTCGTAGCTGTTGAGGTCACCGATGATCAGGAAGTCGCCGTCCCCGCTATCGGTGGGATCCGTCGCAAGCCAGTCGACCAGCGCTTCGGCGGCCTGTCTCCGAGTCTGATTACAATTGCCCTGACCATCGCCGAGGTCGGGATCACCCACGTCGTTACAGTCCGAGCCCTTCGACTTGAGGTGGTTGACGGCGACGGTGAACACGCCGCCGCCGGTGTCCTCGAAAGTCTGCGCGAGGACGGGTCGATTCAAGTCGTCGAGGAATCTCGGATCAACAGAAGTGTCGAGGATTGCGTAGTCACCCAACGGCGACACAGTGCCGGGCTTGTAGATGAAGCCGACCCTGATCGCATCGGTTCCGATCGTTCCGGTATCGATGTAGTCGTAGGTGCCTGCACCGGACATGTCGTTGAGGCCCGCGACGAGATCGGCAAGCGGCTCCACACCGGTGGTGTTCTCCATCTCGATCAACCCAAAGACATCTGCGTCGATGTCCGACAGCGCTGCGAGGATCTTCGTCCGCTGACGCTCGAGCTCTTCGGCGTCGTCGGCGCCGCGGCACTCCATGTTCTGGTCGGGACCGCAGATGTCCGGCCCCAGATCCAGAGTCAGGAAGTAGTTGAGAACGTTGAAGCTCGAGACCGTCACATCACCGCCGACGTCCTCGGGAGCCTCCGGCCGTGGGTTGGTTGCCGCGTAGTCGGCGCCCGCCGTCGGCTGGATGCGGTAAAGCCCGAAGCTCTCGTCGATCACACCGATGGTGTTCGTGACGGTGTCGCCCCCGCGGAAGCGATTTTGGAGAGTGAACTCGGCGCCGTTCGGGTGCCGGTTGAACGCCGGGTTCTGCACGCTCTGACCGTCATCCAAGGTGATGCGCCGGAGAAGAATCTCCTCCATTAGGGCGACGGCCGGCGGGCCGGGCTCCACCACCGCCGTCGGAGTGGGGTGGCGGTCCTGCCCATCGAAAGGCAGCCCCAGGACCATCTCGCCGAATCGGTCGTAGTTGAAGTATTCGGATATCACGAGGTCCTGAGGGAAGACCGTCCGCATGCCCTCGAATCGCTCCAGGTCACTACGCTCATCGAGCGGGAAGGTTGCGGTCGCGGGGGTAGGGAGGGGAGCCACACCACAGACCGCGAGATCCAACAGATCTGATAGCTCGGTCATCGACGAAGCGCCGCTCGTGAACTCAGTCACCTCGGCCCGGATCCGCACCACGTTGCCGACCTGCACGTCGGCAGCACCCGGGGCAAAAGCAAAGATGCCCTCGGAGGTCTCGTCGCTCGAGTCGGCGTCCGCGTCCTCTTCCTGGACGTGGAACCCATTGAGGTCTCCGTCGTCGGCCGCACCGTTGTTCTGGAAGTCGCCGACGACGACGCCTTCAACGACGACCACCGACCCGGCCATCGGACTCGTAGCTCCTGGGCCTTGGACGTCGTGGATCAACGTTGCGGGATCCGCGCACGACCCGAAGGGCGGCGGAGGAGGAGGCTCGTCCGGGCAGTCGTTGGTCGCGCCGGGAGTGATCGGCGTTGCAACGAGGTCGATGTTGTTCTGGTCTGTGTCGACGCCGTCGGCACACCTCGAAATGCCCATGTCGGGGTCGGGTGCGTCCTCCAACCCATCGCCCGATCCCTCGGTGTACGGAGCCCCCGAGTTGCCCTCGTAGGAAACGGCATCGACGAGTACGTCTCCGAGGCGGATCGCGACCGCATCGGGCGCTCCGTTCTGGATGAGGTCGGTATCGGGCGCCACGTCGAGATCGCAGTTCGGCACGTTCAGGGTTTGGCCGCAGAGAACGAAGTAGTCACCGGCAGCCAGCGAAACGTCGGGCAGCAAGAACGTCCGGTACACAGCGGCTCCGCCGCCGGTGCCGTTCACCATTTCTACCGAGTAGCCGTTCAGACTGATTGCTGCATCCGAGACGTTCTTTATCTCCAGGAACTCCGCCGTATCGATGGACGGCTGGTCATAGTCGATTTCGTTGACGACCAAAGTCGTCGACTGAGCGCGAGCCGACGTTGCACCGGGAACGACGAATGCTGCGATCAGCAATGAACAGATGAATCCGGCGAGAAATGTCCGGTTCCGCGTGATTGCGCTGCCTTTGTGCATTACCCCACCCTCCTCCAAGCGACTGTGCCGGATACTAGTCAGCAATCGGCGGTTACGCGCAGTGTTCCGCGGCGTATTTCATTTGGTGGCCGTCTGCGGTTAGGGACCGGTACATCTCGCGTCCCACGGGATCGGCCGCGGTTTCCCCGGCGACCGCTCTCAGGACGGCCCGACCTCTGCCGCCGTCTCGATCGTCCTCAGGGTGGGCCGTCCGATTCGCTCGGTGGCGAAGATGAACGCCATCCCCCATGCCGTGGCCAGGACCGCCCAGACTCCGTTCGCGGCCGACGCGTCGTTGGGGACGATCAACGACGCGACGCCGTAGACGGCGAGAATCAGACCGGCCGCCCACCCCAGGAGCCGCCAGCCACCGGCCGGCCGGAAAGATGCGATGACGGCAAGAGCTATAACCGACAGCGCAAAACCGCCCATAGCGGACCAATGGCCGAAGTGCCTCGCCGTCTCGAGTTCCTCGGCCGAGTCTGTAAGCCGCCGAAGCCTCCGGTCCAGCTCATCCTCGAACTCATCGTCGTCCAGGTCCTCGGGGAGGTCCTCGAACGCCGCCCGACCGGCCTCCGCTGCATCGAACCCAAGCCGCACCTCGGCGACCGCAAAGACCGCAAGCGGGAGAGCCGCCGTGAGGGCCAGTGCCAGCATGGGGCCACATCGCCGAAGCTCGGGCCGGATGATCCGGCCACGCGCCGGATGAAGCGCGATCAGCAGCACCGGGATCACGATGAACAGGAAGACGATCGGATCGGGTGCCTGGTCCACAACCAAAACCGCCGCTGCAAGAAACCAGATAGGCGCTGCAACCATGTACATCGCTGCCGGCTTACGTTCCGGGCGCCGGAGTTGAACGATCAGACCCACGAAGCTGACCACAAAGATGAAGCCGAACGCGGTTTCGTGGATGCGGTGTGAAACCACCGTCTCCTGCTCGAGGAACCATCCGAGGACGGCAAAGATCATCGGACTGAGCTGGATATGCATCAGGGCAAACAGAACGACCAGGACGACAAAAGCAATACGACGAATGCGACCGGCAGGTGTTGTCCGTTCTGTACCACTAACCACCAATTCGCCCCCCCGGGACGCCCATACCGTCCGTTAATCTGACCTTCGCTGAACTCAAACCATCGCCGCGTAGGCTTCCAACAGCATTATTCAAGCTTGAAAGTTCTGGAAGTGGGATGGAGTCAGAAAGCATAATGTCCCGATGCAGTTCTCCGTGCCCCGATCCCGTCGGGACGGGATAGGTCGATGACCCCGGCAAACCGCAACGCAGCGACCCAGTGCGCCGGCCACGTCATGTGGCTGGTCCGCGCCGCATGGCTGGCTGCGGTTTTGCTTGCGCTGGTTCCGACCTCGATCAGTTTCGCGACCCTCTTCGGAGAGTCTTCGCTGGACGTCCTTTTTCAGTCGGGCGTCTTCACGATCGATTCCGAGATCTCGACCGGCCTTCAGGATCTGGGCCTCGGGCATGATCTCTTGTTGGGGATCGACCTCGGGTTCCGGCTCCTCAGCATCGGCCTTTTCGCCGTGACGGGCGTCGTGATCTTCCTGCGGAAGTCGGACGACTGGATGACCGCCCTGGTCTCCGCCACACTACTCACGAGTGCAACGGCATGGTTTGCGCCGCTTCAGGCGCTGCCTGCCGGCTCCGTCGCCCGCGAGATCGGGGAATGGATCGGGAGCGGGCTTCCATTCACCTCATCGCTGAACGGCACACTGGCGGGACTGCTCATCGTCCTGTTCATGTACCTGTTCCCGGACGGCCGCTTCGTCCCCCGCTGGACGGCCTTCGCGGCGGGCGCCTTGGGGGTGCATCTGCTCCTTTGGACCCTCCTCCCGGGCTCGGTTTTCGATGCGGGCGAGTGGTCGAACCCGCTGCGGATCGCGCTGGTCGTACTCGTGGCGGGCAGCGGCCTGGCAGCACAGACCTACCGCTACCTCGTCGTGTCGGGTCCGGTCCAGAAGCAGCAAACCAAGCTGGTCGTCTCCGCTCTGATGGTGGTGTCCGGGGTCCTCGTTCTGCTATTCGCCCTGAACCCCGGTCTGGGAGCAGGCATGAGGGACCTCAGCGTCGTCACGCCGCGCGTCGAAGCCCTCTACAACCTCATACTTCTCGCCCTGCTGGGCGCCGCCCTTCTGACACTGCCCCTGTCCATAGGAGTCTCGGTTCTCCGATACCGGCTATGGGACATCGACGTGTTCATCAACCGCACCCTCGTATACGGAGCCGTCACGGCGATCCTCGGGAGCGCCTACTTCGCCATCGTCTTCGGCATCGGGTCGATAGTCGGGCAGTCCTACGTGACGGTGTCGGCAGCCACGCTCTCGGTGGCCGTTGCCTTCGAACCGCTCAGGCGCAAACTTCAGAGTCTCGTTGACCGGTACTTCTTCCGGAAGCGCTACGACGCCGGCCATACCCTCGAGGAATTCTCGGCGCGGCTCCGCGAGCAGATCGACCTCGAGGAGCTGTCGAGGGAGATGCTCCAGGTGGTCCGAGACACGGTGATGCCGGCGGGTGTCTCGCTGTGGGTCCCAAAGGAGCAGGACGGTCTCCCGCCCGGCTCCCAGATGATCCAGCGCATCGGATTCAGCGCCGCCAGGCCGGTGGACGACCATGACTTCGGTGAATCGGTCCTCGACCCCCATGGAGCCGACGCGCTGCGCGATGCGCACGGCCCCCTGGACCTCCGCGGCGGCGACTTCGATTCCGCAACTCTGAAGGCGTTCAGGGATGTCCACGTGATTCTTACCGTGCCCCTGGTAAGCCAGGGAGAATTCGTGGGGATGCTCAACCTCGGTCCCCGACTCAGTGAGACCGACTACTCAACCGAGGACGTTGGATTCCTGGCGAAGCTCTCCGACCAGGCGGCGGCCGCTGTGCGCGTCGCCTTGCTTGTCAGAGAGCACGAGGCCACGATGCGTGAGCGCGACCGCATGGAGAACGAGATGCACGTCGCGCAGCTGATCCAGCAACAGTTCCTTCCCAAACAACTGCCTCAAATGAGTGGGTGGGATGTACACGCGTACTACCACCCCGCCCGCGAGGTTGGAGGCGACTTCTACGACTTCATGAACCTTCCGGATGGCCGCCTCTGCATCGTCACGGGCGACGTCACCGGCAAGGGGGTTCCTGCTGCGCTCGTGATGGCGACCACACGAAGCATCCTTCGCAGTGAGGCCTCACGCTGGACATCCCCGGCCGAGTTACTCAGTGTTGCGAACAACCAGCTCGTGGCGGACATCCCCGCGAACATGTTTGTTACCTGCCTGTGCGTCGTCCTCGACCCGAAAACCGGCGTGATGGAGCTCGCCAATGCGGGACACAACCTCCCCTATGTTCGGGGCGAAGGGGTGGTTGCCGAGTTGAGAGCAACGGGTATGCCACTCGGGCTGATGCCCGATGTCGCGTACGAGCAAAAGAGATCCGTCCTCGGGCCGAACGAATGCTTCGTCTTACACAGCGATGGTCTGAGTGAAGCCCATGATGCAAACCGACAGATGTTCGGTTTCACCCGGCTCAAGTCATTGATCCAGGCATGTTCCGAACCCAACCAGATCATCGACTGCCTTCTCACCGAGCTCGCAGCATTTACGGAGCCCGACTGGGAGCAGGAAGACGACATTACGCTCGTGGTCGTTCACCGCACCGGTGCGATCGGTGAGATCCGCCTGCCCGAGTCCGAAATTGAGGCAGACACAGCCCGTCGCCTGGCTGCTCCCACGCAGGTCCTTAGGGGGTAGGACCCTCTCAATCGCAAGTGTCCTCCGGGTGTCGAAAAACCCGCGCACATGCTTTTCGTGTAGAAACTCACATCATCCGATGGATAGCCGGGCCGCGACGCGCGCTGCCCGGGTGAACGCCAGACACCTGGAGGGGAGCTGACAACGACGTGGACTCCGTGCCGTATCTCGCCGTAGTCGCGGCGCTCGCAGGGCTCGCGCTTGCAGCCTATTTCTCGGCCGTCGTCCGGGCCGCAGATCCGGGCAGTGAGCGGATGCAGGAAATCATGGGCGCAATCCGCGAAGGAGCGATGGCATTTCTGCGCCGCGAGTACCGGTGGATCGCCGTGTTCGTCGTCGGGATGTGCATATTGATCTTCGCGGTCCTCGACTACGGCCGCCCCTGGGGAGTGATCGCGTATCTCGCCGGGGCGATCTCGTCGGCCGTCGCGGGATTCGTCGGCATGCGAATTGCCACTGAAGCCAACGCCCGGACCGCCCACGCCGCTCAGACAGGCCCGCAGGCCGCCCTGCCTATTGCCTTCCGGGGCGGAGCCGTCATGGGCTTTACGGTGGCGGGCCTGGGTCTCCTCGGCATTGCCCTCTCATACCTGGTGTTTGTTGAATGGCTCGAAGTCAACGATGCGTTCCAGGTCGTCGCGACGTTTGGCCTGGGAGCCTCGTCGATCGCTTTGTTTGCTCGCGTGGGGGGCGGCATCTACACGAAGGCTGCGGACGTGGGAGCAGATCTCGTGGGCAAGGTCGAGGCCGGCATCCCGGAAGACGATCCGCGCAACCCGGCCACGATCGCCGACAATGTCGGCGACAACGTGGGAGACGTGGCGGGGATGGGAGCCGACCTGTTCGAGTCCTACGCGGGCTCCCTCGTCGCTCCCCTGGT
>Ga0299907_10003054_pt1 | contig 10608 bp, 9 predicted proteins | sample RVTome_16_FD_198680 | JGI IMG/M metagenome (GOLD analysis project Ga0299907, IMG submission 198680) | Soil microbial communities from uranium-contaminated site in the Upper Colorado River Basin, Wyoming, United States - RVT152D67 (version 2) ... | reverse complement strand
GCGTCACGCCCGTCAACCCGAGTGCCCTCAACGTTCCCGTGGAACACTATCCTGAAGTCGTGCAAGTGCCTGGGGCTGTCGAGGCGAATACGAACAACCCGTGCACGTCCGGCTCGGTTGTCTGCACCATCGCCCAAAGCGGTGAGGCGATGCGCCGCCAGCTCGGCGGCGGGTTTTCGCAGATGGGACCTCAGTTCGGCGAGAGTTATTCCTTCGGAGTGGACTTTGCTCCAGGATGGCTGCCGGGCTTCACGAGTGCCGTGACGTTCTTCCATAACGACTTCACGGGCGGCGTCAACTCGCCATCGCCCGCGTCCCTTACAGCCTCCGGGTCCGATCTGCTCACGATTTGTCCCAGCGGCTGCACGCAAGCCCAGATACTCGAGTTCGCCAACGTGGCCAATGGCGCGACGATTGGCGGCTCGATCCCGCCAACAGTGTATTACTTGATCGATCAGAGCACCCGTAACTGGCTCAACATATCGATAGAAGGTTTCGACGCACAGTTCGACTATCAATTCGACTTGACTGACCGCGTACCTGTCCGGGTAGGTGCCAGCGGCACCTATTTCACGACGTTCGAGCAAAACTTCGGCTCTACCCCGAAGTTTTCCGTACTCAACACCTCCGGCTTCAACGGGGTCTTTCCATCGATCAAGTTCAAGGCTCGTTCCTACATCGGCTTCAATTTGGGTGACTTCTCAGCCGACCTCTTCTGGAATCACGTCGGCGACTACAATAACTGGAGCGGAAACACCGTCACGCCGCTCACCCGAGACGCCAACGGCAATCCCAATGGCGGCGGCGACACCGTTGACGGCGCCAATACGTTCGACCTGCACTTGTCGCAGACGGTCTCTTTCGGAGGGACGTTCGATGATCTGACGCTGTCGCTGGATATTCGCAATATCGCCGATGAAGACCCGCCCTTCTTCAACGGTAACCTGGGCGGATTCATGGGCGGCGCGTGGGGTTACGACAACTACAACTCCAACCCGGTCGGACGTCTTATCACGCTTGGGCTGAGAACGAGATTTTGATCGGATCCATCCCCTTGTTCCGCCCCGCTCAAAGCGGGGCGGACTTGGTGCCGCTTGCCTAAGCCCGAGATTCCCGCGAGTCGGTGAGATATCCGGGCTGGCCAAGGACCTGGCACTTCCTTTCTAATACACCCAAGCGAACTCGCGCCAGCGGCTCTACACAGGACCTTGACCAATGCAGGGGAGGTTGAAGCAGATTGTCATTGTCGGTGGCGGGGCCGCCGGATGGATGACCGCCGCTGCGTTGTCAAAACTCCTGAAACCAAACGACGTGTCGCTCACGCTCGTTGAATCAGACGAGATCGGCATCATTGGCGTCGGAGAAGCAACCATTCCCGACATGCTGCAGTTCAACCTGTTCCTCGGCATCGTTGAAGCAGACCTGATGCGCGCGACCCAGGCGACGTTCAAACTGGGCATCGAATTCGTGGATTGGTTGTGCAAAGGAAGGCGGTATTTCCATCCTTTTGGTTTTCACGGCATTGACATCGATGGCCTCGACTTCCACCAATATTGGTTGCATTGTCGCGCCAACGGGCATACGCGCTCTATCGGTGAGTATTGTCTGACCGAGATAGTCGCCAAGCAAAACAAGTTCGCTTTTCCCGACACCAGTGTTGCTGGCGCGCCGGCTTCTTATCTGCGCTATGCCTATCATTTCGACGCCGCGCTATACGCGGGCTTCCTGCGCCGGTACGCAGAAGAGCGCGGCGTAAAGCGTGTCGAAGGCAAGGTCTGCGAAGTCCTGCGAGCACCCGAGACAGGCCATCTCACCGGCGTGAAATTGCACAACGGGCAAACGATCTCGGGAGAGTTCTTCTTCGACTGTACGGGCTTCAAGTCACTACTACTGGACGAAACGCTCGGTGTGCCTTGGGTGGATTGGCGCCATTGGTTGCCGTGCGATCGAGCACTCGCTGTGGCTTGTCAGCACGCCGGCCCTTTGCTTCCGTATACGAGGTCCACGGCGAAATCGGCCGGATGGCAGTGGCGCATCCCGACGCAGCACCGCACGGGCAACGGACACATTTACTGTAGCGAGCTCATGAGCGAAGACGAAGCCACGTCAGCGCTAATCGATGGCCTTGACGGCGAAGTCATGGGTGCGCCGCGCCTCATTCGATTTGCAACAGGCCATCGTCGCAAATTCTGGGAGAAGAACTGCGTCGCAATCGGTCTCTCGGCAGGTTTTCTGGAGCCGCTAGAATCTACGTCGCTCTATCTCATTCGGCAGGGGATCAGCCGCTTCATTGCGTTATTTCCCGATGCTTCCCTGCCGTCGGTCATGCGCGACGAATATAACCGCTGGATGCAGAAGGACTTCGAGCAGGTGCGCGATTTTCTCGTCCTCCACTATTGCGCCAACGAGCGCGACGAGCCGTTTTGGCGCCATTGTCGAAATATGGTTGTCCCAGAAACCCTTCAGCGAAGGCTGGCGCTGTTTGCCGAAGGCGGGCGTTTTCTCCGCTTCGAGGGCGAACTCTTTGCAAATGCCAGCTGGGTCGCGGTCATGCTCGGCCAGAATGTGATCCCGCGGACGATTGACCCCGTGGTCAGCGCCCTGCCTCAGGCCGAAGTCAGTCAAAAACTGGAGTTGCTGCGCCAGGCCATGAATCAGTTCGCCGATACCTTGCCTTCGCATGAAGAGATGCTGCGCAAATACTGCGCATCCGAATTCGCGGCGGCTTCGCCGCGGGCCCGCCAGTCGTAAGATGAGCAAGATGCTGAACAAGTTCAGGCGTCGATGGCGCCGCTCCTGGAGGGCCTCGCCGGGGCCTCAATCCGCGGGAACCAGCCGAAGGATCCGGCTGCCGGATGCATGCTCGAGCAGCAGATAGACGAGGCCGTCGGGTCCGATCTCGACGTCGCGTATCCGGCCGAGCCCGTCGAGCAGCGTTTCGCTGTGCACGACCTTCTCGCCTTCGACCACCATCCGGTAGAGCTCGGTCGCCTTCAGGGTGCCGACGAGCATGTTGCCACGCCAGCCCGCGAAAGCATCGCCGTCGTAGAAGACGAAGCTCGAGACCGCGGGCGACGGCGTCAGGTCGACAACGGGCTGCTCGATCTCGTCGGCGTCGACCTCGATGCCGAGCTCTCTGCCGTAGTCGACGGGCGTGCCGTCGTACTTCATTCCCTTCGAAACGAGCGGCCAGCCGTAGTTACTGCCGCGCTCGATCAGGTTGATCTCGTCGCCGCCGCGCTGGCCCATCTCGGTGCCCCAGAGCCGTCGCGTCTCACGATTGAACTCGAGTCCTTGCGGGTTGCGGTGGCCGTAGGTCCAGATGCTCGCGAGCGCGTTCGGCATCCTGACGAAGGGATTGTCTTTAGGGATTCCGCCATCGTCCTCGAGCCGGTGAATCTTGCCGTAGGGCAGGCCGAGGTCCTGGATTCCCGCAAACTCGGATCCGCCCTTGATGCCCACCGTCAGGAACACATGGCCCTGATCGTCGAAGGCGACGCGTCCGCCGGCCCCTATGTCCGGCATGAAGTTGTAGTTCTCGATGTCGGTCCGCCAGATCGTTTCCTCGTCCACCCACTCGCCGTTCTCGATGCGGCCCCGGATCAGCACGACCATGGATACGGGCCTGCCGATTGCACGGCTCTGCGAGTTGCAGTCGCTGCATCGCTCTGTGTAGCTCAGATAGATCCAGCCGTTGTCGGCGTAGTCCGGATGCAGGGCAACCTCGAGCAGGTAGCCCGTGCCGAAGACGAGCTGAATGCCCGGAACCTCGAACCCGTCGTCGAAGGTCTCGGGCGTGCCGCGGATCGGTTCGGAAAGCTCGCCGTCCGGCGACACGATGCGCAGTGCCTGCGTCTTCTCCGTGACGAGCATGCGCCCGTCCGGCAGCGGCGCGATCGAGTACGGCAAAGGATCGATATCCTCGCCCACGGTCTCGATGCGAAACGCATGCACCTCGCTCCTGATCGTGCCGTCGGGGATCCGGGGCGGCGCCGATACTCTGAAATCCGTGTATGTGAGCGAGGCCCGCTGCTCACCGATGAAGATCGCAAGCCGCTGAATCGCATCGGCATCCAGCGTCTCGGAGAATCCCGGCATCCCGGCATCCGGGAAGCCTTCGGCGATGCTCCGGATCACGGCCCCGATCGAGTCGCCGTGCCGCAAATCGACGCCGACGAGCGGCGTGCCCTGACCCGTGCCTTCGAAGCTCTCGCCGTGACAGTCGCTGCAAAGCTCCTGATAGCGCGCCGCGAACGGGTCGGCCTGTGCCATAGCGCTCTGCGGGTGGACGGTCATCGCAAGGGCGAGACCCGTAAGGACCGTACCGGGGATAAAGCCGCGTATCGTTACCATGGAAAAGATCCTTGTGGCCGGTTGTGCTTCCAGGACACTAGATGAAATCCCGCTTGCGCGACTGCAGATAGAGCGTCGACCCGAATATCGTCGCGATCACGCCAAACTCGATTCCGAGCGCCGTCAGAATCGTCTCGTTCCAGACCGGAACGGGGCTTCCGACATCGGCCAGCAGTCCGGGAACGGCCATGACGCTGATCCAGACGAAGCTGTAGGAAATATTCACGGCGCCCATCGTGACGTTGCTCCATGTATCCGATTCGGCGACGATCGCGACGGAGGTCGTCACGAGGAAGCCGATCAGGGGCAGCAGCGCGAGCGCGAAGAACAGCGGAATGACTCCATTCGGCATCTCGCTTGTGCTGACGATGAGTAACAACGCGAGCGCAATGAGCAGGAGCCAGGGTACGAAGAACATTCCGAACGCGGCCGCGAGCTTGGCGAGCGCATATTGCGAGCCGGAGACGGGCAGGCTCATCACGAAAGCAAGCGTCTGCTTCTTGCGCTCGTTCATGATCAGCACATTGGGCGTCACGCCGAGCATCACGAGCACGATGAAGAAGGCGACCATCCCGGATATGGAAACCGGCTGGCTGCCGAACCAGAAGAGAGCCAGCGCGCCGCAACCCGTCGCGACGGCAAGCACGGGAAAGACCCAGGTCATCTGAAGATCCTTCCGGATCAGGGCGGGTATCAGGGAGTTCATGCCGTTGCCTCCTCTTCGCGGCTCTGCTCGACCTTGGCTACGAATATCTCCTCGAGGGTCATGGTCTCGATGCGCTGCACGCGGGCTCCGGCACTTTCATAGGCGACCGGAAGGTCCGGCTGGAATGCGCTGGCCGTCGCAATCGCCAGACGCCCGTTCTGCTGGAGCTTGACGATTCCCGGCAGCGTGGGCAGCCGGGTGCCCGACGGCACCTCCATTCGCACTCGTCGCCAGCGATCGAGATAGGACTCCTTGTCCATCGAATCGATGATCCGGCCACGGTCGATGAACGTGATCTGGTCCGATATCTGCTCGATATCCTGGGTATGGTGCGAGGAAAACAGCACGCTGCGTCCCTCGTCCCGGACGACCGCGACGAGCTCCCGCAGGATCTCGTGTCGCGCAACGGGATCGAGACCCGTCGTCGGCTCGTCGAGCACGAGCAGACGCGGCCGCCGGGCGAGGATGAGCAAGAGGCCGGCCTTGACGCGTTGTCCGTGCGAGAGCCCGCGGACTTTCTGTTCGGGCACGAGGCCGAAGCGCTCGAGCAGCGTCTCGGCATAGGTCCTGTCCCACGCGGGATAGATCGATGCGATGAAGCGCATGTGCCAGCCGAGGGTCATCACCTCGTAGAGGCGCATGTCTTCGGAGGCAAACCCGATGTCCCACTTGGCGGCGACCTCCTCGGACGGCATGCGATGACCGAGCACCTGAACGTCGCCACGGTCCTGGTGGATTAGCCCGAGCAGAATCCGGATGGTCGTGGACTTGCCCGCGCCGTTCGGGCCGATGAAGCCCATGATGTGACCGGCGGGCAGGTCGAGGTCGACGTCGTTGAGCATGAAGAACCGGTAGGTTTTGCACACGCCGCGCATCGAGATGGCTGATCCTTTCATGACGCTTTCTTTCCTTTCCGCCGCTTCGTGGGCGAGTGCTGTCCGGCCGTACTGCCAAGACGTTCCGCGAGCTCCGAAGGCTCGAGTCCCATGAGCGCTGCGAGGCGCGTGACCTGATCGAGCAGCGACTCGAGCTCCTCCTCATGGAGTCGCGCACCGAGCTCGGTGCCGGCGGCTACCCTTGAACCCTTGCCGTGCTGTGTCACGATCACGCCTTCACGCTCCAGCTCGAGATACGCCCGCTTGACGGTGATGACACTGACCTCGATATCCGCTGCCAGTTGGCGAATCGAAGGGATCGGATCGCCTTCACGCCAGTCGCCGACGGCGATCCTCTGCTTTATCTGCTCCATGATCTGGAGGTACATCGGACGCCGGTCCGTCTGCGAGATGACGAAGTCTGTGTGCATATGAGTATACTGAGTATACACAGATAGCACAGACTGTCAACAGTGTGCCCGCCGCGGGATGGCCCCGGAATGCCCCCATTCTCGTTTCCCAGGCTAGTGAACACTGAACCGCCGAACTCGATGCGGTGAACAAGAACGAGGAGTTATACGTCTGCAGCGAGGACCCACTCGGATGGAAATGACCGTCCTTCAGAGCTTGGGCAAGACGGGGCGACAAGCGTCGCGCGACCGGTACGTTCTCGTCCTGTCCACGATACTGCTGGTCATCCTTGCGGCCGCCTTTACGCGGTCATTCTATTTGCCGCCGTTGTTCGACCATCCGGCACTGCCTACGGACCTGGACCGTGCCCACTCGAGGTCAGCGGGCGTCAGCGCAGAAGCGTCACACACGATTCTGTCCGATTCTGGCCGGCAAAAATCGCCCCAGGCGACTGATTCCCAGTAGTCGATCAGGCCCGCGGCATCGATCAATTCGACGAAATGCGGTGCCTCGCACAGTTTTGTGCCGGGCCCCCAGAGCGGCCTGATGTCGACAAATTGATTTTGCGTGAGCCTTGCGCCGAGCCAGGAGATAGTCTGCTCATAGGCACCCAATCGGGAAGCGATCCACGTCAGCAGTCGATGATCGGGCTGCAACTCCGGAGATGCGAATACGTCGGCGACGAGAGGCTCGGGATCGCCGCCGTTCTCTTCGATGTCGATGTATCGGGTCAAGACATTCTGCTGGGCCGGCGGAAACGGCCCGTCACGGCTTTTCTGAAGTTGCTATAGGCGGCCAATGCATCTCCCCTCGATCCGAAGAGCCGCGGCTGGCCTTGCGATCGTCTATAATCGTCATACCGCTGGGAGGCATCGTCCGTGATCACGACAAAAAGACGCCGCCGGGCATCGACGATTCTGCTCATCTTACAGCTGTTGTGGCTAGCGGGTTGCGGCACAACAATTCTCAACGCGCGCTTCGAGGGCGAGCAGCCGGGCCCGCCGGACACGACTCCGAATGGCGATCCCGTCGACGACCAGTTGCAGGTCATCGATCACTGGCCCTCGTCGCCGATCGTACTCAACAGCGGGGGCGGTGCCGCTGGCATCACGACGCCGTCACTGTTTATGCGGCCTGTCGAATCGAGCGAGGATGAGAACGCCGCAATCAGGTTCAAGACGACGAAGGACTACGACCCGTCACGGAAACGCACGATTTCCTGGCAAGGCCGTTGGTACGTGGGCGATCATTTCGAGTGCCGCGTGGGTGGAATGTACGGCAGCCAGTTCCGCTATGGTCCGACCGTCCGATTCAAGGCCGGAAAGGCGCAGACGTTTGCCGGATCGACGTGGCACGACATCGCGCCGATCGAACTTGGCGAGGTCCACTCGGTGCGGATCCGGTACTACCCGGACAACACTTTTTACGTCGCAGTCACCCAACCCAACACCGCGGAAGGCCGGTTTCCGGCCCAGGGTCTCGCAAGTGTGACTCCGTATAGTATTCCGGCCATCGAGCAAACCGAACGCCTGATGCTGCACTGCCAGTTTGTTTCAACTAAAGTCGCGGGTAGCACGGAGTATCGCTACGTGATAGACGATGTGCGCGTGAAGCAGGATAAAGGGTAACGGTACTCCATTGCGGCGCAGGCCAATAGGTTGCGCTTTGCCGAAATGGGATTGTTCGCAGTCAACACCGGCTGCCACGATGCGGAGATCTGCAGGCGTGAGCCGTCTTAGATTTCAACCAGACATGCAAACGAAAAGGGTATGCGGTATTTCAGGATAGACCGTCACGAAGTCGTGCCTATTCTATTCGGCAATAACGTCGCTGCCGCTTCCGTTCCGAAGGAATGCGGTCAGCCTTTCGGCGTCAACCTGAGCAGCCTTCCGCCGCCGCTGGGCGATTCGTCCTCGAGTACCCAAAGCGCACCGCCCGGTCCTTCGACGACCGTCCGGATGCGCTGACCCATTGTGTAGCGCTCGGCTTCGCGGGCATCCTCGCCGTCGAGCTCGACCCGAATGATGGCTCGGGACGAGAGCCCGGCGATCAGGGCGTCGCCGTGCCAGTCCGAAAACAGGTTGCCGCGGTAGACGATCAGATTTCCGGGCGAGATGACCGGGGTCCACCAGGCCGCGGGCCCCTCGAATTCCGGGCGCGTGTCGTGGTCGGGGATCTCGCGGCCGTCGTAGTGGACGCCGTTGGAGACGACCGGGTAACCGTAGTTCGCGCCGCGCCGGATGCGGTTCAGCTCGTCGCCGCCCGCCGGGCCGTGCTCCATTGCCCAGAGATTGCCGTCGAGGTCGAACGCGATGCCGAGCGGATTGCGATGTCCCAGCGACCAGATCTGCGCGTAGACGCCGACATCGTCGACGAACGCGTTCTCCTCGAAGTGGTCGACGAAGGGATTGTCCTCCGGTACGGAACCGTCGTCGTTCAGGCGCAGGATCTTGCCGACGTTCGATTGCATGTCCTGGGCAGGCGTGAACTTCTGGCGGTCGCCCGATGTGATCCAGAGGTAACCGTCGTCGTCGAACAGCAGCCGGTGGCCGTAGTGACCGTGGCCGACGAGCTTGGGGTACTGGCGCCAGATGACCTCGACGTCCGACAGATTGCCCCGGCCCTCGCCCTCGTTGAGCACCGCTCTCGCAACGGCAGCACCGCGTGTGTCGCCGACTCCGCTTTCGGCGTAGCTCAGGTAGACAACTCGATTCTCCGCGAAACCGGGATCAACGGCGACGTCCCCGAATCCACCCTGCCCCCCATAGGCGACGTCCGGCACGCCGTCGATCGCGCGCGACTTCTGTCCCCGCTGGTTGACGATGAACAGGTTGCCTTTCTTCTCCGTCACCAGCATGCGCCCGTCGGGCATGAAGGCCATCGCCCAGGGCTCGTCGAACGACGTTATCTCCTCGACGACGAACGGCAGGTCCTCTGCCCGTGCACCGGCGAGAACGAACAGGCTCAGCGTCACTGCCAGGACTTGTCTTCTCATCGGGGAACCTCTTTGTCTGTGCGGGATGGCGGCCGGCGAATCCGGCAGGATATCGGGAAATCGCTGCGCCCTCAATTTGCCCGAACGCGGACCGTCGCACGGGCGCGGACGAAGCGGTGACGCGCGCAATTTCCAAATTGCGCAAGGAATTCCGGGGTTCCTCAGCGGCCCCGCATGTTATAGAGACGATTTCGAAACGCGGCTATCGACTGGCGCTGCCCGTCGAGCCGGGCGACAGCTTCGAGGCGCGGCGCACGACGGCGGTCGCGACCGCGGTGCCCGGCGCCGGGAATTCGGCGAGCACCCGGTGATAGCGGCCTGCGCAAGGTACTACTCTGGCAGCCTGTCTTAAGCACGGTCGATACATCGGGTAGTATTGACGTGGCGGCCGGGAGAATCGCCATGTCTATGGCAGCCCACGAGATTACGAGTCTGTTGCATGCCTGGGGCGAGGGCGACAATGCCGTAGTCGGCCGCCTCTTTACCATTCTTTACGACGAACTGCGAATCATTGCACGGCGGCAACTTCGTGGCCGGCGCGGCCAGACGCTGGATACCACCGCGATGGTTCACGAAGCGTATGTCAAGCTGATTGATCCGAGCCGCCTGGGCATCCGCGACCGGGCCCACTTCCTGAATCTGGTTGCCCGCGTCATGCGGCAGGTTCTGGTCGACGCAGCCCGCCGCCGTATTGCCGCGAAACGCGGCGGTGCCGAAGCGATCCACACCGATCTCGACGACCGTGTCGGCACCAGCGAGCAAGCGGAGGAGCTGCTGGCGCTGGATGAGGCAATCAGCAAGCTGGCTCGCCTGGATCTCCGGCTGGCGCATACTGTGGAGCTGCGATTTTTCGCCGGTCTGTCGGTGGAAGAGATCGCCGAGACCTTGTCCGTCTCGCCGCGGACCGTCAAACGCGACTGGGTGAAGGCGCGAGCCTTTCTGCATTGCGAGATAGCGGAAACGACTTGATGGCGTCGAAATCCAAAGACCCGGATCGTGATCGCTGGGAGCGAGTCGAGCGACTGTTTGATCGGCTGATTGACGCGACGCCGAAGGAGCGGCAACAGGCGCTCGAAAAGCTTGGCACCGATGACGCCAGTCTGCGCCGGCAGGTCGAATGCCTGCTCGAGGCCGCTGCCGACGACGGCGGTCCGCTCGACGCAGATGCCGGCGAGCGTTTCGCGACGTTGATGGAGGAAGTCTTCGATCGCGACGAATCCGCCGCATCCGGAGCACCGCAACAGGTGGGGCCGTGGCGTATCGTCCAC
>Ga0299907_10003053_pt1 | contig 10608 bp, 9 predicted proteins | sample RVTome_16_FD_198680 | JGI IMG/M metagenome (GOLD analysis project Ga0299907, IMG submission 198680) | Soil microbial communities from uranium-contaminated site in the Upper Colorado River Basin, Wyoming, United States - RVT152D67 (version 2) ... | reverse complement strand
CCGCCACCTTGGGGTGGTCGGCAAGCACCCGCTCGACCTCCTCCGGCCAGACCTTCTCCGCCCCGGTTCTGATCACGTGGTCCGCCCTTCCGTGGACCGAGAGACGCCCGTCTTCATCGATCGCCCCGAGGTCGCCGGTGCGCAGCCAGCCGTCGGTCGTGAACGCCTCCCCGGTGGCGGCCGGATCGAGGCGGTAGTTCTCCATCACCGTGGACCCGGCGACTTCGATCGCATCCCCTGCACCGAGCCTGACCTGCATCCCTTCGAGCGGGATGCCATCGTAGGTGAACCCGCCGCACGTCTCGGTGAGGCCGTAGGTGGTGACGAGGCGGGCGCCGCGCGCCCGCGCGGCGCCCGCCGTGTCGGTGTCGAGCTCGTCGCCGCCGACCAGCAGGGTGAGTCCGTGCAGACCGAGCTCTGACGCCACGAGCCGGCGCACCATCCCGGGGACGACCGACGCGAACGCGGCCCCCTCGGCGTCGCGCACGAGGCGCTCGGGGTCGAACCGCTCATGGATCGTCACCGGGACGCCGAGGATCGCCGCCCGGAGAAGGACGAGCAGCCCACCGATGTGCGCCGGGGTGAGCGGGCAGAGCCAGGGGGCCTCGGGCGAGGCGCCGAGCGTCTTGGCCGACCTGCTGACCGCCACGACAACCGCGACGCGGTGAAGCTCCACCAGCTTCGGCTCGCCGGCCGTTCCAGAGGTCGGCATCACGACGGCGACGCCGGGAGTCACCGGGGCAGCATCCGCGAGAAGCGTCTCGCCTCGCGAGTCCCGCACGAAGTGTGGCCGGGCGCGATCGACGATCGCCCGCCGCTCACGCTCGGTCAGCCGGTGATCGAGGGGAAGGAAGGGCACCTCATCGAGCCAAAGCCGCGTGATGAGCCCGACCCATTCGGGGCCGGGGGGCAGATCGATCACGACCAGTTCGTCGGTTGCCATCGGGCATCGCTCCCACCACGGGACGTCCGGTAGGCTAGCCCAACCGTTCGAGCATCCGCTCTAGGAGTCATCGGTCACATGGACGAGTCGCGCGAGATCAGGCCAGAGATCAGGAAGGCCTTGGATTGGCGACCAGCCGGGTCGCGGCCGGATGAACAAGGGCCGGATCAACGGCGGCTGGCTGAGCACTTCTCGGACATCCGGTACGAGACGGCCGAAGGGATCGCGAAGATCACGATCGCGCGGCCGGAGGTGCGCAACGCCTTCCGACCGCTCACGACCCGCGAGCTGATCACGGCATTCGACATCGCTCGGGACGATCCGGAGATCGGCGTGGTCCTGCTCACGGGCGAGGGACCGCTCGCCTTCTCCTCCGGCGGAGACCAGGGCGTTCGCGGTGACGACGGCTACGTGGACGAGCAGGGCATCGGCCGCCTGAACGTCCTCGACCTCCAGCTCCAGATCCGGCGGCTGCCCAAGCCCGTGCTCGCGATGGTCGCCGGCTACGCGATCGGTGGCGGACACGTGCTGCACCTGTGCTGCGACCTCACCATCGCCGCCGACAATGCCCGTTTCGGGCAGACCGGGCCCCGTGTCGGCTCGTTCGACGGCGGCTACGGGATCGGGCTGCTCGCCAGGCAGATCGGAGAGAAGCGGGCGAAGGAGGTGTGGTTCCTCTGCCGGCGATACGACGCGCAGACGGCGCTCTCGTGGGGCCTGGTCAACGCGGTCGTCCCGCTCGAGGAGCTCGAGGAGGAGTCCGTTCGGTGGGCGAAGGAGATGCTCGCTCATTCGCCCCTCGCGCTCCGCCTGTTGAAGTCGGGCTACCACGCCGGAGTCGACGGGCTCACGGGCGTGCAGCAGCTCGCCGGCGACGCGACACTCCTCTATTACATGACCGAAGAAGCGCAGGAGGGTCGGGACGCCTACGTCGAGAAACGGCCTCCGGACTTCTCCAGGTTCCCGAAGCGGCCGTGAACGCCTGGGTTTCGGGTGCTCGCCCCCGAACGCTCGGCGCGGGGATCGTCCCCGTGCTCGTGGGCACGGCCGCCGCCGGCAGGTTCATCGCGTGGCGGTTCGGCGCGGCGCTGCTTGTCGCGATCGGACTGCAGGTCGGGGTCAACTACTTGAACGACTACTTCGACGGCATCCGGGGTGTCGACACCCCTGAGCGGGTGGGACCGCCCAGGCTCGTCGCGACCGGTCTCGCCTCGCCGCTGTCCGTCCTGGCCGCAGCCCTCGCCGCGATCGGGGTGGCGGGTTTCGCCGGGCTCGCGCTCGCGCTCGCCACGGCGCCGGTGATGATCCTGTTCGTCGGGGCGCTGGCACTGATCGCGGCGTTCGCGTACAGCGGCGGCCCGAGACCCTACGCGGGGCTCGGCGTGGGCGAGGTGATGGTGTTCCTGTTCTTCGGGCTGATGGCGACATGCGGGACCGTGTTCGTGATGGCGGAGTCCATCCCGGCCGCTGCCTGGTGGTGCGGAGCGGTGCTCGGCTTCCTCGCGGTGGCGATCCTCCTCGCGAACAACCTGAGGGACATCCCGACGGACGCGGCCACGGGGAAGCGAACGCTCGCGGTCCGTCTGGGCGATCGCCGAACGCGGACCCTCTACCGCTCCTGCGTGGCGGCCGCGTTCGCGACGATCGTCCTCGGCGTGGTCACCTTCATCCTCGATGAGCGGATCGGCCTCACGCAGTGGGGGCTCCTGGGGCTCGCCGGCTGGATCCCGGCGATCCGCCCGATGGAGGCCGTCGGCGTGGCGACCGGCCGCGAGCTGGTTGCCGTCCTGAGCGGGACGGCGGCCGTGCATGCGACCACCGGTCTCCTGTTGGCGCTCGGGCTGGTCCTGGCGCGGACGGTCTGAGAGAGGGGAACGTGGAGCAAGCGGATATCTCGCTCGCGTGTGCGGCGTCGCTCATCGACGGGCTGGTCGCGGGTGGGGTGAGCCACGCGTGCGTGTCACCGGGATCGCGCTCGACGCCGCTGGCGTTGGCGCTAGCTCGGGATCCTCGCGTACAGGTGCACGTGCAGCTCGACGAGCGTTCGAGCGGTTTCTTCGCGCTGGGCGCCGCGAAGGCGACCGGTCGCCCGGCGATCGTGGCGACCACGAGCGGCACGGCTGCGGCCGAGCTCCTGCCGGCCGTCGTCGAAGCTTCTCAGGCGAGGGTGCCCCTGGTCGTGTTGACCGCAGACCGTCCTCCGCGCGTTCGCGGTACGGGAGCGAACCAGACGATCGTGCAGCCGGGTCTGTACGGGGGCTACGTGCAAGCGTCTCTCGACCTCCCCGTTCCGTCGACGGCCGGTCAGGAAGCGTGGTGGCACCAGGCGGCGCACGAGGCGCTGGAGGCGGTGGCCGCCGACCCGATCGGGCCGGTCCATCTGAACTGCCCCTTCGAAGAGCCGCTGACCCCTTCGGTCGGGATCCCCGAGACGATCGCCGACCCTGAGCCGTTCGCATGGCCGCCCCGTCCGACGGCGGAGCTCGATCCGGACGAGGGAGACCGGCTCGCTCGCCTCGTTTCCGGCACCCGCGGTGCGGTCGTGTTCGGAGGCTGGCCCGGGCACCTCTCGAGCGAGGGGCACGTCTGGGCCGAGCTGCTTGGCTGGCCGGTCCTCGCCGAGCCCACCTCGGGCGTACGCCGGCCGGGATCGTCGCTCGCGGCGGGTCAGGCGATGATCGACGGCCTCTGGGCGGAGGCGCATCGCCCCGAGGTCGTAATCCAGTTCGGTGCGTATCCCACCAGCCGGGCCACGCAACGCTTCGTCGCTTCGGCCGAGCACCTCGTCGTGGCGGACCGATGGCATCTGGATCCTGACCCCGACCGCCTCGCGTCCTGGCGACTCGCGGTCGATCCCGAGGCGCTCCCCGACGCGCTCGCCCGCCACCCCGTCGTGGAGCCGGCCATCGGTATCGCGCCTACCGGTCCGCATGAACCGGAGGAGATCGAGGATCGGTGGCACGGCCGGATCGATCCCGCTCCCGACGAGTGGCGCGACGCGTGGAACGAAGGAGACCTGCAAGCCCGCCGGACCATGGACACGCTCATGGACGGATGGGAGGAACCGTTCGAGCCGAGGATCGCTCGTGATGTCGCCGGCTGGGTCCCTGACGGAGGTCGCCTCTTCGTGGGGAACTCGACCCCGGTCCGCGATCTCGATCTCGCGATGCGCCCGCGAGAGCACATCACCGTCATGGCCAATCGAGGAGCGAGCGGCATCGATGGGCTCGTGTCGACGCCCCTGGGCGTATCGGTCGCCCAGCACGGCCCGGTGGTCGCGCTCCTCGGAGATCTCTCGTTCCTCCACGACGCAGCAGCGATCCTGTGGAACGCGACACGCGACGTCCACCTCACGGTGGTCGTCGTGAACAACGGCGGTGGCCACGTCTTCTCGCTCCTCCCGCAGCGAGATCTTCCCGAACATCGAGAGCTCTTCGTCACGCCACACGCGGTGGACATCGGGGGGCTGTGCGGGGCCGCCGGCGCCGGCCACGAGCGGGTCGAGCGGTCGTCGGACCTGTCTCACGCGCTGGACCGGGCGGCCGGCGCCGGTGGCTTCCACGTCGTGGAGGTCGTCGTCGACGCGGAGCTCGGACTTCGACGTCGACGGGAGATGCGCGACGCGGTCGACGAAGCCTTGGGGCGATCGTGAACGAACACACCCCGTCGATCGAGCTCGCGACCCTCGACGATGTCGGCGAATTGGCGCGACTCCGCTGGGAGCTGTACGCCGGGCAGGAAGTCATCGTGAACGAAACGCCCGACGCGTATCGCAGGCGGTTCACGGACTTCGCGCGATCGGCGATGGCGTCCGACATGTGGCGGAGCTGGGTGGCCCGAGACGGCGATCGCCTCGTCGCCGCGATCTGGCTACAGACGGTGCCGCGCGTACCGGTCCCCGGGAAGAACGCCGGTCCGATCGGCTACCTGACCAACGTCTACGTCGGCCCCGAGCATCGGAACGCGGGACTGGGCGCGGAGATGCTCGATCGCGTGAAGTCGTGGTGCAGCGAACAGGGCTATTCCCTCGTGATCGTCTGGCCGACGGAGCGCTCCCGAACGTTCTATCGGCGCGGTGGCTTCGAGCGACTCGACGAGCCGCTCGTGCTCGAGCTGGGGCCGGACTCACCGCTCGAGCGCTAGCCCCAGCGCAGGGCGTCGAGGAACGCACGGAACTTGCGCTCCGTCTCCTCGAGCTCCTTCGCCGGGACCGAGTCGGCGACGATGCCCGCGCCTGCATAGAGCGTTGCTTCCTCGTCCTGGAGTCGCGCACATCGAAGGGCGATCGCCCACTCGCCGTCGCCGTTCGCATCCATCCATCCGACCGGCCCGGCGTATCGGCCCCGATCGAACGGCTCGAGCTCGCCGATCAGATCGAGGGCGGCCTCCCGCGGCGCGCCGGCGACCGCCGGGGTGGGATGCAACTCGGCCACGAGATCGAGCGCCGTGGGGACGGGGTCCTTCAGCCTCCCGCGGAACTGCGTCGACAGGTGCCACACGTTCGGCGTTTCCCGGAGCACGGGTTCCAGATCCCACTTGAGCTCGTCGCAGGAAGGCCCGAGCGTCTCGGCAACGGCCTCCACGACGATCGCGTGCTCCTCCCGATCCTTGGACGAGCCGACGAGGGCATCTGCGTTCGCGCGGTCCTCTTCCGGGTCGCCTGACCGGGGAGCCGAACCGGCGAGGGGGTTGGACAGGACTTCCGAGCCACGACGCGAGAGCAAAAGCTCCGGTGACGCGCCGACGAGGGTCGGGCGACGGTCCGGCGCGTCGTGCATCTCGGCATCCCCGGCTGAGATCGGAACGATGAATGTGTAGGCGAGCGGGTCGACCGCCCGCAACCGGTGCGCGAGTCGTCTCCCGTCGAGCAACCGCCCCGCCTGGACGCCCGTGGTTCGCGCCAACACCACTTTCCGGAGGTCTCCGCCACGGATCCGAGAGACCGCGGACGCGACGGCTTGCCGGTATCCCTCTGAGGGAGGACGTTCCGTCAGTTGCATCTCGGCGAACGCATCGAGCGGAGGACGTCCCGCGACGGGCTCAGGCTGGAAGGGTGCGAACGGAGTCCCCGAGTGATCGCAGTCCAGGAGCCATGTCTCACCGGGCACGGTCCGACGTACCCAACGATGCGGGAAGAGGATCTCGCACATGTCATCCGGACGGAAGGGCAAGCCCGCGACGACGAACGGCGGCGCCTCCGGCTGGGGCTGCTCGTGCTCTCGGAGGAGCATCAGCGCCGATCGCCCGAGGCTCGCCAGGTCGGGGCCGCTGAGGGTGGAGGCCGCCACTGCGGCTACCCCGAGGCCGGCTCGCTCGAACACGAAGGGCCATGGATGGAGAGCCAGCAGGTCGAATGCCGAGCCGAGGCGACGCTCGCGGACGGTCAGCGAGCCACTCATGCGCGCGTGGCTACCAACAGCTGCGTGATGCCTTTCGAGAGCGCCAGCCGTCGGGCGTCGGGGAATCCGGTGCCGCGGAGCATCGAGAGCAGCTCTCCAGGCGTAGGCAGGTACGCGGTCGAACGAGGGAGGTACGAATACGCCTCTCGGTTCGAGAGCAACCCGCCGATCGCGGGCACGACCTTCCGGAAGTACACCGCGTGGCCGAGTCGCATCAGCCGGTGCTCTGGTTCGGCCGTCTCGAGCAGCGCGATCCTTCCTCCGGGGCGAAGCACTCGCGCGAGCTCAGCGAACAGGCCTTGCAACGACACGACGTTGCGGAGCGCGAAGCCGCAGGTCGCGCCGTCGGCGCTCGCGTCGCGGACCGGCAGGCGAAGGATGTCCGCTTCCACGAGGGAGCCGTCGGTCTTCGCTGCGAGCAGCATCCCGTGAGAGAAATCGAACCCCACCGGGCGATGACCGACCACCGCGAGCTCACGGCAGAGGTCCCCGGTGCCGCAGGCGAGATCGAAGACGCGCGAACCGGCCGGCAGCGCGAGCTCCCGCACCGTCCGGCGCCGCCACCCGACGTCCATCCCCAGCGTCATCACGCGATTCACGAGGTCGTAGCGAGGGCTGATCGTGTCGAACAGACGGCGGACGATGCGAGCCTTCTCGTCGCCCTCGGGCAACGCCCGATCCCGGCCCCGCGTCATGTCTGGCGCCGGGGAATGGGTGGAGGATCCTCAGGCCGCGGTGTCTCGTGAGATGGCGCCGCGTCGGGGCGCGCCTCGTCGGGTGCCTCGATATGCTCCCCCGCCACCTCGAGCAGGACCCGGCGGAAATGATGCGACACGAGCAACGTCACTGCCGGCAACAACTCCTGGAACGCCTCGACCATCCGGGCGGATGCCCCGTCCGCATCGGCAGCCGTGTCACGGATCGGCTTGCGGACATGTTCATCGAAGAGCTCCACAGCCCTGTCGGCCAGGCCACGCATCGCTCGGTCGGCGTCGCTCGCCAACGAGAGCAGGTCCCCGAGAGGAAGGCCGAACTCCAGGAGCCGGAGGGCCGTCCGGACCACCTCGATGTCACCCGGCGTGTACCTGGTCTGGCCGTCGACGTCGGTCCCGATCCGGATCCCCTCGCGTTCCACCGCCTGGATCAGCGAGGCCGGCACCCCGCTCGCCGAGGCGAAGGCGTCGAGCGAGAGGAGCTCACCGTCGACCGCGTCGACCCGTTCGGCCGCCACGGCCGCGGCCAGGCCCGTATCGGCGAGCCCGAGCTCGCCGTCGACGACCCGGCGGATCGCGGCGAGGGTCAGGCCCTGCTTCTGAAGCGCTCGGATCCGGTGGATCCGGTCGACGTGCTCGGCTCGGTACCAGGCGACGCGCCCTTCCTTGTCCGGCTGCGGCAACAATCCCCGGGCCTGGTAGTAGCGGACCGTGTCGACCGACACCTCGCACGCCGTGGCGAGTTGCTCGACTCGATACCTCACGACCGGGAACTCTACGAGTGTTCGCTCACAGGGTCATCCGGCCGTTCCGCCCCTGGTCGAGCGCTCGGCCGGCACGACGTGCGTCGGTACGATGCCCCCGTGGATCGGGGCACCGGAGGGGGGTCTGGGGGGCTCAAGAAGCGAGCCCCGAACGGCGCGGACGTCACCCCTCACGGGGGCCGGACGGTCACCCTCGGACTCGTGTTGGCATGCCTCGGGGGGACCCTGCTGGTCGGCACCATCCACAAGGCGCCCTGTGCCAGCGGTGAGTGGCTGGACGGGCGTCAGTACCGGCTCGCTTGTTACACGGACATCGTGCCGCTGTTCGGGACCGAGCAGCTCGCCGGAGGTCGGCTCCCCTATCTGGACGGGTGCGCACCGTCGCAGAACAACTGCGACGAGTACCCCGTGCTGACGATGTACTTCATGCGCATCGCCGGGTGGGTCTCCGGAGACGATGCCGAACGCTTCTTCTGGGTCAACGTGATACTCCTCGCCTTCTGCGCGACGGTGGTGGCGGGCTGCCTCTATCTGATCGATGCGCGCCGCGCGATCTGGTTCGCCCTTGCGCCATCACTCGCTCTGCAGGCGTTCGTGAACTGGGACCTGCTCGCGATCGCCCTTGCGACGGCGGCGACGCTCGCCTTCTTCCGCCGGAGGGACGGCTGGGTCGGCGTCCTGATCGGGCTCGGAACGGCGGCGAAGCTCTACCCCGCGATACTCCTCATCCCGTTCGCTGTGGACCGGCTGCGCGGACGCCAGCCGGATCGCGCGATCCTGCTGTGGTGGTCGGCCGCGGCCACGTGGATCGTCGTGAACGCCCCTTTCGTGGCGACCGCGCTGCAGGGGTGGTGGGAGTTCTTCCGCTTCAACGGCGCCCGCCAGGCCGACTGGGACAGCGCCTGGTACCTCCTGTGTCATCGGCTTTCCCTGTGCGTGCCGACCGGCCTGATCAACATCTCGTCCATCGCGCTGCTCGCGGGGATGACCTCGTGGGTCTGGATGACGAAACGCCGCCGCGAGCCCGACTTCCCCCGATGGCAGCTCGCCTTCCCTGTCCTCATCCTGTTCCTGCTCCTGGGGAAGGTGTACTCACCACAGTTCAGCCTGTGGCTCCTCCCCTGGCTCGTGTTGCTCCTGCCGGGGCCACGGCGTTTCCTCGCATTCGAAGCCGCCGATGTGGCCGTGTTCCTGACGCGGTTCTCGTTCTTCGGTGAGATGACCGGGGTCGGTGGGCTGCCCCAGGGGGTGTTCGAGGCCGCGGTGCTCGTCCGCGCGGGGGTGCTGATCTGGTGCGTGGTCGCCTGGGTCCGTGAACCGAGCCGCCGGCTGCCCGGGGAGCACGCCACCGATCGTGCGCTCCCGGCGGCGCACGCGTGAGCGGGCGTCGCCGGCTCCTCGACGGGCTGCGGCCGTGCCTCGCCGTGTTCCTCGCAGCCCGCATCGGGATGTCGTTGCTCTCCGTCGCGGCCGTCCATCTGATCGATCCGCTCGACCCGGTGGATGTGCCCGGACGGGCGGGGCCGACCGCGACCACGGGGTGGCACAACGCGATCGATGCGACGGAACGCCAGGACGCGGTCTGGTACCTGCGGCTCGCGGCCGATGGCTGGTCGACCGAAGACGCCAGCGCCGCGTTCTTCCCGCTCTATCCACTCACCGTTCGCGCCGTCACGTGGGTGCTCCCCGTGGACGATCTCCTCGCCGCGCTCCTCGTCTCGAACCTGGCGTTCCTCGGGGCCCTGCTGGCCCTGTTCGCGCTCACCGCTGAGGCGTTCGGAGACCGAGTCGCCCGGCGGGCCATCGTGGTGGTGGCGATCTTCCCGACGTCCTTCTTCTTCCTCGCCCCGTACGCGGAGTCGCTTTTCCTGTTGCTCTCCCTCCTCGCGTTCCGCGAGTCACGCCGCGATCGATGGGGACGGGTCGCGGTCTTCGGTGCCCTCGCCGCGCTCACGCGCAGCGTCGGCATCCTGCTCGTCCCGGCGCTCCTCGTCGATGCGATCTGGGGCGGCCGCGCGCGTGCCGTCGATCGCGGCCGCGCCGGCGGCGTCCACCCCGGCAGCGTCCGTGCCACGTCCGCCCGGGTCGCCGGCGCGGCCACGATCGCCCTCGGTCCGCTCTGCTGGTTCGCGTGGTGGGGCCTCGTCCATGGCAACTGGCTGGCGCCGTTGGATGCCCAGCGCTTCTGGGGCCGGGAGCTCCAACCGCCTTGGGTATCGCTCGGGCGCGGGGTGGAGCTCGCCTGGTCGTTCCAGTCCTACTGGTTGCTCGATCTCTCGATCGTGTCGCTCGCGGTCCTCGGTCTCGCGCTCGCGATCCCGGCGCTCCGCTCGTCCGAGACCACCTACGGATCGCTCAGCTTGCTCCTTCCCCTCTTCGACCCGTTCTGGGACAGGCCACTGCTCTCCGTCCCCCGCTTCGCGGTCGTGGTGTTCCCCGCGCTGTGGGGTCTCTCCGGTGTGGGGCTCGGCCGGAAGCTGCCCGAACCGCTCGTCATCTCCGTGCTCGCGACCGGATGGGCGATCTCCGCCGTGCTCTTCGTCAACTGGCGGCATCTCTTCTGAGGCGGCACCTTCTGAACCCCCGCCTTCTGAACCGGCAGCGACGTGGGGGTAGGATGTGCCGAGCACGCGACAGACCGGAGGTGCCGTGACGATCAGGGTTGCCATCGCGGACGACCATTCACTGGTGAGGCAGGGGCTCCGCAGGTACCTCGAGATGGCCGACGGCATCGAGGTGGTCGGTGAGGCCTCGAACGGGAAGGAGCTGTTGGAGCTCCTCGGGAAGGA
>Ga0299907_10003052_pt1 | contig 10610 bp, 9 predicted proteins | sample RVTome_16_FD_198680 | JGI IMG/M metagenome (GOLD analysis project Ga0299907, IMG submission 198680) | Soil microbial communities from uranium-contaminated site in the Upper Colorado River Basin, Wyoming, United States - RVT152D67 (version 2) ... | reverse complement strand
ATCAACCAGGACTATCTGAAGGAGCAGTATTACTGGCGCGCCGTCATGGTGCCCGCCGTGCTCACGGCGAACCAGGAGCGCGCGCTCAAGCCGGGAAACGAGTTCAGCGAGTGCACCAGCTTCTGCCTACGATGGTGATGGTGCCAGCCGGCAATTTCATGATGGGTTCGCCTGAGGGCCTAGGAGACTACAAAGAACGTCCGCAGCACGAGGTCACCATATCCAAACCTTTCGCCGTCGGGGGATACGAGGTGACATTCGCGCAATGGGACGCTTGTGTCGTCGCAGGCGGTTGCCCAAAGGCTCCCGATAGTGGCTGGGGCCGTGGGCAGCGGCCGGTGGTCAATGTGAGTTGGGACGACGCCCGGCAATATGCTGTCTGGCTCGCGCGGCTGACTGGCAAGGATTACCGGCTATTGAGCGAGGCTGAGTGGGAGTACGCCGCACGGGCCGGCGCGCCGACGGCTTATACATGGGGTGACAAGGTCGTCAGCGGCAACGCCAACCGGCTGGACGACGGCACGACGACGGGCGCCTCTTTGCGTTAGGAGATGGGCGCTGCCAAGGCCAACTGCAGTGAGTGCGGAAGCCAATGGGACAGCAAGCAGACGGCTCCGGTCGGGTCGTTCAAGGCGAATGATTTCGGTCTTCACGACATGCACGGCAACGCGTGGGAGTGGGTCGAGGACCGGGCGCATGACGACTATCAGGGTGCGCCGACCGACGCGACCGCCTGGGTCGAAGATGGCAGCGCGACCCACCGCGTCCTTCGCGGCGGGGCCTGTAACAGGTTCCCGGACCGGGGCGCGGCCGGGTTACACCTTCAAACGACGTCCTGTCACCCTTGTTTGGTCGGAGCATTTCGATCGCATAACGGACGCCATCGCAGCCGAGCGCAGGATCAAAGGGTGGAGTCGAGCCAAGAATGAAGCGCTGATCGCTGGTGATTGGGACCGTGTTCAGCTTCTTGCCAAGCGCGGCGCGGGCCGACCGCGCTCAGAAGCGCTATCATGAGGTGCGACCGCAGCGAGCCTCGAAGGATGTCGCAACGCAGGATTCCTGGTCGTCATCCTTCGAGGGCCGCGCCTTGCGCGGCCACCTCAGGATGACGAAAAAGGCGCGGGACCGAAATCCCGCGCCTTCTTGTTGTTGCCTCGCTACTCGTCGCTCGTTCGCAGGGTCGCGACCAGCTTAAGAGGTGGCGCCGCTTCTGCGCTCGGCCATGAACTGATCGAACTCGGCCTTGTCCTTGGCGAGGCGCAAACGCTGCAAGAAGGACTGGAACTCCTTCGCCTCCTCTTCCAGCCGCCGCAAGGTCTCCTCGCGATATTCGTCGAAGGCGCGATTGCCGGTCGAACCGAACGCCGTCATGCCACCGCCAAAGCGGCGCGCTTCGCTCGTCAGATAGTCCTTCCACTGTGTCTTATTTCCGCATCCCATGCGTCCACTCCAGATCAGATAGGCCAAAACACCAAGGCCGATGGGCCACCAGATGAGGAAACCGGCGATCATGGCGATGATCCAGGCCGGCTTGCCGTACTCGTCCAAGGTCGCAACCAGGTGCATCGAGGTCCTTCCTTCGGTGTGAATGTTATTCACATTTACATAGATGCGCTCGACTGGCAAGGAGTCAAGGGCCGGCAAAAAATGTGATCGGGCTGGCCGAGTGGGCTCCCCAAAGCGGGGGTCCAAAGACGGGCAAGAAAATTCTAATCTTCGGCAGGCTAGGCTTGCCTTCGGATGGGAGTTTGGGGGGCTCGCCCGATGGCGCTGCGCAATCACGGTCTCGCAGTCATCGCTGTTTCATTGGCCGTGCTCGCCGCGAGCGGGCACGTCGCCCTGTCGCGTACGCTGTCGGACAAGAAGCCGCATAACGGGGTCAAGGCCGCCTATACCATGCCCATCCAGGGCATCGACGTGTCCTATTGGCAGGGCGAGATCGACTGGCAGAAGGTGCGCGACGCCGGCATCCATTTTGCCTTCATCAAGGCGACCGAGGGCGGCGACCACCTCGACCCGAAATTCCTCGACAACTGGTACGCGGCCAAGCGCGCCGGCATCGCACGAGGCGCCTACCATTTCACCTATTGGTGCCGCCCGGCGCATGAGCAGGCGCTGTGGTTCATGCTGAACGTGCCGGCGGACCGCGATGCGCTGCCTCCGGTGCTCGACCTGGAGTGGAACAGCCACTCCAAGACCTGCCCTAATCGCATCCCGCGCGACAAGGCGCTGGCGAAGATCAAGATCATGCTCGACGCCATGCAGGCGCATACCGGCAAGCGGCCGATCATCTATACCGATGTCAAGTTTCACCGGGAGGTGCTCGAGGGCGAATTCACCGACTATCATTTCTGGCTACGCTCGGTCGCGGCCAAGCCGAAGTCGGTCTATCGCGGGCGCAACTGGGCCTTCTGGCAGTTCACCACCACCGGTCACGTTCCCGGAATCAAAGGAGGCGTCGACCGCAACAGCTTCAACGGCACGCGCACCGAGTGGCAACGCGTGTTGAATTGGCTCCAGGCCGGCCGCTAGGAACTCCCTACCGGCTTCTCGTCGGGAAGGATGCCGAGTCCCTTGAGGTAGACCAGCATCGCGCTTTCGAGGATCTCGTCTGGGCTCATCGGCACTTTGCGCGCCTGAACCCCGCCTTGGGCAAACAGCGACGCGACGCCGTGCGAGATCGCCCAGATATGCAAGCTCATCAGCTTGATGGGCGGGCGCTCGCCCTCCGGCAGGTGCCGGCAGAGCGCGGCGGCGGCCTTCTGCAACACATCAAAGGCCCGTTCGGCGGCGGGAATCGGCTGCCCGCCGGTGCTCGGCGGGACGCCAGTCTCGAACATCACCGTGTAGCTCGCCGGCTCGTCGCGCGCGAAAGCGAGATAGGCGCGCCCGAGATTCTCGAAGGCCGAGAGCGGCGTGGGGACGCCGTTGTTCCAGGCCATGTCGAGGCGCGCGGCGAAGCGCTCGAAGCCCGAGCGCGCGACCTCGGCGAGCAGCGCATCGCGATCGCGGAAATGGCGATAGGGCGCGGCGGGGCTGACGCCCGCCAGCCGCGCGGCTTCGGTCAGGCTGAAGCCGGCAGGTCCATACTGCTCGATCAGCTTCCGCGCCGCCTCGAGCAGAACCTCTTTGAGGTTGCCATGGTGGTAGCTGTGCGGGCGCCGCGAGCCGCGATCGGTGGGACTCATGTAAAGGGCTTTTACATCAAAGCCCTGGCGGCGGCTAGTTGAGTGAAATCGCCGCGTCCTTCGGCGTGGTGAGCTGCCTCTCGATATGGGACAGCTTCCCGCGGTCTTTCGCGATAGCGCCAAGGCTCTGCCGGTGAGCGGCGGTCAGCGAAGACCAGCCGAGCAGCAGCACGACGGGCATCACGAAGATCGCGCCGATTACGGTCAGCGCGAGCGCGCCGATGAAGAACTTCATCACAATCCCCTGCGGCTATTGCGGGGATTGAGCGTCGGCCGCGGGCGGACTGGTGAGCCGCATCGCCGGAAAGTCGAACGACTGCGTCTTGACGGTGCAAGCGCCGAAGAACAGCGTCGAAGCTAGACACAGCGCGGTGGTCGTACCGGCCAGCGCGCTTCGAATGGTCCCTGGTTTACGGTCCATAAAGCGCCTCCAATTTTTCGGAGGAGCTTCGCAGCCAAGTCCAAAGAAACAGACCTACACGGTCCTATGCGACGCGCAAATTTCGCGAACGCGGTAAACGAATTGCTGACCGGCGGAGAGTGAAAGGGAGTTTAAGGTTCACTAATTGAGCGTCCTCGCAACACGGAAGCCGCCGCTGTTGTTCCGCTCACCGGAGGCGCCCCCGACGCGGTTGGCTGAGCGGAGGTTCTCTGATGCTCCATGATACGGCGGTTGAGATCGTCGCCCGTAGCGCTTCCGACGTAAAAGGAATCGTCAGCGCAACGAAGCATATAGACGTAGCAGCCCATTAGGAGAAGCTAACCCGGCGCGTCTTGAACGTCATCCTTCGAGGCGCGCAATGCGCGCTCCTCAGGATGACGACTCCTAACTTTCGCCGAAGCCGCCGCCGGTCGGCGTCTTGATGATGATAGCTTCGCCCGGCTCCAGCACGGTCTGGTCTGAGCCTTTGAGCCGCTCCAACCGCCCGCTATTCCGCCGCACCCAGTTCTCGCCGGGCTGGCCATACTTGCCGCCAAGCGATCCGAACGGCCGCACTTTGCGGAAGCCTGACAGGATCGCGCAGTCCATCCGCTGCAAAAACCTGATCGCGCGAAGCGTGCCGTCGCCGGCGCGCCATTTGCCCGCGCCGCCCGAGCCGCGCACGATCTCGAACCGTTCGAGCAAGACAGGATAGCGCAGCTCGAGCACCTCCGGGTCGGTAAGCCGCGAGTTGGTCATATGCGTCTGCACCGCGGCTGCGCCGTCGAACCCGTTTCCTGCCGGCGCGCCCGAACAGATCGTCTCGTAATATTGGGTGCTCTCATTGCCGAAGGTGAGATTGTTCATGGTGCCTTGCGCCGAACCGAGCACGCCGAGCGCGCCATACAGGCAATTCACGATGGTCTGGCTCGTTTCGACATTGCCGGCCGCGACCGGGGCCGGGTAGCGCGGCTTCAGCATCGAGCCCTTCGGCACCACGATCTTGATCGGCCTGAGACAACCGGCATTCAACGGAATGTCCTCGTCGACCAAGGTGCGGAACACATAGAGCACGCAGGCGCGGGTGATCGGCTCCGGCGCATTGAACGCATCCGGCGTCTGCGCGCTGGTGCCGGTGAAGTCGACGACCGCCTTGCGCGCCTTGCGGTCGATCCTGATGGCGACCTTGATGATGCTGCCCTGATCGGTCTCGACCGCGAACCGCGTGTTCTTGAGCGTGGCGATTACGCGCGACACCGCCTCGGCCGCATTGTCCTGCACATGGCGCATATAGGCGCGGACCGTGCCGAGCTCGTAATGGCGCACCATCTTGCGGAGCTCGGCCGCGCCCGTCTCGTTGGCGGCGACCTGCGCCTTGAGATCGGCGATGTTCTGCGCCGGATTACGGGCGGGGTAGGGGGCGCTGGTGAGAAGCTGGAGGACCTCGTCTTCGCGGAACCGGCCGCGCGCGACGAGCTTGAAGGGATCGATATAGACGCCCTCTTCTTCGATCCGCGTCGCCTTCGGGCTCATCGATCCGGGCGCGATCCCGCCGATATCGGCATGATGCCCGCGCGCGGCGACGAAGAACAGGAGATCGGGACTGTTCTCGCCGAACACAGGCGTGACGACGGTGATATCGGGGAGATGCGTGCCGCCGTTATACGGCGCATTCAGCATATAGGCGTCGCCGGGCTTGAGCTTGTCGCCGATCTCGCGCAGCACCGTCTCGACGCTCTTGTCCATCGAGCCGAGATGCACGGGAATATGCGGCGCGTTGGCGACCAGGCGTCCCTTCGCGTCGAAGATGGCGCAGGAGAAGTCGAGCCGCTCCTTGATATTGACCGAGCGCGCGGTGTTTTGCAGCGCATAGCCCATCTGCTCGGCGATCGAGACGAACAAATTGTTGAACACCTCGACCATGACGGGGTCGGCCCTTTTGCCGACTTGCGCCGCCCGCTTCTTGGCGATGCGGGTGAGGAGGAGATCGTCGCGCGCGGTGACCTGCGCTTGCCATTCGGGCTCGACCACGACTGTCTGATGATCCTCAATGATCAGCGCCGCGCCCTCGATCACCTGCCCCGCCGCGAGGTTGGTGCGCCGGAAGATCGGCGTCTCGTGCCAGCTCTCTTGCGTAAATATCTCCGTCTTTGCGTGAGGTTCGGGCGGCGCTTCAGTCTCCATGCCTCCCCCTAGTGGGGTGCCTTGAGTCACTGCCTCGGCCGAGCCGATATCGACCCGCGTGCCGCCGCCTTTTGCCTCGATCTCGACCGCCTCGATTTCGATCTCTTTCTCGGGGCTGATGAAGCCGAAGCGCTTTCGATGCGCGATCTCGAACAGCGCGCGCATGCCGCGCAAGCTGGCGAGCGGTATGGGGAGCTCGCTGTCGGTGCCGGCATAGCGGAGATGCGCCTGCGCGGTCACGGTGATGGCGCCGGCCTCGACTCCTTGACGCACCAGCTCCTGCTTCACCTCATCCTCGAGGGGCGCCAGCATCTTGGCCAGCGCGGCAAGTCCCTCCTCGTCGAAGCGCTTGAGCACCGTGCGCGTGCGCGTCGCGCTGAGCGGGGCGAGCCCCATGCCGAACGCCGACAGCACGCCCGATAGCGGGTGGATCAGCACCGACTTGATGCCGAGCGCGTCCGCCACGAGACAGGCATGCTGGCCGCCGGCGCCGCCGAAGCAGTTGAGCACGTACTCCGTCACGTCATAGCCGCGCTGCACCGAGATGGTCTTGATCGCGTTCGCCATGTTGTCGACGGCAATCTTGATGAAGCCGTCGGCGATCTCTTCAGCCGTGCGGCCGTCGCCGAGCTTGCGCGCCAGCGACTTGAATTCCTTGCGCACTGTCTCGGCGTCGAGTGTCTCGTCTTGCAGCTTCCCGAAAATGCGCGGGAAGAACTCGGGCTGAAGCTTTCCCGTCATCACATTGGCGTCGGTGACGGTGAGCGGGCCGTCGCGCCGATAGGAGAGGGGACCGGGGTCCGCGCCCGCCGAGTCCGGACCGACGCGGAAACGCTGCGCATCGTAATGCAGGATCGAGCCGCCGCCCGCGGCGACGGTATGGATCAGCATCATCGGCGCGCGCACCCGGGCGCCGGCCACCACGCTCTCGAAGCTGCGCTCATAGACGCCGTCATAGTGGCAGACATCGGTCGAGGTGCCGCCCATATCGAAGCCGATGACTTTGCCGAAACCGGCCGCGCGCGCGGTCTCCACCGCTCCCACAACGCCGCCCGCGGGGCCCGACAGGATGGCGTCCTTGCCTCTGAACAGGCCCGCCGATGTCAGTCCACCCGACGACTGCATGAACAACAGACGTGGCACCTCACCCCGTGGGGAGAGGGCCGGGGTGAGGGGGAGCCCAACGCTGTTTTGAAACCCCTCTCCCGGCGCGCTGAAGCGCGCCGACCTCGCCCCGCTGAAGCGCGCCGACCTCGCCCCGCTGGGGAGAGGTGAAGAGTTCGGGGCAAGTGCCGCAGCCACACGGTCGACATAGCGCCCGAGCAGCGGCGAGAGATAGGCGTCGACCACAGCGGTGTCGCCGCGCCCGACAAACTTCACGAGCGGACTCACCTCATGGCTTGCCGAGATCTGCGTGAAGCCGGCCGTGCGGGCAAGCGCCGCCGCGTCGCGTTCATGTTCCGGGAATGCGTAAGCATGCATGAACACGATCGCGACGGCGGAAATGCCGTCGGCGCGCGCGGTGCGAAGTGCGGCAACCGTTGCCGCATGGTCGAGCGGGGTCTCGACCGAGCCATCGGCGCGCACGCGTTCAGGCACCTCTGCCACGCGCGTATAGAGCATCGAGGGTTTCTCGATCCTCCGCGCGAAGATCTTGGGCCGCGCCTGATAGCCGATCTCCAGCGCATCGCGAAAGCCTTGGCTCACCAGGAGCAATACGGGGTCGCCCTTGCGCTCGAGCAGCGCATTCGTGGCGACGGTGGTGCCCATGCGCACGCTCGCGATCAGATCGGCGAGCAGCGGCCGGCGGCGCGGCATGCCGACGAGGTCGGCGATGCCGGCAATCGCGGCATCCTCGTAAGCTTGCGGATTTTCCGAAAGCAGCTTGCGCGTGAGGAGTCGTCCGTCAGGCGTCCGCGCCACGATATCGGTGAAGGTGCCGCCGCGGTCGATGAGGAACTGCCACTTGCCGCTGTCTGAGCTCATGGGAGGGAGTTAGGCGTAGACAGTTTCTGACCAACATGCGCAATCCACATGTCACCGATTCTCGCATGTTCTGAAAAGGCGCTAAGCGCCGTAGAAAATAAGCAAGGCGAGCTGAGCGTATCCGGCGTTGTCATCCGATGCGCTTCAGCCCCGCGGCGTAGCGCTTCCAGCGCTTCACATAGACGTCGGCGGCGCGCGCGATCATGGCGCGCACCTCCTCGTCGCTCTCTCGCACCGCCTTGGCCGGCGCGCCGAGGATCACCGAATTGTCGGGGTAAACCTTGCCCTCGGTGATCAGGGCGCCGGCGCCGACCAACGAGTGCGCACCGATCTTCGCGCCGTTCAGCACGATCGCGCCCATGCCGATCAGGCTGGCATCGCCGATGGTGCAGCCATGCAGCACGACATTATGCCCGATGACGCAGTCGCGTCCGATAGTAAGCGGGAAGCCGGGATCGGTGTGCAAGGTGGCGTTGTCCTGGATTTGCGAGCGGGTGCCGATCTCGATCAATTCGTTGTCGCCGCGCAGCACCGATCCGTACCAGATGCTCACATTGGTATGAAGCCTGACCTTGCCGATCACCGACGCGGTCTCCGCGACCCAATAGAGGCCGTCGGCGGGAAGCTCGGGCTTCGTTCCATCAAGCTCGTAGATCGCCATGCGGTCTCCTTTGGCTTCGGCTAATGCGACGCGTCGCTGGCGCGCTGCGGCGCTGTCTTCTTCGCCAGCTTGCGTTCGAGCCGCGCGATCTCGCCGCGCAGCGCGCCGTTCTCCAATTCGGCATACATGGCCGCGGCATTGGTCGCCAGCCGGGCGAGCATGGCGCGCTCATAGGCATCGAGGTCGGTGCCTGACGCATGCGGCCCGTACAGCGACACGGCGTAGCAGCGCAAGGGACTTGCCGCCGGCACGGCAAGCACGGGCCGCGCAAGTCCCTGCGGCAGTTCGGGTTCGCTGCCTTCCGTGTCGGGAAGACTGAACGGCTTGCCCGCCGCGAGCGGACCAAGCAGCTTGTCGTCGGGGTTGAGCGCATCAGCCATGTTGCCGTCCCACCCTTCGGCATTCGGACCGCGTATGAAACGGGACCCGTCCCGGCGAAAGGAGGCGGCGGAGGTCAGCTTGAGCCTGCGGAAGGGCTCATATGCGAGCAGGTGGTCGATCTCGGCCAGTTCGCTCGCCTTGAGCATGGCCGATCCCAGCTCCCGCTCGACCGCGTCGAGTGCCCGATTGAAATAACGATCGGCGAGATGCACGGCTCCTTCATGCAGACGCGTGATGAGAAAGATGGCGACAGCGCCAATCAACAGCCAAGCCGATCCTGGCATTTGCAGGCGCTCCTGGAGGCGTTCGACCTCATGATGCAGAAGCAGCACAGGGATGCTCAACGTGAGACCGAGAATCGTGACCCGGCGCAGCGGGATCATGACGCTCACGACTCGTGGGCGGCGGATCGCCTCGAACACGAACAGGCAGAGAACCCCGTTGACCAGATAGAGCAGGCCGATGATGTCCTCGCCCAGTGTGAAGTCGCCCCAGCGCGTCTCGAAGAACGTCGTCTCCGAGGCGAGCTCGGCGATGAGGAACGCGGGAAGCCCGATCAAGCAGCCCCAAATCACCCAGCGCATACGCTGATAGTCTTCGGGGGTTTGCGTCCGGCGCCGCTGCAGCAGAATTGCGACCGCGGTGAGTGCGACCGGGAAGCCGGCGATGATTCCCGCGCGCGTGATCGCCTCAGTACGGAGGCCGATCAGACTGCCGAAGGAGGCGAGGAGCACCAGCGCCAGGATGAGCGCAAGCCACGGCAAGGCGCGTTCGACCGGTCGCCATCTCGGCTCTATCTCGTTGTTCGGGACCCGAAGGACAAAAAGAATGAGCCCGGCATATCCGACCGCCTGCGCCAGGCAGCCAGCAAAGTTCTGCGCGAGCAGCAGCAGAGGCCATTGCTGTAGGATTGCGTAGAACGCATAGGCCTGCCCGGGATTGAACCAGTTCACATAAAGGAAGAAGCCCCAACTCATCGCGCCCGGGCGCGTCCAGACGAGCCACGCCGCCGCGAGGATCACCGCGATGCCGGCGATCTGATCGAGCAGGAGCACCACGCGCACTACGAAATTCGACGGCGGCTGATCGGCGACCAAGGTCACCTGCCGCTCGGGCAGGTGGGCGCTTGCAGCAAGATCCACAGTGACGGCCCTGCCGGGGAGCACATATTCCACCCCGCCGAGCACGGCGAGAGCGTCGCCGCATCTGGCAAGGTCACCGGCCCCGCAGCGCATGCGTTCGAAATCGAGCTGGTCGCCCACTCTGATTCCCGCCCGCCAGGCGGGCGACGACGCTTCGTTGGGGAAGGGCCCGTCGACGTCGTAGATCAGCCCGTCACTATTGGCGAAAAAGCCCAACGAACCGAGCGGCTGCACCACCCTGATCAGATCGGGGACGATCATCACCAGCCCCCACAGAGTGAGCCCGATGAGCAGAAGCCGACTGGGGGTCATGGGGATGGTCACCTCGGCGCCCGACATATGTGGATAAGCTTGACGCCTCCCATTGCCAGGACGGCGTAAGCGATTCCGTAATCGCGCGGGGCGGCAACGTAAAGCACTGTCGGGGGAGGGGATGCCCACAGAGAAAAAGCGGGCGAGCCGGTCCGAAGCTGCCGAGCCCTCGCGCGTCCAGGCCGGCGCCGCGGCGCCGCTTGACCGTTTCTTCGGGCTTGGCGCCGCAGGATCCAGCGTGGCAACCGAGTTCCGCGCCGGCCTCGCCACCTTCCTCACCATGGCCTACATCATGTTCGTCAATCCGGCGATCCTGGCGCAGGCCGGGATGGACC
>Ga0299907_10003051_pt1 | contig 10611 bp, 10 predicted proteins | sample RVTome_16_FD_198680 | JGI IMG/M metagenome (GOLD analysis project Ga0299907, IMG submission 198680) | Soil microbial communities from uranium-contaminated site in the Upper Colorado River Basin, Wyoming, United States - RVT152D67 (version 2) ... | reverse complement strand
CCGTTCCTGAGCCTGCGGCCGCTCCCGCGCGCCGACCATCCGCGGTCGTGTCGCACCCGTTGATCACACTGGCCCCATGGACGGGTTGGTGCTGCTCGAGGATCCTGCGGTCGACGAGGCCGCGGATGGCACGGTCGACGAGACCATGGACGAGACCATGGACGAGACCATTGTCGGGCCGCGCCGGCTCAGCCCTTCGGGTGCGGCCACGTTCCGCCAGTGCGCCCGCCGTTGGCGCTTCCGCTACCTCGAGGGCAGGGACGATCCCCCCACCGCGCCGGCGCTGATAGGGAGCTTCGTGCATCGGATCCTCGAGGAACTGCTGGCCGAGCCGCCGGCGGGCCGGACAGAGGAACGGGCCCGCCTCCTGGCCCGGGCTGTGTGGCCGGACACGGCCACCGACGCCTCCTTCGTGGCGCTCGAACTCGACGAGCGGCGCCAGCGGTCGTTCCGGTGGCGGGCCTGGCGGTCGATCGAGGGGTACTTCAGGGTGGAGGACCCGGCCACGGTCGACGTCGTCGACCGGGAGCAACGGCTCGAATGCGAGATCGGCGGGGTCCCCTTCGTCGGCATCGTCGACCGCACCGAACGCGCCGCCGACGGTCTCGTGGTCACGGACTACAAGACCGGTCGCCGACCGTCGGCGCGGTACTGCGATGAGCGCCTGGAGCAGGTGCTGCTGTACGCCGCCGCCCTGGGGAGCACGGGTGAGCACCCGCGCCGGGCCCGCCTGCTGTACCTGGGGGCAGGGGCGCTCGACGTCGAGGCGGACCCCGAGCGGGTGGCCGGCGCGGTCGGCTCCTTCACCCGCACATGGGAGGACATCGCCGCAGCCCGGCGTGACGACGACTTCGGGCCGCGGCCAGGGCCGCTGTGCGGCTGGTGCCCGTTCCTGGCCGACTGCCCCGAGGGCCGACGCGAGGTCGAGCGGCGCCTGGGCCCTGCCGCCTGAGCCGGCCAGCGTGAGCCTTGCTGCCTGAGCCGGGCCGACCGGCTGGGCTGCGCCGGCCAGGCAGCCTGGGGTCGCGTCCGTGGCGATGGCTAGTTTGACCAGCGTCGGCACCCCTGGGAGAGAGCCCGTGGAGTACACGCAGATCCTCGTCGAAGCACGCGACGCCGTCGCCGTGCTCACCCTGAACCGTCCCGAGCGGCTCAATGCATGGACCCGTCGGATGAGCGCAGAGCTGGTACACGCCATCGACGCCGCCAATGCCGATCCGGCCTTCGGGGCCATCGTCGTGACCGGTGCCGGGCGGGGGTTCTGCGCGGGGGCAGACATCGAGGACACCTTCAAGAGCCAGCTCGACGGAACTGCTCGAGAGGCAGGCGAAGAGGCCGGCACCGATGCCGGCGACAGGGCTGGCACCGATGCCGGCGACGGGTCGGGTCGGGCTGCGGACTGGGTGCGGCTCGTGCGCGACTCCAAACCCATGCTGGCCGCACTCAACGGCCCGGCCATCGGCGTGGGCCTCACCATGGTCCTGCCCATGGACTTCCTGGTGGCCGCCGAATCTGCGAAGCTGTCGGCCCGCTTCGTGAAGATGGGCCTGGTACCGGAGCTGGCCAGCTCGCACTTCCTGGTGCAGCGCTGCGGTTGGGGAGCCGGCTCGGACCTGGCCCTGTCCGGTCGCACCGTGCTGGGCACAGAGGCGGGGCAGCTCGGCCTCGTGGACCAGGTCGTCCCCGATGGCGGCGCCCTAGACGCCGCGCTGGAGCGGGCCGCCTCCTATGCCGAGAACCCGGCCCCGCAGCTGGGCATGATCAAACGCCTCCTCACCGCCAACGCGGCCCAGGTGGACCTGGCCGAGGTCCAGCGCCGCGAGCTGGCTGCGCTCGAGGAGTGCTACACGTCGCCCGAGCACGCCGAGGCTGTCGCCGCGTTCATGGAGAAGCGGCCCCCGGTCTTCACCCGCACGTAACGACTTGCCCGAGCTCCCCGAGGTGGAGACGATCCGCCGCCAGCTCGAGCCGGTCGTGCAGGGGCGGCGGGTGCTGGAGGCAGACAGCCACCCGTCGGCGAAGTTCGTCCCCGCCCGGGAGATCGTCGGCTCCCGCTTCGGCTCCGTGGGGCGGCGCGGGAAGTACCTCCTGGCCGCCCTCGACGACGAGCATGAGCTGGTCATCCACCTGGGCATGACCGGCACCCTGCGCAGCGTCGAGCGGCCCACATCGGAGGACCCGTACGTGAGGGCCCGGTGGTGGCTCGACGACGGTCGGGTGCTGGAGATGCGCGACGTGCGCCGCTTCGGCCGGATCCGGGTGGTGCCGGCCGGGGAGCACGGCACGATCCCGACCCTGCGCGACCTGGGACCAGAGCCCTTCGATCCCGACTTCGACGGCGAGCAGCTGTGGCGGGCCCTGCGGGCCAGCCAGCGCCGGGTCAAGACGCAGCTCCTCAGCCAGCGACCGGTGGCTGGGCTCGGCAACATCTACGCCGACGAGGCGCTGTGGTTGGCCCGCATCCACCCAGGGGCGCGGCGAGTGTCGCGCCGGCAGGCCTCCGAGCTGCGCGAGGCGGTGCGGACCGTCCTCGGTCAGGCCCTCGACCACGGAGGGACGACCCTCAGGGACTACCGCTCCGTGGACGGTCGCCAAGGCGACAACCAGGGTCGCCTGGCCTGCTACGGGCGGGCCGGGTTGCCGTGCCTGCGCTGCCGCACCACCCTGGTGGCCAGGACGTACGAGGGGCGCACCACCACCTGGTGCCCGGCCTGCCAGAGGCGCTGACCCCGTTCGCAGAATTGTCACGACATCGCCGGGCCGCGGCCGCACTCCAGCCACTACGGTCGGTCGGATGGCGCTCGGTCATCCCGGCGTTCTGGTCGGTAGCTGGACGGACACCGAGCACGACACGGGTGTCACCGTGGTCCTGCCTCCGGCGGGGACGATGGGCGCCTGCATCGTGCGGGGAGCGGCGCCCGGCACCCGCGAGGCGGCTGCCCTCGGCCCCGGAGGGCGCATCGAGGAGTGCCACGCGGTGGTCCTCACCGGTGGCAGTGCCCTGGGTCTGGCCACCGCCGACGGTGTAGCCCGGTGGTGCCACGCCCAGGGCCGAGGTCTCGACGTGGTCGTCACCAGGGTGCCCATCGTCGGCGCCGCCGTGGTGTTCGACCTGGTGTCCGATCCCCATCCGCCCGATGCAGAAGCCGGGTGGGCGGCGTGCGAGCAGGCCACCGCAGAGGACCCGCCCCAGGGCTGCTTCGGGGTGGGCCGTGGGTGCACCGTGGGCAAGGTCGCGGGGCGGGCCCACTCCACCAAGGGTGGTCAGGGCTGGTCCGTAGCCCGGTCCGGCGACCTCACCGTGGGCGCCCTCATGGCCGTCAACTGCTTCGGCGAGGTGCTGGACGAGGACGGCCGGGTGCTGGCCGGCTCGCTGGCGCCACCGTTGGCGCCGCGGTTCCCGTTCACTCCCCTGGAGGAGCTGGCTGCGTGGTCGGCTGCAGCCGAGGCTCGCATGAACACCACCATCGGCTGCCTGGTGTCCAATGCCCGGATGACCAAGGCCCAGGCCTGCCGGGCTGCCGACCTTTCCCACACGGGCATCGCCCGCTCCGTCGATCCTCCCCACTCCAGCGCCGACGGCGACGCCCTCTTCCTGCTGTGCACGGGGGAGATCGAGGCCTCCCCCGACCTGGTGGCCCACCTCGGGTCGGCAGCCGTGGCTGCAGCGATCCGGGCCGCTGTGCGCCACGCCTGTGCCACGGCCGGCCGGCCCCGCGACCCGCGCTGCGGCCCGGTACCCCGGGTCGTGCGCTGCCCCTGAACCGGGCCGAGCGGCCTGCGCTCAGGTCAGCTCGCCGGACACCCGCTCGACCACTGCCTCGAACTCCGGCCATGTCCACACGTCCACGGCGCCGGCGAGGCTGTGGTTCCAGGGCCTCACGAATCGGCACACCACGGCCTCGGGCCGTTCCTGCAGGAACCGGGCCAGGTTGTGATCGGCGTCGTCCAGGTACACGTCGCAGCGCACGGCCGCCTTGTCGGCGGTGATGTGGACCTCGGTGGTGGGGAACCGGTGCTCGGCCAGCCAGGCCAGGGTGTCGTGCACCGCGTAGGCCGGCTTGGAGGTGAGCACCACGATCTGGTGATGGCGAGCCAGGCGCCCCAGCGCCTCCAGCGCCCCCGGGTACGGCTCCAGCTCGCGGAAGAGGCTGGCACCGTCGGCACACGTCTTGGCCCAGCGCCAGAACCGCGACATGGACTCGAAGTGGGTGATGCGGGCCGGTGCGTTCCACTCGGTGACCTGGTCGGGGTGGACGTTGGCGCCGAACTCGGCGTTGTAGCGGCGCGTCCAGGCCGTGTTGAAGTCGGACACCACGCCGTCCAGATCGACACCCAGCCGCAGCCCGACCACCGCTGGAGTCTGGCATTGCGCTGGTGTCACATCGCTGACGGTGGTCGGCGGGGCTGTGGCAGCATCGGCGCGTGAGCGGGCCGTTCGTCCTCGGCGTCGACCTCGACGGCGTGGTGGCTGACCACACGGCCGCCTTCCGTGCCATCGTCGCCCCGCTGCTGGGCGTGCAGGAGGACTCCCTCCCCCTGGAGCGGTCGTGGGACTTCCACGAGTGGGGTTTCGGCGCGGCCGACTACGAGCGCTTCCACCGCATCGCCGTGCTGGAGCGGCGCATGTTCGCCAACATGGTCGTGATTCCCGATGCCGCCGACGTGCTGTGGCGCCTGTCCGACGCCGGGGTGTGGATCCGCATCATCACCCACCGCCTGTACGTGAACTGGGGCCACCGGACGGCGGTCAGCGACACGGTCGACTGGCTCGACGAGCACCGGATCCCCTACCGGGACCTGTGCTTTCTGGGGGCCAAGCTCGAGGTGGAGGCCGACCTGTACATCGACGACGCCCCCCACAACGTCGAGCAGCTCAGAGCGGCCGGCAACACCGTGATCGTCTTCGACCAGCCATACAACCGCGGGATGGAGGGCCCCAGGGCCAAGGACTGGGTCGAGCTCGAAGAGCTCGTGATCGAGGCCGTCACCCGTCACGGAGGCGTCCTGCAGCGCCAACTGCCCGGCATGGACGCCGGTTCGGAGCGGCTGTCGAGGCGGCGCACCGAGTGAGCGGCCCAGGCGACGGCGCAGACGGCCCCACGACGCTGCCCTCGACGCCGGTCGATCCCGATGCCAGGGTCGACCTGCGAGCCCGGGGGACGCCCTTGCATCCCGCCGACGCCCTGGGCCACGCCTTGGGCTTCGAGGCCGGGGCGCTGTGGGTGAAGCGCGACGATCTCACCGGCCTGGCCGGCGGAGGCAACAAGGCCCGCAAGCTCGAGCACCTGGTGGCAGACGCCCTGAGCCGGGGAGCGGACATGCTGGTGACGGGCGGCGCGGCCCAGAGCAACCACGTGCGCATGACGGCGGCGGCGGGGCGGATGCACGGCCTCGAGGTGGTGGCCGTGGTCTCGGGGCGGCGTCCGACCACGCTGGCCGGCAACCTCGTGCTGGACGCGCTGTTCGGGGCCGAGCTCGTCTTCGGTGGTGACGACTACACCGACGAGCTGGAGCAGGCCATAAGCGACGAGGCGTCGCGCCGGGCCTCGGCGGGGCGGCGGCCATACGAGATGCCGCTGGGCGGATCCTCGCCCGTCGGGGTGCTCGGCTACATCGAGGCCGCGACCGAGATCGACACCCACGCCCCAGCCGGCGCAGTCGTGTACGTCGCCTGCGGGACCGGCGGCACCGCCGCTGGCCTGGCCGCCGGTCTCGGCGACCACAGCCGGGTTCGTGCGGTCGACGTGGGAGCGGTGGGCGACGTGGCCGCCGCAGTCGGCGGGTTGGCCATGGCCGCGGCCGAGCTGCGCGGCATCGCTGTGCCCGCCGGCAGGCCCGTCGTGGTGGCCGGCCAGGTGGGGAGGGGTTACGCGGCTCCCACAGCGGCGTGCCGCGAGGCCATGGCCCTGGCTGCCGCCACCGAGGGGCTCGTCCTCGACCCCGTCTACACGGGCAAGGCCATGGCCGGGCTCATCGCCGATCGCCGCGCCGGCACTCTGGCTGCCGACCAGCCCACGGTGTTCGTGCACACCGGCGGCCTGCCGGGCCTGTTCGCCGGTCGTTGGCCCGACTGGATCGCCGAGCCTGGTTGAGCCGGCCCTGGCCAGGATTCTCGCCGCTGGCGGCAAGCGCCCGTGTGGGCCGGTTCACAGAACCGTTACCCGCAAATGCAAGTGGATGCCGGCCGGAGATGGCAGACTGTCGCTCACCAGAGAAAGGGGGTGGTCCAAACATGCACGGTTCTAGATCTTGGACACTGGAGGTGGTCGGGCGCTGAGGCGCCCCGCTCTCTCGGGGGTGGCCTCGGGCGATCACTGATCGCCCCGGTGGCGACTCCAACCCGGACCACCGGAACCCGGAGACCCAGGCACTGGTCCAAGCCTGGCGTCGGTCGAACACATCGAGCTCTGCTCGGTCGCGCCGGCGAAGTGTCTCCGGGTTCTTGCGCGTCTTGGCCCCCGGCCACGCGGGCCCTCAGCCAAGCTCTCACAGCCGTCGCCGTTGCTGTCGGTCTCCTCCCCTTGCAGACGGCGTCCGTCCTCGGGGATGACAATCGTTCCGGTCACGGGGAACCGGATGGCTGGTGGGCATCGTCCAAGCTCGGTGATGGACCCCGTCGAACCCCTCCCCGAGCGCGCCGCCGCCCAGCGGCTGGCCGACGTCGCTGGCCAGCTCATGGATCTCGAGGCCCGCGTCGCCGCCATCGGCGACGAGATGCCGGCCCGCCACCCCGTGACCAACTGGCTGCACAGTGTCGAGGCGTTGATCCAGGGCGCCACCGGCGGTGCCGAAGCGGCGATCGCAGAGCTCGGGAGGAGTCTGGATCGGGGTGTCGCTGATCCTCCGGTGGCGGACCCCCTCGGGCCGGACCCCGTGGTGGCGGCGATCGTCGGTGCCGTCCTGGCCACCGACGCCGCCGATCTGGCCCGCGCCCTGCGCGAGCTGCGCCCGCAGGACTGACTGCACCCACCTCCCTCCACCCCCTCCACCCGGACCGCGCTCGCTCCCCGACTCGCGCCCGCAGACTGACTGCACCCGCCACCCCCTCCGCCCGAACCGCGCTCGGTGCGCGAGCTGCGGCTACGTTCGGCGGGCATGGACGTGGACCTCCCCGGGACCGACGATCCGCGCCGAGTGGCCGTGCGCTCCTGGCTCGAGGAGCATCCCGACCCGTCTCCGACCGAGCTGGCCCGTTCGGGGTACGTGGCCCCGCACTGGCCTGAGCCCTGGGGGCTCGCGGCCGACCCCATCCACCAGCTGATAATCGACGACGAGCTGGTGCGGGCGGGGGTGGCGCGGCCCAACAACCCCATCGCCATCGGCTGGGCCGGCCCCACCATCCTGTTCGCAGGAAGCGAGGAGCAGAAGCAGAGGTACCTGTGGCCCATGCTCACGGGCGAGGAGCACTGGTGCCAGCTGTTCAGCGAGCCCGACCACGGCTCCGACCTGGCCAACCTCTCGACCAGGGCGGTGCGTGACGGCGAGCGCTACATCGTCACCGGCAGCAAGATCTGGTCCTCGGGCGCCCACCGCAGCCACTTCGGCATCCTCATAGCCAGGACCGATCCCGACGTGCCCAAGCACAAGGGCGTGTCGTACTTCATCTGCCCCATGGACGCGCCCGGCCTGGAGCTGAGCCCCATCATCGACATCACCACCGCCCACTCCTTCAACCAGACCTTCTTCGACGAGGTGGAGATCCCGGTCGAGAACCGCATCGGCGAGGAGGGGGACGGCTGGCGCCTGGCCAAGGTGACGCTGGGCAACGAGCGGGTGTCGCTGTCGGGGGAGGGCGCCCTGTGGGGGCAGGGGCCGACCGCCTCCGACCTGGTCGACCTGGTGCGGAACGCGGGCGGGTTGGACGATCAGCTGCTCGTCGACCGCCTGGTGCAGGTCTACATCGAGGGCGAGGTGCTGTCCCTCATCAGGGCCCGCACCCTCATGGCCCGGCTGCGGGGAGAGGCTCCAGGGCCCGAGGCGTCGGTGCGCAAGGCCCTGGCCGACGACCACGGCCAGCACGTGATGCAGTTGGCCAAGGACCTTTGCGGTGCCCACGGCATGCTGACCGACGCGGCGCCGCTCGGCGTCGCCTCAGGCGAACGCTTCACCCCGGTGGTGACGGGGACCGGCCAGACCCGCCGGGCCGCCGATGGCCAGGCCACCACGCCCCAGCCCACCGACCCATGGCACGACGGGTTCATGTTCAGCCCCGCCCTCACCATCGGCGGCGGAACGTCGGAGGTGCAGCGGAACATCATCGCCGAGCGCGTCCTGGGACTGCCCCACGACGTGGACGTCGAGCAGGGCCTCAGCTGGGTGGAGTCCAGGGCCCAGGTGAAGCGCTGATGAGCGGCACCACCCGCCGCTTCAGCGGCTACCACGGGATCGGGCTCGTCGGCGAGGAGTACGGCTCCCCGGGCTCACAGCCCGTGCTGCTGCTGCACGGTGGGGGTCAGACCCGCCACGCCTGGGGCGGGACGGCGGCCACGCTGGCCGACAGCGGCCACCACGTGGTGAGCCTGGACGCCCGGGGTCACGGCGACAGCGACTGGGCCGAGGGAGGCAACTACAGCTTCGACGCCATGATCGGCGATGTGGTGGTCGTGGCCGACGAGCTCGCCGTGCTCGACGGCGGCCCACCCGTGCTGGTCGGGGCGTCGATGGGCGGCATCATCTCCCTGCTCACCCTGGGCGAGCAGCACACCGCGGGCAGGGCCCTCGTGCTCGTCGACGTCGCCACCCGCTTCGAGGAGACCGGAGTAGAGAAGATCCTGGCCTTCATGCGCGGTTCCCCCGAAGGGTTCGCCACCCTCGAGGACGCAGCTGCTGCCGTTGCCGCCTACCAACCGCACCGGCCCCGGCCCCGGGACCTCAGCGGCCTGCGCAAGAACCTGCGCCAGCGCGAGGACGGGCGCTGGTACTGGCACTGGGACCCCGAGTTCCTGAACCCCCAGGGCAAGACGCTGCGCCGTGCCCGCGACCCCGAGCGCCTGGACGCCGCCGCCCGCGCCCTGGACGTGCCCACCCTGCTGGTGCGGGGGCGGATGAGCGACGTGCTGTCGATGGAGGGAGCGGAGGTGTTCCTCGAACTGGCGCCCCACACCCGCTTCGTGGACGTGGCCGACGCCCACCACATGGTTGCCGGCGACCGCAACGACATCTTCACCTCGGCCGTGGCGGAGTTCCTGGGCGAGATCGAGTGAGCGCGGCGGCAGGCGACCCTTCCACGGCCGGGAGCCTCCCCACGGCCGAGCTGAGGGACGTCGTCGAGCAGACCTGGCTTCGACACGTCGTCCCGACCCTGCACGACTACATCCGCATCCCCGCCAAGTCGCCGTCGTTCGACCGCGATTGGGCCGACCACGGCCACATCGACCGGGCCCTGGAGCTGGTGCACGGATGGGCGGCGGACAGACCGATCGCCGGCATGGCCACCAGGGAGGTCCGCCTCCCGGGGCGTACGCCCGTCCTCGTCTGCGACATCCCACCCGCCGCCGGTGGGTCCCCCGATGAGACCGTCCTGTTGTACGGCCACCTCGACAAGCAGCCCGAGATGGTCGGCTGGGCCGAAGGGAAGGGTCCTTGGGAGCCTGTGCTGGAGGGCGAGCGCCTCTTCGGTCGAGGTGGGGCCGACGACGGGTACGCCCTGTTCGCCGCCCTCACCGCCGTCGAGGCCCTGCAGACGGTGGGCGGGGCCCACAGCCGGTTGGTGGTGCTCATCGAGGCCAGCGAGGAATCCGGGAGCCCCGACCTGCCCGCCTACGTCGACCACCTGGCCGCGGGCCTGGGTCGCGTCGACCTGGTCGTCTGCCTCGACTCGGGCTGCGCCACCTACGACACGCTTTGGGTCACGACCTCGTTGCGGGGTCTGGTCGGAGGAACACTCGACGTGCGCGTCCTGTCCGAGGGGATCCACAGCGGCGTGGCCGGTGGCATCGTGCCGTCCAGCTTCCGAATCGCCCGCCAGCTGCTGTCCCGCATCGAGGACGAGGCCGACGGCCGCGTGCTGCTCGGTGAGGCAGGGGCGGAGATCCCCCCGGCGCGCCGTCGCGAGGCCGAGGCGGCCGCCGCCGAGTTGGGTGATGCCGTGGCCTCCTACTTCCCCTGGAGCGGAGCGACCAGTCCGCGCTCGGCCGACACCGCAGAGCAGGTGCTCGACCGCACATGGCGCCCGGCGCTGGAGGTGACGGGGTTCGACGGTGCGCCCCCTCCCGGCGACGCGGGCAACGTCTTGCGTCCGGCCACGCGCCTCAAGCTGTCGCTGCGTCTGCCGCCCACAGCGGACGACGCAGCCGCGGCAGAGGCGCTGCGATCGGTGCTCGAGGCCGATCCCCCGAACGGAGCCGACGTGCGATTCGACATCCAGGACGTGGGTCCGGGCTGGGAGGCGCCGGCCACGGCGCCGTGGCTGGCGGCGGCCCTCGACTCAGCCAGCCGGGAGGCGTTCGGCCGCCCCGCTCGATCGCAGGGCGAGGGCGGGTCCATACCGTTCATGGGCATGCTGGGCGAGAGGTTCCCGTCTGCCCAGTTCGTCGTCACCGGCGTTCTCGGCCCCGGCAGCAACGCTCACGGTCCCAACGAGTTCCTCGACCTGCCCACGGCCCGGGG
>Ga0299907_10003050_pt1 | contig 10611 bp, 4 predicted proteins | sample RVTome_16_FD_198680 | JGI IMG/M metagenome (GOLD analysis project Ga0299907, IMG submission 198680) | Soil microbial communities from uranium-contaminated site in the Upper Colorado River Basin, Wyoming, United States - RVT152D67 (version 2) ... | reverse complement strand
GGCTCAGGCCGAAAGTGCCCGCGCCCTCTTATCCAGTGCGGTTGCGGCCGAAGGACTCCGCATCCTCTGGTTTAGGACGGTGCCGATTCACACCGCGGCGCTGGGCCGGCGGGCGCTCGAGTCGCTTCCATTGATCGAACAAGTTCTGATCGCAGCTCCCGACGATGTGAGCGGCATCGAGCTCGAGCGGCGCTTGTTTCTTGCCCGGAAACGTGTTGAGAGGGCCGCCGTGCCTGGCGTCACCGTCATTTCTTCGTCCGCCCGCAGCATGGTGTACAAGGGCCTGTTCCACGCCTCCAACGTCGCCGACTTTTTCTGGGACCTGGGCGATTCCGACTTTCAGACAGCTTTTGCTGTCTTTCACCAGCGCTACAGCACCAACACGCTCCCTTCCTGGGAGATTGCCCAGCCTTTCCGCACCCTGGCCCACAATGGTGAGATCAATACCATTGCCTCCAACCGCTCCTGGACCCACGCCCGTGAACGGGTCGCCACTTCGAGCGCCTGGGGTGAGCGCCTGGCCGACGTCGTTCCCTTCCTGCAACCGGACCAGTCCGACTCAGGGACCCTCGACAATATGTTCGAGTTGTTGCTGCTCTCCGGGCGTTCGCTGGCGCACGTCAAAGAGCTTCTTGTCCCGGCTGCGTGGGAAAACGTCGTTGACCTCTCCCCGGAGCGTCGGGCGTTTTCCGAATATCACGCATTTCTGACCGAACCCTGGGACGGACCGGCGGCCGTGGCCGCGACCGATGGCATCAGCCTGGTTTCCTTCGTCGATCGCAACGGTCTCCGCCCGGCCCGCTGGTCAATCACCCCGGACGTGGTCCTGGTGGCTTCGGAGGCTGGTGTTTGCCCTGAGGAAGAATCACGGGCGGAGCTCACCGGCCAACTCGGCCCCGGCGAGGTCCTCTTCTTCGATCGCACCACGGGCCAGGTGCAGATGTCCGAAGAGGTCAAAGACTCCCTGGCCCGCCAGGCTACCTACGACGATTGGATTGGAACCGAGACCTTTTACGTTCAGCAGCCTTTTGACGCCACCGCCGACGACCGCTTCGACCCCGCCCGTTTGTGCCGGGTGTTTGGCTACACGCCTGAAGAGCGGCGGGTGATCCTGGCGGAGATGGCAGAGGGGAAAACCCCGACCGGCTCCATGGGAAATGACACCGCCTTGGCGGCCCTCGCCGAGGAACCCCGCCGACTCACCCAATACCTCCATCAGCTATTCGCACAGGTCACGAATCCACCGATGGACCCCATCCGCGAACAGCTGGTCATGTCGCTCCGTACCTACATGGGCCGGCGGGCGTCTCTGCTCGAAGAGTCGTGGCAAACCGCCCACCTGGTCGAGCTCTCATCGCCGGTTCTTTCCGATGCCGAGTTGGAGAACATTGTTCGTTCCCCCGACCCCACCTTCTTTTCGTACTGGATCGCGGCCACCTGGCCCGCCTCCGAGGGACCGCAGGGAATGCGGGCGCGGATTGACCGGATCTGTGCGGAGGCCGTTGAGGCTGTCACCGGTGGCGCGGCGCTGATCGTCCTCTCCGATCGTGAGGTGAGCCGGGAAGACGCCCCTGTCCCCATGGCGCTGGCAGTGGGTGCGGTCCACCACGCTCTGATCGAGGCAGGGGTGAGGATCAGGGCCTCGATCATGGTTGTTTCGGGCGAACCCCGCGACTCCCACGACCTCGCCATGTTGATCGCTGCCGGGGCCTCGGCAGTCAACCCCTATCTGGCCATCGATCAGGTGCGCGCCCTGGCAGAGGAGGGAGTTGTTCACGTCGATCCGGTCTTGGCCCAGGAGAACTTCCGCTCCGCTCTGCAGTCGGGTCTTCTCAAGATCATGTCCAAGATGGGCATATGCACGGTTTCTGCATATCGAGGCTGCGAGCTTTTCGAAGTGATGGGTTTGTCAGAAGAGGTGTGCGACCTGGCATTTCGCAACGCCCCCCGGCGATTTCGGGGGTTGGGGTTAGAAGACATCGCCGCCAGGGCTTTGGTCCTCCACTCCCGATACGACCAAGGTGAGGAGTATCCCGGCGGCTTCTACAAACACCGTGGTGGGGGTGCGGTCCACATAACCGGTCCGGGGGTGGTGCTGGCTTTGCAGAGGGCGGTGCGGAGCGGTGAACTCTCAGATTGGGACGCCTACCTGGCTTCCATCCAGAACCGGCCCCCGGCCACGGTCCGCGATTTGCTCGACTTCGTCTCGCGCCGCTCGATTCCCCTCGAAGAAGTCGAACCCGCCGAGAGGTTGATGCGGCGTTTTGTTGTCTCAGCTATGAGTCACGGTGCTCTCTCCCGGGAGGCCCATGAGGCCCTGGCCGAAGCCATGAACCAGGTCGGCGCTTACTCCAACTCGGGGGAAGGCGGCGAGGGACCCGAGCGTTACAAGACCCCGCGCAACTCGGCGATCAAACAGGTGGCCTCCGGACGCTTCGGAGTGACGCCGCAATACCTGGCCTCGGCCGAGGAACTGCAGATCAAGATGGCCCAGGGCAGCAAACCCGGTGAGGGTGGCCAACTCCCGGGCCACAAGGTCACGCACGAGATCGCCCGTCTTCGCCACACCGAACCAGGGGTGACTCTCATCTCGCCACCGCCCCATCACGACATCTATTCCATCGAGGATCTGGCCCAGCTCATCTATGACCTCAAGGCCTTCAATGCCGGCGGCCGAGTTTCGGTGAAGCTGGTTTCGGAACCGGGGGTGGGGACTGTGGCCGTGGGGGTGGCGAAGGCCGAGGCCGATGCGATCCTCATCTCCGGGACGGAAGGGGGGACCGGCGCCTCCCCGTTGGAGTCGATCAAACATGCCGGGGCGCCCTGGGAGCTGGGCTTGGCCGAGGCTCATCAGGTGCTGGTCGCCAACGGCCTTCGCTCGCAGGTGACCCTGGAGACCGATGGAGGACTCCGCACCGGACGTGACGTTGTGGTGGCGGCCATGTTGGGAGCCGAGAGGTTCGGCTTCGGCACCCTTCCTCTATTGGCGCTCGGGTGCAAGATGGTCCGCCAGTGCCACCTCAACACTTGTCCGGTGGGCATCGCCACCCAGAGCGAGGACCTGCGGGCGAAGTTCAACGGGGCCGCCGACCATGTGGTGCAACTCTTCCGGCTACTGGCCGAGGATGTCCGTCGGCATCTGGCGCAGCTCGGGGTCCATTCTCTGGCCGAATTGATCGGTCGGGCCGACTGGCTCGAGCCGGGTGGTCATCCGCTCGCACCTGGTTTGTCGGCGCTACTGGTCCGGGCCGAGGGCCGCCGACGCCACCCCGGCTATAACAGACAGACCGCTTCCCGCCTCAACGACCGCCTGGTGGCGGAGGCATCCGGGGTCCTGGACGGGGGGGGCCCGCTCGAGATCTCGTTCCCGATCACCAACATCGACCGGACGGTGGGGGCTCGCTTAGCCGGCGAGATTGTGCGACGGGGCCTCGACCCGCTTCCACCGGGAACCATCAAGGTCCATCTGGCCGGGGTGGCCGGTCAGAGTTTTGGTGCCTTTTTGGTCGACGGGATCGAGCTGCGGCTGCGGGGCACGGCCAACGACTACGTCGGCAAGGGTCTGGGGGGTGGGCTGGTCACTGTGGTTCCGCGTCGCCCCAACTCCCATGTTCCCCATGCGGCCGGGAACGCCGTTCTATACGGCGCCACCGGGGGTATGGCCCTTCTGGCCGGCGCGGTGGGGCAACGGTTCGCAGTTCGGAACTCGGGCGCCACGGCGGTGGTCGAAGGTTGTTCCGATCATGGGTGTGAGTACATGACAGGCGGTGTGGTGGTGGTGCTGGGTCCGGTTGGTCGCAACTTTGCGGCCGGCATGACCGGGGGAGTGGCCTTCGTCTGGGATCCCCGCGGGGTGTTCAATCGTTACGTTGCCGACACCTCCCCGGCCATGCGCCGACCCCTCGAAACCGAGGGTGTCGAGCTGGCCGAACTCCTCACCCGATATCAGGCCGAAACTCATAGTCCGGTGGTGAGGGATGTGCTGGCCGATTGGAACACCCAGGTGGGCCGGTTTTGGGTGTTGCGGGCAAGCAAACCGGTGGAGGCGGCCGTTCCGGCTGCGGTTATGAGTGGTGGGTTATGAGGAGTGGTGGGTTATGAGTGGGTGGGTTTTGAGTTCTGAACGCACCACCCGCCACTCACCACCCAGAACCAATTACACTATGGCGGTAGTGGAAAATATCCGCCAGTACGGCGAGGAGTAAGTCAAATGGCCACCGTTGACATCGATCTTGGTGCCTACAAACTCGGCTGGCACGACGACGTCGAATATGAGTTCAAGCCCGAAAAAGGCCTGAACGAAAAGATCATCCGGCAGATGTCGGGGATGAAGGGCGAGCCGGCCTGGATGCTCGATAAGCGGCTCAAGGCCTATCAGCGTTTCTTGCGCAAGCCCATCCCGCAGTGGGGTGGAGGCGGCGCGCTCAACGAGATCGACTTTGACGACATCTACTACTACGTAAAACCTTCGGGTGGTCAATCCAAAGACTGGGACATGGTGCCCGAAAACATCAAGGCCACGTACGAGAAACTTGGCATCCCCGAGGCCGAGCGCAAGTACCTCGCCGGCGTGACCGCCCAATACGAGTGTTTGCGGGGTGATGTCAAGGTCTACACCGCCGACCGGGGCATGGTTGCGATCAAAGAGATACAGCCCGGTGACCGGGTCTATTCCTACAACGAGCGGACCGAGTTGCTCGAGGTTCACAAGGTCAAGGCAACCCAACAGACCGACATTCGCCAGACCTACCGCGTCGAAATCGACGGCGGCCGGGTCATTTACGCCACCGATAACCATCCCTTCCTGACCAGGGATGGTTGGCGCAATGTCGACGAGCTCCACCAGGGCAGCGAGGTGGTCGTCGCCATCACCGTCCCCGATGCCGGCCGTCCCTATCAACCAGAACGGCCCAAAGGGACCCCGGACGTGTTCCCAACCGAGACTTCCCCCAACGTGGCCTGGTTGTTTGGATATGCCCTGGCCGGGGCCAACCTCGAATTGGAGGGTTCCCAGCTCGTTTTTACTGCCGACGGTGACACCGCCGCCCTCGTCCAGGGGACGATCGGGACCACCTTCAGCGTCCCCACCGAGGTCGGTGGTGGACGGGTTTTGGTCGATTCCAAACCGTTGATCCGTTGGTTCCAGCGCAACGGGCTTATCGGCGATGTTCCTTCCCGGCGGGTGCCTGCCTGGGTGTTTGGTCTCCCCACGACTGAGCGCGCCGCTTTCTTGCGGGGGCTGCTCGACGGTTCTCGCCAGACCGGTCTGTCGGGCCCGCTGGCTGGCGACGTGGCCGAGCTGGCCGAGTTGACCGGCAACACCGGACCCGAAAGCCGGACGGGGTTTGCCTCCGTCATATCGGTCGAATCGGCCGACGTTGCCCCGGTCTTTGACATCGAGGTGTCCGGACCACACAACTTCGTGGCCGAAGGTGTGATTGTCCACAACTCGGAGGTCGTGTACCACCGCAACCGTGACGATCTCGCGGCCATGGGGGTGTTGTTCTGTGACATGGACACGGCGCTGCGGGAATACCCCGACCTGGTCCAGAGCTATTTCGGCACGATCATTCCTGCCAACGACAACAAATTCGCGGCCCTCAACTCGGCGGTATGGAGTGGCGGCTCCTTTATCTACGTGCCACCAGGTGTTCATGTCGATCAACCGCTCCAGGCCTACTTCCGGATCAACTCCGAGAACATGGGTCAGTTCGAGCGCACCCTGATCATCGTTGACGAGGGGGCTTTCGCCCACTACGTCGAAGGTTGTTCGGCGCCCGTCTACACCACCGATTCTCTGCATTCGGCCGTGGTGGAGATCGTCGTCAAGAAGGGAGGCCGTTGCCGTTACACGACCATCCAGAACTGGTCGAGCAACGTATACAACCTCGTTACCAAGCGAGCGGCCGCTTACGAAGACGCCACTATGGAATGGATCGATGGAAATATCGGCAGTCGTCTGACCATGAAGTATCCAGCCGTCTGGCTGATGGAGCCGGGCGCGCATGGCGAGGTGCTTTCCATTGCCTATGCGGGGAAAGGTCAGCACCAGGATGCCGGCGCCAAGATGGTTCATGCGGCGCCCAACACAACCTCAACCATCGTGTCGAAATCGATCGCCAAGGATGGAGGGCGGGCCGGATACCGCGGCTTGGTGCGGGTCGAGCCAGGAGCAGAAAACGCCAAGAGCTTCGTCCGCTGCGACGCCCTCATTCTCGATGAGCGGTCTCGCTCCGACACCTATCCCTACATGGAGATCGAGGAGAACGATGCCCAGATCGGCCACGAAGCCACGGTGTCGAAAGTGGGCGAGGAGCAGCTCTTCTACTTGATGAGCCGGGGGCTGACCGAAGAGCAGGCCACGTCCATGATCGTGGCCGGATTCATTGAGCCGATCGTGCGCGAGCTTCCGATGGAATATGCCGTTGAAATGAACGCCCTGATCGAACTCAACATGGTCGAGGCGGGCGCGGTCGGCTGACGTCTACCTCGTCGACCTTCCGACCACGTATCCAAGGAGCAGACCACCCCCTCCTCCCCAGAGGAGAGAGAACCCGTCTCCAACGTTGAGGGCGCCAGGAAACCCGGCGATCCGGGCTATGGCCGCTGCCGAGATCCCACCGATGATCCCGAGCAGGATGCTCCCAAGCAGCTTCTTGCCGCTTCCGAACCATCCCCCGAGCAGGCCGCCGAACGCACCCACCAGCGCAATTGTGGCCAATGCCCGAATGATGTCGTCGTCCACGTGGTCAGACTAGATCGACACCCGGTGACTAGCCATCATCGTTAAAGAAGTTCCTCCAGATCGCTGGAGCACGAGGGGTGACGCAGTTTGGCCAGGGCCCGACCTTCCACCTGTCGTACCCTTTCCCGGGTCATCCGCAACCGGCGGGAAACGTCAGAGAGGGTCCAGGGTTCGGAGCCATCCAGGCCAAAACGCAGCCAGAGAACCCGCTGCTCGTCGGGTTCGAGTATCTCGATTGCGGACAGGAGACGGCTGCGGACAAAAACCGCCGATGCCGCCCGAAATGGGTCGGGTGACTCTGCATCCTCCACCAGGTCGACGAGACGCGCATCACCCTCTTCACCTATGGGTCGGTCGAGTGAAACGGTATCGCCCGGAGCGTTGATGGCATCTGCCACTCGTTCCGGTTCGAGCCCGCTGGCGTCGGCTATCTCATCGATGGTAGGAGGACGGTGGAACAGGTCGGTCAAGAGCTGGTGCGTCTCGAAGACTGTCCGTACCACGTCGACCATGTGCACTGGCAGGCGGATGGTCCGCGCCTGGTTCCCCAGCCCCCGGGTTATGGCCTGGCGGATCCACCAGGTGGCATAAGTCGAGAATTTGAAGCCTTTGCGCCAGTCGAACTTCTCAACCGCCCGGATGAGCCCGAGGTTGCCTTCCTGGATCAGGTCGAGCAGGTCGAGTCCGCGGCCGGTGTAGCGCTTGGCAATGGATATCACCAGGCGGAGGTTGGCCCGGATAAAGGTCATCTTGGCTTCTTCCCCGGCTTCCGCCAGGGCGGAGAGGCGTGCCCGTTCCTCCGGGTTACAGGTGGAGGAGTTGAGCCGAGCGGCCGCTTTCCGGCCCTGCTCCATGGAGCGGGCCAGGGTCACCTCGTTCTCGGCAGTAAGAAGCACATGAGAGGAGACCTCTTCGAGGTACATCCCCATCGTGTCGGACACAGAGCCCCCGGAATTGCTCGGCCTCGTCAACAGGACTTCCCTAACCCGGGAAAGTAACAACGACGCCACTTTGCCGCAATACCCAATTTTTGCCTGGGGATCTCTGGAAACCGATGCCAGAGCTGGTACACTGTTTCACAAGTAGATTCGTCTACGGGCCGCACCGGCTCGAGGAAAGCGTCTCTGGCCTCACTCTGGAGGTACACGCACCGTCCGGTGGCTAGCGGCTCAGACCCGTCCTGTTCATCAAACAGGTCAAGGTCAACCGACAATGAACTAGCGCAAGTCGGCCTCGGGCAGGCGCCTTCCGATCCTTCGGGTATGTGTGTACGAAACCCGAACATCGAACCACCATGCCGTACGCCGCCGCCCGGGTTTCGGGCAACGAGGAGCTAGCAAACAGTGTCCACTTTCACCGATCTCGGGGTGCCTGCGCGCCTGATCGAGGTCCTCAATAAACACTCGATCGTCCAACCTTTCCCGATCCAGGAAGCAACCATCCCCGACCTGCTTTCCGGTCGTGACGTGCTCGGTCGCGCTCCCACCGGCTCGGGAAAAACCCTCGCCTTCGGCCTCCCCTTGATCACAAGAGTGGGCAAGGCCACCTCCCGGCGACCCCGGGCCCTGATCCTGGCGCCGACCCGGGAGTTGGCCGAGCAGATCGCCCGAGAACTCGTGCCATACGCCAAAGCCTACGGGCGGGCGGTAACAGCCGTCTACGGTGGAGTCGGGTACGACCCCCAGCGCAACGCTCTCCGCAAGGGGGCCGATGTCTTGGTGGCCACACCCGGTCGCCTGGCTGATCTAATCGACGAACGCACAGTGTCACTGGTCGAGGTCGACATTGTCGTTATTGACGAGGCTGACCGTATGGCCGACATGGGCTTCATGCCTCAGGTCCGGCGTCTGCTCGACCAGACCACCACGCCCCGCCAGACATTGCTGTTCTCGGCGACTCTCGACAGCGACGTTGCCAGCCTCACTCAGCGTTATCAGACGGATCCGGTCCGCCATGAGGTGGGCGACCATGAGGATCATCTCGAAGCGGCCCACTACTTTTGGCGGGTAGATGCGTCTGAGCGGATAGGCATCACAGCCGAGATAATCGAGTCTGCCACCCCCACCCTCGTCTTCACCCGCACCCGCCACGGCGCTGACAAGGTTGCCCACCAGCTCGACCGGTTGGGCGTGAGGGCGGCGGCGATCCATGGAGGTCGTAGCCAGAGCCAGCGCACCAGGGCCTTGAAGGCCTTTGGCGATGGCAGGGTCGACGCCCTGATCGCCACTGATGTGGCGGCGCGGGGGATCCATGTCGATGGAATCGCCAGTGTTGTTCACTTCGACCTGCCCGACGACCACAAGGACTACCTCCACCGTTCCGGTCGCACGGCGAGAGCCGGGGCAGCGGGGGTTGTGGTGTCTCTTGTTCTGGCCGATCAGATGAACGAACTGCGATCCTTGCAAAGACAGGTCGGGGTCCACGACGCGCTTCATGATCCTGACAATGGCTGGCTCTCGGCTAGGGGCGGCAGCCGGGTTGGTGAGCGACCCTTAGGTCTGCCACCGGTCCGCAAAGCCGTCTACCAATCCCGGCGACGCCGGCGGGGTCGCCGGTAGCCCGCAAGCTGACCTGGAGCGCCCGGGGCTGAAGCCGGCGGCTCCTGTAACCTGGTTCCGTGCCCAAGAAGCTGGTGTTTCGGACTCTGGTGACCCTGACACTTACGTGGGCGGTCTGGGCTACCTGGTCAGTGTTGGGGGCCGGAGCCGATGTGGGAGTGAGCGTGATCGACGATGTCGGCCTTCCGGTCACCGGTGCCGAGATCCACGCGGGGGAAGATTTGCTCGGCGTCACCGGCGATGACGGTCGGGTGACTGTCTCCTGGTCACCTGGCCAGACAGTCTTCGAAGTGTCGGCGATGGGTTACCCCACGCTGCAACTGGCAGTGCTGGAGGAACCAAAGGCACCCATCGAGGCCGTATTGCGAGCCCAGTTGCTGCGCGGCCGGGTGCTCGATGACGCCGGCCAACCGGTGGAAGGGGCCTATGTCACGGCTGGTCCCGGCACCGCGGTCAGCGACGTCGAAGGCCGGTTCACCGTTCGTCAAGCCGCTCCCGGACCCGTAAACGTGTGGCGTCCAGCCTGGAACGGCAACACGGTCAACTGGCAGGGCGGGCTCGGCGAGGAGATGATCACGATCGCTCCCCAGGTGATGCGGGCTGTACACGTGGGGGGAGAGGCGGCCAGGGACAGCTGGCAGTTCTTCGTCGACATAGCCAACACGACCGAAATCAACGCCCTGATGCTCGACCTCAAGGATGAGTCTGGTGTGGTCTTCTACCTCTCCGACGTTTTGACGGCTCAAGAGGTTGGGGCCACCTACGACTTCTACGACCTGGCGGCGCTGGCTTCGGATGCGCATGAAGAAGGCATCTATCTGATTGGTCGGATCGTTGCTTTCCAGGATCCAATCGCCTCCATCCGCGCTCCGGAGATGGCGGTGTGGGACACGGAGATCGACGGGCCGTACGCGGCTGGAGCACAATATTTCCTCGACCCCACCGATCCCGCCGCCCAGGCCTATGCACTTGATCTGGCAGTCGAAGCCTGCAAGGCGGGAGTGGACGAGATCCAGTTCGACTACGTTCGTTTCCCCGACAGCCGTCGCGAGTCGGCACGATTCGACGGCGGGGTCACTCCCGAGGTTCGTTCTGTCACGACCCGTGATTTCCTCGCCACGGCCGTTGCTCAACTCCATCCCCTTGGCTGTGCAGTGGCAGCCGATATCTTCGGCTTCTTGACCCGGGCGGTCGACGACGGCGGGATTGGCCAGAAGTGGGAGACCATGACCTCGGTCCTCGACGTGGCTTCACCGATGTTGTACCCGAGCCACTACGACTCTGGCTGGTACGGGTTCGATAATCCAA
>Ga0299907_10003049_pt1 | contig 10612 bp, 10 predicted proteins | sample RVTome_16_FD_198680 | JGI IMG/M metagenome (GOLD analysis project Ga0299907, IMG submission 198680) | Soil microbial communities from uranium-contaminated site in the Upper Colorado River Basin, Wyoming, United States - RVT152D67 (version 2) ... | reverse complement strand
AGCCCCACCACCTCCCCGGCCAGCGCCGCATCAATTGCCCGGTCCAAATACGCATATCCCGCCTGCCCCCCTTGGGCTGAGACCACGCCGTATTCGACCGGGCCATCAAGGATTCCCACGTCGACAAAATCCACGCAGCCGGCCTGGTAGTAACCGTCGGACGGGTCTTCTACCGCGTGGAGATCCATCGATTCTCCCAACATCTCCAGGGTCTGCACCAGCACGGCCCGGTCTGCAAAGACCAGCGGCCGCACCCATGTGGTGATCTCTGGGTCTGCCAGGGCTTTCACCACAATTTCCGGCCCGATTCCCGCCGGGTCCCCTACTGTCAGGGCGATCACGGGTCGATCTGTTTGGGCAACAGTTGAATCTGCCACGTTAATCTCCTCATCTGCTGGTTGATCGGATGCCTTTGTATCATCGGCACAAATGATTGATGCCGAACTCATTGCGCCTCAATTTACCCACGAAAGTTGGGGATTGGCGCCTATCCCCGACATTGGCAGACGCGGCGAAATGGGCCTGCGACGTTCCGCATCGTGTTGGGTTTCTCTGAGTCCTCGTTGTCCTCCAGACTTATTGTCGCGGCTTAGAGGGCGGATGTCCAGCACTGTATAGCTCATCTAGCCAGGCGGACGAAGACGATGGAATCCTTTTTACCGCGCGGAGATACAATCATTGCGGACCACAGGGCGCGGATGTTGGCCGTGCCCTGTAGGTTTAGTGGGCGGGCTCTGACAGGGTGCCGGTGCTCTGCCCATACTGCAGGGTCGCAGGGGCGGCGGCCCCACCCGAGATGATAAAGGCCATGGCCTCATCTATGGTCCAATCTGTCGATGTCACCTGATCCAATGGCACGATTTCCAAGTAGCCCGAAGTCGGGTTAGGCGTTGTTGGCACATACACGACCGCCAGCTCCCGGCCGCTATCCGCATCCCGCATCGTCCGGGTGACAAAGCCAATCGTCTTCATGGCCGCCGAGGGAAATTCAATCAAGACTACCCGCTGCACGCCATCGGGGTGCTGCTGCAAGACCGCCAGCAATTGCCTCATGGAACCATAGATTGTCTTCACCAGGGGAATCCGATCCATCAGCTGATCGAACGTCCGCAGGAGCCGTCGCCCGATGACGTGCGTCGCGACCCAGCCCACGGCATAGAGTGCCGTGAGCACGAGGACAATGGCCATGCCAGACTGAAACCAGGGGTGCATGAGCCAGGCGACGAGCCCAGGTGCGTAGTGACGCAGCACGTCCGAGCCCAGGGTCACGGCCGGACCGCCCACCCGCGCCAACAACCCCAGGAGGAACTCGAAGATCAACCAAGTGACCCAGAGCGGGATCACGGTCAAGACGCCAGCCAGGACGTAGTGCTGGGCCGAGGCCACAAGAGCTTTCGCGCTGTTGCCAAGCATGGGAGTTTCCTCCTGTTGCTGCCGCTGTATCAACGGCCTGTTGGTGCATCTATGGTCTCGGCTCCCCCTGTGCGGGGCTCGCCATGCCCGCAGCCCCTCCCGGACTCGCTTGAGCGAACGTTCAGCCCACCTGCAAGAGGGTGATTCGGTAGGAAGAGCGGGGTATGTGCCTGTGAAAAGAGGGAAAACGATACCGCCCATGTCCAGATGTGGTACGCAACCCATGGAATTCAATGATACAAGCGTCTATGGCACTCTAAGCGTCATTGTGCGCAAAGTCAATATGCTCAAAAGCGATGTTCTACACCCAAAGGTCCTTGTAAATCAGTCGGTCAGTAGACAATGATGGTGGGGGGAGTCCATGGCTCCTGGGGAAGCGAGCAGGGTCACACAATGACAAACAGCGGTTCCCGTCCGGGAACCGCTGTTCTCCGCACGGACTCACACTTCAGTCCACCCAGAATAGAGTAATGGTGGGCATGCTAATGGTGTGTGAGAGGTGCACGTCGAGCGTTTTACCATCTGCGCGGACGGCGCTCTTCACGGGGTTTCGCGAGATTCACCGTGAGGCTGCGTCCCCCCAGCTCTTGCTGATGGAGGGCGTCAATCGCCTCGTTGCCACCGCTCGACATGGATACGAAGCCGAAGCCCCGGAGCCGCCCGGTGTCTCGGTCCGTGATCAGATTGACGGACTCCACTTCCCCGTAGGCACCGAAGAGGTCGCGAATTTCCTCCTCGCTCGTGGTGAAAGGGAGATTGCCAACATAGATGTTTGTAGACATTCCTGTCTCCTAACCCTGCACGCCTGCACGGCGTGCAAACACAATCGCCATTCTCTATCCACCATGAACAGAGAAAGTGGCGATACCATGCCAACGAAACCTGGGATAGTGACGATCACTCGGGAAGGAACAGGAAACCCTTGTCTCTTCAGGAGGGAAAGCAGAAACCGGTCCGGTAGGCAGTCTTGTAGAAACGTACCAAGTACCTCGCGGATCGTCAATGGAATAATGGGTTGAGTGTGACGTTTGCGGAACGGACCGTGTTGATCTGTCGCTCGATTGAGACCAATTTGTAGCAGCACCAAAGCCGGATAAAAAGTAGATGCAAACCATCGATAATCGATCACAAGATCCGCATATCCAATTAAAAGACATGGGGTTACGTTTTTTCAGAAAGGTGGGTTTTTGCCGGTAAAATCAATAAATGAGAAGATGTTCGACGCCATCTGAGGGGGTGCGGTACTTTTACCTCCACTACAAAGTGTGGTAAAGGGAGAGACAGTCTTATACGCTGAGATTTTCGCTCGCATTATGGTCGCGTATGTGCTACAGTTCGGAGAACATATGAGACCGCCCTTGATGGTGTCCTTCTCTATTTCCTCAGAATCGATGGTTCTCTTCTCTCTTGTTGAGCTTCCCTTCTTTTTTTCTGAGCAATAGCCAAGCTCTCCATTCACTGGTGTTTCATTTATCTCTAAGCGGTAGTTTGTCTCGTCCCTCATCAACACGTGCCACATGCCATGTGAGTCGATAAGGAACGATGTATCCCCTTTTTGGCAGGGGACTAAAAAATGGAAATAAATATGTCCACGAACATCTACGTTGGCAATCTCCCCTCCACCGTCACCACCGACCAAATTACAGCCCTCTTTGGGACCTATGGGACGGTCGAGCGCGTTAATCTAATTACGGATCGGGCGACCGGACGCCTTAAAGGCTTTGGGTTTGTGGAAATGTCGAGCGGCGCCCAGGAGGCGATGACCGGCCTTGACCAAAGCGAACTCGATGGGCGGACCCTCACGGTCAACCCGGCGAAACCCCGTGAAGAGCGCCCTCCTCGGCCGCGTCGCTGGTGATCCCATGATCGTCGTCAAAGTACAACACAACGACGTGGATTTTGCCCTGCGTCTTCTCAAAAAGAAGGTGCAGAAATCCGGCATGACTCGAGAGTTACGCCGGCGCCGGCATTACGAAAAACCCTCAGAGCGCCGACGGCGGCAAAAGCGCGAAGGGATCAAAAATACTCGCAAACGCGAACTCTCATCTCGTTAGGACATGCTGGCAGAAGTCCGTCGGCAGTTTGAGCACCACAAGTTCAATAAATTTAGTGGACTTAACCGACGAACCATCTCGGGGGAAGACACCTGTTTTGACCTGCACGCAGCACCGCCATCGGGCGCTAGCGGCGTCACAACGCTTCGCTCGGCCGCGGCCTGGCGCAGCATCCGACTCGCGTCAGAGGCGTTGCGAGGCGAGCCTGGCGCCCTCGGCCATGGCTCTGAACTTCGCCCACATCACGGTAGGATGGACCTTGGGTAGGCCCGCAGACGTTCCGAAGCCACAGTCCGTTCCCGCAATGACGTTTTCGCGGCCGACGAGCCTGGCGTACTGCATAATCCGCTGCGCCACCACTTCAGGATGTTCGACAAAGTTCGTGGTTGAATCGATCACACCGGGAATGAGAATCTTCCCCTCCGGTAGAGTCACCTCTTCCCACACTTGCCACTCATGAGCATGTCGTGGATTCGAGGCCTCAACCGAGTACGCACCGGCTCGTACCCGCAGCATGAGATCCACGATGTCTTTGAGTGGGACATCGTGCGTGTGGGGCCCTTCGTAGTTGCCCCAGCAGATATGGTAGCGTATTTGGTCTTCCGGAATATCGCTGAGGGCGTGATTGAGGGCTTCGACCCGAAGCGACACGGTACGCCTGAACTCATCGAGGGAGCGGTTCCAAAACTGCGCATGTCGGCCCATGGCCGCATCGGGCGCGTCGATCTGCAGCAGGAAACCCGCATCGGTGATGGCCCGATACTCCTCTTTCATCACATCTGCCAGAGCGAAGAGGTAGTCCTCTTCCGTGGCATAGTATTGATTCACCATAATTTCCGCAATGATCCCAATGGAAGCAGCCGGAATGAAGGCATCCTCAATCTGCACGTTGTCGAGGGCGGCTTTGAGATTGGCGATGTCCATCTCGACCGCTAACTTGTCTTTCCAGCCGAGCGGCTCCGTACAGAACGGCCGGGTGGTCATCACATAGCTCGGCGGCGCCGTCTGCGCGTTCCATTCGGGAAACTCGGCACGGTCCGCAAAGACCCGGCGATCAGGGTTTTGGCTGCTGAATCCGCTGATCCGGTTCTTCACGTAGGTGGCAAAGCTCGGCTTCCCGAATTCGCCGTCACTCACGATGTCAATACCAGCCTCGACTTGTTGGCGGACGATGCCGGCCACCGCGGTGTGGACGCGGTCTTGAAATGCTTGCTCATCGTAAGGGGCGCCCCGCTCCCTCGCATCGATCATCTCGAGCAGGTCATCCGGGCGAGGCAGGCTGCCGGTATGGGTCGTCAAGATGCGGTCAGTGCTTCGCTTCATGTGGGTATCCTGAATAGTCTGGTTATGGAGCTGGATGAATCAGGTCGACGGCTTGGACAGCAAGGAGCTAACCCTAGACCTTGCGATCCATGTCCACCACCAACTCCAGCTTGCGCCACCTCTGCATGAGCGGCGCGTGCCTCTAACCCCTCCGGGGCAGAGGAATGATAGTATTCTTCGAGGAAGTGATGCTCGGTGATGAAGACGTAGTCGTACCCGAGCTGATCGGCGAACTCAATCTGTTCCAACGCTTCGTGGTAGATGTTAAGTTACTCGTACGCCCGCCGCTGGTCAGGGTCGAGCGGTCTGGGTGTCTGCCATTGGACCATCAGACCGCATTTCAGGACCACCCCGCACTCCTGAAAGCAACCGTCAGTACGAGAAACCCCCGGTCGTCTGAGCACGGACTGGTGTCTCTTATACATGCGGCTGCGGTCGCTGTCAACCATTGCGGCAGACGCGTCGGAAGCATAGAAATTTCAACGCGGTTCTGTCGCCTCGCCACGACTAACCACCCCCCGGCTCTGGCGGCTGGGGCCAGCTCACCAATAGGAGTAACCTCAACACCTCTAAAACACTCTTAAGGGGGGCAGAATGCACGAGGCTTTCACCCATCTGAGATTAGCCGCCCTCGCTGCCTGCAGTTCCACCAGCAGTGCCGCCCAGGTGACGATCCGTACCCCCCTCATATGGACTCCCGATATTGAGCAGGCTCAAATGCCGCGAGGCCAGCACGTGAGCGTCGCCATCCACCACACAGACTAAATAGATGGCGTCGTTTAGATCACGTTCCCGGACCCGAGATCCTGAACGGATAAAGGCGAGACGGGGTTGTACCGATAACAGGTCAGGCGATGGCCGACTGCATGGGATGCAGCCCATAAGGAGCAACCGGTGTGCGGCTTGGCGCCTCATATCGGCACTTGAGGTCAGGAGCAGTGAGTGCAGATGAAGGGCATGTCATTAGAACCGTCGGACGGCATGGATCGTCGTCAAGCCGACGCTAGCGCAACAATCACGCTGCTTGAATGCGGGATTGGGGGCTGCCGCTTTGGCGTCACTACGGCCCATGTGATCGAGACCGAGGAATGGGCGCCGGACTTTCTTACGCCGCTGCCGAACGCACCGGCAGGGATCGTGGGTACGATCTTCTTTGACGGACACGCCATCGTCGTATTGGACCTGCGCCAGCTGTTTTGGCTCGACGACAAATGGCCCGAATCGGATGCTCCGATGGTCATGGTGGTCCAATATGGCCCGACACCGTTTGCGATTCTGGTGGACGGCCTGATCGGCATCCACGATGTGCCCCGCGATGCGATTCGATCCTTCACTTCGCTTTACGTTTGGGGCGTCAAGTGGTTGAGCGGCGGCGTGATCTTAGAGGATCGGGCAATCTCCATCTTGGACTTGGAGAGGTTAGACCAACTGAAGGTCTGGTGCCCATAAGCGGATTTTTTGCCCGCCACACCACATATTCGGGTCGGCGGCCCCCCAATGCGAATGTAGGCATCCATGCGCTGAGCCTTCATGTCAAATCGAGTCCGCCCGAATGGCACGGATCAAGAGGACATCATGAGTTTGTAAGGTAGTGGGAATAGTTCAGCAACTCATTGTATTATTTGGCGTAATGTCTAAAATCGAACGTTTTGCACTGAGAGGTTCTGGAGCGCAATCGGGCCGATTTTTCAACAAAATCTTACACACCTATTGCAGGTAATCGAGTAGCGTGCACAAAAGACGTGGAAACGGTCGCTTTGCAGATGTTCACAGCAGAACGCCTCCCCTGGTTACACCTGGTCACTTTGCATCCGCCGGGGGTAGCAAAGGGATCGGTCAAGTGCGGCTCACACCCTGCCGATACGCAGTACATGCAGACCCTATAGCATGGACAGGAGGAGATGGGGCGTTCCGGAGACTCGGCCTTATCCGTGGCCCATCTATCGGCTATAGTCCACCCAGGCCATCGCCCGCGCTGCTCCCGCTAAGACGCCCTCAGGTCATCGGAGGTCCAGGTCGAGACACTGCATTTGGGAAGGACTCATTCAAGGGCTAGGCGGCAACGCACGGGACGCAAAGCCACTGGCCGATTTGGACTCCGGCCGCAAGGAGTCCCCAATTGAGCTATCGACCGTCAGGTCAACAGGTCCACTATGGCATATCTTGAACTGTGCACTGGTCACCAGGCAGGAAAAAAATTTGACTTGGGCAACACATTCTCCCTGGGGCGCAGCCCTGACAATGATCTCGTCCTCTCTGATCAGCGGGTGAGCCGCTACCATGCCCGTATTACGCGCCGCGGAGAGAGCTTTCTGCTGGAAGATCTGGATTCCTCTAATGGCACTTTACTGAGGAAAAAGCAACTCTCCCCTGGCATCCCAAGCGAACTGCTGGAAGGCGATGAGATTGAGATCGGCGTGATTCACCTGATCTTTCATCTCTACCGCTTTATCAGTTCATCGGGTGAAATCTCCCGACCCGATCTCTGGTCACCCAACCCACCCAGGAGGTCGAGTCAGACATCTTAAGAAAGCTTTGGAGCTGCCGAGTCGCCTCAGCGGTATGCGCCGTGCGCTCTACTTGGCCAGCGGGTTGGGCCGCAACTGGAAATGCACGACCAGGGGCTTGGAGCCCTTGCCACCTTCCATCAGCCACGGCGTCCGGTCGCCACTGGTGGTCCATAGGCCACGGCCTTTCCAGCCGGCATTCGGATCGTCGATGCGCCCGTCAAATCCCTTGGCATAGAAACCCATCGGGTACGGTACCCGTAGCGTCACCATGTTACCGTCCTTGAACGCCAGCAGCCCGTCGTTCAGATTTCCGGTCGACATCGGAACATCCTCGCCGAGGCCGAACGTATTGTGCTGGTCAACCCAGCTGTAATAGCTCGACTCCGCGCTGTTCGGACCGATCTCTTTGAAGCCGGGGCCGGGGTACTGGTGGAAGGTCCAGCCTTCGGGGCAGTGATTACCCGTCGCCTTGGGACCGTTAAGCGGCCCCTTGCATTTGCGCCGATCGAAGCTGCCCAAGTGACCGCTCCCGAGCGACACCCAAACGACACCCTGTTGGTCGATATCGCCGCCGCGTGGGCCGAAGCCAGGGAGCGGAATGTGGTAGATTTCCGCCAGCGCGGTCGCCGGCGGATTGGGGCCGGGATCGAGCCGCACGACCGCCCCGGTACCGCTGAAGACCCCGGCGGTGCCCCAGATGGAGCCGTCGACCGGGCTCGGCATGACGGCGTAGAAGCCGGCGATGACCTGCTTGTCCTTGGCTGGGTCGATCTTGGCCTTAGACCCGACATAGGCATCGCGTTTCCCGTTGCCGTTGGTATCGAGGATCAGTGCCGTCCAACCCTGCGATGCCGCTGCGTCACCTGTCGCCAGGAACTTCTTGGCATCGAGCCAGCCGACCACGGTGCCCCCGCCGCTAGTCCACAAGAGGGCCTTCTTATCGTAGCCGAATTGCAGGTGATGGGTCGAGAAGCAGGTATCGACCATGGTGTACTTCTTAGTCTTCGGGTCATACACCGACAGCTGCCGGCTGCTCTTGGCAAGCGGCGTCAACTTGGCAGAGGGATGATCCGAACCTTGCTGGCAGAATGCAGGATTCTGCGCCTCGCGGTTCCGTGCTGTGAACCAGACTCGCCCGTCTTCGTCGAACATCGGGTTGTGAATACTGGTCTTACTCTTCCAGATCGTCTCGTTGCCCCAGTAGGCAGACGGCATCACCGGCTCGCCTAGCGCATGGCCAGCCACCGCAAACGGCGTACCCAGCATCGCTGGTGCCGTGAACGAGGTTGCAATGTTCTTCACGGGATCGAGCACAGGGACGGCATCGGTGCTGAATTCCGCAGCCCCGTAAAGCGGTCCGTAGGCGTTGACCGTGGGCGTACGGCGATCGGTCGAAATCAGGTCGTGAAGGTAGTGCTTCTCGGTATGCCAGTCACGCACCGTGACCACGATGTTGCGCTCCACCCCTTGCGGACGGGTTGGCTTGGTATGGGGCAACTCGCCCTGTGCAATGCGGTCGGTCCAGTCGCCGAAATACTTGAACGGTGCGCCGCCCAGCCTGCCGGTCAGGGTGCTGGTCATGGAGCCGCCTGCCTGTCCAGACTGGACCCGCCGCCTCCATCCGTCGGCACCGGTACCAAATTCCTTAGGGATCGTGCGGGTGGCGAGCCCGCCCAGCTGGTGGCAACCGACGCAGCTACGATTCTTGATGATCGTGAGCCAGTCGGTCTGCGTGATTGTCGCGGGTATGTCGCTGGTACCGCCGAATTGGCTCTTGTCCGGAATCTTGAGCATCGCGTACCAGTAGATCGCCGGATAGTACTGCGCGGCTTCCGCATCATTGCGGGCGACAACGGCCGTGAGGTTCACGCGCTTACCAGGCACACTCTTGGTCTTGGCCGAGTCCACCAGGCCGTAACCACGCACCCAGACGTCGTAATGTGCTTTCGGTAAATCGGGTAGCACGTAGCGGCCGCTATCGTCCGTGACAACGGCCTTGATATACCGGGTGCCGAGTTCGTGCGTCTCGGCAATCACCCAGACACCCGCTTCCGACCCGCTGGGTCCAGTGACCACCCCGCCAATATCGTTGCTGTCGATCGCGACATTCTGGGCGACCGCCGGCTTGGCGTGCATCGGCAGCAAATATCCGGCAAGTGCGACAGTGAATACACCCAACCCCACGAGCCACCAAGAATCAGTTCGTCCGGACATAATCCGTTCCTCAAGGCTATCGCGCCTCACCAGAGTTGATGGGTAGCGAGACGGGCGCCTTCCGCCAGGGCGGCAAACTTGAGCCAGGCGACGCTGGGGTGGGTATCGTTAAACCGCACGGCAGAGGCAGCAAACCCGCAATCGGCGCCGGCGAGCACATTCTCGCGCCCGACCAGCCTGGCAAACCGCACGATGCGTTCGGCGATCAGTTCCGGATGCTCCACCAGGTTCGTGGTGTGACTGATCACCCCGGGGATGAGGATCTTTCCCTCGGGCAATCTGACCTGCTCGAAGACATGGTATTCGTGTTCGTGTCGCGGATTGGCCGCTTCAAACGAATACGCCCCGGCCCGGATCTGCAGCATGATGTCGACGATGTCCTTCAGTTCCATTTCGTGGATACGCGGACCGACATCGATGCTGTAGCACGTATGAAACCGCACCTTCTCGGGCGGGATGTCGCGGAGCGAGTCGTTAATCGCTTCGACGCGCTGCGCCGCCCACCTCCGACAGTCTGTAACGCTCAGTTCCGGATGCATCATATAGTAGGTGACCAGGCGGGGGTCGTCGATCTGGAGGATAAAGCCAGCATCGACAATCGCGCGGTACTCCTCACGCAGGGCGTCGCAGAGCGCCTGTTCATACTCTTCCTCGCTCCGATAGTACGCGTTCGGTAGAGTAGCGGCGATGTAGGACGGCGCAATCGCCGGCATGAAAACGTCCTCATGGGGTAACCCCTGCAGTGCTGTCTGCAGAGTCGCAATATCCGCTTGCACCGCGGCGTGGCCTTTGTAGCTGATGGGGCCCGTACAGGTATAGATGCCATGCCGGCGGTCGCCACCTCGACCGCCGGCCCATTCCGCGATCCGCTCAGACCAGGCGTAGTAATCAGGGAACGCCAGGTATTCTCTGCCCGCCGTCCGCGGGTTGCCTTCTTCTCCCGCCGGGGCTGGCTTCAGCTCGAAACCATTGAAGCGATCGTTGACGTAACCAAAGAAGCTTTCCTTGCCCTGCTCACCGTCGGTGACAATGTCGATGCCCGCCTCGACCTGCTTGCGGACCACGTCGGCCACGGCCTCGCGCACCAGCCGGGCGAAG
>Ga0299907_10003048_pt1 | contig 10613 bp, 14 predicted proteins | sample RVTome_16_FD_198680 | JGI IMG/M metagenome (GOLD analysis project Ga0299907, IMG submission 198680) | Soil microbial communities from uranium-contaminated site in the Upper Colorado River Basin, Wyoming, United States - RVT152D67 (version 2) ... | reverse complement strand
GGCGCCGGGCGGCGTGCAGCAGATCACGATCGAGCTGGCCGCCGAGCTCCGGCGGGCGGGTGACGAGGTGACGCTGATCGGGGCCGGTGGATACGGGTCACATGGCCCGGGTCCCGACCGGGCCACGGTCATGGCGGGACGGCCCTTCAGGATCCGGGCCAACGATTCGGTCGTTCCCCTCACCCTGAGCCCGATGTCGTGGGCCCGTGTCCGCCGGGCTCTAGCCGATGTGGACGTGGTCCATATCCACGAGCCGCTGGTGCCTTTGGTCGGTTGGGTGGCATTGACAGTCGACAAGCCCACGGTCGCGACGTTTCATGCCGATCCCCGCCGCTGGGTGGCCGGAGCCTACGAGCGCGTCCCACTGATCGGCCGCAGACTGAGAAGGGCACTGCTGACCGCGGTGAGCGATACCGCGGCGAAAGCGATCCCGAGGGAGTGGGGCTCGATCGCGATCATCCCCAACGGGCTCGATGTCTCGTCTTACCGGCTCCCGGTGGGCCGGGTCGATCGCCGGGTGTGTTTCCTGGGACGGGACGAGCCGCGCAAGGGGCTCGACGTGATCCTCGAGGCTTGGCCCCTGGTTCGTGAGCAGGTTCCCCAGGCAGAGCTGAAGGTGATGGGCGCCACGAGATCGGTCAGCGAGCCGGGGGTGGAATACCTGGGCCGGGTCAGCGTCGGGGAGAAGAAGAGGGTCCTCGCCTCCAGCCTGGTCTATGTCGCTCCCAACACCGGCGGGGAGAGCTTCGGAATCGTGATCGCCGAAGGGATGGCGGCCGGCTGCGCCGTCGTCTGCTCCGATCTCCCGGCTTTTCGCGCCGTGATCGGGGAGGCTGGACGGCTGGTCCCGGTCGGGGATGGGAGAGGTGTCGCTGAGGAGGTCGTCTCCTTGCTGAGCAGCCCGGGCCAGGCACGGGCACTAGGGGAGCGGGGGGAAGAGGAGGCGAAGCGGTTCGACTGGAGCGTGGTCGGGGCCGCCTACCGGGACCTCTACGAGCAGGTGGTCTCTTAGATCATCGCCGTCGACCCTGTACCATGGCCTTTCCCCTCAATGGAGCCGAGAGAAGTGGATACCGGTACCGATCGTGTGAAAAGAGGCCTGGCCGAGATGCTCAAGGGCGGCGTCATCATGGACGTCGTCACCGCTGACGAGGCCAAGATCGCCGAAGAGGCGGGCGCGGTCGCGGTGATGGCCCTGGAGCGGGTTCCCTCCGACATCCGGAAGCAGGGTGGCGTGGCCCGGATGGCCGACCCGACCAAGATCGAGGAGATCCAGGCCACGGTGACCATCCCGGTGATGGCCAAGTGCCGAATCGGCCACTTTGCCGAGGCCGCCGTGCTCCAGGCCCTCGGCGTCGACTACATCGATGAGTCAGAGGTGTTGACCCCGGCCGACGAGGAGCATCACGTCGACAAGTGGGCTTTCACCACGCCGTTTGTCTGTGGCGCCCGCAACCTGGGCGAAGCCCTTCGCCGCATCGGGGAGGGAGCGGCCATGATTCGTACCAAGGGCGAAGCCGGTACCGGGAACGTGGTAGAGGCCGTCCGTCACATGAGGACCGTCACCAACGAGCTGCGGGCCCTGACCACGATGGACGAAGCACAGCTCATGTCGGCGGCCCGTGATCACTCGGCTCCTTACGAGTTGGTGCGGGAGGTTGCCTCGACCGGCAAGCTCCCGGTGGTCAACTTCGCCGCCGGCGGCATCGCCACTCCGTCGGATGCCGCTTTGATGATGTCGCTTGGTGTCGACGGTGTCTTCGTCGGCTCGGGAATCTTCAAGAGCTCCAGCCCCGAGGCCTATGCCCGGGCCATCGTCGAGGCGACGACGTTCTGGAACGAGCCCGAGGTCGTGGCCAAGGTCTCCCGTGGCCTCGGCGAGGCCATGCCCGGCATCGAGATCGACACCCTGGGTGATACGGAGCGTCTCGCCTCCCGGGGATGGTGACATGACCACTGTCGGCGTCCTTGCCCTCCAGGGCGACGTCCGGGAGCACCTGACCACCCTCGAGCACCTCGGTGTCCGCGCCACGCCGGTGAAGAAGCCGGAACAGCTCGAATCGGTCGATGCCCTGGTGATCCCCGGTGGGGAGTCGACAACGATCGGGAAGATGGCGGTCCGCTTTGGCCTCCTGGAGCCGCTGCGGGACGTGGTCGAAGGTGGTCTCCCCACGTTCGGTACCTGCGCCGGCCTCATCCTCTTGGCCGGAGCGGTAACGGACGGGGATCAGCCGCTGCTGGGTGTCCTCGACGTCGTCGTGCGCCGCAACGCCTTCGGCCGGCAGAACGAGTCGTTCGAGTCGGACCTGGACATCGCCGGGCTCGAGGATCCATTCCATGCCGTGTTCATTCGGGCTCCCTGGGTCGAGAAGGTGGGCTCCGACGTTGAGGTGCTGGCCGCCATCGACGAGCACCCGGTCATGGTGCGTCAGGACACGATCCTGGCCTCGTCGTTCCATCCCGAGCTCACCGGCGACGGGCGGATCCACCGGATGTTGCTGGACCTGATCTGAGGTAGCCGATGGCCGGTCATTCCAAGTGGGCCAATATCAAGCATCGCAAGGGCCGGCAGGACGCGGCCCGAGGCAAGCTGTTCGGCAAGCTGGCCAAGGCGATCGAGATCGCGGCGCGGGAGGGTGGAGGCAATCCCGAGTTCAATCCGACCCTGGCCACCGCCATCTTCAAGGCGAAGAATGCGTCGATGCCCAACGACAACATCGATCGTGCCGTCAAACGCGGGACTGGCGAGGTCGAAGGGGCGCACTACGAAGAGGTCTGGTACGAAGGTTACGGCCCGGGGGGTGTCGCCCTATACGTGCAGATCCTCACCGACAACCGCAACCGAGCCGCCTCCGACGTGCGGTCCACATTCACCCGGAGTGGGGGCAATCTCGGGGAGCCGGGCTCGGTGGGCTATCTGTTCAGCCAGAAGGGCCTGATCGAGGTCCGAGGCGTCGAAGACGACGTGATGCTCGCCGCCCTCGACTCGGGCGCCGAGGACATCCGCGACATGGGTGACGGCTGGTTCGAGGTGATCACGTCGCCGGGTGAACTGCAGCAGGTGCGCTCGGCCCTCGACGATGCCGGACTCGAGGTGGAGTCGGCGGACGTCACCCAGCTTCCATCGAGCATCGTCCCTGTTGGAGAGGGCGAGGCGCGAAAACTGCTGCGTCTGATCGACGCGTTGGATGACCTCGACGACGTGCAGGCGGTCTTCTCCAACTACGACATCGACGACGATGTCATGGAGAAGGCGCTCGAAGAAGTCTGATCAAGGCGGAGTGCCGGTGCCCCCGGTCGTCGTCGTGGTGCCTCCACTGGTCCGCCCCGCCATCGACCCATAGACGAGCACCAGCACCGCGGCTACGGCCACCTGAATCGCGAGCTTGATCCAGTCGATGCCGGAGGTCTCGCCGACATCCATCCAGTCCGCAATCAGGCCGCCCAGGAGCGCGCCGGCGGCACCGATGAGGATGGTCATCCCCATCGAGATGTTCTGCTTGCCGGGCAGCACCAGTCGAGCCAGGGGCCCGATGATGATGCCACCGATCAGTGCTCCGATGAGCGTTGACAGCCAGTCCAATGTGCGCTCCTTCTTCGGGACTCGTCCCAACCCTAGACATCGTTGTCATTGCCGTGCGGGCCGGATCGTTTCCTCGTCTCCAGGGAGGGGTAAGGGGTGCCGTGCCCCAAGCCATCGACCGGGAACAGGTCCTTCGTCTCGCCGAGCGCGGGGCGCCCGTTGTGGACGTATTGTCGCCCGAGGAGCACGAGCAGTTGCGGATCGCGGGTTCGGCCGGGCTCTGGCTCAGGGAGTTGGATGCCGGGTCCGTGGCCGGCTTCGCCAAGAGCGAGCCCATCGTCGTCTACTGCCACGACCATCTTTGAGACATGAGCGCACGAGCCGCGTGGCGGCTCGAAGAACTCGGTTTCAGTGAGGTCTACGACTATGACGCCGGTCGTCAGGACTGGCAGGAGGCCGGTCTCCCGATCGAAGGCACCGAGGCATGGGGGCCGATCGTCGCCGATGCGATCACGGTCGATCCTCCCAGGTGCCGGCCCGGCGACACGGTAGGCGATGCCCGGAGCCTGCTCGGCGCTGCCACCCAGGTGATCGTGGTCAATGAGCCGGGCGTTGTCCTCGGTGTCATGCGCAAAGAGAGTTGGGATGCGGCCGATGAGGCCTTGGTCGGAGAAGCGATGCGTCTCGGGCCGTCCACAGTCCGCCCCGGGGCGATGCTGGTCCCACTCCTGGAGCGAATGAGGGCCAAGGAAACCGAGTCGGTGCTGGTCTCCGACCCAGAGGGAAGGCTGATCGGAGTCCTCGACCGTGCCGACGGCGAGGCCTTCGTCTCCGGCGAATTGATCGAGTCCAGCTTCCAGACCTGCGACTCCTGCCCCGGTTGGTGGCGCCACCGTCTCGTGTCCTGAAACTCGAAATTGTCGCGATGAGCCGGCCTGGCGCGGTTTTCGTGCCCAATTTCGAGGGGCGCGGCCCTTCCCGGAAATCGTCGGAATCCCGGTCCGGGATGCCTAACCTCACCAAACATATGTTCGTGCTCGGCATCGATCCTGGCCTGTCGGCCACCGGGTATGGGGTGGTGGAGAGCGGGCACCCGCCGACCGCGGTCCTGGCCGGGGTGATCAGGACCGATCCGAACACTCCTACGACCGACCGCCTGGCCGAGTTGTTCACGGGACTGACCCAGATCGTCGCCGAGTCCAGACCGGACGTGGTTGCCGTGGAATCGGTGTTCACCAACCAGAACCTGCAGACCGCCATCTCGGTGGGTCGGGCTTCGGGCGTTGCCCTTCTCGTCGCGGGCCGAGCCGGGCTCCGGGTCTCGGAATACGCCCCGACTGCGGTCAAGTCGGCCATAACCGGCGACGGGTCGGCTTCGAAGACCCAGATCCAGCAGATGGTGGCCCGTCTGCTCCGGCTCTCGGAGCCTCCCAAACCAGCGGATGCTGCCGACGCCCTGGCCATTGCGCTCTGTCATCTGCGAGCGGCGCCACTGGAGATATCTCTCCCCCCGAAGGGGGGAGTACCGGCGAAGCCGGGGAGGGGGGATCTGTTTCGATGATCGGCCGGCTGCGCGGTGTGCTCGTCTCCCGACGCGGGGACGTCGTCTCCATCGAGGTCGGTGGCGTGGGCTACGAGGTCACACTCACCCCGCGCGGTCTCGCCGCCCTGCCCGGATTGGGTGAGGAGGTGGTGGTGCACATCCACACCCACGTCCGCGAGGACGAGATGAGTCTTTACGGGTTCGGCTCCGAGCCAGACCGAGACCTGTTCCGCATCCTGCTCGGGGCCGGTGGTGTCGGGCCCAAGCTGGCCATGGCCATCTCCGGCAGCATGAGCCACCAGGAGATTGTGCGCGCCATCGTCACCGAGGACTCCGATGCCCTCACCGTCGTGCCCGGGGTAGGGAAACGGGGTGCGCAGAAGATCGTCCTCGAGCTGGCGCCGAAACTGGCCGGGATCGATCCCGATGTGGTCGGCTCGCCGAGCACCGTGACGGTGCGTCAGGCGTTGGAGGGCCTGGGCTACACCACGGAGGAGATCAACGCCGTGATGAGCGAGGTCGACCCGGGTTCGAGCATCGAGAGCCAGATCAAGACCGCCCTGCGGGCCCTGGCACGGGGGTAGCCATGAGAGAAGACTCCTTGCTGAACCCGACCATCGAATCCGACGAGGAGATCACGCTTCGACCGAAACGGCTCGACGAGTTCATCGGCCAGGACCAGGTGCGGGAGCGGCTCCGCATCTCACTCGAGGCGGCGCGGAAGCAGGGTCGGCCCCTCGACCATGTCCTCTTCTCCGGGCCCCCGGGTCTGGGCAAGACCACGCTGGCCGGCGTGATCGCCCACGAGCTCGAGGTCAAGTTGCGAGTGACCTCGGGTCCCGCCCTCGTCCGGCCCGGCGACCTGGCCGCCATCCTGTCCAATCTCGATGTCGGAGACGTTTTCTTCATCGACGAGATCCACCGGCTGCCCCGGGCCGTGGAAGAGGTGCTCTATCCGGCGATGGAGGACTTCCAACTGGACATCGTGCTCGGCAAGGGGCCAACCGCCCAGTCGATCCGCCTCGACCTGCCCCGCTTCACCCTGGTCGGGGCCACCACCCGCAAGGGCACTGTCACCGCCCCGCTTCGTGACCGCTTCGGGATCGAGGAGAAGCTCGACTACTACGAGCCGGACCACCTGGCTGTGATCATTCGCCGCTCGGCGGGGATCATCGGTGTCGATATCTCGGACGACGCCGCCGGGATCATCTCCCATCGCAGCCGATCCACTCCTCGGATCGCCAACCGGCTCCTGGCCCGGGTCAGGGACTTCGCCGTGGCACGAGCGTCGGGTGTAATCGACCCTCAGGTGGCGGAAGACGCCCTACGGGTGTTCGAGGTCGACGGCCTCGGCCTGGACAAGGTGGACCGCTCGATCCTGGTGTCGATAATCGAGAGGTTCGGCGGCGGGCCGGTCGGGCTCTCCACCCTGGCCATCGCCGTCGGGGAGGAGCCGGAGACGGTGGAAGACGCCTACGAGCCGTTCCTCCTGCAATCCGGGCTGATCAAACGCACACCGAGAGGCCGGATGGCGACGGCCCGCGCCTACGCCCATCTCGGCGTCGAGCCACCGGCTGACCCTCAAGGGACCCTCCTCTGAGGCCCGGTCAGGCCGAGCGAAGGTACTTTCTCACGATGGGGCGCACGATGGTGTTGGGTGTGGCGCGGCGTCGCTCCACCACTTCGAAGCCGGCGCTCTCGAACATGGCCAAGGTGCCCATGTAGGTGTTAGCCGCCGGGATCCGACGCCCCTCGTTCTCGATCGGATAACCCTCGAGACACAGGGCGCCATGCTCACCGGCATATGCGATTGCTCCATCCAAGAGGGCCTTGGCCACCCCTTCACCCCGGGCATGCCGGGAGACCACGAAACAAACGATGGACCAGACGTCCTTGTCATCGACCGGCGCCAGTATTCGCGAATGGTCGAGACGCACGTAATCCGACCGGGGCCCGAGACTGGTCCACCCGACCGCCCCCTCTCGGCGATAGGCGATCAAGCCGGGCGCCCGCTGCTCCGTGGCGACCGTGCTCAAGGCGTTTTCGAGCACTTTCCTGTTGGTTTCGGGGTCCCTCCTGAAGTCGGCAGTGCGCAGCCGGAAGGAGGCACACCAGCACCACCTCGGATCGCCACCCTGACCGAACAACTCGGCGAGGTCGTGGAGTCGTGTTGGCGTGAGTGGCCGTATCTCCAGGTCGCTCACCCGGAGAAGGGTACGTCGAAGAACAGGACGCCCGCTGTCCTCGGTATCCGGGCCGTCCACCCTGCTCCGATACCCTTTCTCTCGATGCGGGTCGATGATTTCAAGTACTCATTGCCGGAATCGTCGATCGCCCAGGAGGCGATAGAGCCCCGGCACCATGCTCGGCTCCTCGACACCCGGGACTCGACCGATCACCGTTTTCTCGACCTGCCGCTCTTGCTCCAAACCGGCGACCTGGTGGTAGTCAACGAGACCAGGGTGAGGGCGGCCCGACTGGTGGGTAGCCGCCAAGACAGCGGGGGAAAGGTCGAATTGCTCGTCCTCAGCGCTCGATCCGACGGGTTGTGGGAGGCGCTGGCCCGCCCTTCCCGCCGGCTGCGACCCGGGATCGTGATCCAATTCCAGGGGCTCACCGCCGAACTGGTCGAAGGACCATCCGATGGCAAGGTTGTCGTCGACCTGGATGCTCCGGATGTCGAGGCTGCGATTGCCGCGGCCGGCGAGGTCCCACTCCCTCCCTACTTCAGGGGGACCCTCCCAGACGACGCCCGATATCAGACGATGTTCGCCCGGGCAACGGGCTCCGCAGCGGCGCCGACCGCCGGGCTCCACTTCGCACCCGAGGTGGTGAGCGGGCTGGGCGAAAGGGGGATCGCGATCGCATCGGTGGACCTCCACGTCGGGATCGACACCTTTCGCCCAATCGCCGTTTCACGGATCGAGGACCATGTGATGCATCGGGAGTGGTTCTCGATCCCGGATAACACTGCCGAGGCGGTCGATCGCACCCGGGCCAAGGGTGGCAGGGTGGTCGCAGTCGGGACCACGGTGGTTCGCGCGCTGGAGACCTTGGCGACCGAGACCGGGACCGTCGACGCCGGGGCCGGTGACACCGACCTCTTTCTCAAGCCGGGCGACCGTTTCCGGGTGGTGGACGCCCTCATCACCAACTTCCACGTCCCGGGTTCGACCCTCGTCGTCCTGGTGGCGGCCTTCATGGGGGATCGGTGGCAGGAGGCCTATCAGACCGCGCTCGACCGGGGTTATCGGTTTCTGTCGTTTGGCGACGCCATGTATGCCGAGCGAGAACGCCCATAATCGGGCCATGAGCGCGGTGAGCTGGACCCTGGAGGCTCGGGACGGGAGGGCCCGGGCCGGATGGCTCGACACACCCCACGGCCGGATCCCGACCCCGGCCTTCATGCCTGTGGGAACCCGAGCCGCGGTCAAGGCCGTGGACAGCCGCGACCTGACCGCGGTGGGTGCCGACATCCTCCTCGCCAACACCTATCACCTGATGCTCCGACCGGGGGCCGACCTGATCGCCAGACTCGGCGGGCTTCACGAGTTCATGGCGTGGGACGGTCCGATCCTCACAGACTCGGGCGGGTTCCAGATCTTCTCACTCGAGCCCGAGATCGACGAGGAAGGCGCCAGGTTTCGCTCGGTCTACGACGGTTCCCTGGTGAGCCTCACCCCGGAGGGCGCGGTGAGCACCCAGGAGGAGCTGGGGCCGGACATCGCCATGGTGCTCGACGTCTGCGTCGGGCTCCCCGCGCCGAGAGAGGTGGTGGAAGAGGAGATGGAACGGACCTTGCGCTGGGCGGAACGATGCCTCCGAGCCCATACCCGGCCCGACCAGGCCCTGTTCGGCATCGTGCAGGGCGGCGTCGACTCCGATTTGCGGGCGAAGAGCGCGGCCCAAACCGCGGCGCTCGGCTTCCCCGGATTTGGGATCGGCGGGCTCTCGGTCGGTGAGGGCGTAGAGGAGCGCAGCCTGGCTCTGGAGGCCAGCTTCGCGGAGTTGCCCGAGGAGAAGCCGCGCTATGTCATGGGGCTCGGTGACACCATGGGCCTTCTCGACGCCATTGCCCGGGGGGCGGACATGTTCGACTGCGTCCTTCCCACCCGGCTCGCCCGGCACGGCAAGGTGTTGACCCGGGCCGGCGACTTCAACCTCCGCAACGCCGAATTCGAGGCCGACGACACACCCATCGACCCCGGATGCGCCTGCCCCACCTGCGCCACCTACAGCCGGGCATACCTGAGGCATCTGGTACGGATGAAGGAGCTCTCCGCCCACCGGCTGCTCACCATCCACAACCTGCGTTACACCCTCGACCTGATCACAGATGCCCGTCGGGCGATCGGAGAGGGCAGCCTTGATGAATTCGTCGCCGGGGTGGCTCGGAACCGCTCCGGCGGTTCGCAGTAGACCTACCCCGCGGCCTAATCTCCGGCGGTCGTATCACCCGATTGGGAGGATCAAGTGACCCACGTCGTCCTCGCTCAAGAGGCCGCATCGAGCCCGCTGCCCTCGTTGCTCTTCCTCGGGCTGATGGTTGTCGTCTTCTGGCTTTTCATCATCAGACCGCAACGTCAGCGCGCCAAGAATCAGCAGGCCCTCTCCGAGTCGCTGAGTCCCGGCGAGGAGGTTCGGACCATCGGCGGAATCCACGGGACCGTGGTGTCCGTGGACGACGACAGCGTGGTGCTCAGGGTCGAAGAGGGAAGGATTCGGGTGTCGCGGAAGGCCATCGGCACGCGGGTGGGACCGGACAAGACAGAGCCCGAATCCACCTGATCCGGCCGTAGACTTCCCGGGTGGAACAACTCACCTCGCTGATTCGCGACATTCCGGACTTCCCCGAGCCTGGGGTCGTCTTCAAAGACATCACCCCGGTACTGGCCGACGGACCGGCATTCGCGGCCCTGGTCGATGCCATGGCCGAGCCGTTTCGCGACAGCGGGGTCACCAAAGTGGCTGGGATAGAAGCTCGTGGCTTCACCCTGGCGACTCCGGTGGCCGATCGCCTGGGCGCCGGGTTCATCCCGGTGCGCAAGCCGGGCAAGCTGCCCTATGAGACCGTACGCGAGGACTACACCCTGGAGTACGGCACCGATGCCCTCGAGATCCACACCGACGCCGCCGAACGCGGAGAGCGGGTCCTCCTCGTAGACGACGTGATCGCAACCGGGGGAACAGCGGCCGCGGCCATACGGTTGTTGAGGAAGATCGGCGCCGACGTGGTCGGGATCTCGGTCTTCATCGAGCTCGCCTTCCTGGACGGCGCCCAGATGCTGGATGGTGTACCTCTACATGCCCTCGTCACCTACGACTGATCAGAGTCAGGCGACATTCGAAGATGTCGTCACCGTCTTCGCGGGCCATCACCCCGAAGGCGACACCGGGCTGCTGAGAAGGGCCTACGAGGTCGCGGCCGAGGCCCACCACGGACAGGTCCGAAAGACCGGTGACCCCTATATCACCCACCCGGTGGCAGTGGCCCACATGTTGGCCGAATACGGGCTCGACGAGCCAACGCTGGCCGCCGCCCTGCTC
>Ga0299907_10003047_pt1 | contig 10615 bp, 12 predicted proteins | sample RVTome_16_FD_198680 | JGI IMG/M metagenome (GOLD analysis project Ga0299907, IMG submission 198680) | Soil microbial communities from uranium-contaminated site in the Upper Colorado River Basin, Wyoming, United States - RVT152D67 (version 2) ... | reverse complement strand
GCCGATCACGGACGCGCGAACGACGAGCTCCTCTTTCTCGAAGACGTCCAGGACCGCAGCAGCTGCGGCCAGAGCCACCGGGTTCCCCACGAACGTTCCTCCGATCGCGCCCCTGTGCGCGCCGTCGATGATCGCGGCTCGCCCGACGACGCCGGACAGGGGCAGCCCGCCCGCGATGGACTTGGCGACGACGATCAGGTCGGCTTCGACGTCGAAGTGCTCCATGGCGAACATGCGGCCGGTTCGCCCGAAGCCGGTCTGCACCTCGTCCGCGACCAGGACGATGCCGTGCTCGTCGCAGATCCTGCGCAAACCCTCGACGAATGCAGGCGGCGCGGGGACGAACCCGCCCTCGCCCTGCTGCGGCTCGAAGACAACTGCGGCGACGTCCTCGGCCGAGACGTGCGTCGAGAACATCTGCTCGAGCGCTGCGAGGGCGATCGGCGCGTCGGGGCCTCGGTAGGCGTTCGGGAAGGGGGCGCGGTAGACCTCGGGCGCGAAGGGGCCGAGGCCGGTCTTGTACGGATGGGTGCGCGACGTCATGGTCAGCGCGAGGAGCGTCCGGCCGTGGAAGGCGCCTTCGAATGCGATCACGGCGTGCTTCCCGGTGTGCAGCCGCGCTAGCTTGACCGCGTTCTCGACCGCCTCCGTGCCCGCGTTGAAGAACGCGCTCCTCGTGCCGCCCGAGATCGGCGCCAGCGCGCCGAGACGCTCGGCGAGCTCGATGTAGAGCTCGTAGGCGACGACGGTGAAGTCGGTGTGGAGAAAGCGCTCCGCCTGGTCGTGGATCGCCTGCACGACCCGCGGGTGGCCGTGGCCGACATTCAGGACGCCGACGCCTCCGACGAAGTCGATGAACGTGTTGCCGTCGACGTCCGTGAGCGTGGAGCCGCGTGCCTCGGCCGCGACCACCGGTGTGTGGACGCGCAGGGGGTGTGCCACCGCGTGTCGTTCTCGTTCCAGGATCGCGCGCGAACGTGGCCCCGGAATCTCGGTGCGAAGCTCGATAACCCTGGTCGCCGCCACGCGCCGGAGCGTATCCGGCGCATCGTACGGCGCAGAACGGGATCCGCGAGCGCGAATTCCGTTCGCGAAACACGCTAAAGCCGGCGCTTCGCGCCGGGTCGTCGCGACTTCGCCTACGGAGGTGTCAGTGTGCCTTCGGTGTAGACGCCCTCGGCGTTCCAGAGCAGGTAGCCCTTCGCTCCGGCGAGCCGGGCCGAGTAGATCTGAGCGCGCACCTCGTCCACGCCGTACGGCGTCGTGAAGCTGAAGTCCTGCACCCAGGGGAGCAGGAGGGTGTCGCGGCCACGAAGGGTCTGCCGGAAACGCTTGAGGGCGCGCGCGACGGTCGCACCGGGGCTCGCACCGGGGTCCGCAAGCCCGAGCTCGCCGGAACCGAAGAGAGACGGATACGTCATCGCATAGATGGCGTGGAGGTTAGGTGCCATCCGTCGCGGGATCTGCCCGATGCCCATGTCGCGAACCGCGGAGAGGCCGAAGACGGCCGCCGAGACCCGGACGCCGAGCGGCTCGAGCCGGCGGGCCGCGTACTTCACGAAGGCCGGAACGGCGTCGCGCCGCTCGAGGCCACCCCGATTGCGGTAGATCGCCGAGTCGACGTCACCGTCGGAGGGGAACCGCACGTAGTCGAACATGATCTCGTCGAACCCCTGACGCGCGGCCGCCTCCGCGACGTCGACGTTGTAGTCCCAGACCCGGCGGTCGTAGGGGTTCGTCCATCCGAGGCCGGCGCTGTCCTCCCACACGGCGCCGCCGCTGCGCACGACCGCGAGATCCGGTCGTCCGTGGGAGAGGATCGGATCCTCGAAGACGACGACACGCCCGATCAGGTACAGGCCGCGACCGTGAACGAGCTTTGCGGCTTCCTTCGCAGAGTAGAAGTCGCGCGCCGCCCCGATCTTCCGGGCGAGCGCCGGCGCGCCGTCCGCGAACCCGACCTGGCCGTTCTCGTCCTTGACGTCCAGCTCGATCGCGGTCAGCCCGTCTCGCTCGAGGTCGACGTACTCCTCGAGCTTGCCCGGAAGCGAGGCGAGGCCCATCGTCACGTGGACGCCGCGAATCTCGAGCGGGAGCGGCCTGGGGCCTGCGGCCGACACGGGTGTCGCCGCCTCCGAGAGAGCCTCCGCCGCTGGGGGCGAGGCGCTCGTCTCGGTGTCGGAGCCCAGGAGCTGCGCTCCGAGCCCGACCGACGCGACGGCGGCCAGCAGGACTCCGATCAACGCCCCGCGCTGCCGGCGCTTCCTGCGGCGCGCAGCTGCACGACGATGGCGGAACCGCTCGTTCGGCTCGATCGGTGGGAAGAGCATGGACACCGCAGCTGTGACCCTACCGCAGTCGCTGCCCGCGGAAACCCCGTCAGGCCAGTGTTAGTGACAACCTGTCACAAGCTCGACGTGGCCAGCCCTGTCTTGAGACGGTCGTAGAATCGCGCCGTGGTTCTCTCCGACCGAACGATCCGGCGCCTGATCGCAGAGGGCCGCATCCGGATCGACCCGTTCGAACCGCAGCTGATGCAGCCGTCGAGCCTGGATGTGCGCGTCGACCACTACTTCCGCGTCTTCCGGAACTCGCGCTACCCGTACATCGACGTGAAGACGGAGCAGGAGGAGCTGACCGAGCTCGTGGAGGCCGGGGACGAGGCATTCATCCTCCATCCGGGCGAGTTCGTGCTCGGCTCGACGCTGGAGCGGGTCACGCTGCCGGACGACCTCGTAGCCCGATTAGAGGGTAAATCGAGTTTGGGCAGGCTGGGGCTGCTCATCCACTCGACCGCGGGCTTCATCGACCCCGGGTGGGATGGGCACGTGACGCTCGAGCTGTCGAACGTCGCCAACCTTCCGATCACGATCTACCCCGGGATGAAGATCGGCCAGCTCTCGTTCGTGCAGCTCTCCGAGCCGGCGGAGCGCCCGTACGGGTCTCAGGGAATCGGCTCGAAGTACCAGGGCCAGCGCGGGCCGACCCCGAGCCGCTACTGGCAGAACTTCGACGCCGACTGAACACGAGGGCGAGGCAAGCCTCGCCCCTACGTAGGCGGCTCGCAGTCCGTGCCGTCGTCCCCACCCAGCCGGGACAGGAGCGCTGCCAGCTCGTCGAGCTCTTGCTCCTCGAAGCGGGCGCGAAACAGGTCGTCGACCTGCTCGAAGTGGCTCTCGGCGGCTTCGCGGAGCTTCTCGAGCCCTGCGTCGGTCAGCACCGCGTAGACGACGCGTCGATCTTCCGAGCACGCGCCACGCTCGACGTAGCCCGCTCGCTCGAGACCGTCGAGCAGCCGCGTGATCCCGGACGCCGTGAGCAGTAGCTCACCCGCGAGGTCGACCCGTCGCATTCGCCTTTCCGGAGCACGCCCGAGGCGGAGAAGCACCTCGAAGTCGCTGATGGTCAGGCCGTGCTCGGCGCTCAGTTGTGCGTTGAGCTGCCGGGTTGCGGCCGCGTGAGCACGCAGAAGCGACACGAATGCCACCGCCGACAAAGGTTGACTCCGCAATACTTGACTCATCATCTTTTCCTCGCTATAGTTACTTGCGTGCTCAATAGTAGCGGACGCAAAGGAGAGAGTCCATGACAATCGTCGCAGACACACCGGCCACGCTGATTCCCACCGGAACGTGGTCGATCGACCCAGTCTGGTCGAGCCTCGAGTTCGAGGTCAAGAAACTCGGGCTGATGACCGTGAAGGGCCGCGTACCCGGCTTCTCCGGGACGATCGAGGGTGGAGACACGCCGTCGATCACCGGAACCGCCGACGCATCGACCATCACCACCTTCGACGAGACACGCGACGGGCATGTCCAATCGCCCGAGTTCTTCGACACCGAGCGGTACCCGGAGCTCCGGTTCGAGTCGACCGCAGTCGAGGTTACGGACGACGAGCTCGTCGTCCAGGGTGACCTGACCATCAAGGGCATCACGAGGCCCGTCACGCTCGACGGGCGCTTCGTCGGCGCCGGCGTCGACCCGTACGGAAACGACCGGATCGGTGTCCAGCTCGAGGGCACGGTCGACCGCACGGACTTCGGCCTGAACTGGAACGCCCCGCTTCCGGGCGGCGGCTTCCTCCTCCCGAACGAGGTCGTCCTGAAGGCCAACTTCGCGGCGGTCAAGGCGGCCTGAACGTGAACGTCCTCGCCATCTCGGGCAGCCTGCGCGCGGAGTCGTACAACACCGGCCTTGCGCGCGCGGCTGCCCGGCTCGCGCCCGAAGGCGTCGTCGTGGAGCTCTACGACGGCCTCGGGACGCTCCCACTCTACGATCAGGACCTGGACGAGGGCGAGGGCGAGACACCCGCATCCGTCCTCGAGCTCCGCGGGCGCATCGAGGCAGCCGATGCGATCCTGATCGTGACACCCGAGTACAACGGCTCCATCCCCGGCGTGCTGAAGAACGCGATCGACTGGGCGTCGGCCCGGCACCGTGGAAGCTCGCTACGGAACAAGACGGTTGCGATCGCGGGAGTCACGACGGGACAGTACGGCGCGATCTGGGCGCAGCAGGACCTGCGCAAGGTGCTCGGGATCAGCGGCGCTCGGGTGATCGCCGGCGATCTCCCGGTCTCTCGCGCAAACCATGTCTTCGATGAGTCAGGATCGCTCGCAGACCCCTTCGTCGCGGAGCGTCTACGCGAGCACGTCGTGGCCCTCGTCGCGGAAGCCGCCCCTCTCGCAATCGCGGTCTAAGAGCCGACGAAGGGCCGCGCAAGCGGCCCTTCGTCGTGAACTACGGTGACCAGCGTTGAAGTAGTAGAGGCGCTTCCCGGCACGGAACCTCGTGCGAGGCGCCGTGCGGCGCGAGTCGCGAGCCCCCTACGCTGGCTAGGCGATTCCCGGTGGTCCCGGGGGCACGCCTCTACCCGCTGGTACCTCCGCTGCCCGTACTGTCATCGCTCAAGCCGGACCACCTCCTTTCCGCGGTACCGTCAGCATACGCACTTCGAGCGGATGGATGCGCCCCTCGTCCAGAGGAGCCTGGGCTCTAGGCCTCCGTGAGCACCACCGTCAGCTCGAGGCCGCGATCCAGCGGGACGGTGACGCTGGACAACGTCGGGTCCGCCTGGCGGGCGGCCGAGTATTCGGCGAGCGGCTCCGCGTGGGAGAGGACGTTGTCCGCGACCACGAGCGCTCCGGGCTCGAGCAGCGGCCTTGCCAGCGCAAAGAGCGCCTCGTAGTCGTCCTTCTCGGCGTCCAGGAAGACGAAGTCGAAGACGTCTCGAGCTTCGCGCAGCGTCGCGAAGGCGTCACCTTCGACGAGCTCGACCCACTCCTCGACCCTCGCCTCGGCGACGTTCCGGCGCCAGGCTTTGCACTTCTCGGGGTCGTGCTCGAGCGACACGAGGCGCCCTCCGAGAAGGCGAGCTCCGGCCGCCAGCCAGATCGACGAGTACCCGCGCGAGCCGCCGATCTCGAGCACCTCGATCCCCGCCTGCGCCGCCGCGAGCGCGAACAGGAAGCGCCCTGTCGTCGGCTCTATCTGGCGGGAGCGCCGCTCGCTGGGCAAGCCGGCCGTGCGCTCGGCGGCGTCCTCGGCCTCGAGCCGAGAGAGGACGGCGCGCACACGATCGTCGAGCACGGCGCGAGACTACTCGCCTGGAAGACTTGCATCGTGAGACTCCGCCTGCGCGACTTCCACGCGTTCTTGTCGACGGAGCTGCCCGCCGCGCCGGCGCGCGTGCTCGAGATCGGCTGCGCCGACGGCGAGCTCTCCCGAGCCCTCGAGGCCGGCGGCTACGAGGTAGTCGCAATCGATCCAGCTGCGCCCGACGAGCCGCCGTTTCAACGCGTCCGTCTCGAGGAGTACGGAGGCGAGCCCGCCTCCTTCGACGCTGTCGTCGCGAGCCTGGCCCTGCATCACGTCCCCGATCTCGACAGCGCCGTTGCGAAGATCGCTCGGCTGCTGCGTCCGGACGGGCGGCTCGTGCTCGCCGAGTTCGCGAAAGAGCGTCTCGCGGGGCAGACGGGGCGCTGGTACCACGCCCAACGACTCGCGCTGGCAGCAGTCGGTCGCGAGGACTCGGCCGCGCCGCCCGAGTTCGAGCGTTGGCACACGAAGTGGCTCGAGGACCGATCCGAGGTTCACCCGGCGGCGGAGGTGCTCGCGGCTTTGTCCGAGCAGTTCGAGCAGCGACGACTCGAGTGGACTCCCTACCTGTTCAGCTACCGCCTCGACGACTCGCTCGAGCCCGCGGAGCGCGCGCTCATCGACTCTGGCGAGATCGAGGCGGTCGGCTACCGCTATGTCGGCGAGCCGCGCGGCTAGACCACCTCGACGACGATCATGCCGTCCCGGACCGAGACGGGGTAGACGGGAACCGCCTCGAACGCCGGAAGTGACATCGGAATGCCCGTCTCGAGGTCGAAGCGGGAGCCGTGGCGTGGGCAGACGACCATGCACAGCTCTGGCTCCCAGTCGCCCTCGCAGAGCGGGCCGTCGTCGTGAGAGCAGCGATCCTCGATCGCATGCAGCTTTCCGGCGCAGTTGTAGACGCCAATCGTGAGCGCGCCCGCGGGCACGAGCCGCATCGCCCCGGGCGGAAGCTCGTCGAGCGGGCAGACCTCGATCTCGGACACAGAAGCGGTCAGTCGAGGACGAGGTCGCGGGTCGACGTCCCCCACTCCTCGGGAAGCGACGTCCCTCTGGCCTTGTGCAGAGCGACCTTGAGCACTCCCAGGCCGAGGATCGCGCACTTGAGGCGGACGGGCGTCAGCGGGATGCCGAGCTCGTCGAGCAGCTCCTCCTTCTGCATCTCCGCAACCTGAGTGGCCGTCTTTCCCTTTACGAGATCGGTGAGCATGGACGTGGCGGCCTGGCTGATCGCGCAGCCACGGCCGTCGAAGCCCACCTCCTCGATCACGTCCCCGGCTCCGAGCCGGACCGACACGGTGACCTCGTCGCCGCACAGCGGGTTCTGCCCCTCGGCCCGCGCGTCGGCGGGGTCCAGCAGGCCGTGGTTTCGCGGGTTCTTGTAGTGGTCGAGAATCAGCTCCCGGTAGAGCTGATCGAACTCGCTCATCCGAGCGACTTCTTCACCTTGTGGAGGCCGTCGACCAGGCGGTCGACCTCCTCTGGGATCGAGTACAGGTAGAAGCTCGCCCGCGTCGTCGCGCTGACCCCGAGCTTCGCCATCAGCGGCTGCGTGCAATGGTGGCCCGCGCGAACGGCGACGCCCTCCCAGTCGAGCACCTGGGCGACATCGTGCGGATGAACGCCCTCTACGTTGAACGAGACGATGCCCGCGCGGCGCTCCGCCGGAGGCCCGTAGAGCTGGATCCACGGAAGCTCCGAGAGACGGCCGAGCGCGTACTCCACGAGCTCGTGCTCGTGTCGCTCGATCGCATCCAGCCCTATGTCCGAGAGGTAGTCGACGGCGGACCCGAAGCCAACGGCCTCCGCGATCGCCGGCGTGCCCGCCTCGAACTTGTACGGGAGCTCGTTCCACGTCGTCCGCTCGAGCGAGACGGAGCGGATCATCTCGCCGCCGAGGTTGAAGGGGGACATCGCCTCCAGGAGCTCGCGCCTTCCCCAGAGCGCGCCGATGCCGCTCGGGCCGCACATCTTGTGAGCCGAGACGGCGAGGAAGTCGCAGCCGAGCGCCTGGACGTCGAGCGTCCGATGCGGAGCAGCCTGAGCCGCGTCCACGACCATGATCGCGCCCTGCTCGTGTGCCCACGCCGCGAGCTGCTCGACGGGGTTGACGGTTCCGAGCGTGTTCGAGACGAGGTTGTTGGCGACCACCTTCACGTTGCCCTCGCGCGCGATCTCGTCCAGGGCCTCGAGCTGGAGCTCGCCGTGCTCGTCGATCGGGATCGCACGGAACGCTGCGCCGGTGCGACCTGCGACGTACTGCCAGGGGACGAAGCTCGAGTGGTGCTCGAGCTCGGTGACGACGACCACGTCGTCCGGACCGAGGTTGTCGAAGCCCCAGGCATACGCGACGAGGTTCAGTGCCTCCGTCGCGCTGCGGGTGAAGACGATCTCGCGCTCGGACGGCGCGTTGACGAAGGCTGCCACCTTGCGGCGGCCGGTCTCGTAGCCCGTCGTAGCCCGCTCCGCCAGGCGATAGACGCCACGGTGCACGTTGGCGTACGAGTGCTCGTAGAACTCGCGCATCGCGTCGAGCACCGGCCGCGGCTTCTGGGTCGAAGCGGCGGAGTCGAGGTACGCGACCGGCTTCCCGTTGACGAGCTCCTCGAAGACGGCGAAGTCGGCGCGCAGGCGATGCGCGTCGAGCTTCGGATCGGTGGTTACGGCCACGAACGCATCGTACCCAGGGGGAATGGCGTCACCCGAGATCGACCTTGCCGTTGGTCGCCGCGCGCTCCGCGGCGCGCTGCTGGCGCTCCACGGTGACGGCAGCGTCTTCGAGAAGCTCGCACACGCGCTCAAGGCGTACCCGCTCGGACGTCTCCGCCAGGAGCTCCAGCTTGACGTCCGCCGCTAGCTCGACGCGCCCGGCAAGCACATAGGAGAGCTGAGGCGTCTCGGCTCCCGGCACGTCGATGTCGCTGGACGTGAGCTCGCGAAGACGGCCGAAGAGCTCCTCCGCGCGCAACACGGTCTCCGGCTCCGCCGGATCGTCGGCATCGCGGAGAGGAGCCACGTCGCCCGTCTGAAAGCTCCTCCCGCTCGTCAGGTCGATGAGCCTGAAGCGCTCGCGACCTTCGATCACGATGTTCATGCGCCCGTCCTCGAACCGGGTCAGCACCTCCAGCACGGAGGCGTGGGTCCCGACGTCGCGGATGCCAGCTTCGTCCGCGTAGACGAGCCCGAACTCGGAGTCGTCCTCGAGACACTCGCCGATCAGGTCCTTGTAGCGCTCCTCGAAGATGTGGAGAGGCAGCTGCTCGGAAGGCAGGAGCACGAGCGGGAGCGGAAAGAGCCCGAGCTCGCTCATTCTCGGCGTCGGAGCGCAGCGAACTCCCACAAAGTGCCTTGCCTACTCTCGACGAGGCACAAGCCTGCGCCTTCGGCCGCGCGGATCAGCTCGGCCGGTGGATGGACGAACACGCGAAACTGCCGGCGCAGTACCCGGAACCCGGCGTTCATCACGGCCATGGCCGCTCGTACCCAGAACAGGTCGCGCGGGAAGCTGAGAACGAGGGTGCGACGGGCGAGACGCGCAGCCTGCGCTGCAAGCGCGATGCCGTCGGGCGAGCAGCAGACGACGCGGTTCAAGAGCACGATGTCGGCTTCCTCGACGGTCTCCGGGCTTTCGAGGACGTCGGCGACGCGGAACGAAGATCGCTCCTCGATCCCACGCTCACGAGCGAGCTCGCGTGCGTACGGCCCCCAGGCCGACACGAGCTCGACCACCTCGCCCTGGTCGGCTCCTCGGTCCAAGAGCTCGGCCTGCAGCGTTCCGATCCCTCCCCCGATCTCGAGCACGCGCGCGCCCTCGACGCCCGCCCCGGACGCCGCAGCGACCATGCTCTGCTCGAGCTCGTCCAGGCCTTTCTTGCGGTGATGTTCCAGACTTCGCCGCGCCGCACGTGGCTTGAACATCTGCTCGCACGGCCCGGCGCGGCAGCAAGTCGTCATCGAGCGAGGCTAGCCCGTGCGCTCGAGATCGAGCGCAGCCGAGTTGATGCAGTAGCGAAGCCCGTTCGCGCCAGGACCGTCCTCGAAAACGTGCCCGAGGTGGCCGCCGCAGGTGGCACACATGACCTCGGTGCGGGTCATCCCGTGGCTCCTGTCGGTCTCCGTGACCACGCTGTCGAGCTCGGTCGGCTCGACGAAGCTCGGCCAACCGGTTCCGGAGTCGAACTTGTCCTCGGAGCGGAAGAGCTCCGCCCCGCAGCCGGCGCAGCGGTAGAGGCCGGGCGCATGCTCGTCGCAGTACGCCCCCGTGAACGCGCGCTCGGTGCCTTTCCGCCGCAGGATCTCGTACTGCTCGGGGGTCAGCCGTTCCCGCCACTCGGCATCCGTGAGATCCATCTTCTCGGTCATGCAGCCAGGGTAGCGCGAGACGCTCGAGCGGGAATTGACGCGCCGCCGGGTCCTGGCCGTCATCCGGCCCGCCGTGAATTCCCGCTCGAGCGTCTAACGTCCCGGTGTGGACGCCGATTTCGTGGAGATCCGCGTGCTCGGCTGCCTGATCGAGAAGCAGCGAACGACTCCCGGCGCCTATCCGCTGTCACTGAACTCCATCCGGTTGGCGTGCAATCAGTCGACGAACCGGGACCCCGTCGTCGAGTACGACGAGCAGGAGATCCGCGCCGCGCTCGAGCGGCTCTCGCGGAGGGGCTGGACGCGTCTCGCGAGCGGTGCCGGAAGCCGCGCCGCAAAGTACCGGCACCTGCTCGACGAGGCGATCGGCCTCTCCCCCGGAGAGGTCTCGCTCCTCGCAGTTCTGATGCTGCGAGGCGCCCAGACTCCCGGCGAGCTGAAGCAGCGTGCGGAGCGGCTCTACGCGTTCGCGTCGCTGGCGGAGCTCGACGACGTGCTGGAAGGCCTGGCCGACAGAGAGCTCGTCGTCCGGCTCGCGCGACGGCCCGGGCAGAAGGAAACGCGCTACGAGCAGCTCCTCGGTTCGAATGCGCAAACCGTGCCCGATGTTGCCGTTGCCGACGTGTCCGGGGATCGGCTCGGTGCGCTCGAG
>Ga0299907_10003046_pt1 | contig 10616 bp, 12 predicted proteins | sample RVTome_16_FD_198680 | JGI IMG/M metagenome (GOLD analysis project Ga0299907, IMG submission 198680) | Soil microbial communities from uranium-contaminated site in the Upper Colorado River Basin, Wyoming, United States - RVT152D67 (version 2) ... | reverse complement strand
TAGACCGCGGTTCCGACACCACGCTCGCGCGCGCGGCGCAACGCCTCCGCGCCGATCGCGACGTCCCACGCCGCGAGACCGTTCGACTTGAAGACGACGACGTCCGCGTCGGACTGACGACCGGCGACCTCACCCGCCACGACCTCATGCAGCTCGTGGACCTCGAGCCAGTCGAGGACGCCGGCTTGTACGGGCTCGATCAGGTCCCCCGACTCGAGCCGCGCCGTCTCGAGCGAGTCACAGCACACGAAGGACGCGCGCTCGAGAACGGCGTTGTCGAGCTCTCGCCGGCTGGCGACGTTCGCGCCGGCCGCGACGACGAGCGCTCCGGGTGCGAGCCACTCTCCCCGTAACACCGGGTCCCGGGAGCTCGTGATCGTCACGACGATGTCTTGCGCGCCGGCGTCGCGGTGACTCTCGCCTGCCTCTGCGCCGATCCGCTCGCAGAAGGAGGCGAGACGTTCCGGCGTCCGGCAGTACGCAACCACACGCTCGATGGACGGCATCGCGGCGCGGATGCAGGCAACCTGCGTCTCGGCCTGGTGGCCGCACCCGAGAACCCCGAGCGTCCGAGCATCCGTCCGCGCCAGGTATCGCGCAGCCACGGCGCTCGCCGCGCCCGTCCGGAGCCGGCCGAGCCCGTCCGCCTCGATCACGGCCAGAAGCTCCGACTTCATAGCGTCGAAGAGGCAGACGACGAACGTCGCCCCGGCCGGGGTCGCCGTATAGAGCTTCCCGCCAGCGAGCCCGAGCTCGCGATCGGAGGCTGCCATGTCGGCGAGCGAGCCTTCCTCCAGCTGCAAGCGCCGACGCGGAGCGTTGTCGACGACACCCCGAGCCATTCGCCGGAAGCACTCCTCGATCGCTTCCACGGCGTCGGCCGGGGTCAGGAGCGACGCTGTATCCGACTCGGTGAGGTAGAGCGGCACCCTGGGAAGTCTATGAACGCCCAACGCAGGGTCGTAGACTCGTCCTGCTCTGAACACCGATCACTACCTCGACCTGCGGCTCGGCGACTTTCTCGAGAAGCTGACGACGCGCCGCAAAGCGCCCGGTAGCGGCTCCGCCGCGGCGCTCACCGTGGCGTTCGCCGCCGGATTGGTGGCGATGGTCGCGCGGTGCTCGCACGACTCGTGGGACGAGGCAACCGGCGTCGCCGCGCAGGCGCTCGCCCTACAGGACCGCGCCGCACGTCTCGCGCAGGTCGATGCCGACGTGTGGGAGGAAGCCCTGTCCGCGCTTCACGTCGCCGGAAAGGGGGAGGCGTCGGACGGTGCACGGCGCGATCACGAGCTGGAGCAAAAACTGGAGCGCGCAGCTGCAGTCCCGCTTCAGATCGCCGAGCTCGGAGCCGATACCGCTGCGCTCGCCGCGCATGCAGGCGAGCTCTGCGAGGGGACGTATCGCGCCGATGCCGCAGCGGCGGCAGCGCTGGCCGCCGGAGGAGCGCGTGCTGCGGCGCACCTCGTCGAGGTCAACCTCGGAGTCCGCGAGGGAGACGCGCGCCTCGCTCGTGCGCGCGCGAGCGAGCAGGCCGCCTCCGATGCAGCCGAGGGGCTTCTGGCGTCCATCCGGTGAGCATGTGCTGATGAGCTCGCTCGAGTCGCTTACCGACGCCCAGCTCGTCGAGCGCTGCCGCGCAGGGGATCCCGAGGCGTGGAACACGCTCGTCGAGCGCTTCTCGCGTTACGTGTATGCGATCTGCGTCAAGGGCTTTCGCATGGGGGACGAAGACGCGGAGGACGTCTTCCAGGATGTCTTCACCCGCGTCTACACCCACCTCGACACGCTGCGCGACGACACGGCGTTGCGCCCGTGGATAGCGCAACTCACCCGGCGTCTCTGCCTCGACACGATCGCGCGGCGCGGCAGGGAGCAGCCGGCGGACGAGCCCACCGTCGAGGAAGGACGCGACGACTTCGCCGAGATCGAGGAGGCGTTCGAGGTTCGCGAAGCCGTGACGACCCTTCCCGAGGCGTGCCAGGAGATCCTCGATCGCTTCTTCGCGCGCGACCAGAGCTACAAGACGATCTCGGCAGAGCTCGACCTGCCCGCGGGGACGATCGCCAGCCGCATCGCGCGCTGTCTCGGAAAGTTGCGTGAAGAATTGGATGGAAGAAGTGAGCCTACTTCCGGGTCTAGGAAGTAGATGAGCCGGATCCACGACGAGGAATGGCTGGGAAGCCGCCTGCGCATCCTGCGCCCGGCGCCCGAGGGTTGGGTGCGCGCAGCGCAGGAGCTGCCCGACGCCCGGCGCTCGCTCGACGAGATCGTCGCGCGCGCCGAGGCGGACCTCGAGTTCCGCGCCGCGCTCATCGCCGACCTCGAGGCTGCGCTTGCGCAAACAGGCCTCGAACCCGGGCCGCATGCTCTCGAAGAGCTGCGAAAACGCCTGACCTGAATCCGGGAACGCAATACGATCCGCCGGTGGACGGCGTGACGACCCATGCGGCCGAAGAGGCGAGAAAGCCCTTGCAGGCCTGGAGCCTCCCCAAGGACGCAGTCGGGAACATCGCTCTCCCCTCTCGCTGGCCGGAGCAGGTAACGCGGGAGTGGGCCTGGGGCGGCGCAACGGGCAAGGGCATCCGGGTCTGCATCCTCGATTCCGGCATCGACGGCGCACATCCGCTCGTCGGCGAGCTGGAGAGCGCCGTCACGGTCTCGCTCGACGAGGACGAGAACATCGTGGTCGAGGAGGACACCGAGGGCGACCTGGCCGGGCACGGAACCGCGTGCGCGGGGATCGTGCGCGCTCTTGCGCCCGAGTGCTCCATCGCCAGCATCCGTGTTCTCGGCAAGGGGTTCACCGGCAGCGGGACGGTTCTCCTCGCCGGCCTCCGCTACGCCGTCGAGCAGGGGTTCCACGTCATCAACATGAGCCTCTCCACGACGAAGAAACCCTTCGCGGCCGCACTCCACGACCTTGCAGACAATGCCTATTTCCAGCGGAGCGTTCTCGTCGCGTCGGCGCACAACATGCCCGTCGAGAGCTATCCCTGGAGGTTCTCGTCGGTCATCTCGGTCGGAAGCCACGAGGAGGAGGACCCCTTCACCTTCTTCTACAACCCGAGCCCGCCGGTCGAGTTCTTCGGGCGGGGTGTTCGGGTGCGGGCCGCGTGGATCGGTGGGAAGTCGGTCACGGCGTCGGGGAACAGCTTCGCGACGCCGCACGTGGCGGCAATCTGTGCGCTCATTCTTTCCAAGCATCCCGAGCTGACGCCGTTCCAGGTCAAGAACGTGCTCTACCTGACTGCATCGAACGTGGGAGGTGCCGAGTGACCAGCGACAACGACGTTCGAGCCGCGGTCGCCGCAGGCGTCGTCGGCTCCGGCGATGCCTATCGCGAGCTCCTGGCGGCGATCGTCGAGGTGGCGCGGTCGATCTTCGGGGCGAAGGCGTCGTCGATCCTGCTGCTCGACGAGGACACGGAGGAGCTGGTGTTCGAGGCCGTCGTCGGAGAGGGCGAGGGAGACCTCCTCGGAATGCGCTTCCCCGCGGGCCACGGCATCGCCGGCTGGGTGCTCGCGACGCGAACGCCACTCGTCATCGAGGACGTCCGCAGCGACCCTCGCTTCGCGACCGATGTCGCCGAGGGCACCGGGTACGTGCCGAGCGGCCTGATGGCCGCTCCACTCCTGCACGAGGAACGCGCCCTCGGTGTCCTCGAGGTGCTCGACCGACCGGAGCAGTCGGCGTTCAGCCTCGCGGAGATGGACCTGCTCGGCCTGTTCGCGAATCAGGCCGCGATAGCCGTGGACCTGCTCCTTCGCGCGAGGCAGGCGGAGCGGCTGCTGGACGGTCGAGACGACGAGCTCGCGAGCGTCGCGCGGCTCGCCTCGATCGTTGCCGAGCTCCAGGACGAGCGACGGGAGGCCGGCATCAGGCTCCTCGGCGAGCTCGCGGACACGCTCGGCGGGAAGCGCTAGAGGACCAAAAGAAAGGGCCCGAGCGGCTGTACATCCCGCCCGGGCCCCGGAGGAGCGTGTGACTACAGCACCTCGTCCGAGAGGACCTCGTCAGACAGGACCTCGTCGGAGTGACCCTCGACGTCCGGCTCGTCGTTCTTGGCAACCTCGTCCGACATGACCTCGTCGGAGAGGACCTCGTCGGAATGACCCTCGACGTCCGAATCGTCGTTCTTTGCTACCTCGTCGCTCATGACCTCGTCGCTCAGAACCTCGTCAGACATCTCTCCTCCTTGTCGAGCGCGATGTGCTCGCGCGATCTCTGCTCACAAGACGTGGGTACGTGTCGGAATCTTCCCTGCCCGGCTTCAACTCTGCAAGGACGCGTGAGATGCTCAGCGCCGTGGAGACTGTGAAGGCTCGCCTGCGGGACTCGGCAACAGCCTTCCGTGACGTCTTCCGGAACGCCAACCTGCGGCGGATCGAGCTTGCCTGGGCAGCCGCGATTCTCGGGCACTGGGCCTATCTCGTGGCGGTCGCGGTCTTCGCGTACTCGGAGGGCGGTGCGGCTGCAGTCGGTGTCCTGGTCGTCATCAGGACCATCCCGGCAGCGGTGGTCGCCCCGTTCACGGCCTCCCTGGCCGACCGCTACCCGCGGAAGGCCGTGATGATCGTCTCGAACCTCATCCGCTCCGGCCTCATCGCCGGAGCAGGGATCGTTGTCTTGCTCGACCTTCCAGCCGAGACGGTCTATGCAATCGCGGGGCTAGCAATGATCGTGGGTACGCCCTTCCGGCCGGCGCTGGCCGCGCTCATGCCGGCCGTCGCTCGCACTCCCGGTGAGCTGACGGCGGCGAACGCGGTCGTGAGCACGCTCGAGAGCATCGGCCGGTTCGTGGGGCCGGCCCTGGCGGGGCTCCTGCTGGCCGTCGCGAGCACCGAGGTGGTGTTCTTCACAACGGCCTCCACGTTCCTGCTTTCGACGTTCTTCATCAGCCGCCTCGACGTACCGGTGGCCGCGGCCGCCCCCGAGGGCGTCGAGCGCGCGCACTTCCTCTCGGAGGCGTTCGCAGGCTTCCGCACGGTCGCCGGCGATCGCCGGCTGCGCATCCTTCTATCGCTTTTCTCAGCACAGACGTTCGTCGCGGGAGCGAACTCGGTGCTGCTCGTGGTGATGGCCCTCGAGCTGCTCGAGATCGGAGAATCCGGAGTCGGATTCCTGAACGCCGCCTTCGGCGTCGGCGCCTTGATCGGCTCGCTCGCGGCCCTCTCGCTCGCGGGCCTTCCGCGGCTGACGCCCCCATTCGTCCTCGGAGTCTTGCTGTGGGGCGTGCCGCTCGCGTTGATCGGGATCCTGCCGAACTACGCCCTCGCGCTCGTGCTACTGGCAATCGTCGGGATCGGGAACTCCGTGCTGGATGTCGCCTTCTTCACGCTCATCCAGCGCACCGTGCCGGACGAGGTGCTCGCGCGTGTCTTCGGGGTGATCCAGATGCTCTGGATCCTCACCTTCGGCTTGGGTGGGCTGCTCGTCGTGCCGCTGATCGCGGGTCTGGGAGCTGCGGGAGCGCTGGTCGTCGCCGGTGCGTTCCTCCCCGTCCTGGTCGCAGTCCTCGGGCCGCCCCTCGTTCGCCTCGAGGCTGCGGGCGAGGTGCCGGTGGCGGAGCTGCAACTCCTCCGGTCGATCCCGATCTTCACGCCTCTCGCCGGGCCGTCGGTCGAGCAACTCGCAGGCCGCCTGCTGCCGCTGCGGGTCGACGAGGGCACGGTCATCGTTCGCCAGGGCGACGAGGCAGATCGCTTCTACATCGTCGCGGAGGGCACCGTCGCCGTGAGCGTGGACGAGAGCGAAGTCTCGGAGCTCGGCCCGGGCGACTACTTCGGAGAGATCGCACTTCTTCGGGACGTACCGCGGACTGCGACGGCCATCGCGCGTACCCCGACCGTGCTGTACGCGCTGGAGCGGGAGGACTTTCTCGCGGCCGTGACCGGCCACGCGCCAAGTGCGGAGGCGGCCGAGCGCGTGATCAGTTCCCGGCTCGGAAGCGTGAGCGCGGCGGCCGAAGGTCTCTCCTCGTGACCGGCCTTCCACCGGACGAGTTCGAGGCCCGCCTCCGCGACTACCTGCTCGAGCGGGCCGAGGAGACGCGCGCCGTGCGGGCCGGTCTCAAGGGTGCTTCCGAGCAAGCCGCGATCGTCGCCCGCTATGTCGACCTCTTCACGTCCGAGCAGCTCGAGGCCCTGCGTGAGGCTGGGCAGGTGGGGACGAACGACGACGAGCGCGAGCGGCTCTACCGCCTGCAGAAGACGTGTGAGTCGGGGCTCGTCGTGGCCCGCATCGCTCCCCTCCAGGACGCGCTGCAGAACGCCGAGCTCGCCGCGGAGGTCGAGTACCGCGAGGAGATGCTTCCGCTGCGCAGCGCTTCGGCGCGTGTGGGCACGCTCGCGGAGTACGCCGACCGCGAGGAGCTGGGCAAGCTCGCGATGGACGCCTCCGCCGAGCTCAACGATCGGCGCGAGGAGCTCAAGCGCGTCCGCGAGGGCCTACGCGCGGAGCTCTCCGGACAGCCCGATCCGATCCGGCGGAGCGAGGAGGAGAAGGGCCTCTTGCTCGGCGAGCTCGCGCGCGCTCTGGCCGACGCGAGCGCGCGACTCTCCGCGGCGTACGGCGACCTTCGTGAGCGCTGGCTCGACCGGCTCCTCGGCCACGACCGCGCGCCGCAGCCGTCGTCGTACCACGCGCCCTACGTCTACCGCCTGTCCGCACTGGCGAGCACCTACACGAAGGAGCGTGCGACGGGCGTCTGCCTCGCGACGCTCCGCAACCTCGGCCTCGACCTCGAGGCGGACGCCAACATCCGCGTCGACCTCGAAGACCGGCCGCAGAAGGCGCCTAGACCGGTGGTGATCCCGGCGGACCCGCCGGCGGTCGTGTACCTCATCACCCGGGCGCAGGGCGGTCTCCAGGACTATCAGGGGCTCCTGCACGAAGCCGGTCATGCCCTCCACTTCGCGGGTTGCGATCCGGAGCTCTCCTATGCGTTTCGAAAGCTCTCTCGCGACAACGCCTTGACGGAGATCTACTCGTACACGGTCCAGAGCGTCGTCCGGGAGCCCGGCTGGCATGCGCAACACTTCGGGCTCTCCGGCGAAGACGCGTCCGACAACGCAGAGGCCGCACGCTTCCTCGAAGCGTTCGTGTTCCGGCGGAACGTCGCCAAGCTCCACTTCGAGCTCGACTTCTGGGCGCGGTTCCGGGAGGACGGAGGCACGCGCACCGGCTACGCGGAGAGGTTGACCGAGGCGACGGGATTCACGTACCGGCCCGACCGGTACCTCGCCGACATGGACGCCGACTTCTATTCCGCCGACTACCTCCGAGCGGCGATCCGGTCTGCGCAGCTCCGCTCCTACCTGCGCGAGAACGTCGGTGATGACTGGTGGCGCCGCTCGGAGGCGGGCGACGTCCTGCGCGCCCTCTTCCGCGAGGGAACACGACCGTCCAACGAGGAGATCGCCGAGCGTCTCGGCTACGACGCGCTCGATACCGAGCCGCTCGTCGCCGACCTCACGACGAGCGCTCGATGAAGCTGATCCGCCCGCTCGTCTCGAGGACCGCCCACTCGACCTGGTCGAGCGACGCGATGCCCTCCTGCCGCGCCGCGGCCAAGACCTCGCCGAGCGTGATCCGGTTACGTGCCAGGTTCGTCTCGATCGGCTCCCCGTCCTGGACGACGATGATCGGCTCGCCGTCGAGCACCGGCCGCAGGAACGGCACCTTGAAGCTGCTGTAGGAGACGGCCACAGTGAGCACCGCGATCGTGCCGCCTGCAAGCACGAGCCCGGTCACCGAGAAGTCGTTCTGCGTTACCCCCTGCTGGACCAGGTCGCCGATCATGACGAGCAGGATCAGGTCGAACGGCTGCAGCGACGCCAGCTCCCGGCGACCGACCACGCGGGTCACGAAGAGGACGAAGAAGAACGCGAGGGTTGCGCGGAGGACGATGTCCATCAGTGCTCAGGGCCAGACGAGGGCGTCTCGGTCGATGGAGAGGAGCAGGTCTTCGCCGTCGTAGAGCTCGATGTCCTGCGAACGCGTCCCCAGGTCGATGGTCGGGTTGACCTGAAACTGGAGATAGAGCCGATGCTCGTCACCGGCGGGTATCCGTCCCAGCTCGAACGCGATCCGGCCATCCCGGCTGGCTTCACCGACAGGAGCGGGCGCCGCGGTGTTGAGAGTGATGTCCTCCAACCAGTCCGGGTCGAGTACGAGCATCGCGTTCTCGATCTCCTCGCTCGCGATCACGCGAATACGTGTCTGGAAGAAGATCCCCCCGCGAAGCTTCGTCGGCGCCGAGACCTCCAGTCGTGCCACTGAGCTCTGGGCAGAACTGACGTCGACGCCCTGGCCGAAGAGGTTGAGGAGTGCCAGGACGAGAACCGCCGCGAGCAGCGCGACGAGGACCTGTCGAACGTGCGGACGCGCCTCGCGACCCTTCAGATCGCGGTGGTGCTTCAGCGTGAGCCCCTGCGGAACAGCCATCGCTCTCGCGTTTCGGCACGCGGGGGGCCGCTCCTACCGCGTCCTGCCTTGCGTGAGCAGCCGACGATGCGCCCGGCATGATTCGAACATGCGACCTCTGCCTCCGCAGGGCAGCGCTCTATCCCCTGAGCTACGGGCGCGGGGAAGCGAAGTCTAGCTGCGTCGCGGCGCGGTCCCCGAGGTCGAGGACCGCATCCGGTGGAACTTCGACTCGAACGTACGCGAGTGCCACGATGCCGTCTCCGTCCGAGGCCGAGCTCGTCACGCGACCGACAGCCTTTCCCTCGTATGCCAGCTCGGCATCGTACTCCGGAAGCTCATTTCCCTCGATGCCGAGCAGGCGCAGCGAGCGGTTGACGCGGCCCCGATAGTGCTGGCGCGCAATGGGCTCCTGCCCCGGGTAGCAGCCCTTCTCGAAGTCGATTGCCCTCATCTGGAGACCGGCTTCCGCGGGGAGCACCCGATCGTCGATCTCGCGGCCGTAGCGGGGCGTCCCCGCGCGGATCCTCAGGAGCTCGAGGTCGTCGTCCCCGATCGTCGGGTCGAGCCCGGCGTCGAGCACCTCGACCGCTGGGACTCCGAAGTCCGCGGTCGGGATTCCCTCTGTCCGGCCGAGAACGACCGTCGACACGTGCTCCTCGAGCGCGATCTCGCACTTCGCGGCGAAGCGCATGCGCAGGAGCCCGTCCCGTAGGCGCGCGCCGAGGCCCGGCTCGGTCAGAAGCAGGAAGTCGTCGGCGCTGCGCCGGACGACGGTCATCGGGGCGATCACCCGCGCCTTCGGCGTCAGGAAGAGCGCTTCGCAGCTCTCGCCCGGGCCGAGAGCCTCGACATCGTTCGAGACCATCGCCTGCAGGTAGGTCGCGGCGTCGGGTCCGCGCACGGCGACGAAGTCGCGCGGGCGACTGGCGATTCGTAGTGCCGTGACACTCATGACTGTGGGTTTGACTCCCTGCGTGTCGGCCGCGAATGCGGCCGTAGGCTCTCGCGCGACCGGAAAGCCGCGCGAGCGGGTTTCCGGTCTTGCGCAAGGAATAGTGTAGGAACGTGTTCAGGGGCCGCGCGGAACGCAAAGTGATCGAAGCTGGGTATGACCCCGCAAGGCTCCCACCGGGGCAGTACCTGACCGAGAAGTGGCCCGTGCTCCACGCGGGCGGGATTCCCGCTACCGACCTCGCCAGCTGGGACTTCGCGGTGACCGGCGAGGTCGAGAATCCGGTCCGGCTGAGCTGGGACGACTTCAACCGCTTGCCGAGAACCGAGATCACCGAGGACATCCACTGCGTCACCCGCTGGAGTCGCTTCGACGTGACGTTCGAGGGCGTCCACTGGCGAGAGCTCGAGAAGCTGGTCGAGCCGAAGCCGTCCGCGCGCTTCGTCGTCGCGCATTCCGAGCAGGGCTACACCGCGAACGTGCCCATCGCGTCGCTGCGCGACCCGCTCGCGCTGCTTGCCACACACGCGGACGGAGCGCCCCTCACACCCGAGCACGGGTGGCCGTTGCGCCTCGTGATCCCAGGCAAGTACTTCTGGAAGAGCGCGAAGTGGCTCCGCGGAATCGAGCTCACCGCGAACGACCGACCCGGCTTCTGGGAGCGCTACGGGTACCACAACGACGCCGATCCGTTCGAGGAGGAACGCTACGGCTTCTGAAATATCCCCCTGTAGGGGGAGGAGAGCGAGCCCGCTTTCGACGACAACCTGATCAACCCATCCTCCCTAGTTCTTCCCCTTGAAGCGGCCGTCCCAGCGGCCGCTTCTTTTTCGTGGGGGGAAACGATATTTTCCCCCACGGACCCCCCTTCCTCGCGCCTTGCATCGGTCAGTGGGCAGCCGGCCTCCCGGGCGAATGAATCGCCCTCCGGCCCTCGACATCAGCGCATCGAAACAGACTCAGGGCCGTGCGAGGGCTGGGCTACACCGATCATCGAGTCACGGGTGACGAGTGCTGCCAGCTCCTCCTCGCTCATCGCCTCGGTGCCGGCCGGTCGCTCCGGGATGACGAGATAGCGGACGTCCGCCGTCGAGTCGACGACGCGCACCTCGACGTCGTCGGAGAGCTCGAGTCCGAACTCCTCGAGCACGCCTCGAGGGTCGGAGACCGCCCGCGACCGGTACGGAAGGCTCTTGTACCAATCGGGCGGTGGGCCGAGCAGCGCTCGCGGGTA
>Ga0299907_10003045_pt1 | contig 10617 bp, 9 predicted proteins | sample RVTome_16_FD_198680 | JGI IMG/M metagenome (GOLD analysis project Ga0299907, IMG submission 198680) | Soil microbial communities from uranium-contaminated site in the Upper Colorado River Basin, Wyoming, United States - RVT152D67 (version 2) ... | reverse complement strand
TTCGCCGTCGCTGGTCACATTTGATGGGGCCCCGTTGCGCCGCTACTCGCTGGAGGTGGGGGTTGGCCGCGGTGTTCGGATGATCCGCGCGGCTTGGGTGAGGAGGAGTGGCAGAACGGACAGTCCCCGGCGTCGCGCGATCTGACGAGGAGTTCGCGCGGGACACCGCCGGCGGTCGGGAGAGCGCCGGGGGAGCCGAAGGGCTATGACAGAATGCCGGTGGAGTCCAGAGCGTGTGCGAGTCGCAAGTGGGGAGGGCAGCTGGAGCCCGAACGTCTGCGGTCGGTGCCGTTGTTCGACGGCCTATCGGATGATGAGCTCGCACGATGTGCGGGCCTCATGGAGGAGCGCGAGCTGCTTGCCGGCACTCCCATCATCCGGGAAGGCGACTTCTCCTACAGGTTCTTCGTCGTTCTCGATGGTGAGGTCGATGTTCAGCGCGAATTCAAGCACGTCGCCTATGTTGGTCCCGGCGGGTTCGTCGGCGAGATGGGTGTGACCACGGGGGCCCGGCGCAACGCTCGAGTTTGGGCTCACTCACGTTGCACGCTCGCGCTCATGATGACGTGGGACTTCCAAGCGATGACCGAAGAGTTCCCGGTGATCGCCAGCCGCATCGAGGACGAGATCGCACGGCGAACGGACGCACCTCCAGACGTGGGTAGCTGAGCGCCGCTCGAGCGACGTCTTACGGATCGGCACGCTTGCGCGCTCCTTGAGCAGCGCCCAAACGGACACGCAGCGGACAGTGAGCATGCAGCGGCGCCGTCGGGAGGGAGACCGCTACGCGTGTCTCCGAAGCTGGCACAGGTTGCGGCGGCGACAAGGAGGCGGCCACGGCGCAAAAAAGGTACCGAAAAGGTACTGAGCCCGTGCTCGGTACACCCTTCGGTACACCTTCACAGCCGCAGGCGGAGGTCGACCACCACGAAACTCCTGGTAGAGCGACTATGCGGTGCCCCCGGCAGGACTCGAACCTGCGGCCTACCGCTTAGGAGGCGCCTTCGGGCCGTCCACCGCGTGCGCACCAGTCCCCTGACCTGCACCGATTCCATGGACGGGTCCGTCCCGTGCGCTCCAGTCCGTGGCGATCGCCCAAGTTTGGGTGCGGCGTAAGGTCCAGAAGCAGGCAGCAGGCCGTCGTGGCGGATAGACACATATTCACCGTCGGCGAGCCGCTAACCGCCGATCGCCGTGTCGACAAGCGAGCAGCGCCATTCGCTCTCGTCGCGGCCGGGCAATCGCCTTCAGTCGCCGAGGAAGCCGTTCAGCTCGACGACGAACCGTGCCCACCCTGGCTCGTCGCGCAGCAGGATGTGGTTGGCGCTGTCGAGCACGACGAGCCGGCTGTCGGGGATCAGCGTGGCCAGGCTCCGCCCCTCGGCGAGGGGCGCCCGCCGGTCGTCGCGGGAGTGGATGACCAGAGTCGGCGCCTGAACGCGTGGTGCGAGTGAGGTGACGTCGAGGTCCGCGGTGGCTGCCATAATCCGCGCGGCGTTCGCCGGCGTCGCGGTACGCCGCTGCAGCTCGTCGAATGCGGCCCACTGATCGCGGGTGCCCTCGGGCATGAACTGCAGGGCGAAGACGTGCCGGAACGCCGGATCGTCCCGGCCCCAGCCCAGTTCGGCCAGGTCAACCATGAGGTCGGCTTCGCGCTTTTCCTCGACCGTGCGTGCCCGCGCCATGCGACCCCGGGCGAACGCGCCGTACAGCACGAGCTTGCTCACCCGCTCGGGGTGGCGGGCGGCGTAGGCCACCGACGCCGGCCCCCCACCGGAGACGCCCAGCAGAGCGAAGCGTTCCAGGCCGCCGGCATCGACCACCGCTTCGAGGTCGGCGACCTTGGTGTCGATGGATAGCTGGTCGACGTCCCAGTCGGACAGCCCGCAGCCCCGCTCGTCGTAGCGGACGAGCCGGTGCCGGCGCGACAGCTCTTGCAGCCAGTGACGCCAGACGGGGCTCTCCCAGTCGTAGTCGAGGTGGGACAGCCAGTTCGCTGCCTTTACCAACGGTGGCCCCTCGCCCGAAGAGGCGTAGGCCACCTGCACACCGTCCGCCGACTGGCAGAACCGGATCTCCTGGCTCACGGCGACCCGTCGCTCGGTGGGACCCGACGCGGCCGGCGGACCGGACGCGGGGGTAACGAAGACCTCGACCGGAGAGACGAAGCGATAGCCGCGCCCGTGCACGGTGCGGATCATCCGCTGCGACCGTCCGTCGTCGCCCACCGCTTGGCGGGCGGCCTTGACGCGGCTCGTCAGCGCGGACTCAGTGACGAAGGTGGTCTTCCACACCGACTCGAGCAGCTCAACCTTCGAGACGACGCGCGTGCGCTGCTCGACGAGGTGGGCGAGCACGTCGAAGACCTGCGGTTCCACTGCCACCCTCTCGCCGTCCCGCCGCAACTCGAACTGGTCGAGGTCGAGCTCATAGCTGTCGAACGTGTAGATCATCCCGATCCGCCCCGATCGCCCGCACCAGCCTACGGCCTCGACGGTCCCAGGGCGCGCGCCGGTCGTCGCCGGCCGCGCTGTCACCTACCGCGGCGTGGGGAAGGTCGCACTCGACGACCACCAAACGACCGCGTCCGCCGTCGGGTGGGCCGATCGCCAGCACGATGGCGCGTGCACACACAGCCCTGCGTGGCAACCGAGGCCCATCAGGCCGTCATTCTGTTGCCTCGTTCGGTGCGCCCGGCAGGATCGAGCATCAACGCGGAGCACCGAATCGGTCGGGTCTGTCTCGGTCGTCGGCCTGCTCCAGATCGCCGGTTCCGGGCGTAACTGAAGCGGTCTCGCCGACGTCGTTATGGCGCGCTTGAACAGCACGGGAGGCGAGCGCGTAGCCGTCGTTCGGTACGCCACCGGCGAGGGCATCGCGGTCGACGCGCGGCTCGTCGGGAGCATGCACGAAGGCGGGTTATTGTGCGCGCCTTCTGTGCCGACCGGCGGCGGACTTCGCCGGTTACACGCGGCTCGGCACCAGTCGCGCGCCGCAATTGTGCGGCGGGGCGCGATTCAGCGGGCCATGTCTGAGATGACGTCCTGCGGGGTGGTGGAGCTCGGAGCTCTACGTATGGAATCAAGGGCTGTCCGGCACACGGTGAGCCAACCGCTTTGCGATCCGTGCGGCCGTTTCCCACAGGCGTCCGTCGGACCCTTGATCCGGCGTCGATCGCGATGCGGTCTTGGAGTCGGCGACTCCAGACTCGGGCGACATTGCCCGAGCTCGCTCGCGGACCTCGAAGGGGGTGGCGGGATGATCCGCCACCAGTCGAACGAGTGACTCCCGCTCGTCAAGCGTGGCGAAGCCTTCGAGCTCGACGGCACTGACGAGGGCCTCGAGGGCGAACGGCGCGAGTTCGTGTCGGATCGCCAGTTCAAGCGACTTGGCGTAAAGGTACCCGGCCTCGTCGCGTCGTGCGGCGTTGACCGAGATCACGCGTCCGAGCTGCACGAATACCCAGGCGACGTACGGCTCGTGCGAGATCTGCTTCCAGCGCTCGAGTGCCTCACCGAGCTGCCGCTCTGCTCGCCGAACGTCCCCCCGTCGGAATGCGAGCGCTCCGAGGTCGCCCACGCATCGTGCGACGTAGTAACGGTTCGCGCTCGTGCTGGCCGTGTGCAGACAGCTCGTCAATGCTCGTTCCGCGGCATCGAACTCGCCAGCCGCGCTATAGGCGTTGCCGAGATCGTCCGCGGTTGCCGCGGACTCCCACCGGTTCTCGAGTTCGTCGGTGATGGCGATGCTGCGCTCCAGAGTCTCCACCGCCTCCGCGTAGCGGCCACCGGCGATCTGGACCTTCCCGATCTCCCGCAATGCGTAGGCCAAGCCGAGCCGGTCGCCGAGCTCTTCGCTCCGTGCCACGGCTTCGTCGAGTAGCGACCTCGCCTCCTGGTAGTTCCCGAACCACCCGGCCAGGATGCTCAGGTTGCGACATGCGAGTGAGCTGATCCGACGATCCCCGATCGCATCGGCGATGGCGCGGCACGACTCCAATGGGTCCGCGGCCCTCGTTAGCTGACCGACTGCGGTGGCGTTGTTGCCTAGCAACAGCTGGCAGCGGGCGACGCCCCAGCGGTCGTCGAGACCAGCGAAGATCGCGAGACCGCGTTCTGCGTGGTCTTCGGCCTCCGTGTTCCGTGCGAGAAGGAAGCTCACCCACCCGAGCCACAGATGGGTGAGGGCGAGCTTCGCCGCGTGCCGCGGATGCCCTGCGCCTCGCCGCAGCTCCGTCAGACCCCGCTGCAAGAGGGCGCGCCCGTCCTCCAGGGCTCCTTGGTGGGCCTGCACCATGCCCTGCCCGGCGTGCAGCAGCCCGCTGACCGCCGCGTCGGTCATCTCGTCGCTCACAGACGGTGGGGCGGGCGACTCGAGCGTGGCCAGGGCAACCCGGATGAACAATCCCATCTCACCCACGTTGCCGCGTGTGTCGAAGTACAGCCACAGACTCTCGATCGCTGGCTCCAGCGTCTCGATGCGCTCGTTGGCGACGGCGTCACTCCACGCTGCACGCAGGTTGTCCATGTCAGCGGCGATCTCGCCGATGGCCTCCTGCGGGCCGCTGCGGAGCGATGCCGCTCGAGCTGACAGCCAAGTGAGAAAGTGGTCACTGTGCGCTCGGCGAACCTCACGCGTGAGCCCGGCGTCGGCGAGCTGTCGTTCACCGTACTGACGCAGGAGCTCGTGCACCGCGTACCGCTTACGGTGGGTGGTCGCGATCATCGATTTGTCGTTGAGCCTTCGCAGCATCGGGAGGTCTACACCCGTGATCTCGGTGGCCGCCGCTCGGGTGAACCCGCCTCGGAACACCGACAGCTTCATGAACACGTCTCGCTCCTCGGCTGCCAGTCGAGTCCACGACATATCGAACACGGTCTGGATGCTGCGCTGGCGGTCGGGGATGTCCTGCAGGTCCGTCTGCAGGAATTCGAGTCCGCGTTCGACCTCCGCGGCAATCTCCTCGACCGAGAGCAGTTCGGACCATCCGGCTGCGAGCTCCAGGGCCAACGGCATGCCGCCGACGAGACGGCAGATGCGTCGGATGCCGTCCTCGGTGCGCGCGTCGACGCTGAAGCCGTATTGAACCCGTCGTGCTGACCGGACGAACAGGTCGAGCGCATCGTCGCCGGCGCTCTCAGAGTCGGTGCCCGGAGGAGGCGACCCCAACCCTCCCAACTCGAATGTCCACTCGGCGTGCAGATTGAGACGCTCTCTCGAGGTCGCCAGCACCCTGATCCCCGGTGCCGCCCTCAAGATGTCGGCGATGAGATCGATCCTCGGCAAGTGCTCCAGATTGTCGAGCACGAGCAGCATCTCCTTCGTCGCCAGGTAGGAGACCAGCTGCGTACCCGGTCCGGAGCGGGCGTCCAGGGAGAGACCCATCGATTCGGCGACGACGTACACCATCTGTTCGGGGTCGGACACCGCGGCGAAGGCTGCGAAGTAGACGCCGTCGGCGAACGTGGCTCCCATCCGTTCGGCGACCTCCAGCGCCAGCCGAGTCTTGCCCATGCCACCGGGCGCGACGATCGTGAGGAGCTTGCACTCGGAGTTGCTGAGGTGCTCGGCGATGCGGCGCAGCTCGTGCTCACGACCGACGAACGGTGTGGTCGGGACGGGTACGCGGCGACGCGCGAGTTCCGGCGACCCCTCCGTGCCGACCCGGTCGGCGTCGATCCTCGCGACGAATCGATAGCCGCGGCCGTGCACCGTTCGGATCATCTGTTGATCGCGACCGTTGTCGCCGATCACCTGGCGAGCGGCCTTGATCCGGCTGGTCAACGCCGACTCGCTGACGAAGCGATCACCCCAGACGTTGTCGAGCAGCTCGGTTTTCGGAACTACTCGATCGGCGTGCTCGACGAGGTAGCGGAGGACCTCGAGGACTTGGGGTTCGAGGCGCACCGGCCGGCCGTCGCGGTACAGCTCGTAGGCGTCGGTGTCGAGCTCGCAACCCTCGAACGCGTATCTCATCGATTGATCCGGCTCCCGTCGGCACCTGAATCCTAGGTGCGTCCACCGGCACGCTGGTGGCGTAGCCGGGTCCTCAGCGGAGCAGCCGGGGCTTGGTAGACGGTGGCGGTGCCGTCGTGGACGCTGGTCCCAGGGGCAAGCACGTCGAACGCCCGGGGCTCGATTGTTGCTCCTTCTGGTCCCGGCGCAGCCGATACCCGGATCGAGCTCGCACTCGCCGAACACGTAGCTCACGCCACGCCTCCTTCCACCCTCGTCAGCCACCGCCGCGGCCGTCGCAGCCGCAATGCACCCGGTCTCGCGCCACACGTCTCCAGGCGATCTCCAGGTCCCCTCCAAGCCCCCCGGCGGCGGGATGGCTCAGAGTTCCGCTCATGCTTGCCACCATCACTGCCGAGCGCACCCACGGCGGCACCGTCGAGCGCACCCATGCCGGCCGCCAGGACATGATCGCGGGCGTCCGGGCGATGGTTCCCTGGCTCTTGGGGGTCGCACCGTACGGGCTGGTGATCGGTGTCAGCGCCGCTCAGGCTGACATCCCCACCGCGGCGGGATGGGTGACGGGACCCGCTATCTACTCGGGTAGTGCCCAGGTGGCGACGATCGAGCTGCTCGACGCCGGGGCGGCACCGTTGATCGTGGTCGCCACCGCCCTGGCCATCAACGCCCGGCTGATCCTCTACTCGGGGACGATGGCCGGCCATTGGCGGGGCACCTCGATGTGGTGGCGCGCTCTCGCGGCCTATCTGCTCGTCGACCCCTCGTTCGCGGTCGGAACCGACCGCTACCAGCGCCCGGGCGATCGTTCCGGCGCTCACGCCCACTACCTCGCCGGTGCCATCGCGCTCTGGATCACGTGGCTCGTGGCCATCGCTGTCGGAGCATCTGTGGGCGCGCGGGTCCCCGCTGGTCTCCACCTGGAGTTTGTGATCCCTCTGTTCCTTGTTGGCGAAGTTGTCGTACGGCTCAACGGCCCGGCGATGCGCCGGGCGAGCCTCACGGCGGTCGCCGTGGCCGTGCTCGCCTTCTCGGCCCCGCTGCACCTGGGGCTGGTCGGCGCCATCGTGGCCGGGATCGTCGCCGGCCTCGCCACCGGGGAGGGGCGGCGATGACCGCCTGGCTCGTCGTCCTCGCCGGGGGGCTTGGCAGCTACCTGTTTCGCATCAGCATGGTGGTGCTGGTCGGCCGCATCGGATCGCCAGCTCGCTTCGAGCGCGCCTCTGGCCTCGTCGTGCCGAGCGCGTTCGCTGCGCTCGCCGCTGGTGGTGTCGTCGCCAGCTGCACGGGTGCCGGCGCCCCGGAGGCGATCGCGCCGCTGGCGGCGGTGGTGGCCGCCGTGGCGGCGGTCCGCCGCACGGGCTCGCCGCATGCCGCCATCGTCGCCGGCATGCCGACGCTATGGGTCCTGAACCTCGCGTTCGCGGGTTGACGTCCAGACCGGAGGCCACGATGGTCCAGACACAACCGCGCGTGATGCGCACGCCGGCGATGCTGCCTGGCTTGGCACCTGCTCGGCGTGTGGGCACATCCCGACGACGAGATCTTTTCTGCCGTCGGGGCTCATGGCACTGGCCCGCCGGTCCGGCAACCGAGTCGTCTGTGTGACCGCCACCCGCGGCGAGCACTGCAGCAACGATCTTCGACACCGGCCCCCGACCGCCTGGCTGGCACGCGCGATCTCGAGATCGCCACGGCATGGCCATCCTCGGGGTCGACGAACACCGCTGCCTCGGGTTCGAGGACGGCACCCTGGCCGACCGGGCCTGGTGCCGGGGGGTGTCGGGCTCGTCGGCGAGCTGATCGAGGAGAATCGACGCTGACACCATCATCACCTCGGCCCCGAGGCGCCGACGTTCACCAGGCGGTGCTGGTGTTCGGGCCGGGCCTGCGGCGGCGCACCTCCGACGAGGACCTCGCCCTGGCCGTGCGGCTCGACGATGAGCTGCAGGACCTCAAGCTGGGCTGCGTTCCGCGCCTAAGCCACCCAGACCCGTCGGCTGGTAGCGGCGATCGGCGAAGACCGGTCCCGTGCCTGGTTCGCGAGGAGGGCTTCGTCGCCGCCGAGCTTCCCTCGGCGATTCCTGCAGATCTTCACGATCTCACCACGCCGGCTCCAAGGTCGCAGCGTCGGGGTCCGTCACAGTCGTCGACGAACCCCAGACACACCAGGAGACGATCCCGATGGGCACCCGCCACCACAGCCAGCAGGACGTCGTCGTAGTCGGCGCACGAGCCGCTGGCGGCGCCACCGCGTTGCTCCTGGCACGCATGGGCCACGACGTGGTGGTCGTGGAGCGCTCCCTCTTCCCCAGCGACACGCTGTCCACCCATTCCATCTCGCGCAGCGGCGTCGTCCAGCTCGCCCGCTGGGGCCTGCTCGACCAGGTCTTGGCGAGCGGTGCACCCGCGATTCGCCAGGTCACCTTCCACGTTGCGGGCGAGTCGATCACGCGCCGCGTCAAGGACCGCGCAGGAGTTGACCACCTGGTCGCGCCCCGTCGGCACGTGCTCGACGCCATCGTTGCCGACGCCGCGCGTGCCGCAGGCGCCGACGTTCGCTTCGGCGTCACCGTCACCGGCATCCGCCAAGACGACTCCGGTCGGGTGGTCGGGGTGACTGCTCGCGACCCGGCCGGCGATCCCGTCGAGCTGGACGCCCGGGTCGTCGTCGGTGCCGATGGACTGCGCTCCCGCGTCGCCCGCTCGGTCGGCGCCTCGGTCCACGAGGCCCGGCGCTCCGACGGGGCCACCCACTACGCCTACTACGCCGGGCCAGGCTGGCGGGGCACCGAGTTCTTCTTGGGCGAGGCGGCCTTCGCCGGTGTGTTCCCCACCAACAACGGCGAGGCGTGCATCTGGGTGTGCAGTCCATCCCCCCACGCCGAGGCGATCCGTCGGCGTGCGGCGTCGCTTCCCGAAGCCTTCGACGAGATGCTCGCGGAGGCCGCGCCCGAGCTCGCCTCCCGGCTGCGCGATGCCCGCCGCACCTCGCCGGTGCGCGGCGCCCTGCGCCTCCCCAACCAGGTACGCCAGGCGTTCGGGCCGGGGTGGGCCCTGGTAGGCGACGCCGGCTACCACCGAGACCCCATCACCGGTCACGGCATCAGCGACGCGTTCCGCGATGCTGAGCTGCTGGCGGTCGCCCTCGACCGGGCCCTCGAGGGCGAGGTCTACGAAACCACCGCGCTCGCCGGCTACCAGCGCCAGCGCGACGAGGCCTTGCGGCAGATCTTCGACATCACCTGCGCGCTCGCGACCTACCCACCGCTGGCCCAATTCATCGACCTGCAAAAGCGCCTGAGCACAGCGATCGAAGTCGAAGCGGCATCCCTCGCCGCCCGCCCGGTCCCCGGTGAGCGGCAGCTCGCCGTGGCCTGACCAGACCACAGACCCACACCAACACAAGGAGAAACCCATGTACCTCTACGCAACAGAACTCGTGCGAGCCCGGCTTGCTGAACACCTGGCGGAGATCGATCTCTCGACCTCCCCGGTGCGGCTGGGTCCCGCCAGGACTCACCCTCGGTTCGGTCGGCGGAAGCGCCGCTCCGGCGCCGAGTCGCCGCGGGCTGGATCCACACCTCGGCGAGCCAACGCAACCAACTGACACCAACCACAGCCAATACCAACAGCAAAGGAAACCGAAATGACCATGACCGAGAGCAACGAGTCCATGCGCAACGGCGTCGACACCGCCACGCTCTTCGCCACGCTGGACGCCGTGAAGGGGGCCCCGGCGGCGGCCAAGTTCCAGTTCCGGGCCCGCAACGAGTGGGTCAGCGGGACGCACAATCGCAGCACCATCGGCGACTTCTTCGGGGTCGGCGAGGAACGCTCGCACGAGCGGACCTGGGTGTTCGATGCCGACCATCCGGCCGTCCTCGTGGGTCGGGACAACGGTCCCACGCCGGTCGAGTTCGTGCTGCACGCCCTGGCGGCGTGCCTCACGGCCGGCCTGGCCAACATCGCCGCGGCCCGCGGCGTGACCCTCACCGAGGTGCGCTCCACCGTCGAGGGCGACATCGACCTCAACGGCATCCTCGGGCTGAACCCCGACGTGCGCAACGGCTACGAGCAGATCACCGTGCGCTTCGCCGTCAAGGGCGACGCCCCGGCCGAGACGCTGCACGAGCTCCTCGAGCAGTCCCGGGCCCGTTCGGCCGTCTACGACATCATCACCAACCAGGTGCCGGTCACCGTCGACATCGACACCGAGTGACCGAGGCCGTGCGCCAGCGATGGCTGGCCCCTGTGGGCCGGCCATCGGCGCGTTGGCCCGAGATCCCGAGGCCGTCATGACAACTGAGACCGCACTCGTGCCAACCACGATGCCGCCAAGGAATCTGCCGGCCCGTCCAGCCTCGGGCAGAGCCGCCGTGAGCGGGGACATCGACGCCGTCGGGTGAGCCCGCACGCGGGTGGGCGCCAGATCCTCCACGACGTGTCGCTCGCAGAGCTGTTCTCCCGCCACTGGGACGGTGACTTCACAATGCACGCCAGAGGCAACCTCCGCGCCTGCATCGGGTTCCTCCTCGGTAAGGCAGTCGACGATGTTCCGAGTGCCGTCCTTGACCTCGACGATTCCCCCTTTCCGCTCAACGTCGCCGTCGAGGCGCACAAGGCATAGCTCGACCGCGACTC
>Ga0299907_10003044_pt1 | contig 10618 bp, 6 predicted proteins | sample RVTome_16_FD_198680 | JGI IMG/M metagenome (GOLD analysis project Ga0299907, IMG submission 198680) | Soil microbial communities from uranium-contaminated site in the Upper Colorado River Basin, Wyoming, United States - RVT152D67 (version 2) ... | reverse complement strand
TCACCCGCACACCGACCCCCTGTTCTCCTCCGCCCGGCTCTCGATCGCGCACGACGGGCCCGAGGTCCGGCGGCTGGACAAGCTGGCCCTGATCGCGACGGACGCGGCAGCGCTCGCGACCCTGCGCGTGTGCTGGCGCTCCGGCACCGACCGGAACTGCGGCCGCTGCGTGAAGTGTCTCCGCACCCTCGCCGGGCTCGAGCTCCTCGGCGTGCGGAGCGCCGCCACTTCGTTCCCCCCGGACGCGTGGAGCCTCGAGTACCTCGAGACGGTGGAGATCGACGGCCCGTGGGACGTGCGCGAGCTCGGGGACCTCCAGGAGCTGGCGGCGCGGACCGGTCGCCGGGACATCCAGCGCGCGATCGAGACCGCGCTCGATCCGCGGCCGCGACCGACGTGGTGGGGCCGCTTCCGCCGCAAGCGGACACGCGTGGGCGGGTGACGGGCCGCGCCGGCATCCGCTGCGACGACGTCTGGAAGCGGTTTCGTCGCGGGCAGCGGCACAACACCCTCCGCGACCTCCTCCCCGCCCTCGCCGGGCGGGCCATGGGACGCGGACCCGCGCGCGAGACCGACTTCTGGGCGCTCCGCACCGTCTCCTTCGAGGTGGCGCCGGGAGAGGTGATGGGGGTCATCGGTCCCAACGGGGCGGGCAAGTCGACCCTCCTCAAGCTGCTCGCCGGCGTACTGGCGCCGACCCGCGGGACGATCGAGGTCCGCGGGCGCGTCGGCGCGCTCATCGAGCTCGCCGCGGGGTTCCACGGCGAGCTCACCGGCCGCGAGAACATTTTCCTCCAGGGCGCGATCATGGGGATGCCCCGTGCCGAGATCGAGGCGAAGTTCGACCGCATCGTCGACTTCTCCGAGATCGAGGACTTCCTCGACACGCAGGTCAAGCGGTATTCGAGCGGCATGGCCGCGCGGCTGGGGTTCGCGATCGCCGCGCACCTCGACCCGGACGTGCTCCTCATCGACGAGGTGCTCTCGGTCGGGGACCAGGCGTTCCAGGTGCGCGCGAACGGGCGCATCCGGGAGATCGTCGCGCGCGGCATCCCGGTGGTGCTCGTGTCGCACCACCTCGAGCGCGTCAAGGAACTCGCGAGCCACGCCGTGCTGCTCGCCGGGGGCGAGGTGATCCACCACGGGAGCCCGAGCGAGTGCGTGGCGCGCTATCTCCGCGGCGACTACCTGCCGGGCCCGGCGGGAGAAGTCGATCTGCCGGTCCGCCTGATCGGGTTCACGGGACCGCCCGAGGCGGTCCGCGCGGGCGATCGCGTGACGTTCTCGATCCGCGGGGAGACGCTGCGGCCGCCGGAGCCGCACGCCACGGTGGGTCTCCTCATCCGACGCGTGGCCGACGAGGAGCTCGTGTTCGCCACGCACGCGGAGCTCTTCGACATCCCCTTGCCGCCGCCGGGGCCGTTCACGCTCGAGACCGAGGTCACGCTGTGGCTGGGTCCCGGACGCTACCGGGCCCAGCCGATGGTCTACGACCCGGTGGCGAATCGACAGCTGGCGCGGGGGTTCGCGCACGAGCTCGTGGTCGAGCGCGCGCCGACCTCGTACGGCGCGGCGCACCTCGATTCGGTGATGCGGCGCGTCGAATGAGCGCGGCGTCCACCGGGCCGGACTCCTCGGGAGCGCCGGGCCCATCCCGCAGCGGTGGGACGCCGGGCCCATCCCGCCGCGGAGAGCCGCCGGCCGGCACGACCCCCGCCGGGCTGGCCGCGGAGGCCCGGTCGCGGGTCGGGGACCTCCTGGCCCTCGCGGCCGGCACCGTGCTGATCGACGTGCCCGCCCACCCCAACGTGGGGGACAGCGCGATCTGGCTCGGGGAGCGCGCGCTCCTCGGCGATCTCGGACGGCGACCGGCGCTCGAATGCGACATCGACACCTTCGACCCGGAGGGGCTCCGTCCCGCCGTGGCGGAGCGGACCGTGCTCGTGCACGGCGGGGGGAATCTGGGCGACCTGTGGCCGACGCATCAGACCCTGCGCGAACGCGTGGTCTCGGTCTTTCGCGACCGGCCCGTCATCCAGCTTCCGCAGAGCCTCCATTTCCGCTCCGAGGAGACGCTCGAGAGAGCCCGACGCGTGTTCGGCGAGCACCCGGATCTCACGCTCCTGTGTCGCGATGACCGGAGCGTGGACCTCGCCAGCCGGCACTTCGGGGGCGCGCGCGTGGCGCGCTGTCCGGACCTCGCCCTGTGTCTGCCGCGCGCCGTGCTCGAGGCGCACCGGGCGCCACGTCCCTCGGTGGACGTCCTGTGGCTCGTCCGGTCCGATCACGAGTCCGCCTGGCCCGAGGGACCGTTCCCTCCCGCGGCCGGGGACTGGCTCCACGAGCCCCCGACCCTGGCCGGCGCGGCGTCGTCGTGGCTCGCGCCCCGCGTGCTCCGGCGCGGGGGCACGAGCGTGTGGCGCGCTCTCCACGGGCGGGCGCTGGGCAGGGCCGCCGCCGACCGCGTGGCGCGCGGCATCCGGTTGCTATCCTCCGCCCGGGTGGTGGTCACCGACCGGCTGCACGCGCACATCCTCTGCGCCCTGCTCGGGATCCCGCACGTGGTTCTCGCCGACGCCTTCGGCAAGCTCGAGGCCCACTGCGCGACGTGGCCGGGACTCGCGCGGCTCGCCTCCCGCGCGGCCGGCCCCGACGAGGCGGCGGAGCGGGCGACCGCGCTTCTCGAAGGCATGGGATGAGCCGACCGGCGCCGACTTCCGCCCGCCGCGACGAGCGGGACGGCCCCGGGACGGGCCCGCTCGATCTGTCCGTCGTCGTCTGTACGCGCGATCGCGCCCCGGAGCTCGCGCGGACGCTCGACGGTCTGACCCGGGCTCGCATCCCCGAAGCGCTCAGGTGGGAGCTCCTCGTGGTGGACAACGGCTCGACGGATGCGACCGGCGACGTGCTCCACGGCTTCGGCGACCGGCTCCCCGTCCGGGTGGCCCGGGAGCCCCGGCCGGGGCTCTCGATCGCGCGCAATCGCGCGCTCGACGAGGCCCGGGGAGACGCGCTCCTGTGGACGGACGACGACATCACGGTGGGCGCCGACTGGATCGAGCGCTACGTCGAGGCGCTCGCGGCCCACCCGGAGTGCGGCTTCTTCGGAGGCGCGATCCGAGCCGCCTTCCGGACGGGGACGCCGGCGTGGGCCGCGGCGGCATGGCCACACGTGTCCCGCTACTGGGCGGTGCGCGAGCCACCGGACGTCGGCGCGCCGGTGACGCCAGACTACGTGCCGTACGGGGCGAACTTCGCGATCCGCCGCGAGATCCAGCGACGATACCCGTACGACCCGGAGCTCGGGCGCCGCCCGGGCGACCTGCGCTCCGGCGAGGAATGGGACGTGCTCCGGCGGGCGCTGGCGGACGGGGTGCGGGGGCGCTGGGTGGCCGCCGCGGTCGATCACCGCATCGGGGCGGAGCGGGCGACGCCGGAGTTCGTCTGCGCGGTGGCGCGCGCGATCGGCCGGGCGGGCGCGGAGACGCTCGCGGGGGCGGGGCCGACCTGGCGCGGGCGCCCCGTGCGGCTGTGGCGCGTCTTCGCCGGGCTGAGCGTCCGCTACGCCCTCGCGCGGCTGGCCGGTGACCCCGCGAAATGGGTGCCGCTCGCGCTCGAACGCGCGCGGGCCCGGGGGCAGCTCGACGGGGCGGGGGCCGGTCCCGGGACCCCCGGGGCGGGCGACGGGGCGACGGAGACGTCGCGGTGAGGATCGCGAGCTGGCCGCACTGGTACCATCCGAACCCCTATCTGCGGGCGTTCTACGCGGGTCTGGAGGCGCACGGCATGGTCCATCTCCCGAACGTGCCGCTCGACCTGAAGAGCCTCCACGAGGCCGGCGCCGATGCCCTCCACGTCCACTGGGCGTATCCCCTGTGGCGCGATCCGCGGCGCTTCCACGAGAAAGCGCGCGCCGTCCTGGCGTTCCGCCGGCTCGTCCGTGGCGCGCGGGCGGACGGCCTGCTGCTTCTCCGGACCATCCACAATCTCGAGCACCACGAGGGGTCGAGCGGCTGGGACCGGCCGGGCGAGCGCCCGCTGAGGGACGCCGACGTCCGCATCTACACCTCGGAATGGGCTCGCGACACGGGCGAGGGCGCGGCGCGCGGCGGGACGCCGGTCGTCGTCCCGATCGGGGACCTCGACCCGTGGCTGTCTCCCGACCCCGGCCGCGACGCCGCCCGCGAGGCGCTCCGGATCGCCACCGACACCCGCGTCCTCCTGTGCTTCGGGCAGATCCGTCCGTACAAGGGATTCGACGTCGCGGTCCGCGCCCTCGACCGTCTCGGCCCCCCCTACCGGCTGGTCGTCGCCGGGCGCCCCGTACTCCCGGACCACGGCCTCCACCGCCCCGCGGGCACGCGCGAGGACCGCCTGACCCTGATCCAGCGCGAGCTCGACGAGATCGAGCTCGTACGGTGGCTGGCGGCGGCGGACGTGGTGCTCCTCCCGTACCGCCGCATCACCGGGAGCGCCGCGCTCCTCACGGCGCTCTCGCGCTCGCGCGGCGTGGTGGCGAGCGACCTCCCGTATTTCCGCGAGGTGCTCGGGCCCGAGCCCGACGCGGGCGTGCTGGTGGCCCCCGACGATCCATCGGCGCTGGCCGCGGGCATCGAGCGTTTCTTCGATCGGGCGCCACGGGCCCGCGGGGCCGCGGCGCGCCGGATCGCGGCGGCGCTCGAGTGGCCCGAGCTCGTGACGCCGGTCGTGGAGGCCCTGGAGCGCCGGGCTACCGGTGCTCGCGAGCCCAGAGGATGAGCCCCACGAGCACCTGCGGGCCCATGAGGTCGAAGAAGGTGTGCGAGACCGGCGTCTCCTCCGGCCCCGGCAGGTAGCGGGCCACCTCCTCCATCCGGAAGAACTCGGACAGACAGTCCCGGTACGGCTCGGCCGAGCGGCGGATCTCGCGCCAGCCGGGGTGGTTGAAGTCGAATGCGCGCCAGTTCACGCGGCGCTCGCGTCGCCGCGCCCGATCCCCCGGTGCGGGGCCGAGCCGCGCGCGGACCCCGAATGCCAGTCGGTCCCGCCACGAAGGTCGCAACGGGGCGGCCAGATCCGCGTTCCGATCCACGAGCGGGATCCTCGCCAGGGCCGGCAGACGGCGGCGGAGGATCTCGTCCTGGGCGCGCCGTTGCGCGATCGCACGCTGGTCCGCCGATGCCACCGCGTCCAGGAGCGAGACGTGGAGGGCGGGCATCACCGGCCACGCTCCGAACGACACGCGCCACGCGTTCCCGCCGACCCGGTAGCGATTGGCGTGCGTCATGATGAAGCGCCAGGGTCGCTCGGACGGATCCGCCGACGCTTCGGTGTAGGCGCGCTCCAGGTCACCGATCACGTCGCGGACGAGGGCCGCGAGCTCGGGTCTGAGCAGGCGCTCGAGCCGGTCGCGCGGGACCCCCCACGCGTTCGCCCACTCGAGCACGGCCGAGAAGGGGGCGGACCGCGTGGGGTGCCGCTCGGAATAGAACCACGTCCCTCCGACGACCGAGTCCACGACGTAGCCGTTCACGCACGCGGGAGACAGGCGCGCCAGGGGCTCGACGAGGTCCCAGACGTGCACGTCGCTCACGCCCCCCACCAGCGGTTCCCAACGCGCGCTCCGGCGCGCGGCCTCCAGGTATCCCGCCGGGGCGGGGTCGTGCGTCGCGACCTCCAGGCCCAGCACCGCCGCAACCCGGCGCGCCGTCTCGACCTCGTAGTCTCCGTCGCGCCCCATGACGAGCGCCCGACCGCCACGAGCGGTCTCGGCCGCCAGCCCCGCCAGGAGCCTGGAGTCCCGGCCGCCGGAGAGGAGGTAGGAGGGAGACGTCCGGCCGGCGAGCTCACGTCGAACCGCCTCGGCCAGCGTATCCCCGACCCGCGCGATCTGTTCGTCGGCCGGGGTCGACTCGTCGCGGGTTGCGGGCAGGCGGTACCCCGTGATCTCACGGGCCCCGCGGGAGATCGACCATTCGAGCGACGCGCCCGGCCCGAGACGCCGCGGGCCGGCGACGAGGGTCCGGTCGGCCACTGGATCCTGGGTGAGCAGGAGACCCACGAGCCCGCGGGGGTCCAGTTCGAGCGGAAACGACGGGTGACAGGTCGCCAGGTGGGGGCTCGTCGCCACGACGACGACCGGACCGCGGGAGACGTGATAGACGGGGAGCAGGCCCAGCGGATCGGTCATGACGGCCAGCCGGTCCCCCTCCACATGCAGCGCGAGGAAGAACCCATCCGCCACGGTGCCGGAAGCGACCGGCACCCGCAGGCGCTCGGCCATCCCGGTCGCGTCGAGGCGATCACCCGTGTCGGTGTCGAAGGCATCGCCGAGGAGGAGCGTCACGCCCCCGTCGGACCGGCTGCCGGCAGGACCGCCGCCCGTCTCCCCGGACGGGAGCGCGGGCTCGCCAAGGGTCGTCGGAACGTGGCTCGCCGCCGCCCACCCGAGCCACCACGCGCCCCGGGAACGCTCTCGGGTGACCACCCCGGCCTCGGCGGCGAATCGGCTGCGTACCGCCGCTCGGAACGCGGCGCGGCGCGCCGGATCCGGATCGTGAACGAGCGCGACGTGCGGCACCTCTCACCCCCGCCTTCGACGACCCATCGCCGGCCGGACGCCGTTCCGGTGGCATCGGCCGGGCGCTTTCGCCATATTCAGGGTGTCCAAGAGGAGGTGAGCCATGCGCCATCGCGGACCGAGCGGACCCATCGCGGGGTAACGCTCCCATTCGAAGACCGGGGGACCATCGGGGTCCCCCGGTCTTCTCGCATCGGACTCACGACGCCGCGCACAGCCCCACCCGATCCGAGACCTCGTCCATCGTCCACAGCTCGGCGTCCCGCGCCAGCGCCTCGAGCAGGGCCTCGTAGCCGTCCAGCCAGTGCCGCGCGTAGCAGTCGTGCAGCCCGACCGCGTAGAACCCGGCGTCCGCCGCCTCCTCCACGACCGTCCTCCGCCACCCGGCGTACTCCCGCTCGCCGGTGTGGAGCGCGAAGTCGTCCCGCGCGATCGGGATCCGGGCGGTTCCCGAGACGAGCCGCGGGCGATCGAAGCCGAGCGCGTGACGCGCCGTCGCCAGCCACTGGAACGACAACCGGGCCAGCCCCTCGCTCCCGAGCTCCGGCGTCGTGCGGGAGGCCGGCGGGCGGTAGCCGCGGATCCGGCCATCCGCGGCGCGGCAGCGGGCGAGCTGGGGCCGGCCGGCCTCGTGATCCCAGGAATGGAACCCGAGGGCGTGCCCGCCGACGACGATGCGGGTGCGGACGTCCTCGAGCCGCGTGCCCACGACCTGGTACGTCGCCCGCAGCCCGAGCCGCGCCTCGATCGAGAGCATGCGATCGAGGGCGGCCTCCCCCTCCCGGTCCGCCCGGGCGGCGAACTCCGGATCGGCCATCCGGTGCCCCAGGCCGGCCTCCGTGTCGTGGCTGACGCATACCACGCGGGGCAGCGGCCGCGTCTCGGTCACGGTGCGGCCGGGGATGAGCCGGGATCCGGCGCCCTCCACGTCCACGATCCACCACGGCCCGGCGTCCCGCGCCTCGAACAGCCTCGCCGGCATGCGGTCGTACACCCGATCGAACAGGGCCCGGCCGACGTCGCGCGCCGGGTCGGCGTGCCGCAGCACGAGATCGGCGCCCGGCGATCGCACCCGCCGGTGGCCGCGCTCGCGCGCGAAATCGACAATGGCGTTGAGAAGCAGGTACGCCCAGCCGCCGAACGCGTTCTCCACCCGCGTCTTCCACTCCCGGCGGCGGCCGATGCGCTGCACGAGGTCCGACACGTAGCACAGGACGTGGAGATCGCCGCCGTGCTCGACCGCGCACGCGTACGCGACGTGCGCCGCGAGCCCGTGGCCCTGCCCGTGCCATTGGATGTCCGGGTCCTCGAACACGCCGGGGTCGATCGCGCGCGCCGCCTCGGGCTCGGCGTGCAGAAGGAAGAGCCACAGCCGATCCGGGTCCCGGACCCCGCACAGCCAATCCGCGAGCGCGAGCGCGTCGGGGCCGGCGCGCGGCAGGCGGTAGACCCGGTGCGCGAAGAACGGACGATCCCGGTTGAGACCCCGCGCGGCGAACGCGGGCCCCAGCTCCTCGCCGTACCGGCGCCAGCGGATCTCGCCCGCCGGCCGCCACTCGCCCCGCGTGCGCGGCCGGCGGCCGGACCACGAGGTGGCCCAGCGCCGGACGCGGAGCCGCGGATCCGCAAGCGAAGGGCCGGCGGGCACCCTCAGCCTTCCGGGTCGAACAGCGCCATGAGCTCGCCCGCGCCCCAGAACGCCCGGAAGTTGTTGTCGGGGTGGGCCATTTGCGGGAGCCCTTCGGCGAAGGCGGCCTGGAGGAAGTCCACCGCTCGCTCGAGGTCGCCGCCCTGCGCGTGGATGCGGGCGCGAGCCAGGGGGATCGCCCCGTATCCGTACTCGAGCGTGGCGCCAGCCAGCTCGGCGTCGATCTCCGCCGCCTCGGCGTCCCGGTCCAGCGCCGCCAGCAGGATTCCGCGCCACCCGCGGAGGCGGACGTCCCCGGCGCTGCGCGCCTCGAGCTCCGAGACGAGCGCGAGCGCCTCGTCGAAGCGCCCCGCGTCGTGGAGCAGCGAGGCCCTCCGGGTCAGGTGGTCGGTGGTGAGCGCGGAGTCGGCGTAGGTCGCTTCCCAGCGGTCGTACGCGCGCTCGGCCTTGTCGAAGAACTCCCGCGCCGCCGGCTCGTGGCCGTGCCATTCCAGCTCCAGCGCCAGCTCGTGGTACATCGAGCCCGGCACCACCGGTCGGATGGGGTCGCTCGCGAGCCGGAGGCCGGCGACCGAGTCGGCGACGACCCGCACACGGTCCACCTCGCCGAGCCCGATCCACGCCGTGGCGACGAGCTGCTGGGCGAAGCGGGCGTTCGGATCGCGGTCGCGGGCGTCGCGCGCATCGGCGAGCTCCTCGCGGTACTGGCCGAGCATGTGCCGCGCCCTCGTGCGCAGATACCAGTACGGGAACCAGTCCCGCATCGGACCGCGGTCGGGATCGAGCGAGAGGAGCGCCTCGAGCGCCTCGCGAGGCCGGTTCACCTGGAGCGCGACGTAGGCCTGGTTGTAGACCGCCTTGGACCCCGGCGCGTTCTCGGCCGCGCGCCGCATCGCCTCGAGGGCCGAGCGGCGATCGCCCCGGAGCTGGCCGGCGAGGTAGTCGAGCCAGTGACGGTGGTAGACGCTCAGCGATTCCTCCATCCCCCCGAGCAGGCGGACGAGGGAGTCGGCCCGGGCGCGCTCGCCGAGGTTGAGGTAGCTCAGCCCGGCGTACACGAGCGGCACGACGAACGCGGAGTCGAGCGCCGTCGCGCCCCTCAGGTGGGGGATCGCGGCATTGAACCGGCGGTCGATGTAGTCGTCGAGACCGCGGCTGAACTCGAGGTAGGCCCCGTACGACGGGGCGCGCGTGGCCTCGACCCGCTCGTCCCCCGCGAGCGCCAGGTAGCTCAGCACGCGGCCGCGCGCCGCCTCGATCACCCGCATCGGGTCGGCGGCCGGCCCGCGCGCCTCGACCGTCTCGAGCGCGCTCGACGGGCCGGACACGCCCACGTCGCTGATCGCGATCGTGAGCACGAGCGAGTCCCGGGTCACCCAGTAGCGGCCGCTCACCACGGTGCGGGAGCCGGTCTCGCTCGCGAGGGCCCGCACCGGATCCAGCGCGCGCCCGGTCGCGACCTGCTCCTCCACGTAGCGGCTCGCCTGGAGCGCCGTGGGCGGCGGCACGACCTGCATCGTCCCGTCGTTGAGCAGCGCCTCGGTGATCCGGTCGATCGCGATCTTGCCCACCTGCGAGAACCCCGGGTCCGAGGTGTCGTCCTCGAAGTAGCCCACCACGACGCGCGTTCCGCTGGCCACCGCGACAGGCGGGCGCCAGATGCGCTCGCCGATGGCCACGGCGGCGAGGGCGAGCGCCACGGCCGCGCTCCACGCGATCGCCCGGGACCGGGCGCGACGGACATCGGCCTCCGCGCCCGGGACGAGACCCGGCTCCGTGATCTCCCCGCCGACTGCCCGCCGGAGTGCCTCCGAGAACGCGCGCAGGTCGGGATAGCGCTCGCTCGGGACCTTGGCCATCGCCCGCCGCACGACCCCATCGATCCCCCGCGGGACCGAAGGCCTCGCCGTGCGGATCGAGGGCACCTCGTCGAGCGCGTGTCTCGCGAGCACGACCTGCGGCGTCGGGCCCGTGAACGGGGGCTCCCCGACGAGCATCTCGTACAGCATGCAGCCGACCGCGTACTGGTCGGCGCGCCCGTCGATCGGGCCGCTCGCCTCCCACTGCTCCGGACTCATGTAGGAGGGCGTGCCGATCGCGAGGCCCGTGCTCGTGAGCTTCTCGCCGCTCGCCTGATCCATCGCGCGCGCGATCCCGAAGTCGGCCACGAGGGCGTGGCCTCCGGCGAGCATTACGTTCGCCGGCTTGATGTCGCGGTGGATCAGGCCCTGCTCGTGCGCGTGGGCGAGACCGTCGGCCACCTGGAGCGTGATGCGCGCCGCCTCCTCCACCGACAGCTGGCGGTCGCGCTCGAGCCGGTCCTCGAGCGACTCGCCTTCCACGAACGGCATCACGTAGTACAGCAGCCCGTCGACTTCCCCCGAATCGTGCAGCGTGAGGAGGTGCGGGTG
>Ga0299907_10003043_pt1 | contig 10618 bp, 6 predicted proteins | sample RVTome_16_FD_198680 | JGI IMG/M metagenome (GOLD analysis project Ga0299907, IMG submission 198680) | Soil microbial communities from uranium-contaminated site in the Upper Colorado River Basin, Wyoming, United States - RVT152D67 (version 2) ... | reverse complement strand
CCGCGCTCGATGGCGAGCTGGACGAGGGGAACTGGGTCGTGGTCGGACGCGAGGGCTCGTCGGAGGAGTCATCGACCGATGCCGAAACCGAGTCCACCGAACCGGCCGAGACCACCGAAACGACCACCGCAGACGCATGATCCCGGTCGCCCCGGTCGTGGAGTTGAGAGGGGTGGGCCGGACCTTCGCCGCCGGTGACGTGTCGGTCCCTGCCCTGGCCGGCGCCTCGCTCAGCGTGGGCAAGGGCGAATACGTGGCTGTAGTCGGGCCTTCCGGCTCGGGGAAGTCGACGATGCTCAACCTGATCGGATTGCTCGACCGACCTACCGAGGGGACCTATCTGTTCGAGGGCATCGACACCTCCGACCTCGACGAGGGGCAGCGAGCCGGGCTGCGCAGCCGGCGGATCGGTTTCGTCTTCCAGTCCTTTCATCTGCTCGCTCATCGGACCGTGATCGAGAATGTGATGTTGTCCACGATCTACAACGGGATGCCCCGGCTCGAACGGGTGCCCGCGGCGGAGCAGGCACTGATCAGGGTTGGTCTGGCCCAGCGCATGGACTTCCTGCCCACGAAGCTGTCCGGGGGTGAGCGGCAGAGAGTCGCCATCGCCCGCGCCCTGGTCACCCGGCCCGCCCTCCTCCTGGCCGACGAGCCGACGGGCAACCTCGACTCGGCAACGGGCGGTGCGGTACTGGGGCTTTTCGACGAGTTGCGGGCCGACGGCCTGACACTGATGGTCGTGACTCACGACGCCCAGGTCTCCACCCACGCCGACCGGGCGATCCACCTGCGAGACGGCCTGATCGAGGCCGTGGCATGACCGACCTCGTCGTCCCGGCGGGCGCCGAAAACGTCGCCCCGGCCCAGATGTCTCCCCGCGACCTGGCGGCCGAAGCGGTGGCCGGGATCTTCGCCCGTCCTGGTCGCACCGTGCTCACGGTGCTGGGGACAGTGCTCGGTATCGGTGCGTTGGTGGCCACTCTCGGCGTGGCCAAGACAGCCGGGAACCAGATCGTCGGCCGTTTCGACGAGTTGGCGGCGACATCCGTGGTCGTCACCAACGAGCAGGGGTTCTTTGGCGGTCCTGGTGGCGATGTCCGCGCCGGGATACCTTCAGATGCCGACGCTCGTCTGCTCCGGCTCAACGGGGTGAACGCGGCCGGGTCGTTTGGACCGGTCGAAGTGGGCGCGGCACTCGTCCGCTCGGTTCCGATCCCCGACCCCCTGGCCCAGACCGAGTTCCAGATGAGTGTCTACGGGGCGAGCCCCGGACTGCTCGGAGCGGTCCGCGGGGAGCTGTCGACTGGACGGTGGTTCGACTCGGGTCATTCGGACCGAGCCGACCGGGTTGCGATCCTGGGGACCGGCGCCGCCCAGCGGCTCAACGTGACCCGGGTCGATCAGCAGCCGGTGGTATTCGTGGGGGAGGAGGCATTCGTGGTCATCGGGATCCTCGACGAGGTGCGTCGTCAGCCAGAGCTGCTCAATGCGGTCGTCATCCCCGAAGGGACGGCCCGGGAGGTATACGGCTACGTCTCGGCTTCGACCGTCCAGATCGATGTCGAGATCGGAGCGGCCACGCTCATTGCCGAGCAGGCCGCGATCGCTCTTTCTCCCAACGAGCCGACCCTGCTCCAGGTGCAGAAGCCACCGGAGCCGGGTGACCTTCGTCGTGACGTCGAGGGCGACGTCAATGCCCTGTTCCTCGTCCTGGGAGGGGTTTCGCTGCTGGTGGGTGCGATCGGGATCGCCAACGTCACCCTGGTCTCGGTGTTGGAGCGGGTCGGCGAGATCGGTCTCCGCCGCGCTCTGGGTGCCGCCCGGCGTCATGTGGCCGCTCAGTTCCTGATGGAGTCCACCGCCATGGGTCTGGTTGGCGGGATCATCGGCGCCAGCCTCGGCGTGCTCCTCGTGGTCGTCATCTCCGCCGCCCGCACCTGGACCCCCGTCCTCGACCCGGTGGTTCCACTGGTCGCCCCCCTCGTCGGAGCGATCACCGGCCTCGTCGCCGGCCTCTACCCCGCCCTGCGCGCCGCCGCCCTGGAGCCGGTGGAGGCACTCCGCGCGGGCTGAGGGGGGTCGCGCGTACTCGTTTTGGCGCGGAGATCTGACCCTATAGGGTCAGATCTCCGCGCCAAAACGAAGGGATTGAACCCGGTCGCCGCTTCAGGCACGCTCGGGTCGTGGGGGTAGTGGCGACTATTCGAGAGCTCGCAGAGCTGCAACACGGGGTAATGAGCCGTCGCCAACTCTGGGAACGTGGGGTACGCGAGCAGCGCCTCTATCACCGGATCGAGGACGGCATGTTGGTCCGGATGTCGACGGACGTGTTGCGGGTGGGCGGGTCGCCGATCACCGACGGAACGCTCGCCATGGCCGCTGTCCTCGACTCACCCGGTCGGGCCTATCTATCGCATCAGTCGGCAGCAGCCTGGTGGGGTTTGCCGGGCTTTGTCGTCAACAGTCCGGTGCATACCGTCATCCCATGGCAAGGGACCACCCGAAGGACGCGCCTGGCGACCGTCCACTATCACCGTGGCCTACCCGGAGAGCATCTTCGCCGCCTCAACGATGTGCCCGTCGTGTCGCCCGCACTGACCATCTTCCTCCTCGCCGGTGTGCTCCATCCTGCGCGCACGGAGCGGGCGCTGGACAACGCCTGGTCGTTGGGGCTGGTCACTCACCAGGGCATGCACCACCTCCTGGCATGTCTCGCGGCAAGAGGGCGCAACGGGATACGGGTCATGCGCAGGCTCCTCGCCGAACGGTCCCCCGACTACGTCGCCCCTCAGTCAGGGCTCGAAGCAAGGGTCGATCGATTGGCGCGCGATGTCGGGGTGGTCCTTCGCCGCCAGGTGCATACCGGGGGTGACGAGTGGATCGGCCGAGTGGACTTCCTGATCGAAGACACGAACAAGGTGATCGAGGTCCTCTCCCGTCGCTACCACCTGTCGTTCCTGGACCGCCTCGCCGATCGAACCCGCTTCACCCGGCTCACCGACGCCGGCTTTCTCGTCCTCACCCTCTGGGACAGCGACATCTGGGGCAACGGTGACCTGGTACGGGACCGGATCGAAGCGTTCTGGCGCGGAGATCTGACCCTATAGGGTCAGATCTCCGCGCCAAAAACGGCTCAGTCCCCTTCGGGAACGGTGGTGGTGGTCGGGGGAGGGCCCTCTTGGAAGACGCCGATGAAGGCGATCACGTCGACCGCTCCCTCCACGCTCGCGGCCGGGGCCGGAGTGGTGGTGACGATTCGCCCGACCAGCTCCTGGTTCGCTGTGGGTGCCTCCTGCTGAGTCAGGTTGACCATGACCCCGGTCTCCAGCTCGAAGGCGCGGACGATCTCCAGTGCTTCGTCGAACGTCAAGCCTGTGAGATTGGGCAGAGCACCGACCGGCAGCTCCCCGGTGGAGATGTAGATGTTGACGAACGAGCCCTGTCTGACCGTGGCCCCTCCGCCAGGCGACTGGTTGACGACCGTGCCGGCCGGCTCCAGTGACGGGATCGAACTCGCCGAGGCATTGAGCTTGGCCTCACGCAGCTCGGCCTCGGCGTCGCCCTCACCCAGCCCGATCACATTGGGCACCGTCGTCGGAGGCGGAACCAGGAACTTGCCGATGTTCTCCGGCTCCGGCGGGAAGTCGGTCACGGGAAGGCCTGCATGGACATAACTCATGAACTCGGCCCAGATCGGCGCCGGGACCGAGCCACCGAACACCCGCGGGTAGGGCTGGCCGTTGATGACCACGTCCTCGAGCGGAACCTGCTGCGCCTCGTATCCGACCCACACCGCGGTGCTGTACTCGGGGGTGAACCCAACGAACCAGGCGTCGAGATAACTCTGGTGGGTGCCGGTCTTCCCGCCTTGGGGGATGCCGATGTTGGCCCGGGGGGCGGTACCGGACACGGGAACCACCTTGAGGGCCCGATTGGCGGCGGCGAAGATGGCGGGGTCGGCGACCTGGGTCATCTCCGGCTGGTGCTCGTAGACGGTCTCCCCGGCGCTGTTGACGATCTTGGCGATGACGTAGTCGTCCGAGTGCTGGCCATAGGTGGCGAAGTTGGAGTAGGCGTTGGCCATCTCCCTCGTGCTGACCGCCGAGCTTCCGAGGACGATGGACAGCACCGGGTCCAGTGCCGACTCGTCGATTCCCATCCGCTTGGCCACGTCGACGATCTTCTCCGGGCCCACCTCGAGCGAGAGCTGGGCGTAGACCGCGTTCACCGAGTTGTAGGTGGCCGAGGCGAGGTCGATGACCCCGAACGAAGCCCCCGCGTTGTTGACGGTCCAGATGTTCGACCCGTTGGGGGCACAGGGGAACTCGCACTCGATCTTGGCTGGGCTCTTGCCGCTCCAGGTGTGACCCATGGTGAAGCCGTTCTCCAGCGCGGCCACCAGGCCGAATGGCTTGAACGCAGAACCGGGGTTGCGCCGGCCCTGCACCGCAAGATCGAACTGGGAGAATTCGAAGGGCAGGCCCGACGCCATGACCTTCACTTCGCCGGTCCAGTTGTCGACCATGGTCATGGCGCCGGTCGGGACACAGGAATGGGTTTCGGCGTACCGGGCCAGGAAGTCGTCGGTCTCGTTGGGGAGGATCTCACGGCACTTGGCCACGTTGTCCTCGTAGGCGGGGAGGGGGAGCCAGTTGGCCAGGATCTCGTTGGCCTTCAGCTGGAGCTCGAGGTCGATCGTCGTGAACACCTGGAGGCCGCCGCCACCCTCGCAGGCGACGTCGTCCGCCGGGCAGCCGAAAACGGCCTTCTTCCGTTCCTCGGGCGTGGTGCCGAGAAAGTCGAACTCGGGATCGTTGAGCAGCTGACGCTTGACCTCGGCGACGACATGGTCGGCCTGGCCCCGACGCAGCGGGGCGTCGACGACACCGAGTGGCTCGTTGACGGCCGCGGTGGCCTGGGCCTCGGTGACCCACCCGTTCTCCTGCATCTCCCGGATGACCTCGTCCCGGCGGTCGAGGGTCAACTCGGGACGACTGCGCGGGTTATAGAGGGAGGGGTTGCGGACCATGACCGAGAGGGTGGCCGCCTCGCTCACCGTGAGCTGGTCCATCGGCTTGTTGAAGAACTCCTCGGAGGCGGTCTTCACGCCGTAGGCGCCGGCGCCGAAGTACACCGAGTTCATGTAGAACTCGAGGATCCTCTCCTTGGGGAAGCGTCGCTCCAACTCCGCCGACACGAACGCCTCGGTGATCTTGCGCTGGATGGTCACCTCGGTGCCGACGAAGGCGTTCTTCACGACCTGCTGGGTGATGGTCGACCCACCACGGGTGCGGTCGGTGATCAGGTTGTCGATGGCCGCGGAGACGATGGCCGAGAAGTCGATGCCTTCATGCTCGAAGAACTGGGAGTCCTCGGCGGCGAGAATGGCGTAGACGAGGGTCTGGGGCACGTCCTCGTAGGTAACGGGCTCCGAGTTTCGCCCGTCGTGCAGCTCGGCCAGGACCTCACCCGAGTCGGCGTAGATGCGGCTCACCCGGCTCAAGTCGGGGAGGGTCAGCTCCATCGAGCGGGTGTCGGGCACCCAATCGCCCTTGACCTCCTCGAAGCTCCCGTATGCCGAGTTGGCGCCGAGGAACGCAAACAGCCCCACCCATCCGGAGAGGAGCAGGGAGATCGAGAGAAGCGTGGCGAGTGCGCCGAACCATCGGCCGCGCCGTTCTCGCGCCTCTATTTGGTGGATCAGGGCTTTTCGGGCCATTGAGGGAATTGGACGTCTTGGTTGTCCGGGAAGTTCCCCACCTACAGTCGGCAGGGACGATGGCAGGATACCTCTGATATGGATCAAAACCGTCGCACCAGCAGCGACATCGAGATCGAGGTCGTCCACGATGAGCCCGGGGACCCGGACCTGATCGGGCGGCCGGGGGAGTACCCGTTCACCCGGGGCCCTTACCCCACCATGTACCGGGGCCGTCTGTGGACTATGCGCCAGTACGCCGGCTTCGGCACGGCAGAGCAGACCAACCGGCGGTTTCGGGACCTGCTCGCTGCCGGTCAGACCGGCCTGAGCGTGGCCTTCGACCTGCCCACGCAGATGGGTATCGACTCAGACCGGCCGCTGGCAGCAGGGGAGGTGGGCAAGGTGGGCGTCGCCATCGACACCCTCGACGACATGCGGCGCCTCCTGGCCGAGATCCCTCTCGACCAGGTGTCGACATCGATGACCATCAACGCCACCGCCCCGATCCTGCTCCTCCTCTATCAGCTGGTGGCCGAGGAGCAGGGGGTGGATCCCAAGTTGCTGCGCGGGACCATCCAGAACGACATCCTCAAGGAATACGTCGCCCGGGGCACCTACATCTACCCGCCCCGGCCTTCGATGAGGCTGGTGACCAATGTCTTCGAGTATGCCGCCACCGAGTTGCCACAGTGGAACACGATCTCGATCAGCGGCTATCACATCCGCGAGGCCGGTGCCACCGCCGCTCAGGAGCTCGCCTTCACCGTCGCCAACGGTCTCGCCTACGTGCGGGCCGCCCTGGATGCCGGTCTCGACGTCGACGACTTCGCCCCGCGTCTCTCCTTCTTCTGGAACGGGCACAACCAATTCTTCGAGGAGATCGCCAAATATCGGGCAGGGCGGCGGATCTGGGCCCGTTTGATGCGGGATGAGGTCGGGGCCAAGGATCCGAGGAGCTGGGCGATGCGGTTCCACACCCAAACCGCCGGCTCCACACTCACCGCCCAACAGCCCCTCAACAACGTGGTGCGGACCACGATCCAAGCGCTGGCGGCGGTGCTCGGCGGCACCCAGTCGCTGCACACCAACTCCTATGACGAGGCCGTCGGCCTGCCCACCGACGAGTCTGCGCTGGTTGCTCTGCGCACCCAGCAGGTAATCGCCCACGAGTCAGGCGTGGCGGACACCGTGGATCCTCTGGCTGGATCGTATTTCGTCGAGTACCTCACGGATCGGCTTCAGGAGGAAGCGGAGCAGTTGCTGGTCCGTGTCGAGGAGATGGGCGGGGCCGTCGCCGCCATCGAAGAGGGGTGGATGCAGGCCCAGATCGAGGACTCCGCCTATCGGGACGCCAGACGGCAGGCCGACGGGGCGAGTGTTGTGGTCGGGGTGAACCGGTTCGCCTCGGACGACGGCGGCGGGATACCGGTGCTCGAAGTGGATCCGGCCCTGGAAGAGGAGCAACGGAGACGGCTGGCCGGCTGGCGAGCCGGCCGGGACGAGGCGGCCGTGGACAAGGCACTAGGCGTCGTGGAAGACGACGCCCGGACCGACGCCAACCTCCTCCCCGCGATCAAGACCGCACTGCTCCACGGGGCCACGGTCGGCGAGGTCTCGGATCATCTGCGCTCCGTGTTCGGCACCTACCGTCCCGGAGGGGCGAGATGAACGGGGGGTGGGCACCAACATGAGCGACAGCAGAAGACATCTACTGATCATCGGGGGAGGACCGGCCGGCACCCAGGCGGCGACGACCGCCGCCTCCAAGGGCGGTCGGGTGACCCTCGTCGAGAAGCAGATCGTCGGCGGGGCCGCCCACCTCTGGGATTGCATCCCATCGAAGACCATGGCCGCCGCCGCGCTCCGGCACTCTTCGGTGCGCAACGCCGCCAAGTTGGGTCTCGCCACCGAGCCGACCATGGTGGACACCGGGGTCCTCGCCACGAGGATCAAGGCCATCACCGGCGACATCAACCACAATTGGATCGAACTGCTCGAGTCGCAGGCGGTAGAGGTGATCTACGGACAGGGTCGGTTCGTCTCGGACCACGAGGTGGCTGTCGACACCGACTCCGGGGAGCGGCGGATTCGATTCGACCGGGCGATGATCTCGACCGGGTCGGCGCCTCGAGTCCCGGATTGGGCTCCGGTCGACGGGGAGCGTGTGCTGACCACCCGGCAGTGCTACGACCTGAGCGAGATCCCCGAGCACGTCGTCGTCATCGGCTCGGGGGTGACCGGGGTCGAATTCACCCACATCTTCCAGAGCCTCGGAGCCAAGGTGAGCCTCGTCGTTTCCCGCCGTCAGATCCTTCCATATCGCGATGCCGAGGTGGCCGCCGTCCTCGAGGAGGACTTCCTGGAGCGGGGAGTCCATCTGGCGATCGGGGCTCGGGCGGAGAAGATCGACGTCGACGGCGGTGGCGTATCGGTGTTTTGTGACGACGGGAGGGTGATCCACGGGTCGCATGCCCTGCTCGCAGTCGGTTCTGTCCCCCTCACCGAAGGCCTCGGCCTCGACACGGCCGGGGTGACCATGAGCAACGGATACGTCGAGGTCGACGAGTATCAGCGGACTTCGGTTTCCCACATCTATGCCGCTGGGGACGTCACGGGTCAGATGCCGCTCAGCTCGGTGGCTTCCATGCAGGGGCGGAAGATCGCCCGACACGCCCTCGACCTGCCGGTGACTCCGCTCGACTACTCGAAGGTGGCGGAGGCAATCTTCACCGAGCCCGAGATCGCCTCGGTCGGCCTGGTCGATGTCGAGGCCGCGGCCCAGGGGCGAAAGGTGAGGACCATGAAGGTGCCCTTCGCCGCCAACGCCCGCTCCGTGCTCCAGCATTTCACCAGAGGCTTCGTCAAGCTGACTTCCGACCCGGCCACCGGCGTGGTCCTGGGCGGGACCATCGTCGGTCATCGCGCCTCCGAGTTGATCGGGGTCCTCACCCTGGCCGTTCAGGCCGACGTCACCGTCAAGCAACTGGTCGAAACTCTGATGGCCCACCCGACGATGACAGAAGCCATCTCCGACGCCGCCGAGTGACCGTTTCCTCCCCCGGAGGGGGAGGTGGCCCGTCAGGGCCGGAGGGGGCGTCTTCTAGCCACGCGTGGTTCTGTTCCCCCCTCCCCGGCTTCGCCGGTACTCCTTCGGGGGGAGAAACAGCGCCCTACTTGACGATGGCGATGACCTGGCCCGGGGTGACGGTGTCGCCGGGTTGGACCCGGAGGTCGACGACCTCACCGGCAGCCGGGGAGCGGACCTCGTTCTCCATCTTCATGGCCTCGAGAACACAGATCGGGTCCCCTTCGCCGACCGCGGCGCCCGCCGCGACGTGGACTTTGACGATGGTGCCCTGCATCGGAGCGGTCACCACACCGTCCGGAGCTCGGGCCGGCCCTGACAGCTGGAGCTTCGGGGGGCGACGGCGAATGCTGGCCCCGACCGCGGGCTCGGGCGCCCAGTAACTCACCGCGAAACGACGGCCCCCGACCTCCACAGTGATGTCGCGTCGCTCGAGGCTCTCCTCCTCGGGAAGGGACGGGCTGGCATCCGGCTCGCCCCCGCCCAGGTCGACTTGGTCCTCCATCCACTTCGTGTGGTGGGTCCCGTTCACGAAATCGGGATGGGCGAGGACGGCGAGGTGGGCCGGGATGGTCGAGGCCACACCCGTCACCCGGAACTCCTCGAGCGCCCGCCGGCCCCGGTTGATGGCGCTGGCCCGGTCCGGGCCCCACACGACCAGCTTGGCCATGAGGTTGTCGTAGTAGGGAGAGACGTTGGTGCCGGGCCGGACCCACGAGTCGACTCTCACGCCGGGGCCGGCCGGCTCCTGCCACTCGACGACCTGGCCGGGGGTGGGGAGGAACTGGTTGTAGGGATCCTCGGCGTTGATCCGGAACTCGATGGCATGACCTCTCGGATCGACCGAGTCGATGGTCAGCTCGTCGCCCGCTGCGATCCGGAGCTGCCACTCGACCATGTCGATCCCGGTGACCATCTCGGTGACCGTGTGCTCCACCTGGAGGCGGGTGTTCATCTCGAGGAAGAAGAACTCGCCGTTGCGGTCGACCAGGAACTCGACGGTCCCTGCGTTGACGTATCCGCACGACTTGCCGGCGGCGAGTGCCGCCCTCCCGATCGCCCGCCGCTGTCTCACGGTGAGACCGGGAGACGGAGTCTCTTCGATCAGCTTCTGATGACGGCGCTGGACCGAGCAGTCCCGCTCACCGAGAAACAAGCCCTTGCCGTGACTGTCGAACAGCACCTGGGCTTCGACGTGACGGGTCGCCTCGAGGTACTTCTCCACGTAGACCTCAGGGTTGCCGAAGTAGGCGTCCGCCTCCCGCCTCGCCCCCTCGAACGCATCGTCGAGATCCTCCGGGCCCCGCACCACGCGCAGACCCTTGCCCCCGCCGCCGTGGGCGGCCTTGATCGCCACCGGGTATCCGTATTCGTCGGCCAGCCGGGCCACCTCTTCGACGCTCCCTATGGGGTCGGTGACCCCGGGAACCGTCGGAACACCGAACTTCTCGGCGTTTCGCCTCGAGGTGATCTTGTCCCCCATTCCCTCGATGGCGCTGGCCGGGGGACCCACCCAGACGATCCCGGCGTCGCTCACGGCTTTGGCGAAGCCGGCGTTCTCGGAGAGGAAGCCGTAACCGGGGTGGATGGCCTCGGCTCCAGCATCGTGGGCGATCTGGAGGATCTTCTGCTGGTTGAGGTAGCTGTCGGCCGCGGGCGCCGCCCCCGCGTTCCAGGCTTCGTCGGCCAGGTCGACGTGGAGTGCATCCCGATCGAGCTCGGAGTAGATGGCGATGGTGCGCATCCCCATCTCACGGGCAGTGCGGATCACCCGAACCGCGATCTCGCCCCGGTTGGCGACGAGAAGGGACTTCATGGGGTCCCGATAC
>Ga0299907_10003042_pt1 | contig 10619 bp, 7 predicted proteins | sample RVTome_16_FD_198680 | JGI IMG/M metagenome (GOLD analysis project Ga0299907, IMG submission 198680) | Soil microbial communities from uranium-contaminated site in the Upper Colorado River Basin, Wyoming, United States - RVT152D67 (version 2) ... | reverse complement strand
AGAGCGACCTATAGAGGGGGAACGAGGCCCCGGCACCCCGCCGGCGGTTCTGGTGGTGGAACCAGATCCGTCGGCGGGTTCGCGTCTGGGCGCCCGTGAGCGGCACGCTCCGTCTCCCCTACTCCGACAGCACCCGTCGGGCCGCAGCCACGATGTCGTCCACCTGGGGCAGGATCGCCGTTTCGAGCTCGGGGGCGTAGGCGACGTGGCACTCCTGGGCGCCGACCCGGCCGATCGGCGCATCGAGGCGCCAGAACAGCTCGTCCGACACCCAGGCGGAGATCTCCGCGCCGAAGCCCGCCCGCACCACGTCCTCGTGCACGACCAGAAGCCGCGCCGTGTGGCCCACGGACTCGCCGACCATCTCCTGGTCCCAGGGCACCAGCGTGCGCAGGTCGACGATCTCTATCGACGCGCCGTCGGACTCCGCCAGCCGCTCGGCGGCCTGCCGTGACCGCTCGACGGTCGCGCCCCACGTGACGATCGTGAGATCCGATCCCCGCGTCACGTAGCGGCCCCGGCCGAACGGCACCACGTAGTCGGGGCCGGGGAAGGGCTCGCGGGTGTAGGGCTGGCGCAGCAGGTGCTTGTGCTCCAGGAACAGCACGGGGTCCTCGCACCGGAAAGCCGCCCGCAGCAGGCCGGCGGCGTCGCTGGCCCGTGACGGGAAGGCGACGAGCAGCCCGGGGATGTGGGCGAAGATCGACTCGCCCGACTGGCTGTGCCAGATCGCGCCGCCCTGCAGGTAGCCGCCGATCGGCACCCGCATCACCATGGGACAGGTGAACGCGCCGCTCGACCGCCAGCGGATGGTCGCCGCCTCGCTGCGGATCTGCTGCATGGCGGGCCAGATGTAATCGAAGAACTGGATCTCGGGGGCCGGCCGCAGTCCCCGCACCCCCTGGCCGACCGCCCGGCCGATGATGTTCGCCTCGGCCAGCGGCGTGTTGTAGCACCGGGCCCGACCGAAGCTGCGCTGCAGCCCGTGGGTAGTGCCGAACACGCCGCCCTTGCCCTCGACCTCCGCCAGGATCGCCTCGCGGGCGTCGGCCACGTCCTCCCCGAACACCCGGATCCGCTCGTCCGCCTCCATCACGTCGTGCAGCGCGCGGCGGATCGCCTCTCCCATCGCCACCGGTTCGCCGTCGGTGGGCGGCTCGCCCGGGTCGGCGATCCCGGGCAGCGCCACGACGTGGTCGAGAACGGTCTTCACGTCGGGCCGCCGCGCCGCCAGTGCCGCCTTGGCGGCGTCGGCGACGATGCGACGGGCCTCGTCCCGGATGCCCCGAGCCTCGTCGGCCGTGAGCAGGCCACCCTCGATCAGGGCCCGCTCGAAGTTGTCGATGGGGTCGTGCTCGAGCTCCCACTCGATCTCCTGCGGGACCCGGTACTTGCTCTGCGTATCGGCCGCCGAGTGGGAATAGGGCCTGGTCACGCGGGCGTGGATCAACCCGGGGCCGACGCCGGCCCGGACCTGGCTCACCACCTTGCGTGCCGCTCGCCGGACCGCGAAGTAGTCGGTGCCGTCTACCGACCGCACCTCGAGCCCGGCGAACCCCCGCACCAGCTCGTTGACCGGCGCCGGGGACTGCTCGGACGCCGGCACCGAGATGGCGTAGCCGTTGTCGGCCACCACGAACAGCACGGGCAGGTGCTCGACGCAAGCCGTGTTGAGGCTCTCCCAGAACTCCCCCTCCGACGTGGCGCCCTCGCCGAGGCTGACGTAGGTGACCTCGTCGCCATGGGCCGTGAGGCCCAGCTGCGGGCGGCGCACGATGTAGCGCCCCGCCTCGGCGCAGCCCACCGCCGGGATGCACTGGCTGCCGGTCGGGCTCGACTGGGTGACGACGTTGAACGGCTTGTAGCCCCAGTGAGCCGGCATCTGGCGACCGCCCGACGCCGGGTCGTCGGCCGCACCGACCGCCTGGAGCAACACCTGCTCGGCGGTCATCCCGAGGCCGAGCATCAGGGCCAGGTCGCGGTAGTAGGGGAAGAACCAGTCGTAGCCCGGCCGCAGCTCATGGGCGAGCGCCAGAAGCAACGCCTCGTGGCCCGCCCCGGAGATCTGGAAGAACACCCGGCTCTGCTTCTGCAGGGCGATCTCGCGGTCGTCGATGGCCCGCGAGACGCAGGCCAGCAGCAGGTCGTGGCGCAGCTCCTCGGCCGGATAGGCGTCTACGCCGCCCGACTTGGGGCGTGAGTGGGTTGATTTCGAGCCGTTGCCGGTCACGAACCTACCCGTACCCGCAGGATGGGCCTTTGCGTCCCCGCTCGTGGCGGTCTTCCCGCCAGCCCTGGTCTTCTTGCTGCCGGCCGCCGCCTTCGCCGCAGCCTTGGCGGCTCGCTTCCTGGCCTTGGCCTCCCGCTTGGCCGCCGCTCGTGCCCGCTTCTTGGCGTCCTTCGTGGCCTTCTTCTTCGCCGTGCGGGCCATACCGATGTCGATCACCGGCGACTTGGCACCCATGCGTCACCCCCTGGGCGATCCGTCGAGTGTCACGGTCCGATGGTCTCACATCTGCCCAGCCCTAGGGGGACATTGGTGTGCGATCTGCATGCCGAGGTCGGCGACGCGCGATGCACCGGCCGGGCCCGGGGGGAGCCGGACCCGGCCTCAGGGCACTGCGCTAGACGTTGCGGCGGTAGCGGCCGCCGACCTCGAACAGGGCGTCGCTGATCTCACCCAGCGAACAGACGCGCACGGCGTCCATGAGCACGGCGAACAGGTTGTCGCCGGCCAGGGCCGCGCCCCGCAGGCGGTCGACCATGGCCGGGCGCTCCTGGGCGTGGCGGGACCTGAAGTCGGCGAGCCGGGCGATCTGGCGCTGCTTCTCGTCCTCGGTCGACCGCGCCAACTCGAGGGGCCGGCCGCCACCCCCGGAGGGCTCCCCCGGGGTGGCATCCGGCGCCAGGAAGGTGTTGACCCCCACGATGGGCAGCGATCCATCGTGCTTGCGCTGCTCGTACAGCATGGAGTCGTCCTGGATCCGGCCGCGCTGGTAGCCGGTCTCCATGGCGCCGAGCACGCCGCCCCGCTCGGCCAGCCGGTCGAACTCGGCCAGGACGGCCTCCTCCACCAGGTCGGTGAGCTGCTCGATGATGAACGAGCCCTGGTTCGGGTTCTGGTTTCGCGCCAGCCCCCACTCCTGGTTGATGATCTGCTGTATCGCCATCGCCCGCCGCACCGACTCGGCGGTGGGGGTGGTGACGGCCTCGTCGTACGCGTTCGTGTGCAGGCTGTTGCAGTTGTCGTAGACGGCGATGAGTGCCTGGAGCGTGGTGCGGATGTCGTTGAACGACATCTCCTGCGCGTGCAGCGACCGACCCGAGGTCTGGACGTGGTACTTGAGCTTCTGGCTGCGCACGTCGCCCCCGTAGAGGTCCCGCACGGCGATCGCCCAGATCCGCCGGGCCACCCGGCCCATGACGGCGTACTCGGGATCCATCCCGTTGGAGAAGAAGAAGCTGAGGTTGGGGGCGAACTCGTCGATGTGCATGCCCCGGGCCAGGTACGCCTCGACGTACGTGAAGGCGTTGGCCAGGGTGAACGCGAGCTGGCTGAGGGGATTCGCCCCGGCCTCGGCGATGTGGTAGCCGGAGATCGACACCGAGTAGAAGTTGCGGACCCGGTGCTCGACGAACCACTCCTGGATGTCGGCCATCATCCGCAGGGCGAACTCGGTGGAGAAGATGCAGGTGTTCTGGCCCTGGTCCTCCTTCAAGATGTCGGCCTGCACCGTGCCCCGCACGTTGGCCAGGACCAGGGAGCGGATCTCGGCGGCCTCCTCGTCGTCCGGCGGCCGCCCGTGCTCGGCCTCGAACGCCGCCAGCCGCTGGTCGATGGCGGTGTTGAAGAACATGGCCAGGATGGTGGGTGCCGGCCCGTTGATCGTCATCGACACCGAGGTGGCGGGGTCCGTGAGGTCGAACCCGTCGTAGAGCACCTCCATGTCGTCGAGCGTCGCGATCGAGACGCCCGAGTTGCCCACCTTGCCGTAGATGTCGGGCCGCTCGTCGGGGTCGAAGCCGTAGAGCGTCACCGAATCGAACGCCGTCGACAGGCGGGTCGCCGGCTGCCCGGCCGACAGCAGGTGGAAGCGGCGGTTGGTGCGGAAGGCGTCGCCCTCGCCGGCGAACATCCGTGTGGGGTCCTCGCCCTCGCGCTTGAAGGCGAAGACCCCACCGGTGTACGGGAACCGTCCGGGAAGGTTCTCGTTCCTCAACCACCGCAGGAGCGTGCCCTCGTCGTCTGCGAGGCTACGAGGGAGCGCCACCAGGGGGACATGCGTGCCCGACAGTGATACGTCCGTGACCGCCGTGCGGATCTCGCGGTCGCGCACGGTCACGACGTGCTCGTCGCCCGAATAGGTCTCGGCAGTGGCCGGCCAGTCGTCGAGCAGGGCGTGCGACTCGGCGTCGAGGGCCTGCTCGGCGTCGGCGAGCAGGGACTCGACTTCGGCCGTGGATGAGCCTGTATCGGCCAGCAGCTCGTGGGTGGTACGGAGTGCCTGGCGGCGTCGGGCCGCGCCCACCTGTTCCCCGGTGCGGCCGTGGTACTTGCGCACTGTCTCCGCCACGTCGGCCAGGTAGCGGCTGCGGGCGGGCGGCACGATGGCTGCGATCCCGGTAGGCACCCGCGTGTCGACGGGTGCGAGCGCTCCGCCGCCGGTGGCCAGCCCGTGCTCACCGAGCAGGCCCCGGAGGTGCTGGTGGAGGGCGGTGACGCCGTCGTCGTTGAAGCGCGCGGCGATGGTGCCGAACACCGGCAGGTCCTCGAGCGGGCTGCCGATCGACCCCGATTGCGCCCGCTGCGCCTCGCTGAATCGGGGTCGACTGGACTCCCGGTTGCGCTGGAGCTGGCGACGCACGTCGCGCAGGGCGTCCTCGGCGCCCCGACGCTCGAACTTGTTGATGGCGACGGCGTCGGCGAAGTCCAGCATGTCGATCTTCTCGAGCTGGCTGGGCGCGCCGAACTCCGGGGTCATCACGTACAGGGACACGTCGACGACCTCGACGATGCCCGTGTCCCCCTGGCCGATGCCCGGCGTCTCGACGATCACCAGGTCGTGGCCGGCGGCCTTGCACGCGACGATCACGTCCTCGACGTGCTCGGGGACCTCGGCCACCGCCCCGCGGGTGGCGAGCGATCGCATGAACACGTGGGGGTGGTCGATGGCGTTCATGCGGATCCGGTCGCCGAGCAGCGCGCCCCCGGCCCGCCGCCGTGTGGGATCGATGGCCACCACTGCGATGCGCAGCTTGTCCTCGTAGTCGAGGCGGAAGCGCCGCACCAGCTCGTCGGTGAGCGAGGACTTGCCGGACCCACCCGTGCCGGTGATGCCGAGCACCGGTACGGCACGCCGGCCGCCGGCCCGCCGCAGGTCGACGAGCGCGTCGCGCCCGAGGGTGCCGCCCTGGATGGCGGTGATCACCCGAGCGAGTACCCGATGGTCGCCGTCCACGACGTCGTTGATGGTGTCCGCCGGGAGCTGCGAGGCCAGGTCGATGTCGCACGCCTCGACGATGGTGTTGACCATGCGGGCCAGGCCGAGCCGCTGGCCGTCCTCGGGCGAGAACACGTGCGTCACGCCGTAGTCGTGCAGCTCGGCGATCTCGTCGGGCACGATCACGCCGCCGCCCCCGCCGTACACCTTGGCGTCGGGGCGGCCCTCGGCCCGCAGCCGATCGACCAGGTAGCGGAAGAACTCGATGTGCCCGCCCTGGTACGAGCTGACCGCGACGCCCTGGGCGTCCTCCTCCACCGCCGCCCGCACGATCTCGTCGACCGAGCGGTTGTGGCCCAGGTGGATCACCTCGGCGCCCTGAGACTGGAGGATCCGGCGCATGACGTTGATGGCGGCGTCGTGGCCGTCGAAGAGGCTGGCGGCCGTGACCAGGCGAACGGGATGAACCGGCCGGTGGATCTCCGCGACAGCTCCCCCAGTGCTCACGGGCTCAGGGTAGTTGGAAGTCCAAGATTCCGTCTACCGAGAGTCGGTCGGCCGAGAGTCGGTTTGCCGAGAGTCGGCCTGCCGAGAGTTTGTCGCCCGAGCATCGGTCATCCGACATAGGATCAGGCGCCGTGGGGAACCAGCGTCCGCTCGACTTCGACGCCATCGCCGAGGCCCGCCGGCAATGGGAGTCGCACGGCTGGGTCGCGCCCGCCCACATGTCCGCCATCACGTCGATCATGCGGGCGCAACAGATCCTGATCGCCGAGGTCGACGATGCCCTGAAGCCCTTCGACCTGACCTTCGCGCGCTACGAGGCGCTGGTGCTGCTGTACTTCAGCCGCCACGGCGAGCTGCCCATGGGCAAGATGGGCGACCGCCTCATGCTGCACCCCACCAGCGTCACCAACATCATCGACCGGCTGGAGCGGCATGACCTGGTCCGGCGGACGCCCCATCCCACTGATCGACGCACCGTGCTGGCGCAGATCACCGACGACGGTCGCCAGGTCGTCGAGAAGGCGACCGAGGCCGTGAGCTCCATCCGCTTCGGGGTGGACGGCCTCACGGTCGCCGAGCTCGACCAGCTCACCGACCTGCTCCGCAAACTCCGCATCGCGGCGGGCGACTTCCCGGGCTGAGTTCTCCCGGACTCCCGGCCCGTTCTGGGGCAGGCTGGGACCTGTGGCTGTGGGCGGCGACCGCGAGCGTTTGGCGGCGACGTTCGATCGGGCCGCAGACCTGTATGAGCGGGCTCGACCGGAATACCCGAACGAGCTCTACGACCACCTCATCGATGTCACGCGCCTGTCGCCCGGAGCGCGCCTGTTGGAGGTTGGATGCGGGCCCGGCAAGGCGACCCGTCCACTGGCGGAGCGCGGGTTCCGCATCACATGCGTCGAGCCGGGTGCAGCCCTAGCAGCGGCTGCACGTTTGAACCTGGAAGCGTTCGATGTCGCCGTGGTGGAGGCGCGCTTCGAGGACTGGACTCCAGTTGGCGAACCGTACGCAATGGTCTTCGCGGCGACCGCCTGGCACTGGGTCGACCCCGCTGTGCGCTATCGCAGGGCGGCGGAGGCGCTGGAGCCCAGCGGCCATCTGGCGGTGTGGGGTGCGAGCCATGTCGTTCCCTACGACGGCGATCCGTTCTTCGAGGAGCTCCAGGACGTCTATGACGAGATCGGCGAGGCGCGTGCGCCGGACGCCAGGCTGCCGCGACCACAGGAGCTGGACGACGACAGCGCCGAGATCGACGGCAGCGGGCTCTTCGAAGTGGTCGACATCACCCAGTACGACTGGGAGACCGTCTATGACGCCGATGGCTACATCGACCTGCTGAACACCTTCTCTGGCCACATCGCCATGGTGGATTGGCAGCGCGACCGGCTGTTCGGGGAGATCCGCCGACGCCTCGCCAGGCGGCCCGACGGCCTCTTGCATCGGCACTGGGGTGGCGTTCTGCACATCGCTAGACGCCTCGCGGTGTAAGGGCTCAGTGCGGCACGGGTGGTCGTGCGGGCGGCGACAAGTCGTTGGCAGGGCCACAACCTTGAGTGCAGCGAAAGTCACAAGTGGCCCATCAGAGTGGCTAGAAATCAACCGAAGTTATTGCCTTGGGCTGAATTATGAGGTTAACATCGCACACGTGTTCGTGGGTGTGCAGCTTCGGCAGGTGACCGATGTCGGCAGTGCGCTTCGCCACCAGCTGGCGCGGCTGACCCCGGGCGATGTGCCTCTGTCCGAGGCGGCCGCGATGTGGGCGGCGTACGACTCGATCGAGCGCTGTGCAGCGGCGGCCAAGACGCTGCTCGCCGAGCGTGTCGAGCAGTCCCGGGTGTGGGCCAAGGAGGGCCACCGCTCCGCGGCGGAGCATCTCGCCCGCGAGTCAGGCGGCTCGGTGGGCGCGGCGCGCGCTGGCCTCGAGACCTCGAGGAGACTGCGCGTGCTGCCCGCCACCGAGGCGGCTCTGCGCCGGGGCGACCTGTCACAGGCTCAGGCGGAGACGATCACCGACGCGGCCGCGGTCAACCCCAGCGCAGAGCAGTCGCTGCTCGAGGCCGCGGGCCGCACCAACCTTGTCGAGCTACGCGAGGAGGCCAACCGGGCCAAGGCAGCCGCCGATCCCGACCCGGATGCGACCCATTGCCGTATCCACCGCCAGCGCCGCCTGCGTCGTTGGACCGACGCCGAGGGCGGTTGGAACATCCAGGGTCGCAGCACCGCGGACGCTGGTGCCCTCTTCAATGCTGCGCTGGATCCGATCATGGACGAGGTCTTCCGCGCTGCCCGCCGCGAGGGGCGGCACGAGGCGCGCGACGCTTACGCGTTCGACGCGCTCCTCGAACTGGCCCGCCGCGCTCGGGCCCACATCGCCGGACCCGCCGTCGTCGAGCCGGCCGACCACGATGCCGACATGGCCGCCGACCGCTCACCACGGCGATCGCCGAGCCCTAACCCAACCTTCCTGGCACTGTTGAGGGTGGATCTCGACGCCCTGGTCCGCGGCCGAACCAAGGGCGATGAGCTGTGTGACATCGCCGGCGTGGGCGCAGTGCCTGCCCGGGTTGCCCGCGGCCTGTTGGGAGAGGCGATCCTCAAGCTGGTGATCACCCGGGGTATCGACGTCGTGAACGTCACCAACCTGGGTCGAGGCCCCACGGCGGCCCAACGCGTCGCCTTGCTTTGGACCTCGCCATGGTGCACCAACTCGCGGTGCTCGCACACCCTCCAGATCCAGTACGACCACCGCAAGCCCTGGACCGAGGTGCACGAGACCACCATCGACAACCTCGACCGGCTCTGCAGCCCGTGCCACAAGCGCAAGACGCATGAGGGCTGGGCACTGGTCGAGGGCAAGGGCAGGCGACCCCTCGTGCCTCCCGACGATCCTCGCCACGCGGGCAACCGCGCCGGCAGACCGCGGGGCGATCCCACCCGCGTCGGTACCGACGCGCCTGATCGACGTCGAGTGCACCAGGAGGCGGCTGCCGCACTGATCAGCTGAAGAAGGTTTCGTACGCCTCGGGATCGCCGTGGATGTTCCACCAGTCGGTGGCGCGGCCGTCGGAATCGAGGTGGAAGACATGCGCCTCGCGGACGTCGAGGCGGGTGCCGTCGGCTCGGGTCGCCGTCTCACGGACGTTGGCGACGGCATGGTGGTCGTCGGCGAAGACGTCCAGCACGTTCAGCAGGAGCGTGCCCTCGGTGAAGCGCGTCAGCTCCTGGAAGTGCGCGGCGACCTCGTCCCGACCCTTGTGATCTCCGGCGAAGCGGCCACCGGAGACGTGCCAGACGACGTCATCCGACAGCAAGCGCAGGACGGCCTCGACGTCACGGGCGGCGAAGCGTTCGTATCCCTGGAGGATTCGGGCGACGTTGGGGTGCTCGGACATTGCGTCCCCCCTCAACGGAGTCGTCGTTGACGAGGTCTATTGTCCCCCGCCCGCGTCAGCTTTTGCCACCGCCTGCGACCAGGGGATGCTGCTCGAAGAACTCCCACATGACCTCATTGGCGGAGATCGACATCGTCGTGTGACCGACGACGCTCTCGACGTTGGCCAGCAACTCGGAGCCCGGCCAGCTGTGACCACCACCCTCCACCCGGTAGAGCTCGGCCTCGGCACCCGCCGGGCAGGCGAAGGCCAGGAGGGTGACCTCGTCGGCGACCGCCTGCTCCTCGGGGGCGGTGTCGTCGCAGCCGTTCCGTTCGGCCCAGTCGGCCACCACCTCGGGGACCGACGGGCCCCTGGCCTCCGACGGCCCATCGGGTTGATCCGCCACGTCACCGAGGGTGCCCCGGCCATCGGGGGACGGGAGGCTGGCGACCTGGGGGCCGAGGCCCCCGTCGTAGGCGAGGAACCCGTCGTCGGTGCCGTGGAAGGCAACGACGGGAACCGCCCTGTCGGGGTTGCAGTCCGCCACCTCGGTCACGCCGGCCACGGGTGCGGCCGCGGCGAAGCGATCGGAGAGCGCACACGCCAGTGTCGAGGTCATCATGGCCCCGTTCGACAGGCCGGTGACGAAGACCCGGGTGGTGTCGACGCAGAGAGACGCCTCGACGTCGTCCAGCATTGCTTCCAGGAACACCTGGTCGGGCCCGCCCGGCGTGGTGTCCCACAGCGGGACCGGCCCCTGCCCCTGGCCATGCGGCGTGAGGGTCACGAACCCCTGCTCGTCGCCGTACTGACCCAGGCCGGACACCATGGCGTGCACCTCGGCGCCCTCGCTGTAGCCGTGGAGGTCGACGATCACCGGCACGGGCATGGTGCCGTCGTGCGCCGGCGGCACGTGCCTCAGGTACCAGCGCTCGACGCCGCCGGAGGCGATCGTCACCTTCTCCTGCCCGGCGCCGACGGTGCTGGAACCGCACCCGGCGGAGGGGCGCGGGTCCACGTCCGCGGGTGCGGCGGGCGCCACGGCGTCGTCTGCCGCTGACGCGGCGCCCTCGGCGCTGTCAGCGTCGTCGTCCCCACCCGAGCATGCGCCGACGAGCACGCCGCAGATGAGCACCGCCGTGAGCCGGCGCAGAGATCTCGCCATCACCAATCCCCTCCCCGCCCGGCAGGCACCAGGCTGCCACAGGCCTCAGGCCGTGGACCGCAACGCGTGCACCTCGCCGGTCTGGATCCTCCACAGCGCCGCATACAGGCCCCGGTCCTCCAGCAGCGCGCC
>Ga0299907_10003041_pt1 | contig 10620 bp, 8 predicted proteins | sample RVTome_16_FD_198680 | JGI IMG/M metagenome (GOLD analysis project Ga0299907, IMG submission 198680) | Soil microbial communities from uranium-contaminated site in the Upper Colorado River Basin, Wyoming, United States - RVT152D67 (version 2) ... | reverse complement strand
CATGGACTTCGAGCTGCCCGGCGAGGACGACCCGAGACGCACAGAGGTCCGCGACTGGCTCGCGGCGCACCCGGAGCCGACCGGGAAGGACCTGGCCGACGGAGGCTACGTCGTCCCGCATTGGCCCAAGCCTTGGGGCCTCGACGCCGACCCGCTCACTCAGCTGATCATCGACGACGAGCTGAAGCGCCGGAAGGTGCAGCGACCGATCAATCCGATCGGAACCGGCCACTGCGGTCCCATCCTCGTCAAGCACGGGACCGAGGAGCAGAAGAAGCAGTATCTGCCGCCGATGCTCTCGGGCGAGGACATCTGGTGCCAGCTCTTCTCCGAGCCCGGCGCCGGAAGCGACCTGGCGTCGGTGAGCACCAAGGCGCTCAAGGAAAGCGACCACTACATCGTCAACGGGCAGAAGATCTGGACGTCGCTCGGGCACATCGCCAAGTACGGGATCATGCTCGCTCGCACGAACCCCGACGCGCCGAAGCACGCGGGCCTTTCGTATTTCATCATCGACATGCATTCGCCGGGCATCGAGATCCGGCCGATCGTCGAGATGACCGGCATGCACATGTTCAACGAGGTCTTCTTCACCGACGTGCGCGTGCCGGCCGAGAACCTGATCGGCGACGAGAACCGCGGCTGGGAACTGGCGCGGGACACGCTCGCGAACGAGCGCGTGACGCTCGCGCGTGCCGGGGCGCAGTGGGGCTGGGGTCCGACGGCCGACGACTTGATCAACGTCGTCCGCGAGCAGGGGGGCGTCACGAATCCGATCCAGCGCCAGAAGCTCGCGCAGGTCTGGATGGAGGGGGAGATCCTCCGCATCTACCGGCTGCGCATGGTGGCGGCGCGTGTCGCCGGCAAGCTCGGGCCGGAATCGTCGGTCGCGAAAGCGCTGTCGGATCCGCACGGCCAGCACATCTTCCGCCTCGGTCGGGAGCTTGCCGGTGCGGAGGGCATGCTGAAGGAAGTCGGTCCGCTCGGGGCCGATCCGACCTGGTGGGGCCAGGGGTTCGTTTTCTCCCCGGCGCTCACGATCGGCGGCGGCACGTCTGAGGTTCTGCGCAACGTCATCGGTGAACGCATCCTCGGTCTGCCGCGGGAGCCCGACCCCGACGCGAGCAGGTCATGGAGTGAGACCCGCCGAACATAAGGTTCCGGCCACGAGGGGAGCCGTTTCCTCTACCGAACGGCCGGGACGGGCCCCGAGCATGCTCAGCAGGTAGCCTTCCGCTTCACAAAGGGTGAGGGGCGCGGCCAGGGAGCGTTGATCTCGGCTCGGGGGGCGCCGGGAGCTGGGAGGCAAGGCATGAAGTCCCGCGCAGTCGCTACGACCGTCATCTTGATGCTGGTCCTTGCTTCGTGCGGCGCGCGCTTGACCCGCGAGCAACGGCTGGCCGGTATCGGTACCGGCGCCGGTGGCACCGCGGTCGGTCCGGGCGGTGTCGACGCGAGCGGCTCGCCGATCCCCGGCGCGACCGGCACGGCGGGCCCCGGAGGCGGTGCGACGAGCGGGCCGGGCGTGAGCGGCCCGGGCGCGGTTCCCGCCCCACCCGGCGGCAACGGCGGCGCCACCGACAAAGGCGTAACCGCGACCCAGATCACGCTCGCGGTGGCCTCCGATCTGAGCGGCGTCCAGGGCGGCCTGTTCAAATCCACCCACCAGGCGATGTCCGCGTGGGCGGCGATGATCAACAGCACGGGCGGGCTGTTCGGACGCAGGGTCAAGCTGCAGCTCCGCGACACGCAGGCGAAGGATACGAGCAACCAGGCTGCCGTCCAAGACTCGTGCGACGACTCGTTCGCGCTGGTCGGCTCGATGTCGGCGTTCGACGGGGGCGGTGCGAGCGCCGGCGAAGCCTGTGGGATCCCCGACGTCACCGCCATCACCGTCAACGACAAGCGCGCGAAGGCCGCAAACGTCTACCCCGTCTACCCGGTCCGGGCGGACAAGATCCCTATCGGCACCGCTAACTACATCAAGGAGAAGTACCCATCGGTCATCCAGAACGCTGCGATGGTCTACCTCAACGCCGGAGTCACCAAGTCCAACGCCGTGCAGCGGGCGAAGGCGTATGAATCGGTCGGCTTCAAGTTCAGGTACTACGAAGTGCAGGTCCTTGAGGCGAATTACACGCCGACCGTCCAGCGAATGAAGGACGATGGGATCAAGTATGTGAGCATGGTGGCCAACTATCAGAGCATCCAGAAGTTGCTCGCGGCTATGGAGCAGCAGAACTGGTTCCCCGAGGTTCGTGACTGGGACTCGGTCGCGTACGCGCAGCCTTTCCTGACGTGCGGGGGCGGACCGTGCACCGCAGCTAACGGCTCGCTCATCTTCACGAATACGACGTTGAACGAGGAAGCGGCCGGCAATCCTGAGCTGCAGCTGTACCAGCAGTGGCTCAGTCGCGTCGCGCCCGGTGCCAAACCCGACTACTTCGGTTTCTATGCCTGGTCGGCGGGACAGCTCTTCGCCAAGGTCCACAAGGACGTGGGCGCGAAGATCACGCGTAAATCGTTCCTCGCGGGACTGAAGGACGTGCATTCCTGGAACGGCAACGGCTTGCACGCCGCGCACGACATCGGCAACAAGATCATGTCGCCGTGTTTCCTCTACCTCGAGGTCAAGAACGCCAAGTTCGTTCGCAAGGATCCTGCCAGCGGCTTCATGTGCAACAAGGGACCGGTCGTCAACACCTAGCCAGGGAGACTCGGTGGAAAAGCTCCTCGCGTTCACGATCCTGGGAATCGTGACCGGCGCCGTTTACGCGGTGGCCGCGAGCGGGCTCGTCCTCACGTACTCCACCTCGGGCATCTTCAATATCGCGCACGGCGCGATCGGGATGCTCATGGCCTTCACCTACTGGGAGCTGGTCGTCCACCAGGGGTGGCCGGCGTGGCTTGCGCTCATCCTCGTGGTCGTGATCCTCGCGCCCCTGCTGGGCGCGATGATCGAGCGCATCCTCATGCGTGGCTTGCGCAATGCATCGGTGGCAACGTCGTTGACCGTGACCGTTGGGCTCATGGTCGGCTTGATCGGTCTCGCCCAGAACATCTGGAATCCTCAGGACCCCCGCAGTCTGCCGAAGTTCTTCGGTCTGCGGAAGTTCGAGCTCGGCGGTGTGTTCGTCACCTGGCATGAGACGACGACCATGCTCGTCGGGCTCGCACTGGCGATCTTTTTGTACATCATGCTCAACAGAACGCGGACGGGGATCGCGATGCGGGCGGTCGTCGATGATCGGAACCTAGTCGGGATGACGGGGGCCAGGCCGGACCGCATCAGCATGTTGTCGTGGGGGATCGGCGCCGCGACCGCGTCGGTCGCGGGCATCCTCCTCGCGCCCGTGCTCCAGATGGACGTCGTCGTGCTCACCTTGCTCGTCATCAACTGCTACGCGGCCGCGATGGTGGGGCGATTGCGGAGCTTGCCCCTGACGTTCGCCGGCGCGATGGCGCTCGGCCTCACCGAGGCGTACGTCATAGGCTTCGTCGACCTCCGGGGCTCGCTGATCGGCCTGCGGTCGGCCATTCCGACCATCTTCCTTTTCGTCGTGGTCCTCGCGATGCCCGAAGCCAGGCTTCGAGCCGGCCGTCTCGTCGGCGCGGTTACGCCGCGGGTGCCGAGCTTTCGCCGGTCGTTGATCGGCGGTGCGATCCTCGTCGCAGCCGCAGGGGTGCTCTCGTCGATCCTGTCCCAGGGGAATCTCATCCGCGCGGGGGAGGGGATCGCCCTCGCCATCATCATGCTCTCGCTGGTGCTGCTCACCGGCTACGGCGGTCAGGTGAGCCTGTGCCAGATCTCGTTCGCCGGGGTCGGTGCATACGCGATGGCAAAGGTCGGGGGTGACGGCGCGGTGTTCGGCATCCTGGCCGCCGCTGCGCTGGCCGCCTTCGCCGGCGCGCTCATCGCGTTGCCGTCGTTACGACTCCAAGGTCTGTATCTCGCGCTAAGCACGATGGCGTTCGCGGTATTTCTCGACCAGATGTTCTTCCAGCAGGAGTGGGTCTTCGGGAATCTCGGCGCGCTCCCGGTGGGCCGCCTCGATCTGCCGGGCGTGTCGTTCGACGGCGTGCGAGCGTACTTCGTCTTACTGGCGATCGTGTTCGCGTTATTCGGCATGCTCGTCCTCAGGATCCGTCGCGGCCAGTTCGGCCGCGTGCTGGCGGCGATGCGCGACAGCCCCGTCGCGTGCGCGACGCTCGGCCTCAGCCTGACGCGCACGAAGCTCGCGGTGTTCATGATCGCTGCGGCGATGGCCGGCGTCGGCGGCGCGCTGTTCGGCGGGCTGAAGACTTCGGCAGGAAGCACGGACTTCCTGATGCTGCAGAGCCTGCCGCTGTTGCTGCTCGCCGTGATCGGCGGCATCACGTCCGTGAGCGGAGCGCTGCTCGGCGGAATCCTGTTCGCGCTGCCGTCGCTGACGCCGAACACGCAGATCTTCGGGCTCGAGATGGCGAAGCTGCAGTTCCTCTGGGTCGGCATCGCAGCGGTCACGATCGGGCGCAACCCCAACGGCGTCGCGTTCATCATCTCGGAACGGGTGCGGAAGCTTCTGGCACTCGCCCCACGAGGCTCCGCGGGTATCCACAAGCCCATGGACCCGAGGGAGCAGATGGAGGAGGTGAGCGAGGTTGCCCCTGCTTAAGGTCGACAGCGTCACCGTTGAGTTCGGTGGCCTCACCGCGCTCTCCGAGGTCGACCTCGAAGTCGAGGCGGGCGGCATCACCGGGCTCATCGGTCCGAACGGCGCGGGGAAGACCACGATGTTCAACGTCATCTGCGGCCTTCAGCCCGCGACGCACGGCCGCGTGACCTTCGACGACAAGGACGCGTCGGGCTACAAGCCGCACGAGCGCGCGCGCCTCGGGATCGCGCGGACGTTCCAGCGGCTCGAGGTGTTCGGCTCGCTGTCCGCGCGCGAGAACATCCTCGTCGCGGCCGAGATCCGAGCGCGCTGGTCCGACGAGGACGTGAACCCGCGCGAGGTGACCGAGGAGATCCTCGACCGGATCGAGCTCCGCAAGGTCGCCGATCACCGGACCGACACCATGCCGACCGGGCTGGCTCGCCTGGTCGAGCTCGGCCGGGCCCTAGCCTGCTCGCCCAAGCTTTTGCTCCTCGACGAGCCCTCTTCGGGCCTCGGTGACGAGGAAACGGTCTTCTTTGCCCGATTGCTCCGGGATCTGGCGCGAGAAGGGCTCGGCATACTGATGGTCGAACACGATGTGGAGCTCGTTATGGATATATGCGAGCGGATCCACGTCCTGGACTTCGGCCGCAAGATCGCGGCCGGCACCCCGGCGGAGATCCGGGCGAATGAGGCGGTCCAGGCGGCGTACCTAGGAGCGGCGGGAGATGCGGCGTAACGTGAAGGTCGAACGGGAGGACGGATGAGCACACCGGTGCTCGAGCTTCGCGACGTCCGTGGCGCCTACGGCCGGATCGAAGTGCTGCATGGGGTCGACTTCGTCGTGCCCGAGCGAAGCGTCGTCGCCCTCCTCGGCCCGAACGGCGCCGGCAAGACCACGACGCTCAAGATCGCGAGCGGACAGATGCGTCCGACGGCCGGGTGTGTGCACATCACCGGGAAGCATGTGAACGGCGCAAGCGCCGACGAGCTCGCCCGCGCCGGCGTGTGCGCGATCCCCGAAGGGCGCGGCATCTTCCCGAACCTCACCGTCGAGGAGAACCTCCGCATGGTCACGTTCGGCGGCGCGTCGCTCCGCGACGTCGAGCAGCGCTCCTACACGCAGTTCCCCAAACTGAAGCAACGCCGCAGGCAAGTCGCCGGCACGATGTCGGGCGGCGAGCAGCAGATGCTCGCGCTCGCGCGCGCCGTCGCGAACGATCCCGCGCTGCTGCTCCTGGACGAGATCTCGATGGGCCTCGCGCCGCTGATCGTCGCCGAGCTCTACGAGCTGGTCGCGCAGATCGCGAGCCGTGGCGTCGCGATCTTGCTCGTCGAGCAGTTCGCGCAGACCGCGCTGAAGGTCGCCGACTACGCCGCCGTGATGGCGCAAGGGAAGATCCGGAGCTTCGGCCAGCCGGCCGACGTCGAGGAAGAGCTGTCGTCCGCGTATCTGGGTAAGGCGGGATGAGATGAAGACCTTCCGACGCGCGCTCTCCGTCACCGCGGTGTCGCTGCTGTTGCTCGGCATCCCGGCTGGCATGCCGGCGCAGGGCCAGGAAGAAGAGACGGCCCTGCTCGGGTACTCCGTCGGCGCCACGGCGAGCGCGCTCTCCACCGTCTACAACCAGCCGAGCTTCGGTATCCCCGCCGAGCCGACGTTCGAGGTCCGCAAGGTCTACAGCATCGCGCAGCTCGACACCGGGCCGAGCGGCCGCGCGATGGGCAGCATCCTATGGATCGGCGACGTCGCCGGGAACGCGCCTCCGAGCCTGATCTTCGACTCGTTCCTGTTCAACCCGACGCAGATCGAGGAGCTCAACACGCCGATCTCGGAGCTCAAGTTCAACCTCGGCGAGGGCTTCAAGACCGCGCCGCCGTATCCCGTTCGCGCCGAGTCCTTCTATCCCCCGGGCGGCACCAAGGTCGAGGAGGTCGGGGCGGGCATAGGGATGCGTGCTCGCTCGAGCGAGAAGACGATGGAGTCCTCGTCCACCTCCGGGAGAGCCGGCATCCCGACGGTCATCTCGTTCGGAACGCTCGAGTCGTCGTCCTTCTCGACGGTCGACAACGACGTCGCGGTCTCGATCGCGAAGTCGAAAGTCACCGACCTCGACATCCTCGGCGTCCTCCACATCGATTCGATCTTCACGCTCGCGCGAGCCACCAGCGACGGCGTCAAGGCGACGACCGAGTCGACGCTTCAGATCAGCGGGATGACGATCAAGGATCAGACCGGCGCCGAGCAGGCGAAGATCGTCGTGGATCAGAATGGGTTCCACGCGGGAGATGCCGAGCAGGATCCGTTCGGGGTGCTCGCCGAGCAGATCTTCGACAAGTACTTGAAGCCGAACGGGATCACGCTCACGTTCGGCGGCTCGCTCGGGCTGATCGACGGCGCCGTCGGGTCGCTGGGCGTCCAGGGGATCATCTTGAGCCTCAACTCCGCGGGCATGAATACGCTGCTCGATGCCATGCCCGTCGAGGTCAGCAGCGCGCTCAGGAACCCCAGCGGCGCGCCGGTTCTGGGTTCGCTCTTCGCCGAAGGCGGCTTGTTGTCTCCGACGCTCGCCGGCTTCCTCGCGACGTTCTTCCAGGGTGATCAAACGATGCAGTTCATCTTCGGAAGCTCCTCGGTGAGCTCGGCCGCCAGCCCGCCATTCATCCAGCCGGATCTACCAGACTTCGGCGGGGATGTCCCGCCGCTGCTGCCGGGCGGGGTTGTGCCGCCGGTCGACTTCGGGACCGGCGATCCCGGAACCATCACCCCGGGAACAGCAGGCGGCGGCACCATCCTCGCGGCGCGTCCCGTCGGCGTGTTCGGCGTGCCGGGAAGCCTGATCGGGCTGATGCTGCTCGCCGGGCTGCTCGGCTCTCGATACCTTCGGATCCTTGCCGACCGGATGACCACCGCGAAGGTGGTCGCACGCTGTTCGTTGGAGGAGTAGACGTGACCCAGGGCAACGGCTCGAACGGCTCGAACGGCGACCAGGCCCGTACGGAGCGCCTCCGGGGCTCGGTCGCGAAGATCCGCTCGCGCGGCGGGAAGGGTCAGCCGGAGCGCTTCCTGATGATCGCCGGCGCGGCCGGGGTCGTCGTAGGATTGCTCGGGATCATCCTCGGCTGGGTCGGCGCTTCCCGCACGCCCTACGTTTTCGAACAGACGCCGTACCTGATCTCCGGCGGGTTGCTCGGGCTCGCGGTCGCCGTGGTCGGCGGACTTTTCTACTTCAGCTACTGGATCACGCGACAGATCCAAGAGACTCGCCGGCAGGGAGACGAGACGGCAGACTCGCTCCGTCAGATCCGCGACCTGCTGGCATCGGGCGCCGTTTCTGCGGCGGGGGCAAGCACGAACGTCAGCGCGACCGGCAACGGTTCCTACGTCGCGACCGAGAAGGGCACCATGTTCCACAAGCCCGACTGCGTCGTCGTCGCCGGCCGCGAGGACCTGCGTACCGTGGAGCCCGGCGCCGAAGGCTTCGAGCCTTGCCGGATCTGCGAGCCCCTGCAAGTATCGTCCTGAGCCGAACCGTCTAGGACGACACAAGGGGGGCGAGCATGAGCGACTTTCCGCCGATCGCGCACGTCGTCTTGACCATCAAGGACCTCGAGGTGAGCAGGCCGTGGTATACGCGCCTGTTCGGGTCGGATCCGGTGCTCGACGAGAACACCGGACCGTTCCAACACTGTGTCTGGGCGCTCCCCGGGGGAACGCTCGTCAGCCTCCACCAGTTCTGGGAGCCCAATGCCGACGAGTTCGACGAGCGCCGTCGCGGCCTCGACCACCTCGCCTTCGGGCTGCCGACTAGAGCCGGCCTGGAGGAGTGGGCCAAGAAGCTCGACGACATGGGCATCGAGCACGGCAAGATCATCGACGCCTCCTACGGCTCCGGTATGGCGTTCCGCGATCCGGACAACATCCAGCTCGAGTTCTTCGCCCCGCCCGGCACGTAGGTCCGCCGCGAACCTTGCGCGGATAACTAGAACGTGTTCTACTTGGCGCGGTGGAGTTCAACCTCGCCGACCTTTTCGAGTGCGTCGTCGACGCGGTCCCCGATCGCGTCGCGTTGGTCTGCGGCGACCGCCGCCTGACCTACCGAGAGCTCGACGAGCGTGCGAACCGCCTCGCACATCATCTGCGGTCCGCCGGTGTGAAGCCCGGCGAGCACGTCGGCATGTACCTCTATAACTCGACCGAGTACGTCGAGGGCATGCTCGCCTGCGTGAAGATCCGCGCCGTCCCGGTCAACGTGAACTACCGCTACGTCGAGGGCGAGCTGAAGTACCTGTTCACCGACGCCGACCTGGTGGCGCTGCTGCACCAGCGCGAGCTGTCGCCGCGGATCGCGGCCGTCCGGCACGAGGTCCCGAAGCTCCGGCATCTCGTCGTCGTCGACGACGCCAGCGGCGCCGACATCTCGGGGCTCGGGTCGGTGCTCTACGACGACGCGATCGGCTCAGCATCGCCGGCGCGCGAGTTCGAGCCCCGTTCGCCCGACGATCTGTTCATCATCTACACGGGCGGCACGACCGGAATGCCCAAGGGCGTGATGTGGCGGCAGGAAGACATCTTCTTCACCGCGATGGGCGGCGGGAACCCGCTCGGCGAGCCGATCTCCAAGCCCGGGCAACTCGGTGAGAACGCGCTGAAGCGCGACCCGCCGCTCGTGCAGTTCGCGGTGCCGCCCCTGATCCACGGCGCGGCACAGCTCGGCGTGTTCATCGGGATGTTCTGGGGCGACAAGGTCGTACTGCAGCACCGCTTCGACCCGGCGAACGCCTGGGATCTGGTGGAGCGCGAGCGCGTGAACTCGATGACGCTCGTCGGCGACGCCATGGCGCGCCCCCTCGCGGAAGTGCTGACGACGTCGCCGAAGGAGCGCGACCTCTCGTCTCTGATCGTGCTGAGTTCGGCCGGCGCCGTGCTCTCCGACGCCGTCAAGGACCAGATCCGCGCCAACGTCCCCAACGTCATGGTGATGGAGAACTTCGGCGCCACCGAGACCGGCCACCAAGGCATGGAGGCCGTCGGCGCGGAGAAGCCGGAGAGCGGCTTGCGATTCATGATGAAGCCGACCACGACGGTCCTAGACGACGATCTGAAGCCGGTCGCGCCCGGGTCGGGCGTCGTCGGACGCGTCGCGCTGAAGGGCCGGATCCCGCTCGGCTACTACAACGATCCCGAGAAGACGGCCAAGACCTTCTTCGAGATCCGCGGCGAGCGCTGGGTGCTGCCCGGCGACATGGGAACGATCGACGCCGATGGCACCGTGATCGTGTTCGGTCGCGGCTCGATGTGCATCAACTCGGGCGGCGAGAAGATCTACCCCGAGGAGGTCGAGGCCGCCGTCAAGGCGCACCCCGACGTCTACGACGCCATCATCGTGGGCGTCCCCGACGAGCGCTGGGGCGAGCGCGTCGCCGCGATCATCCAGCCGCGCGAAGGAAAGGTCCCGACCCTCGAGAGCATCCAGGAGCACAGCCGCACACGGATCGCCGGCTACAAGATCCCGCGCGTCGTGCACCTCGTCGATCAGATGGTCCGTCATCCATCGGGAAAGCCCGACTATCCGTGGGCGCGCGGCATCGCCGCCGGCCCCGCCACATAGGAGCCCTCATGCACACGCCCGTCTGCGACATGCTCGGCATCGAATTCCCGATCTTCGCGTTCAGCCACTGCCGCGACGTCGTCGCCGCGGTGAGCAAGGCCGGCGGCATGGGTGTCCTCGGCGCGGTAGCGTTCGCGCCCGACCAGCTCGAGGTGGAGCTGGCCTGGATCGACGAGCACGTCGACGGCAAGCCGTACGGCGTGGACGTCGTGATCCCGGCGAAGTACGAGGGCGCGGGCTTCGATGCCTCGAACATCGTGGAGGAGCTGCAGAAGCAGATCCCGGAGCGCCACAAGCAGTTCGTCGAGGACCTGCTCGACAAGCACCACGTTCCCCATTTGCCCGCCGACGACGCCGCGCCCTCGCCTCTG
>Ga0299907_10003038_pt1 | contig 10623 bp, 12 predicted proteins | sample RVTome_16_FD_198680 | JGI IMG/M metagenome (GOLD analysis project Ga0299907, IMG submission 198680) | Soil microbial communities from uranium-contaminated site in the Upper Colorado River Basin, Wyoming, United States - RVT152D67 (version 2) ... | reverse complement strand
GTCGCTTGCTCGACAGATGATCCAATGGCGGGTCAACTGGCGTTGGTACGCATTGGCCATCCTGCTGCCGATCGTCACTGCTGTCTTGGCGTCGATGATCGCGGTCGCACTCGGCGCCGAAACTCCAGCGGCCGGCCAGCTCGCTGCATGGGTCGAGATCCCTGTCAACTTCGTGATATTCCTGCTGATCCCGTTGACCGGTCCGTGGGAGGAGCCGGGATTCCGTGGGTTCGCCCTCTCCCGGCTTACCCAGAGACAGTCGGTTCTCATGGCGGCCCTGGTCATTGGGGCCATCCATGTTTTCTGGCACACGCCGCTCTTCTTGAACGGCAGCATCCCCGCGAGCGATGTCGTTTGGATCGTCGCCGCCAGCATCGTCTTCGCCTTCCTGGTGATTCGGAGCGGAGGAAGCGTGCTTTTGGCGATGTTGATGCACGCCACCAACAACGTGGTGACAGGCGAGTACGTGTCCACGCTCTTCTCGGGTGATGACTCGGTATTGCAGGGTTGGGTTCGAGCGACCATGTGGTCGGTCATCGCCATCGTGGTGGTGTTGATTGCCGGTCGGAGTTTCACCACGAGGCCACAGCGGGAGCTGTCGCAGGTCGAGCCGGTGCTGGGATCAGCATGAGAACCACCTCTACCCAAACGCAAGGACCGGTTCCCCTGATGTCCGGATTGGCCAGACGCTGGCCGATCACCACCTTCTACCTGTTGACACTGGCAATCAGTTGGCCAATGGGCCTGCTTCCCCCCGGGGTGTCGATAGCGGCCATCGCCGTTGCCGTGTTGATCGACGGACGGCGTGAGGTCGGCGCCTTGCTGCGAAAGGTCGCCGTGTGGCGGGTTGGCGTCCGGTGGTACCTGATCGCCCTCCTCGGGCCAGTCTGCCTGCTCGCCGTGTCCACATGGGTGAATGTGCTCACCGGCGCCAAGGTTGCGACTCAGGGTCCCATTGTCGACTGGTTGGAGCTAGGACAACTGTTCGGGTTCCAGGTGGTAGGTGTCGTCGCAGGAGCCTGGGAAGAGCTCGGGTGGCGCGGTTTTGCGCTGCCTCGGCTCCTGACGAGGCTTTCACCGCTCTTGGCCAGTCTTGGTCTCGGGGTCCTGTGGGCGGTCTGGCACATCCCGCTATTCATGTCCGGAGATCTCCCATGGGCCGACGCCGCGGCCCTCGTGGTGTTGTCCATCCTGTTCACCGCAGTGTTCGTCCGAACCAAGCAGAGCGTCCTGATCGCCTTCCTCATGCACGCCTCGCTAAATGCCGCCGGCGGCATTGCCATCCTCCTCTTTGAGGGCAGCGATCGGGTCCAGATGTACTGGTCAATGACGGCTGTCACGGCAGTTGTGGCCTTGGCAGTCATCTCCATGCAGGCGCGCTGGTGGTTGAGCACACCCCAGGTCGCACCCGAGTCAATGGCGGTCGGTACCGCCGATACGAAAGGAGTCGGAGAATGAGACAAAGTAGGAGATTGTTGGGGGTAGTGCTGGTCCTCGCCGTGACGGCGGTGGGCTGCGCGTCGACCGGGTCGGGCGACATCGTCTCGGAGGCGAGGGAGGTCGGGTCGTTCGATCGGATCGAGGTCTCCAGTGGCATAGCCGTCGAAATCACCGTGGACCCGGCTGCTCCCGCTGGGGTTACCAGCATCTACGACGACAACCTCCAAGACAAGATCATCACCGAGGTGAATGACGAGACGCTGGTCATCGAGGTACGAGGGAACGTCATCGCTCCTGGATCAGGTCGCATGGTGAGAGTCGCGATGCCCGTCCTCATCGGCCTGCTTGCAGATGGAGGCGCTTCCGTCCACGGTGTAGGAGCCGCTGACGAGCTCGAGCTCCGAGCAGAAGGCGGAGCCGCCATCGATCTTGAAAACATGGTCGTCCAGACGATGGATATCGGGCTAGAAGGCGGTTCGAACGCAACGGTCAACGCCCTGCTCGAGATCACCGGCCAGGTCACCGGCGGCGCCACTTTGACGTTGACCAACAGTCCAGCAACCCGCGATCTAGACGTGAGCGGCGGAGGGAAGGTCAGCGGATGATGCACAGCAGAGCATTTCTCGACCGGAATCGAAGAGAGGAATCCCCGGTGGCTCCCAACTCGACAACACGGGCACTCGAAGGCACATCTACGCCCATCGCGGCAGCTGTTCTGGCAGCGGTCTGCATCGCCTGGGTGGTCGTGGCGCTGATCCATCCGACGTCGCTGACCAACGATGACATTCCCACGTGGATGGTCGTTCACATCGCCCAACTGGTCTTTGCGCCGATCGTCGCCTTGGGGATTCTTGCGTTGCTTAAGGGGGTCGAAGGACCGACTGCCATGGTTGCCCGGGTAGCGGCCGTGTTGTGGGCAGCGTGGTTCTCCGCCTACGACGCCGTTGCAGGAATCGCCACCGGGATCCTCATCGCCGGCGATGCGAGGGCGGCCGGTGAGTATCTATTCGCCCACGACCTGATAACCGGTCTGGGTTGGGTTGCTCCGACGATGTGGCTGATGGTGGTGATACCCGCCGGGCTCGCACTTCGAGGATCCCGGCCGATGGTGACCCCTGTCGCGCTCGTCGTCTCGGCCTTCGTCTTCACCCACGCCGGACCACCGGCAGCGGTGGGATTTGCCGCGCTGGCTGTGGCGATGTGGACCGGGTTGACGATGGGAGACCACTCCGAGTCAGGGAGGTCGCGATGAGCTCGAGAAAGACCTTGCTCGTAGTCTCAGGGTCCCTATTCGCACTCGTTGCCATGGGTCTGCTGATAGCCGGTGGGGTGCTTTTGGGGATCTCGGGAACCCAGCAGGACCCGGACGGCTTCTTGACCAGCCCGACTTTCGAGCTGTCCACCGATACTCACGCCCTCACGTCGGAGCAGCTGGATCTGGGGGCGATTCGCAACGACTGGCTACCGGCCAGTTGGCTGGCCACCATCAAGATAAATGCCCTGCCACTCGGTGATGGGCCGGTGTTCGTGGGGATCGCAGAGGAAACCGACATCGATGCCTACATGGCGGACGTTGCCTACAGCGAGGTCATGTGGAACTCCGACGATGATCCGGTCTATCACCCTCGTGAAGGGCGGAACGCACCGGGTCTGCCGTCCGAGCAGAGTTTCTGGGTAGCGTCCGCCGAAGGAGTCGGCCCTCAGAGCGTCCTCTGGGACATCGAGCCAGGACAGTGGACGGTGTTGATCATGAACGCCGATGCCGCCCCGGATGTCTCCGTTGACGTGTCGGCAGGGGTGAGGACCCCATGGGTCGTCGTTCTCGCCGTTGCGCTGCTCATCGGAGGGCTTCTGTGCCTCGTGACTGGCGCGGTGTTGCTGGTCTTCGGCGTCAGACGTCGACGTGTCATGCAGGAAGACGCGACGGCTCCGGTGGTTCCCGATACGCCCACCGTGTCGACGGGAGCCAACCAGTGACACTCCTCGAGACCGTGGTCGACCCTAAGAAGGCGCTCTCGCCCTGGGTGTTCAGAGTCGACAACCTGGTCAAGGTCTACGGTTCCGGATCCGGGGCCGCCAACGACGGCATCACCCTCGAGGTCAGACCGGGAGAGGTGTACGGCCTCCTTGGGCCCAATGGCGCAGGAAAGTCGACACTCGTGAAGCAGGTGATGGGACTGCTCAAGCCGACCCGGGGGAGCATTGTCCTCGGTTCGGTCGATCTGGTTCAGAATCCGGCGGCGGCACGCCAGCTCTGCTCGTACCTACCTCAGGCACAAGTGCCGATCGACTCGTTTCGGGTGAAGGAGGCCATCGAAATCGCAGGTCTGATCCGGGGCGGTAGGTCATCTGATATGCGCCACCGCACCGATGCATTGTTGGAGGCGCTGCAGATCGAGGAGTGGCGTCAATCCTATGGCGCCAGGCTCTCGGGTGGCGTCCGACGTTTGGTCGGCTTCGCCATGGCTGTCGTGTGCCCCGGCAGGATCGTCTTCCTCGACGAGCCGACCAACGATGTCGACCCGTTGCGGCGACGTCTGCTTTGGGATCGGATTCGTTCGATCGCAGACGAAGGTTCAGCCGTGTTTCTCGTGACCCACAATGTCCTCGAGGCCGAGAACTCGGTGGACCGGGTGGCGTTGATCGACGGTGGCCGGATCGTCGCCGAGGGCACCCCGTCGTCTGTCAAGGCCGAGTACCGCGGACGGATGAGGTTGACCGTGATGATGATCCCTGGCACTCCAGATCCCATCCTTCCGGACTTCGTTCGGGGCTCGACTCGCGTGGCCAATCGCTTGGCCGTCCACATCAACGAGCCGGATGTTGCCAGGATCATCGAGTGGGCCCAGGGGCTGATGGCTCGGGGTCTCGCCGAGGAGTATGCCCTGGCGGCGACTTCTCTGGAGGACGCCTACATCCGGCTCACCGGAACATCGGTTGGGAATCGACGTGACGGCTGAAGCCGTCGAGCTTTCATACGGACGCCGCGACGCTCGGAGTTGGCTGAGGAGTTATGGAGCGATGCTTCGATGGGAGATCGTCGGGTCCCGGCTCCTCTACCCGCTGCTCTTCATCTCCCAGGCGCTCGTGGGAGCGGGGTTCGTAATCGGGTTCGGGTTGCTGATCCCGGATCTGGATCAGAGCGCCGCGCAGTATCTCTCCACCGGGGCGGTCGTGATGTCTCTGATCCTGGGCGGATTGATCGTGACCCCCCAGCTATTGGCTCAACAGAAGATGCAGGGCTCATACGACTACGTGTGGTCGATGCCGGTACCGAGGAGCGCGGCTTCCCTCGCCTCGACGACTATGGCCGCGGTGGTGGCGATCCCGGGCATCGTTGCTGCATTGGCCGTCGCCGTGTGGAGGTACGACGTTGTTCTCTCTGTTGACGTCGCCGTGGTACCGGCGTTTTTGTTGACTGTGGCATGTGGGAGTCTCATCGGCTCCGCTGTTGGCCATGCGGTGAGCAAGCCTCAGGTCACTTTGCTGTTCACCCAACTCGGGATTTTCTTCATCATTGGCTTCTCTCCGGTCAGCTTTCCAGTTGAGCGTCTCCCCGGCTGGCTCGCAACCGTCCATCAATACCTGCCGTTGCATCACATGGCCATCGCCGTTCGATCGTCGCTGACAGAGGGTCTCGTGGAAATGACCCTCCTGAGCTGGATCGTCCTCTCGCTGTGGACCTTCGTCGCTGGCGCGGTCACCGGCGCAATTCTCCTACGTAGACGATGACTGCTGCCACTCCCGATCTGGGACTGCGATCGAGATCTGGCTTCTGGCTGGCCGGCTATTCCTCGATGTTGCGCTTCGAGATGAGGAACCTGCGGACCTACCTGACCATCGGGCTGGCAATCCAGGTCCTGCTCGGTGCAGGGATGGCGTTGATGTATGGCTTCTACTTCGGCGAGGTGGACCAGGATCAATGGGCGTTTCTCGTCACAGGGATTCCCACCCTCGCTCTGATACCGATCGGTTTCGTGATGGTTCCCAACGCCATCATGGAACACAAGCTCAAGGACACATATGACTACGTGTGGTCCCTTCCGGTTCCCCGAAGTGCATCGGCCATCGCCACCTCCACGATCTTCACCGTGCTGGCAATTCCCGGGACCGTGATCGCCCTCGTCATCGCCGCGATCTCATATGACGTCGAGATGAGCATCTCGTGGTCGGTGCTGCCGGCTGTCGTTTTCACGTCGGTAACAGCGACATCGGTGGGTTATGCCGTCGGACACGCCGTGCCAGAGCCCCGGGTGATCAGCCTGATCACCAATGTCGTGATGTTCGCTGTGCTGTTGTTCAGCCCCATAGTCGTGGCGATAGGGCAGTTCCCCGACTGGTGGGCCGCGGTGCACAGAATCCTGCCGTTCTGGCACATGTCCGTCGTGATACGGGCCGGACTCACCGACGGGCTCTTGACCTCACCTCTGACGGCTTCCTACGGCGCACTCGTTGCCTGGGCAGTCGCATCTTGGCTGGTCGCGGCGTGGGTGGTTGGGCGTCGCCGCTGACCCTCTCTATGCGTGGGTGTGGTCCACTACCCAGGGAATGAGTCTTGCTCGGGACTGAACGTCAAGTCCACAGTGTCGGCCCAGGTGAGCCCCTGGACCAGGACTGTCTTCTCGTTGGTGTCAATCCCGACGTCAGGGTGCGCCGAGACGGGCGATGTTGACGTTGGCCGAGGGATTGCCAAGTGTCCTTCCGATGTGACCATGGTGTCGGGGACCAGCCGCTTGAACGTGGCCGCGAGCGTTGGAAGCTTTCCCTCGAAGCCAATCACGGGATCGCCACCTCGCCTATACGGACGGCGACGGCACGATCAGACACATAACGTGGCAGCCGCCGGAGCGCTTCCGCTTCGTTGACGGCCTCCAGGTCCCACCATATTTGGTGGTCTCCCCAGCGGCATGAAGAGGTTGTCCGATGTCCCCGCAACATGCCGTCGAATCCCTTCCAGGCGGCATAAGCAGCGGGACACTCTTCCGAGCTGTGTCGGTGGACAATTCTGAACGAGGGCATTCCCCGATCATCGTCGATGATCGGCCAACGCACATCGGGGCAAGACCCTGAATTCCACTCTTAAGTGCTCAATTCGAGCCCTGCGCCCACCCAAGCGAGCTCGGTGTCGGACCGGACCCAGTCTTTGGCCTAGGTCAAACGGAGGTGCCCGCAGATCCGACCAGGTCCAGTCGACGTCAACTTGGGCCGGTCGTGGCGCTGCCCTGAGCTTCGAGTACACGCGCCATTTCACGTCGAGACGAGACTCCGAGCTTGGAGAACGTGTTTCGAAGGTGGCTTTCAACGGTCTTCGTGCTCAGGAACAGCGTTTCGGCGATCTCGCGGTTGGTGAAACGGTCTACCACCAGATTGGCGATTTCAAGCTCTCGTCCCGTGAGCGACGCCACTCCCACGCCAGTCCCGTCGCCTCGCCGGGTACGTCGATGAACCGTTCTGCCGAGCTTTCGCAGCTCCGCCTCGGCTTGATTGCGATACCGGATGGCACCCAGCGACTCGAAAATGTCAACCGCATGTTCCAAATGCCCTACAGCTTCGTCTTGCTCGCCGGCCGCAGCGAGGGCCTGTCCCAACAGCATTAGGGCAAACGCGAGGTAGATCGGCGATCCGAGCGCCTCGGCGTGACCCAGGGCAGCCTGCGCCGCAATGACAGCGTCCTCCGATCTCCCCTCGGCTATCGCTATTGCGGCCCATGCTCTATCGGCCATGAGCCTCGGGAGCGGGAGCTCGATCTCGGTCGCGCGTTTGGTGGCACGTCGAGCGGCCTCGAGCGCCTCCTGTTGGCGCCCCAACGCCAAGCAGCAGCGGGTCAATAGCTCGAGAAAGGCGCTCCTCCATGTACCGGCGATGAGATGGATGCTCTCACCGCCACCGCTGCTCAGGATCAACTCTCGTGCCCCTTCGGCGTCACCGGACTCCAAGAGGGCCAACGCGTGGGTCACGCCGGCGTAGGCAGGAACGATTCCGGCATCGACGAATCCCGCTTCAGCCACACCTTCAGCACCGAACGACAACGCTGCCTCGAGATCCCCGACCATCAATGCTGACAGGGCACGATCGAATAGGTTTAAAGACAGGCCTTGGTGGTTTCCGACCAGCCGTGCCGCCTCCACAGCGTCCTCGAGAACCTGTGCGGAGCGACGCATGTCGCCAGCAACCCAGAGCGAGCTGCCCAGCACGGGCGTAAGGACCGGCAACAGCTGCGTCTGTCCTGAGAGTCGAGCAATCCGCAACGCTCGTTCGCCATGCGCGCAAGATTGTGGGTAGAGGTCGAGATACAGCTCGGCAGAAGACAGGTTGCTAAGGGCATCGAGACGGGGTGTTAGCTCACCATCGGTCAGACCATCGATGAGCGTCTCAGCCATGCCATGGCTTTCGAGGGCCGTGTCGATTCTGCCTGCCCACGCAGCGCCCAAGGCGTGTGCCGACATTGCCGCCGCCGACAATGCCGGATGCTGGATGGATTCAGCTGCCTGGACGGAGTATTGGGCCCATTCGAGCGCTCCTTCGTAGTCAGCCGCATAGAAGTGATTGAGAGAAAGTGCGATCAACAGTGACACACCGGTTGCCGAATCGGCAACGTCGAGCATTCGATAAGCATCTTGCAGCCGGGCCCGGGCCTCCTGATGGTGTCCGAGCAGAAGTTCCACGTCCGCACAAGCAACGACCAGCTGCGTGTGTAGATCGATGTCGGACGATGGCAAGAGGTCGACGGATTCCGACAGGGCATCCAGCGCTGAAGCGAAGTCTCCAACAGCCGCCCTAGCTGACGCAAGGGATGCGAGAAGCTTGACGCGATCCAAATGCGAGGCATCGTGAGGTAACAGTCTCAGAGCGGCTCTAAACCAACGCGCGGCGTCGCTCGGAGCCCGAGCAGCATTGTCGTCACCAGCCTGCTGAAGCACTGCAACTGAAGACTTATCACCCCGACGTGCGAATTGTTCGACATGACCAGCGAGAGCCACGGCGGATGCGCCTCTTTTCCGCAAGGCTTCAGCAGCACGCCGATGACACTCCCGTCTCGTGCTCGGCTTTGCTCCGTTGTACACCGCGCTTCGAACTAGAGGATGTCTGAATCGGAATGACTGGGGCATATCCGTTTCACGTATGAGGTCTCTTGACGTGAGCTCATCCAGAGAAAGCCAAACGTCATCATCAGATATTCGTTTAACGGTCGCGGAAAGGAACTCGACATCGAATGGATCGCCAAGCACGGCCGCGGTTTCAGCGACCTCCCGGGCAGCTGGGGTCAGAGCACTGAGCTCGGCACTGATGGCAGTTGACACCGCGGTCGGAATCCCGCTGACGTCCCCCGCCAAGAGTTCGAGCGGCTTATCACCCGCCTGTGCCAATGACGCGAGTTCTAGAGCGTAGAAGGGGTTCCCTCCACTCTGCGTGTGAACAATTTGGGCATCCAGACCGCCGCCGAGCAGAGCTTCGAGGTCTTCGACTTGGAGAGGCTCAAGCTTGATGTTTTCGACCTCGCTCAGGTTCTGGATGAGACCGAGTGTCTGTAGCGCGGCCGGATCGCCCTGGGCAGTGCGGGCGGCCCACGCGATCATCACTGCCGCGTGCGGTGGCCGGCGAGCCAACGAGAACAGCAACTCCAGGGAGGCGCTGTCGGCCCAATGAACGTCATCGAGAATCAGCGCGATCGGCTGGCTGACCGCAAGGCGCTCCAGAAGCTCACGAACCGCCTGATGCACTCGAAATCGTTCCGTCGCCGAAACTGGCTGCTCGACGGCATGGGCCAGACTGCTCAGGGCTGGAAATACCAAACCCAGCTCCCCGAGGCGATCGGTCGATAATCGTTCGATTGCGCCTTCGCTCAATGTTGCGAGATACGCGTCGAGGGCTTGGATAAACACGCCGAACGGGTGCTCTAGCTCGAACTCCGCTGCACTTCCGTCCAGAGTCAACAACCCGTGAGCTACGGCCGCGTGACTCACCTCACGCAAGAGCCGTGACTTGCCGATCCCCGCCTCGCCGGTCACCGACGCGAATCTCGCCTTACCGAGCGCGACTCCGTTGAGAACATTGTCGAGGAGAGCCAACTCTGAAGAGCGTCCGACCAATTCATAGTCGGCACCCATGCGCACCTCCGCGGTTTCGACTATCGACGGTACACCGCTGAAGGACCGCCCGGCTGCCGGCTGAGGCCTTCAGTAGTTTGAGGAATTCGTCAGATCGTCGATGCCAGAGCGTCGTTTCCCGCAACGACATACACAAGAAACCCGACCGACAGAGCACCAGTTCTCCAGGTATCCACCGAAAGCCGATCGTGGCATCGTCGTCGAAGACAGCACACCAGGAGGACAGGATGAGAACAAGCACCATGTCGCATCGGGCGCTGGTTTCGGCCCCAACCACGGAGTCATATGCCGAAGGGCAAGGCCCGCAGCAGCGGACCGATCCAGGGCCGCCAACGATCGAGCGATTAGACGACTCTGACAACACCTTGCAGGCTCGGTACGGCGTCTGGATTCAGACGTTGAAGAACCATCCCATTGGGATCCACGAGGGCGTTTATCTATCCACGTTCCAAAGAGGGCGCGGACAGCACGTCACGGCCCTGGACACCGGGCAGGCCCGCAAACTGGGCGAGCGACTCATAGCATTGGCCGATGAGGTCGAGACGGAATCGGGCGCGAACCCGACGCAGCGGGTGACCGAATGAAGAGCTGACTCGAGGGCTCTAATCAGCGAGCTCGCATACCATTAGGCAGCAACCGATGGGCATCACGTCGCAGAACGGGACCAAGCCCGGATTCGTCATGATCGCAGTGACGTCCATTCTTGTGGCGTCCTGTGCTGCGCAGACGCCACCGGAGCACCTCATTCCCTGGAGGGGGTCATCAGACGCCCGGGATCGCCAATCTGTGAACTCCACCGAGACTTGATTCGCCGCTTGCGACTCGCTTCAGGCGCGGCGATCCGATTGCTAGAGGTGAAGGGTCTAATGCGATGCCAGCGGGTCACCGGCAATGACGCCGGCGAAGGCCGCAGATATCCTCGTGTGGCTGGCGGGTTCATCCGATGGTGCCAACCCAACGTGATCCATTACACCGCCCGGCCGGCGGATCACAATCTGCTTCCGATACCGTGCTGGAAGCCGCCCTGTATGGTATCAGAGCGACGATGGTCGGCCCGACAGTCCAGTGGTAGGAC
>Ga0299907_10003037_pt1 | contig 10624 bp, 13 predicted proteins | sample RVTome_16_FD_198680 | JGI IMG/M metagenome (GOLD analysis project Ga0299907, IMG submission 198680) | Soil microbial communities from uranium-contaminated site in the Upper Colorado River Basin, Wyoming, United States - RVT152D67 (version 2) ... | reverse complement strand
TGGCACTCGTTGTACGGTGCGGCGCTCGGCTGTGTGATCGAGCGCGGGCCGCGCTCGTCGTTCCTGGCGCTCGGGAGCCGGGTCGCCGTCCACCGCGGTCACGGGCTCGAGGAGGAGGAGGAGGAGGAGGAGGAGGAGGAGGAGGAGTGACCGCTGACGCGCGATCATCGGTGGAGGTGAGGGACGTGGCGCCGGGTCTGTGGATCTGGCGCGCGGCGCACCCCGGCTGGAGGGCGGGACAGGGCTGGGAGCCGGTCGTCGCGTCCACGTGTGTCGAATCGGGCGGCGAGACCCTCGTCCTCGACCCCCTCGCGCCGCCTGAGGACGCGAGGGAGGTCTGGGATCGTCTGGACGCGCGGCCGCCGACCGCGATCGTCGTGCTCAAGCCGGACCACGTGCGCGACGTCGATGTGTTCGTGCGCCGGTACGGCGCCCGCGCTTTGGGGCCGGACCGCTTCGATCGCCACGACATCCCCGAGACCGAGCTTCACCCGATCTATCCGGGGAGCCGGCTGCCCGGCGGTCTGGTCGCGCTCCACGACGGGCGGGGCCGGAACGAGACGCCGCTCTGGCTCCCCGAGCAGCGTGCCCTCGTGTTCGCCGACGCGCTCACCGCGCAGGACGGCGAGCTGCGCGTGTGGGCCACCCCGTGGCACGAGGAGCGGGCCTTGCCGGCGCTGCGTGCGCTGCTCGACCTTCCGTTCGAGCGGGTGATCGTCTCGCACGGCGAGCCCGTGCACACGCGGACGGCCTACGAGAGGGCGCTCGCGAGTCCCCCGTGGAGGGGGTAGCGGCGGCGGAGGGCCGGTCGATGGCGTGGACCCCGGAGCGGACATGGCGAGCGACGCGCTGCGCGGCCAGTTGAGCCGGCTTCTCGAGTGGGAGGACGCGCACCGCGGCTTCGACGCCGCGGTCGCGGACATTCCCGCCGATTCGCGCGGCCGGAGACCCGAGGGGCTTCCGTACTCCCCGTGGGAGCTCGTCGAGCACCTGCGGCTCGCGCAGCGCGACATCCTCGACTTCTGCCGCGACCCCGACTACCGGGAGCCGGAGAGCATGGACGAGTACTGGCCGGGCGGGGCGGAGCCCCCGTCGGCGGTTGCGTGGGACGACAGCGTGGCCGGGTTCCGCGCCGACCGTGCGGCGCTCCAGGCCCTGGCGGCGGATCCGGGGATCGACCTGGCGGCCGAGGTCCCGTGGGGGTCGGGTCAGACGTACCTGCGCGAGCTCCTGCTCGTCGCGGATCACGGCGCCTATCACGTCGGCCAGCTCATCGCGGTCCGCCGGCTGCTCGGGATCTGGGAGTGAGCCGGCGTTCCATGCCCTTCCGCGGTCGGCGCGCGACGGCGCGCCGCGACCCGTGAGCTCCGAGCTCGCCGGCGCGTTCTTCGAGGCGTGCGACCGCGGCGAGGTCGATGCGCTCCGCGACCTCCTGGACCGCGAGCCGGGCCTCACGCACGCGCGCGACCCCCAGGGCGCGACCGGGCTCCACGTCGCCGTCCGCCACCCGGAGGCGGTGCGGCTGCTCATCGAGCGCGGCGCGGACCCGAACGCGCGCGATGTCGGGGACCACGCGCTCCCCCTCCATTTCGCGGTGGGGCACGGCCCGCTCGACTCCGTGCGCGCGCTGCTCGACGGAGGCTCCGACCCCCGGGGCCCGGACGACCTCCACCGGCTGGACGCGATCGGCTGGGCGGCGTGCTTCGACGACGCGCGCCGCGATGTCATCGATCTGCTCGTGGAGCGGGGAGCCCGTCACCACGTGTTCTCGGCGATCGCGCTCGGGGACCCGGATCTCGTGCGGCGGGTCGTGGAGGAGGACCCGGAGGCGCTCGCGCGGCGCCTGTCGCCGTTCGAACAGGAGCAGACGGCGCTCCACTACGTCGTCGCGCCGCCCGACGGCCTCGTGGGCGGCCGGTTCCGGACCGGTGAGCACTACGCCACGCTCGCGCTCCTGATCGAGCTCGGGGCGGAGCTCGACGCCCGCGACGCCGACGGCCGCACGCCTCTCGAGATCGCGATGCTCCACGGCGACCGCGAGGCCGCGCGCATCCTCCACGAGGCGGGCGCGACGGCGTCGGTTCCGGCGGTTGAACCGTCTCCGGAGCGCGCTCCGGATTCGACCGGCGGCATCCGGGGGCTCGCCCCCATGCTGGCCGTCCCCGACATCGAACGGACGCTCGCGTGGTATCGCTCGGTCGGCTTCGAGCTCGACGGCACCCATGCGGGAGCGGACGGGCGCCTCGACTGGGCGTCGGTCTCGTTCGGGCCGGCCCGGATCATGTTCGTCCCCGCGGGCGGTGCGTGGCGCGACGCGGACCGGCTGACCCTGTGGATCCGGACAGACCGTCTCGACGAGCTCCACGCGACCCTCAGGCGCCGGCAGCTCGCGCGGGCGGGCGCGGCCCTGCGCGGCGAGGCGGCGGACGGCCCGGAGATCCCGTTCACCCGCGATCTCCATTCCGCGTTCTACGGCCAGCGGGAATTCGGGATCCTGGATCCGGATGGAGTCGAGCTCAACTTCTATCAACCCATCGACGGCGATGGATCGTGAGGGGAGTGGCGACCCGGCTCGCGAGCGGCGGGAGCCGCGGGGAAACGGGGCCGCCCACGGACCCGTATCTTGCCCGCAGGGGAGGCGGACTCGCCCCGTGTGGAAGGTGCTCGAGAATACCTGGAACAGCGATTCGCCGCTGATGCGCCGTCCGTCACTCCGGCGCGCGAGGAGGGGATGACCCCCGGAGCGGACGTCACGATCTACCGGTACGGCCGGTTGGCCTCGGTATGGCGCGCCCTGGCCCTGTTCGGGCTCGCGGCCTCGGCCCTGGGGCGGCCGCGGCCACGGCTCACGGCCGAGAGCGAGATGGGGCAGATCGCCGCGCCGCGCGCCTGGATCCCGGTTCGAGGCCGCGGTCCGGGACATCCCGCCCGCGCCCCGGCCGAGTCCGATCCGGGCGACACGTGGTAGCGCCGTCGGGTGACGGACACGACGGCCCGGCGGGCAACATCCCGGTCCGGGGCGGACCCCAACCAGGAGCCGTATCGATGCGATTCGAGCCTCTCCGTCGCGCCCTGCCGGCGGCCCTCGCCGCGGTGATCATCGCGGTCCCGGCCTCGGCGCAGGACGACGCGAACTCGCTGCCCGCCGTCTCGATCATCCAGATGCCCTACACCGGCGCCCGCAACGTCCCGGAGATCTCCGACAATCCGGAGTACCTCTACCGTCACGGCATCGCCGACACGATTCGGGACATGGGGTTCGAGCTCGCCTCCGACCTCACGGTCGCGCTCACGGCAGCGCAGGATCGGGAGTACGGCTCCTGGCATCGCATGGGTCTCGCGAACGGCAATCTCGCGGGGATGGTCGCGGAGAACTGGCGCACCGGGACGCTCACGGTCGGTCTGCTCGGGAACTGCACCTCGGTGATCGGCGTCCTCGGCGGGCTGCAGCACTCCGGCGCGGACGGGGAGCTCCAGGACGTCGGGCTCGTGTTCATCGACGCGCACGGCGACTTCAACGTGCCGGAGACCACGCTCTCGGGGATGCTGGGCGGCATGCCCGTCGCCGTGTCGGCCGGGATGGCGCTCCACAACCTGCGACGCGAATCGGGGCTCGATCCCGGCATCCCGACGGAGCACATCGTGATGGGCGCGGTCCGGGACCTCGACCCGCTCGAGCGCGCGCTGGTCGAGGACTCCGACATCCAGCACCTGTCGACCGAGGACCTGGCCCGCCGCCCCGACCGCGTGCGCGCGCAGGTCGAGCGGCTCGCGGGGCTCACCGACGTGATCTACGTGCACATCGACATGGATGTCCTGGATCCGAAGGAGGTGCCCGGGCACCCGTTGACGGTTCCCGACGGGCCCACCAGCATCGAGCTCGCCGGGGCGCTGACCGAGATGTTCGCGCACCCGAAGGTGGCCGCCGTGGGCGTCGCGTCGACCCCCGCGAACGAGCGCGACCCGGACGGCCTGTCGCTCGCCGCCGCGTACCACCTGATCACGGGCGCGCTGCGCGGGGTCGAGCGGAGGACGGGATCCTGAGGAAGCGGGAGCGATGACGGACGAGCGGAGATACCGGGAAGAGGAGATCCGGGAGATCTTCGGGCTCGCGGCCACGACGGAGGATCTCGCGCCGCCCGCGCTCGCGGAGCGAAGCGGCCTCACGCTCCGGGAGCTCCAGGGGATCGGGCGCGAGGTCGGGCTCGAGCCGGCTCGGGTCGCCGAGGCGGCGGCGGCCCTCGACGCGCGGCGCGAGACGCTTCCGCGGCGGAGCTACTGGGGCATGCCCATCTCGGTCGGCCGCGTGGTCGATCTGCCCCGCGCCCCGACGGATCGCGAGTGGGAGACCCTCGTGGGCGAGCTCCGCCAGACGTTCGCGGCGCGTGGCAAGGTCACCTCGCACGGCGGTCTTCGGGAATGGTCGAACGGGAACCTCCACGCCTGCATCGAGCCGACGGAGAATGGCTATCGGCTGCGGATGGGCACGCTCAAGGGGAACGCGGGGCCCCTGAACCTGCTCGGGATCGCGATGATCCTGTTCAGCCTCATCGGGGTGGTGTCGCTGGCGTTGGGCGGCGGGCTCGCCGAGGGGTTCTTCGCCCCGCTCGTCCTGGGCTGGCTCGGCATCGGCGCGCTCGCCACGAACCGGATCGGTCTGCCGCGCTGGGCAGCGCAGCGGGAGGGACAGATGGCCACCATCGCCGACCGCGCCGTCCGGCTTCTGGGGACGGGGGAGGAGGCGGCCGAGTGATCGATCGCGGGGCGCGGATCCGCCGGGATGCGCGGCGCGCCGGCCGGGCGCGCCCCCACGGCCACCGTCTTTCTCGAGGACGAAGGCGGATCGCGCCGCCGTGTCGCGATCCTCAGCCCAGCGTCGGCAGGTAGTCGTCCAGACGGTCGAAGCCCCGCGACAAGCCCTCGATCCCGCCCGTCGCGAGCGCCGCATCGCGCGCTTCCTTCGAAACGTAGCGGATGGTGACCGTGGCGGTCGTCTTCCCGTCCGTCTCGGAGAGAAGCAGCGTGTCGGTCGTCTCCGGCCAGTCGCCCTGCCAGGACTCGACGTAGACGAGACGCTCCGGCGGCTCGACCTCCCGGTAGACGCCCGTGATCTCCATCTCGGTCGCGTCGGTGCGGCGCCAGACCATGCGGAGCGCGCCGCCGGGCCGGAGGTCGATCTCGCAGATCGGCATGGTCCAGCCCTCGGGGCCGAGCATCCAGTTCGGCAGGTGCTCGCAGCTCGTCCAGGCATCCCAGATGACGCGCTTCGGGGCGTCGAACACCCGGGTGATCGTGACCTCCGTGTCGGAGGTGATCGCGTATTCCGTGGCTCCCGTCCTACCTTGAGTCGTCATTTCGCTTCTCCTGTCCCTTCAGGTGTTCCAGATACGCGTCCAGGCGGTCGAAGCTCGCATCCCAGGCTTCGCGGAAGCCCACGGCCCACGCGGCCACTTCCGCGAGGGGCTCGGCCTCGAGGCGGCAGGGACGCCACTGCGCCTCCTTCCGCCGGCTGATGAGCCCCGCGCGCTCGAGCACGCGCAGGTGTCTCGAGACGGCCGGCCCGCTCATGTCGAGCGGGGCCGACAGCTCCTTCACCGTGGTCTCGCCCTCGGCGAGCCGCGTGAGGATGGCCCTGCGCGCCGGGTGCGCGAGGGCGGAGAGCGTGGTGCTCAACGTGTCGATGCTCATCGCTATCTAACATAAGCGTTAATTAACTTATTCGTTATATAATGAAAGGTCGCGCGGGCGTCAAGCCCGATACCGCGGGATCCCGTGCCGGTGGTCTCTGGCCGCCCGAGCCGTAGACCTTGCCGGAGGCCCGGCGCCGCGACAGGCTCCGGCGGTGCCAGCGGCGAAGCGGTCGCGCCGGAGGGCCGGAGAGAGATGAGCGGTTCATTCTCGAACGTGTACGAGGACGAGGGTCGGGCGAGGGCCTACGCCGATCTCGAGTTTCCCGGCACCTACTGGCTCGCCTTCCGCGACCTGCCCGATCTCTTCGCTCGCCACGTCCGGGGTCATCTGGCGCTCGACTTCGGCTGCGGTGCGGGGCGCTCGACCCGATTCCTGAAGGCATGCGGGTTCGAGGCGGTCGGAGCCGACATCTCCGCGGCGATGGTGACGCGCGCCCGGGCGCGGGATCCCGAAGGCGAGTACCTGCTCATCCCGGATGGGGACCTCACCGCGCTCGAGCCCCGACGCTTCGACCTCGTGTTCTGCGCGTTCACCTTCGACAACATCCCGGGCGACACGAAGCGCCGCGCGCTGTTCACGTCGCTGGGCGGTCTTCTGGCCGAGGGGGGCCGACTGGTGAACCTCGTCTCGGCGGCGGAGATCTACGTGCACGAGTGGACGTCGTTCTCCACGCGGGACTTCCGGGAGAATCGCGAGGCCGCGAGCGGCGACACGGTCCGCATCGTGATGCTGGACGTCCCGGATCGACGCCCGGTCGAGGACGTGCTGTGCACGGAGGCGGACTACGAGCGCCTCTTCCGGGAGTCCGGGCTTCGCCTCCTCGACACGCACTGCCCGCTGGGCCAGCCGTCCGATCCGTGGGAGTGGGTGTCCGAGGAGGAGGTCTCACCCTGGTCCATCCACGTACTGTCACGGGCCGGAGGAACGGGTGACCGAAACGAGGAAGGAACGATGAGCGCGTACACCGCCGTGGTCTCGTGGGACAGGAACGGGGACCCGTTCGCGGAGGACGACTACAGCCGCGGGCACCGGTGGAGCTTCGACGGAGGGATCGAGGTGCCGGCGTCGGCATCGCCCCACGTCGTCCCGCTCCCGCGCTCCGTGGAGGCCGCGGTCGACCCCGAGGAGGCGTTCGTCGCCTCGCTCGCGAGCTGCCACATGCTGTGGTTCCTGTCCGTCGCCAGCCGGCGGGGGTTCGTGGTCGAGCGATACCGTGACGAGGCCGCGGGCACGCTCGGACGGAACGCCGAAGGGCGCCTGGCGATGACCCGCGTGATGCTCCGTCCCCGGGTGACGTTCGCGCCCGACGCGCGGCCGACGGAGGCCGACCACGAAGCCATGCACCACGAGGCGCACGAGCGCTGCTTCATCGCGAGCTCCGTCAGGACCGAGGTGAGCTGCGAGCCGCGGGAGGAGCCGCACGGGTGCTCCTGAGCGGCGAGACGCTGGCGGGGATCGAGGCGGGCTCGATCACGCTCGCGTTCCGGCGCTGGACGAGGCCCACCGTGAAGGCCGGCGGAACGCTCCTCACACCGATCGGCCAGCTCGCCATCGAGGCGGTCCATCGGGTCGAGGTCGACGAGATCGCGGAAACCGACGCGGCGGCCGCGGGGTTCACGAGCCGCGATGCCCTGCGAGCCGAGCTCGCGAAGCGGACGGACGGGGACGTGTACCGCGTGCGGCTCTCGCTGGCGGGGCCCGATCCGCGCATCGCGCTGCGCCAGTCGACCCCGGAGGGAGCGGAGCTCGAGGCGTTGCTGGCGCGTCTCGCGGTCATGGACGCACGCCGGCGATCGGGTCCATCGTCGCGCCAGATCCTCGAGACCATCCGCGACCGGCCGGGCGTGCTCGCGGCCGAGCTCGCGGCCGAGCTCGGCGAGGAGCGAGCCCCGTTCAAGTCGCGCGTGCGGAAGCTCAAGGCGCTCGGGCTCACCGAAAGCCTCACGGTCGGGTATCGGCTCTCGCCCCGCGGAAGCGCCGTGCTCGAGGCGCTCGAGGCGTGACGACGCGGCCCGGCCTCGGCCGGCTCGAGGCGTGACGAAGGCTCCCGGTCTCAATCGCCTCGCGGCGAGCGCGACGACGCACTGCCTCACGGGGTGCGCGATCGGGGAGGTCCTGGGGCTGGTGATCGCGTCGGCCGCGGGGTGGGGAGTCGTGCCGTCGATCGCGATCGCGGTCGCGCTCGCGTTCGTCTTCGGCTACTCGCTGACCATGCTGCCGCTGCTCCGCTCGGGGATGACGTTCGCCGCGGCGTCCGGACTCGCCGCCGCGGCGGACACGGCCTCGATCGTCGTGATGGAGGTGGTGGACAACGGCGTGATGCTGCTGATCCCGGGCGCGATGGAGGCGGGCCTGGGGTCGTTCCACTTCTGGGGCTCGCTCGCGGTCTCGCTCGCGATCGCCTGGGTCGCGGCGTTTCCGCTGAGTCGATGGCTCATCGCGCGCGGGGCGGGACACGCGGTGCTGGACGGCCACCATCACCATTGAAGGCCGGGTGCCGGCGATCGCCGCGGCCCGACCACTGGCCCTGCTCGCGGCACCGGCGCGCGCGGTGGCCCAGGCGGAGCTTCATCCTCGCCGGCCGGATCCGGTTCGATATCGCCGTAGTCGGGATCCTGTTCGCGCTTTCGTTCCGGCCATGGCGGACCCCGCGAGCCCGCCGGCTCGTAGTCGGCGGCATCGCGGGACTCACCACTCCGGATCGAAGACGTCTTCGATCCGAAGGTCGAACAGCCGGGCGATCCTGAACGCGAGCGGCAGGCTCGGGTCGTATCGACCCCGCTCGAGCGAGTTCACCGTCTGCCGCGACACGTCCAGTCGCTCGGCCAGATCCGCCTGCGACCACCCTCGCTCGGCCCGCAGAACCGCCAGCGCGTTCTTCACTGGTAGCGCCGCATGGCGATGGCGATGCCGATGGCGACCAGGAGCGCGGGCGTGAGCAGGATGTCGGGCGGGTCGAGTCGCGGCGTCCAGGCCCCGGCCGTGCGGATGTTCAGGTACAGGGCCGCGAGCGGCACGTAGAGGATGAGCGCGAAGGCCAGCCCCTCGAGGACGATCCGCTGGAGCATCTCGTCCAGATCGCGCCTCAGGAGGCGCCAGAAGAGCAGGGCCGCGACGACAAGCGGCGCCGTCGCGAGGAGCGCGAGGATGAGCTGGCCGGCGGGCGGGAGCCACCCGCCCTGCGCTCCCTCGCGCATGACGAGGTTTCCGATCAGGCACAGGGCGAGGGCCAGCACGTACAGCCCGTACAGCCGGCTCCCGGCTGCCCGGGCATCCGCGGGCTGCGACTCGATGGCGTCCATGGGGTTCTCCGTTGGCATGGGTCTCCGCATGGAACAGTAAAGCAAGCTTTACATATTGACAAGTGTCCTTGTCAGCGTCGAGACCCGCCGTCTGGCCGTGGAGGGCAGCCGCGGGTATTCGTTCGAGGGCCCGTCGCCCGGTAGCGGCGGGCGTGTTTGGGAGGCGGGGCTCGCGGCCGCCGTCACGCCGCGTGAGGTGGAGGTCGCCCCGGAGATCCTCGATCGCTATGCGGGCGTCTACCGCACACCCGCGGGTGCTTCGGATCGATCTGGCTGCGGGCGGGACGACTGTCCCCCTGACGCGGGACGGGAGCGATCCGTCCTCCCCCCGAAACCGGTATACGGCGGCGACGATGTCCCGGGCGTGCCCACCTGGTCCCGCAACCCCGTCGCGGATGGGGTAGGGCACCAGGCTGGCGGCGTTGTCCCGCTCCGGCGGGGCGGCGCGCGTTCCGCCGCCGGGAGGTCAGAAGAATGACCTCGAGGATCGAGGCGCAGGCCCGGACGCCCCCGATCCCCCGCGCCGCTATCGCACCCGTCCGCTCTTGTTGCGCATGTAGTCGAGCAGCAGATACTGCCCCAGGGTCATCGGCGTCGTGAAGTAGGCCTTCCCCCGGCAGATCTCCGTCACCTTGCGCACGAATCCGACGAGGAGCGGGTCGCGCGCCAGCATGAACGTGTTGATGGCGATCCCCTCGCGCCGGCAGGCCGCCACCTCCTTGAACGCGTCGGCGAGGACCCGGCGGTCGAGCCCCATCGAGTTCGTGTAGACGCGACCGTCCGGAAGCGTCATCGCGCTCGGCTTCCCGTCGGTGATCATGATGATCTGCCGCATGTCCTTCGCCTCGCCCTCGAGCAGCCGGCGCGCGAGCCGAAGACCTTCCGCGGTGTTCGTGTGATAGGGTCCCACCCGGGCCTTCGCGAGCCCGGCGAGCGGGATCTCCTCTGCCGAATCGTGAAACAGCACGCAGCGCAGGCTGTCGCCGGGGAACTGCACGCGGAGCAGATGGGCCAGCGCCAGGGCCACCTTCTTGGCCGGCGTGAAGCGGTCCTCGCCGTACAGGATCATCGAGTGGCTGCAGTCCAGCATGAGCACCGTGGCGCACGTCGACCGGTGCGGCGACTGGTGCACCATGAGATCCGAGTGCCGGAGGTCTAGCGGGAACTCGAGCCCGGAGCGCGCGATCGCGTGGAGCAGGGTGGCGGGCGCATCGAGGTTCATCGTGTCGCCGAAGCGGTACGGCCTGGATTCGGCCTCGGCCTCGACCCCGGTGGCGAGCGCGGCCGTCTCGTGCGCGCCGGCGACGCCCTCGCCTCTGGGTCCGAGCAGGTCGCGAAGCGCCCGGTAGCTCAGGAAGTCGAGCCCCTTCTCGGTCAGCTCGAACTTCACCGAGCGCGCGGCCGCCTGACCCACGCTTCCCGGGCCGGCGATCGGCTGCTGGAGATCGTCGGCCGTCGCGGAGCCGCTCTCGGCCCTCAGATAGCCCTGTTCGATGAGCGCCTGGATGATGTCGTCGAGGAGGTCGGAGATCTCGCCGAGCACGTCGGGATCGGCCGCGTCGCCCGAGCGGAGCGCCTCGATCATCTCCGGTGTGAGCTTCCCGCTCTCGATGAGTTCCTTAAGGATCGCG
>Ga0299907_10003035_pt1 | contig 10630 bp, 5 predicted proteins | sample RVTome_16_FD_198680 | JGI IMG/M metagenome (GOLD analysis project Ga0299907, IMG submission 198680) | Soil microbial communities from uranium-contaminated site in the Upper Colorado River Basin, Wyoming, United States - RVT152D67 (version 2) ... | reverse complement strand
CGGTGACCGTGAGCTCCTGATCCGAGTCGCTGCAGTCGCCGTTGTGCGACACATCGAGTGTGTTCGGCGAGTCGCCGCTATACGAAGCAGCGAAGTAGTACGTGCCGATAGCCGTAGGCGTGGCGCTGACAGGTCCGTAGGTGTCGTCACCGGAGACCGTAGCCGGCGATCCGGTTACCGTCAGCCCAGAGGCGACGCAGCTGTCCGGTCCAAAGACCGTCCAGGTGATCGTGCCGTCAGCATCTTCCTGCGATTCCGCCGTCGCGTTGATCGTGCCACCCGGACCGATGCCATCATCGCCTGGCTGCTTTGCCGTACCGGTGAGGTCGGCGGTATCGGTAATCGGGTTAGTCAGCGTGACATCAGCGCCGGCCGTGGTGTCCAGCATCGGCTGAACAGGATTTACCTTGAAGCACTCTGAGACGTTCTCGTCGTCGGACGGGTCGGATGACGGCGGGACGCCGACTTCCTCGTCGCCCGAGTACTCTGCGCGCCAGCAATAGCGCCCGGCCGAGGTCAGAGTAGCCTCATCGGACTCGAGTGACGCACTGCCGCCCGTTCCTACCACATCAATCGGATCCCCGATCTGGACACCACCGGTCTCGCAGTTCGAGGTGGAGTCGAGAGCAAGCGGTCCGCAGAGGTAGAAGGTGACGGTCCCGTCGAAGTCGCCGGACGTCCCAGTAACCTCGATCTCGGCAAGGTCAGTGACGGGCACCCGAGCATCAGTGCCGATTGACGCGCCACCCGCAGGGATGTTTTCACCAGCGGCCTGTGGAGTGGTGGTGATCCCGGACTCGCAGGCGCCGAAGCCCCCGAGCGCGAAATCAGAGAGGGTCGAGGTGACCGAGTGCGAAGCGCGGGTCTCAGCCATGAAGGTGCTGAAGCACTGGTCAGCCAGGCCCAGCGACGTCAGGTTGATGCCGCCCTCCATGAACTCGGCGACGCCGAAGAGGGTATCGGGACCCCCATCCCCGGCCATGCCGCCGCTGTTTGCCTTCGGTGTGAAGGGCCATGGCGACTGGACCTCGAACTGGTTGGCCGTGGCACAGAAGGGATCGCCGTCGCCAACCGGCGGAATCGGCTCACCGTTCGGCTTCTCCGGCGGGCTCTCTGTGCAGCCCGCGGGATCTTCGCTGCCACCGATCTGGTCGAGATGGGTCGAGGCGCTGCCGCCGGAGGTCACCCACTCGTAGACCTGGATGCTCGGGGCCTTGCCGCCCGATCGGAAGTCAGCCACAACCAGGACGTCGCCACGGCTGATGACATCGTCCGTCTCGGGATCGACGACGCGGGCGGTGTGGTTACCCGTGAAGGTGCCGTTGCCACTCGCGTCCGGACCAACAGTGGCGATCTCGGACTTGAAGAACCAGAAGCCCATCACGGTGTCGCCGCTGTTCGAGAAGCGGTCGGCGCCGAAGTACAGCAGCTCATCTTCGCCGCTCGTGTACTGCGCAGCGTAGGCGTGCTCGATGTCGGCCTTGTCCTGGACCGATGTCACGGCGGTCTGCTTCCAGAGCCAGCTCGGCCCGATGTCGTTGATGTCCTTGGTGCCGCCGCCTACCAGGATGTCGTCACCCTGTCCGAACTCGTCATCGAAAAAGGCGATGGCTGTGGCGCCCGACGTGGTGGTGCCGTCCAGGTGGTCGGCATATACCTCATCCCAATCGTGGTCGCCATCCTGGTCCGAAACCGGGTTCTGTGGCTCGGTATCGCCGGATGTGTCAACGATCGCGTTTCCGTCGAGCTGGAAGACGCCCTCGTCGTGCACAGCCAGTGCGCCGGTCACGAGTGCGAGCGAAAAGATGGCGACCGCGGTCACCAGCAGCGTCCAGCGCGACTTCGCGCGGGTTGCTGATCTACGTAGTGTCATGAAGAAGTACTCCTGAAGATCGGGTTTCTTGCATGCCCCGCTCGGGCGTCGCTCAGAAGTCGGGGTCGTATCGCTCGGTTCGCCTCCTTCTCGCTCACGGAGCCCTGTCTCGCATCCAGTGCTCGCCCCCTCAGCGGCGGGCACAGACCTCCTCCCGCATTCCGGCTGAGCGACGATGGACGGATCCCCGCGCAGCCCGAAGAAGAAGTGCAAAGGGCGAGCGCGATGGTAGGAGCGCAGCGTCTGGGCAGACGGCGCGGGGCCAACTACGCGAGGCTCGGGCACGTATGCGGTTGGCCGGAGGGGGCAGCTCGGGATCCCCCGGAGCAAGCAACCTAGTACCGGAGTACTAGTTCCGTCAATACCATAGGCGACATGTGTTGCCCCTGTGCACCGTGACCCGGGAAGGGCAGACCTTTCGCAACCGGCCCGTCTATCGGTGTCGAGGGCAGCCGGGCACGTCGACGCGACGGCTAGCTGTCGTGACGGGCGGCGGTGATGTCGACGTCAACGTCGCAATTCCCTGAGGTCGATCCACCGCTCGTCGTTGCCGATCATGGAGCGCGTACGTCCAGCTCCCGGGGTCTGGTACGGTGGTACGGGGCGACGCGCCGCGGTCGCTTGACAAGAATGGGGCACCGCTCGGAGGAATTATCGCATTGCGTCGTGCCCCTGCCAGCCGCCCCTTTGTCAGCGCCGTCATCGCTATCGCCTTCGCCGCATCGACGCTCGCACCATCAGTTGCCGCCCCAACCGCGGGCACGACAACGCCTCGCATCCTCTTCGGCCTTGGCCCGACCGTGGACGCTGCCCGGACCGCCCCGCTCGTGGTCGAATCTCCGGTCCGCATGCTCAGTGTCTGGTACAACGGTCCGCATGACCTCGGCTGGCTGACCGATGACTTCCACCGGGCCATGTACAAGCAGGCCTATGCCGATGGAAAGGCGCTGCACCTTATCCTCCATGTGAACGGCCCCGAGAAGCGATTCTCAACCGAGTACGGAACCGCGTGTGGCCGTCGGTACCCGATGAGTGGCCGCTTCCGCGGCGACATGCGGTCGCTGGCTCGCGCCTTGGCTCGCACCAGCGGTCCACCGCTGTACGTGACGATGTTCACCGAGTTCCAGACCTACCCGTGCGTGGACAACGCGTTCTCCGCAAACAGCAGCGTCAGACGCTATTACCGCGCCCTGCGTGATCGCTACTCGGCCGCGCAGCGCATCTTCCATCGGCTTGCCCCGAACTCCCGCGTGAGCATCGGCTGGGGCGGATGGCAGATGAACTGGGATGACCCCGCGCACGATGGCGGGCGATCCATGTTCCGGCGATTCGCGGCGCTCATGCGTGGCAGCGACTTCGTCAGCTTCCAGGCCATGGGCGGCGACGGAAACCTCCGCGACATCCGCCGCATGACGCGGCGACTGGGCGAGTACGGGCCGGTGATGCTGGCCCACTACAAGCCGGAGGGCAGCAACAGCCTCGCGACCTTCCAGGCCGACATGCGTCAGCTGCTGACCAGTGAAGAACTCACCCGGCTCGTGGGGCATGGCATGTTCGCCATCAGCTTCATGGATCACAGCCACCTGTCCGCCGATCTCGACACCTATCGCTTCGTGCGCGCGGCAGTGCGAACCTTCGGCGCGGGGCCATCAATCGGGCCGTAAGCCTCGGTGCGCCAGGAGCTGGGCCGCGGGCTGGGTCCCCGCTAGACCCTTCCGCGCCATGCGTCGAGCCGCAGCCGCAGCACCATCAGCATCGCCTCGATCACGATGGCGCCGCTCATCTTCGACTCGCCGGCGACGCGATCGCGGAATACGATTGGCAGCTCGGTGACCGTCGCGCCCGAGCGGATGGCGCGCCAGGTCATCTCGACCTGGAACCCGTAGCCCTGCGCATACCGCGCGCCGGCCATCGCCCGCTTGAGCACGGGTGCCCGCCACGCCTTGAACCCGCCGGTCAGATCACGGACGCGCAGCCCAAGCACCGTGCGTGCGAAGAGGCTGCCGCCGCGACTGATGAGCCGGCGACGGATGTCCCAGTCGGGAATCGAGCCGCCGGGCACATACCGGCTGCCGATGGCGAGATCCGCCCCCACGGCGAGTGCGTGGATGAGGCGAGGAAGGTCGTTCGGATCATGCGAGAGGTCGCAGTCCATCTGGACGACGATCGGACGCTCCGCGTCGCCCAGGACGTGTGCAAATCCGGCGCGGTAGGCGGCCCCGAGGCCGTTCTTCTCCGTGCGGTGCATCACCTCCAGCAGCGGATCGGTCGATGCCAACTCGTCTGCCAGCCGGCCGGTCCCGTCGGGGGAGCCGTCGTCAACCACGAGAATTTTCGCCTCTGGCAACGCCCGGTGGATCGCCGCGACGACGACCGGCAGGTTCTCACGCTCGTTGTAGGTAGGCAGGACAATCCAGGCAGCCGATGCAGCCCGGGCGTCGGCAGGTGCCTCCACCGTCGGCCGTCGATCTTGGTTCATGTAGCCCCCTTCCTAGACGCCAACCGTCGCGGCCGTCGGAGGGCACTTTAGCCGCTCGGTCGCGCAGGCGCTGTCCGCCCCCATTCGTACCAGAAGGTCCTGTCCGGCGGCGCCTCGCAGGTCGCCCCCGGTACGAAGTGGTGATGTTCAGTCAGGGCCCTCGCCAGTAGCCTCACTCGGCCCCGGAGACAGGCTCTAACCGTGAACGGTCGCTCATGACCAAGCCGTCTTCGCCGCGCATGAGGAGGCAAGCAGAATGGCTTTCTGGGACGGCGCTCAGTGGTCTCGTCCTGGCGCATCGCAGCCCGCATCGGCGCGGCGCCGGCCGTCCCCCGTCGACTGGATCGCCACCCTCGTGCTCATCGGCGGCTTGTTGATGATTGCGCTTCTTGCTTCCGAGCTCCGAGCGGCCACGCCGACGATCAGTGTCACCCCCGCCGAGGGTACGCCAGGCACCACGGTCACGGGCGCCGTGAGCGGGATGCCAGGGAACGCGCGGGTTACGGTCAGGTTCGACGGTGCGCGCATCAGCCGGTCGAACCTCCGCACGTCCGCGGCCGGATCGGCGACGTTCCGCTTTACCGTCCCCGATGTCACAGCCGGGGAGCACGTCCTCACCGCTGAGGTTCAGGGCGGCGGCGGAGCCGGGGGGCGACGCCCTAACGCAACGGCGCCGCTGACCGTATCCACCCGGTTCTTGGTCGCCGGATCGCCCGACGGTCCAGCGGATCTACCCAGCACGCCTGCGCCGACCCCGGTGCCCACGTCCCGGCCGACCGCTACCCCACAGCCGGCAACGTCAACCCCGGTGCCGACGCCCCACCCAACGCCGGTCCCCACCCCGGATCCCACGCCTGTGCCGCCTGCGACGCCCACCAAGGGGCTGCTGTTCGGCCTCGGCCCGACTGTCGACAGCGCGAGGAACGCGCCACTGACGCGTGAGTCCCGCATCGGGATGCTCACCGCCTGGTACAACGGGCCCAACGACGTCGGCTGGATGACCGATGCCTACCACCGCGGGATGTACGCGCAGCAATATGCCGCGGGGAAGGCCCTCCACCTCATCGTGTGGACGGGCGACGCCGAGACGACCTTCTCCACGGGGTACGGAACGGCGTGTGGCCGTCACTATCCCCTCTCCGACCGTTTCTTGGACGACATCCGGAGCGTCGCGAGCGCCTTTGCCGGATCAGGTCAGCTGTACGTCACTCTCTTCACAGAGTTCCAGACCTATCCCTGTGCCGACAACGCGTGGAATGCGAACAGTGCCGCCAACGCGTACTACCGTGCCTTGAAGGACCGCTATCTCGAGGCGCGAGCGGCGATTCGCAGCGTGGCACCCGGCGCGCGGGTGTCGCTCGGCTGGGGCGGGTGGCAGACGCGCTGGGACGACCCCACGAAGGGCGGTGGTCGGTCAATGTTCCAGTACTTCGCCGACGTGATGCGTTCGTCAGACTTCCAGAGCTTCCAGGCCATGCAGTCGGACGGGAATGTCGGCGACGTGCGGGCGATGACCCGGACGCTCGGCACCTTTGGACCGGTCATGCTGGCCCATTACAAGCCGGACAACGGATCGCAGTCGACGTTCGACAGCGACGTTCGGTCGATGCTCACCGATGCCTACCTCGCGGAGATGCGCGGCTACGGCCTCTTCGCCTGGAGCTTCATGGACCACGCGAACATCGGCGGCTCCTCGACGACCTACGCCTTCGTTCGCGACGCGCTCAATCAGTTCGGGCGCTGAGCGACGCCACGACGCTCACGGCGAGCGCCATGACGAGCAACGTCCCGAGGATGACCGGGCCGATCGTCAGGTAGGTCGTGCCCACCGCCACCGCCAGGGCCAGCGCGGCGGCAAGGGCGCCGATCAGCCGCTGGGCCAAGGTGTGCGCGAGCAGGGCAGGCCCAGCCGTGAGCGTCACGCCAAGTGACAGCGTGACGATGCCGAGCACCGTGATCAGGTCGATTCTCGATGCGCCCTCGCCCCCGATGACGACGAGGCCGATGAGCATGAGTATGGCGCCGTGGACAAGCGTGCGGGACGGCTTGCGACCCGATCCAGGCCTCATTGGATGGCAACGACCGATTCGTCGCCGGGGTCAGCGGCCGCCCGCGACCACCATGGCGCGCTGCCAGTCGATGACTCGCTCCCCATCGGTGAGATCCGCAAGGCTCCCGTCCATGAGCGCGACGGCGTACCACAATGCCTCTCGCACGGTGGCGGCGCTGGTGTCGAGTGTGCCGCCCGTCGCCGGTGACAGGATACGGGATGCGTATAGCCGCGCGGCCTCCTCCTCGTGCCCGGCGGCGAGCATCGCCGGCAGGTCCCGGTAGACGAGGCGGGTGATGGCCGCGTCCGAGCCATCGTCGGCCATTCCGGAGCCGAGGCCGTCACCGGCGGCGGCGGCCAAGGACGAGAGGAAGACGCGACCGCGCCGCTCGCCGTGCCACAGCCAGTCGAGCGCGACGCGCATCGGAAGCCGGCTCACGACCCCCCGCGCAGGCTGCATAGCCTCGACCACGCGTCCGCGTTCGACAGTGGCCGTGACGGCTGTCCACGCGGTGAGCTCATCGATCCCCATCTGGCTCAGCACGGCGTAGCTGGAGCTGGCGACGCGTTCCCAGTCGTGCCCGGGATCGATGGCTGCCAAGGCCCGGTACGTGGCCGGTGCGAGCTCATCGAGGTCGACGCGCAACGCCTCGTCCAGCATGACGCCGGGGAGCAGCAGCCTGCCGGACTCGTGCACGGTTGCCCACAGCCCGGCAATCGCCGACTGCGCGGCGCGCTCCCGTTCGGGAGTCGGCCAGCGCTGCGCAGCGACGGCGAGCGCCATCGTCCAGTCCGCGTCTGCCGTGGCGAACCGCGAGCCGGTGGCCAGCAGACGGTCGAAAGCGGCACGGTCGTTGGCGTAGATCGCCTGCTGCGCCGCGACGCCAGGGTCAGTGCGTGGATCGCCGAGAGCCTCGCGAGCAATATCGCTGAGCAAGGGATGCACCTGCGCCTCGACCTGGTGGACGGAATCGACGCGACGGACCTCGATCGGCCAGCCGGTGTCGAAGCTGATGATCGGGCTCGAGTGGGTGATTGCGTCGAGCACGATCTGGAGGTTGTCCCACTCGGCCTGGTGCTTCAGTGTGGCGTCCGCAAGGACGTAGTCGACGTTCTGCCACGACCCATCGAACACGCCATCCCGCACCTCCGGGTCGAGGTCGACCTTGAAGTAGTGGTGCGCGAGCGGGAAGCCGCCATCCGGCAAGTTGTGCAGGTCGACGTAGAACGAGGCGTCCATCACGATCGCGCTCGAGGTTGGGATAGTGGCCGTTACCCAGTCGAGGGCCGCCCGCTGGCCGATTGCCTGGCGGCCGCTCCAGTAGCTCATGCGCTCGCCGCCGGCGCCAAAGTTGATGTTCCCATAGCCGGTCGCCAGCGTCGGGAGGAGGATCACCCCGGCAACAACGCCGAGGACAAGACGAGTGGCCGTTCCCCACCGACCGGACGGGTCCAGCCGGCCGGCGGCGAGCGTCCTGCCGGCAACGTAGGCGATAGACGACACGACGAGCCAGGTCGCGACCGCGACCGTCATGGCGAGGAGCGGGATGAGCGGCAGCAGGTACTGGTCGTAAACGATCCCGCCGCGAGCCATGAACGCCCAGAGTGAGAGGGTAAGGATTCCCAGAACGGCGAGGCGCACGTCGCGACGGATGAAAAGGAGCAGGCCGATGGCCGCGAAGGTACCGCCGGCTACGAGGAGCGGCTCGTAGACAATCCAGTTGCCGTTCACGATGTTCCAGAACTGGCTGTCCGATTGGAGGATGCCAGCGTCCTTTCCCCGTGCCGCCTGCCAGGACAGCGTGCCCAGCAGGCTGACGTGCTCGGTGGCGCCGCCGAGGAACGTGCCAGACGGGAATAGCTCCCCCTTCAGAGCCGCGAACAACAGGTAGAGCGAAACGAGCGATCCCGCGACCGCCGGCCAACCGATCGCCGCGAACCAGCGCTGGATCCGATGGACCCGATAGAAAGCGAGCAGGCTCATGCCCGGGATGAGGAAGACTGTGACTTCTTTGGAGAGAACCGAGATCCCAAGGGCGGCCGCACTGAGCCAGACGCGCTTCAGCGAGGGACGCCCAATGGCGAGCAGGGCCATGCTCACCAGCATCCAGAACGCCGCGATGTTGTCGAGCATGATCCGGCGCTGCCAGAAAAGGCCGTAGCCGTTCAACGTGAAAAGGAGCGCGGCCAGCACGCCCACCCACAGCTTGCCGGTCGTGGCACGCACGATGGCGAATACCAAGAGCGTCGAGCCGATGTGCATGACGAGCATGAGCACTCGCCCCGATTCGATGGCTGTTCCAAACGTGGCGAACCCACCGCTGAGCAGTGTCCAGGCCGCGATCAGGATCCAACCCATCGGCGCGTGGTCGTACCAGTACGTGTACGGTGCAAGTTCGCCCTGGGTGGCTACCGCCCAGGCCTGCGCCATGTAGATTCCCTCGTCGTCGTGGTAGTACGGGAAATCGAACAAGTTGATCCCGTGGCTCAGACCGGCGACGAGCACGACCACGACGATCGCGACCGCGTCGGCGACCTTGACTCGCGGCATGAGCCGCTCCCACGCAACCCGTGGCAGCCGCAGCGACTCGGGGCGAAGGGTGATCGATGTCACCGGCGCGGCCTCGCGTCTTCGTGCACCGCCGATGGTTCGTACCCGCAGCGCAGGCACCTGCCGATGTGCGCGGCGATGAAGCCGTCACACGTTGGGCACGCTCGGGTCGGATGGAAAAGCGCCCTGATGCGCGGGCCGCTGGATGTCGGGCCGACCACGAACTCGTGCTGCGGACGCCCGATCGACTGGCGTACCCACGACAGGGCGGTCGCTTCGCCGCCGTCGGCAGGTCCGGCCGAGCGGCGTCCGGACTCCGCAGTGGAGGGCCGGCCCGAGTTGGCGAAGCCGAAGACGCCGGTGAGCGACCGCCAGCGAGTGGCTGCCAGCCACGCGACCGCAATGCCGGCGATCGCGATCGCCATGGGGCGAAGGCTCTCGGTCGCGAGCATGGTGACCACTAACGAGCCCCCGGCGAGTAAGAGCACGGCGAGCCCAAGCCGGCCAAGGACCCCCGACTGGCGGGCCGCCGCCGGCGTGATGCGGCGCGCGGCCGAGGAGCGGACGACGTCTGGCGCCCGTTCCGGGAGTCGCAGCGGCGCTGGCGCTGGCCCGTCGGCAGGCCGCCTCTCGATCCGGCGGTGCGCGCCGAGGTGGAAGGTCTTCTCCCAGTTCGTCTTTGCCTCGAGCTCCCGGTACGCGGCTCGCATCGCGCTGAAGCCGAGGATCCACTGGTACGGCAAAAAGGTCACGGCCATGAGGAACGGCATGTAGAACGGCAAGCGCTGTCCGTACTCGCGGCTGAACAGAAAGGCGCCAACCCCGAAAAGAAGGAATTGGAAGGCGATCGCGTATAGCGGGAGGAACGCGACCAAGGCAACGAGGACGGGCAGCTTGAGGAATAACCCGCCGAAGATGGCAACCGGCCAGAGGAGCATCAGCATCACGTGGAGGATCGGGTACCCGAGCGTGTACACCGCCAGGATTCGCTGGCGCAGGCGCGGCAACCGCAGCCAATCACCCTTGCGGAGGACCTGGATGAAGCCCTGGCTCCAGCGTGTCCGCTGACGGACGAGCGAGCCAAGTGTGTCCGGCGTTTCCTCGCGCGTCACGAAGGCAGCGTCGTACACGACACGGATGGGCTCCGACAGCGTGCTGAGGCGAATCCCGATATCGGCATCCTCGGTCAAGCACGCCTCGTCCCAGCCCCCCGCGCGCTGGACGAGCTCGCGGCGCAGGAAAACCGTATTGCCGCCGAGCGGGATCATCCCGACCTGGGCGTGGAAGTGGAGCCGGCTCTTGAACCAGAAGAAGTATTCGAGGCAGTTGTGGATGCCGTACCAGTGGTCCCGGAAGTTCATGAGCTGCACGCCGGCTTGTACGATTCCCACCTTCTCGCGCAGCATCACCGTGTTCACGACGTTGAAGATGTCGGGATGGATGTCGTCCTCAGCGTCGAAGATGGTGACGACCCGGTTCGACGAGCGCGCATACCCCACGTTCAGTCCGCGCGGCTTGTTTATCGGCTCACCGGCGAATGTCTCGAGCCGCACGTCGGCGTCGGGCAGGTCGGCGATCGCCCGGCGCACCTCGGCCATCGTGGCCTGGTCGTCGTCGGCGGTGATGACGACGATCTCCAGGAGCTTCGCTGGGTAGTTCGCTGCGCCCACGCTCCGG